>JADHEF010000361.1_pt1 | contig 51495 bp, 37 predicted proteins | sample 8952391 | NCBI WGS metagenome assembly JADHEF01 (sample SAMN16124439, study PRJNA663245) | bioreactor sludge metagenome | isolation source: sludge (nitrite) | place: India:Bengaluru | collected 2019-02-28 | reverse complement strand
CGCTCAGCGCCATCGCGGCAACCTGGATTCGGCCCGGGCGGATCCCCGCCAGCCGAGCCGCCACCGGGTTCAGCCCCACGGCCCGGATCTCGAAACCCAGCCGCGTGTGGCGCAGCAGCAGCCACACGCCCACCGCGGCCGCCGCCGCCAGCGCCAGCGACCAGTTCGCCGTCGAACCCTGGAACACGTCGAACGTCGCCGACAGCCGCGGCATCCGCAGCGCCGCCGGGTAGGCGACGGTGTGCAGCGTGGCCGGGACCGCAAAACTTTCCGGCTCGGGACGCACCAGGTAGTTGATCAGCGAAAACGCCACGAAGTTCATCATGATGGTGGTGATGACCTCGTGCGCGCCCGTGGTGGCCCGCAGCACGCCGGGGATGGCCGCCCACAGCCCCGCCGTCACCATGGCCAGCAGGATCAGTCCCGCGGTCCACACGGCCCACGGCACCGCCCGCAGCGTCTCCGGCGGCAGGCCGCGCAGGTAGAACCCGGCCACGCCCAGCGCCATCGCGCCGATGTACAGCTGTCCCTCCACGCCGATGTTGAACATGCCCGCGCGGAACGCCAGCGCCACGGCCAGGCCCGTGAACGTGAGCAGCGTGGTGGCGCGCAGCACCTGGCCGAAACCGTACCAGTCGTTGAAACTCTCGCGCACGATGGCGGCGAACGTGCCCACCGCCGGGTAACCCGTCAGGCGCAGGAACACCATGCCCACCAGCACGGCCGCCGCGACGGCGGCGACCGGCACCACGATGCCGCGGACCAGGCGCTCACCCATGGGCGTGCTCCGTCCCCGCGCCCGCCATCGGGGCGCCCAGGTCGCGCTCGGTCAGCCCGCGGTTCGGCGCCTCGAACACGACCCGCCCGCCGTACATCACGGCCACCCGGTCGCTGAGGGCCAGGATCTCGGTGAGTTCCGCCGACACCAGCAGGATCGCCATGCCCTGCGCGCGCAGTTCCAGCAGGCGGCGGTGGATGAACTCGATGGCCCCCAGGTCGATGCCCCGCGTGGGTTGCGCCGCCACCAGCACGCGCGCCGTGCGCGTGAACTCGCGCGCCACCACCACCTTCTGCTGGTTGCCGCCACTCAGCTGCGTGACCGGCGCCCGCGGGTCGGGCGGCCGCACGGTGAATTCCTCCAGCATCGCCGCCGCCCCGGCGTTGGAAAAGCGCGCGCGCGCTCCCGGTTCGCGGTGCCGCCCCAGCATCAGGTTCTCGCGCAGGCTGAAGTCCAGGATCAGGGCCTTGCGCTGCCGGTCCTCGGGGATGCAGGCCAGGCCCGCGGCGAAACACTCGCGCGGCGGGCGGCCCGTCACGTCGGTGCCCGCGATGCCGATGCTGCCCGTCCTGGGCGCCCGCAGTCCCGTGATGGCCTCCACCAGTTCCGACTGGCCGTTGCCCTCAACCCCGGCGATTCCCAGGATTTCGCCGGGCACCACGTCCAGCGTGATGCCCCGCAACGCGCACCCGCGCCCGGATGCCGGGAGCGACACATCCCGGATCCGCAGAACCGCCCCCGCCGTTTCGCGCTCCGGGGTTTCGTTCCCCGGCCCGGGTTTCCGCCCGTCGCCCGGTGGCGGGGTTTCCCCCGGGGGAACGCCGCGTCCCAGGTCCTTCAGTTCCACGGCCAGCGTCGGCAGCACCACGTCGCGCCCCACCATCAGGCGCACGATCTCCTCCGGCGTGGTGTCGGCCACCGTCAGCGCGGCCACGGCCCTGCCGGCGCGCAGCACCGTCAGGTGGTCGGCCAGCGCCATCACCTCGCGCAGCTTGTGCGTGATCAGGATGACCGTCTTGCCCGAGTCGCGCAGTTCGCGCACCGTGGCGAAGAACTCCTCCACCTCGCCGGGGGTGAGCACGGCCGTCGGTTCGTCCAGGATGATGATGCGCGCCTCGCGCCGCAGCACCTTCAGGATCTCCACGCGCTGCTGCTGCCCCACGCCCAGCTGCGACACGACCGCCGCCGGGTCCACGCCGATGCGGTAGCGCCCGGCCAGTTCGGCCACCCCGCGTTCCGCGTCGCGCCGCGACATCCACCCGCCCCGGGCGCGCTCGTCGCCCAGCACCACGTTCTCGGCCACCGTGAACGGCTGGACCAGCATGAAGTGCTGGTGCACCATGCCGATCCCCGCGGCGATCGCGTCGGCGGGGGAGCGGAAGCGCATCGTCTGCCCGTGAACGCGGATCTCGCCCGAGTCGGGCTGGTAAAGCCCGTACAGGACGTTCATGAGCGTGGATTTCCCCGCCCCGTTCTCGCCCACCAGCGCGTAAATCTCCCCCGGCTCCACGCGGATCGACACGGCGTCGTTGGCCACCACCCGCGGGCAGCGCCGCGTGATCGCGATCATCTCCACCGCGGGAGGCGGAGCCGTCGTCGGGCCGATTTCCGGGGAAGCCGTCATGGCCGTGGAATGCCAGCGGCAAAGGCCGAAGGTACAGCGCAAACTCGCGCCGGCCCATCCGCCGGCGCCGGACCGGGTGCCGGTTTTCGTCGAAATACGGTGGAGCCGGATGTGGGGCGTTAGATCTGCCCCACCCAATCCGCCCCGGCCACCTCGCTCCACCGCTTCCGGATGGCCGCGATTTCGTCCGCCGGCAGCGGGCCCTTCTCCGCAAGCATGCGCGCGTTCTCGCTCCAGCGGCCCGGCTGCTTGGTGCCCACGATGGCCGTGGACACGCCCGCCTGCGCCAGCGTGAAGCGCAGCGCGATGCCCACCGCCTCGCCCAGCGGCAGCGCGCAGAATGGGTAGTCCAGCTTCCGCAGGCGCTCCCAGTATACCTGGTGATACGGCTCCTTCGGCCCGTCCTTGCCGTAACGCCAGGCCGCGTTGGCCACGGGCCGTTTCACGATCACGCCCATGCCGCGCTCGCGCGCCGGCGGCAGGGTGTTCTCGACGGCCGTCTGGTCGGCGATGTTCACCGATGTCTGCAGCGAATCAAATTTCCCCGTTCGGATCGCGAACGCCGCCGCGTCCCCGTCGCCGCTATAGCCGATGAATCGCGCGTGACCGCGTTGGCGCGCCGTTTCCAGCGCCTCGATCACCTCGCCGCGCTCCAGGTCCGCCAGGGAGCACGAGTGCAGCTGGATCAGGTCCAGGTGGTCCGTCCGCAGCCGCTTCAGGCTGCGCTCGATGCTGCGCAGCAGCGACTCGCGGCTCCAGTCGGGCTTCATGTCGTTCTCGTGGCCGCACTTGGTGAACAGGAGGAAATCGTCGCGCCGCCCGGCCACGGCGTTGCCGATCAGCTCCTCGCTCACCGCGTAACACTCCGCCGTGTCGATCACGTTCAGGCCGGCGTCCAGGGCCGCGTCGAGCAGCTCGCGCACCTGGGCCTGGGTGGCCCCCTCAAATCCGATTTCGGCCCCCCCGAACCCCAGCACGCTGACCTCAAGTCCGGTTTTTCCGAATGGCCGTTTCTCGATCGGGATCATGGCAGGCTCCTTTGGTTTGGGATGACGATACTACCGCACCCATTCTTGGCCCATTCCCGGAGCGATGCAACTGCGGAAAAGGCGGCCGTTTCGGAGGGGATGAAGAGGCGGAACGCCAAGAGGCCAGAAGGCCAAGAAGCCAAAAGCGGAACGCAAAATAGCAAAAAGGCAGAAACGCAGAAACCGAGAAACGGAGAAACGGAGAAACGGAGAAACGGAGAAACACCCAAGAAGAACGGATTGTGGAAGTCGGTTGGTGCCTTGAGCCCTCGTTCCATTCTTCTGCTATTTTGCCTTTTTGCTCTTTTGCGTTCCTGTGTTTTTCCTTTTTGCCACGGCCGGCCCCCCGGTTCCCCGCTTGATTCCGGCGGTCGGCCCGTGTAACCCGCGTCGCATGGAAACCATCCGCCTATTCCGTCCGCTGGCCGCGCTCCTGCCGTTGGCGGCCTGCCTGTTGCTCGGCCCGCCGTCGCGCGTGGCCGCCGCGCCGGCCCCGCCCGACACGGCAACCACCACCGCCCCGGTCGATCACCGCCTCGCGGTCAAACCGGCCCAGTTCCGGCGCACCTCCAAAACCACCTGGACCACCGAATGGGTCCGCTCGCCGCTCGCATTCGACGAGCTGATCTACGACTGGAAAGTGCGCCTGCCGCGCGACGAGGCCTTCCGCCTTCACCTCCAGGTGGAGTTCGCCCCCGGCGACTCTTCTCCCTGGCTCTACGCCGGTTTCTGGGGCGACGCGGCCCTCCAGCCGGGCAAGCGACAGAGCCCCAGGTTCGACCGCGGCGAGTTGGATCTCGACCAGTTGAAACTGACCCGGCGCGCGTCGCGTTTCCGCTTCGCCGTCGAGGACGCCGGCCGCAGCCCCCTGACCGTCCGGCCCGGCCTCGGCGTCATCGTGACCGACAACCAGCCCTCGCCCGAGACCGCCCGGCGCTTCGCATTCGCCCGCCCGCAACTGCCGGCGGGATATCCGATCCTCGACATCCCGCTCCGCAAGCAGGAGGATTCCGACGGCAACCGCCTCCCCGACCGCTGCCAGAGCGCGGCGCTGGCGGCCGCGATGGAGTACTTCGGCCGCAGCCAGCCGCTGGAGCGGATCATCTGCTTCACCACCGACCCCGAGTACGTCTCCTTCGGCATCTGGCCGCGCACCCTCGCCGCCGCCATGGAGCACGGCTTCGACGCCTACCTCGACCGGTTCCGCGACTGGGACCACGTCCGCGAGACGGTGGCCCAGAACAAGGTGATCCTGTGCTCCATCAAGGTGCCCGAGGGGGGCGGTTACGTCGCCCCTCCCTACAACAAACTGGGCGGTAACATCGTCGCGCTCAACGGCGTCACGGCGGACGGCCGCGTGGTCGTCACGGATTCCGCTTTGGCCGCCACCGGCGAAGGCAACCACCTGCAGTGGCTCGCCGTCGATTTCGAGAAGGTCTGGATGAGGAACAAGGGCGGAGTCGGCATGGTCATCTGTCCGCCCCCCGGCGCGGCCATGAAAACTCTGGCCACCCTGCCACCCTTCCCGGACCGCAAGACGAAGCAGACCACCGGGACCGCGACAGCCAGGTAACCCCCGGGCAGGGCGGTCTCGCCGGGATCGCCGCATGCGCAATCGAAGAATAACGAGGCGGCTCGGGTACAAAAAGAACAGGGGCGCTGAAACGGTCGCGGTTTACGCGGTCTGGTTCACATTGCGACAGCCATGAAACGATTTTCCACACGATGACGACCAGCGGCGAGCCCGGGCCAAACGCCGAGGAACGCGTCGTCACGGTACCCGGTGTGCAGGGCACGGAGTCGTCCGTTGCGCCCGCCGGGAAGAACAGGTCGGCCACAACGGATTCCACATTTCATCACGACCCCGAATTTGAGTCCCGTCGCCTCCTTCATATTCGTGAGGGCCGACGATACCAATTCTGGCGGGCCGCGCTTGTGGGGCTGATCGCCGGCCTGATGGCTGTGGCATTCCAGATCGCACTTCGGGCGGCCGAATTCCTTCGCGAGTCCGTATCCGGGCATTTCCGCGTTGGTGGAGGCTGGGGGGGCGTGGCGACGATGTTGTTTTGTGGCTTGTTGGGGGCGGCGGCGAACTTTGCCACGGCACGCATTGCACCCGAGGCATCGGGAAGCGGCATTCCTCATGTGAAGGGCGTCCTGATCGGCCTCCGGCAATTCCGCTGGGTCCGCGTCGTGGTTGCCAAGTTTGTCGGTGGTTTCCTTGCCCTCGCCTCGGGGATGTCCCTTGGTCGGGAAGGCCCCACGATCCACATTGGCGCCGCCTGCGGCATGGGGGTGGCCGAAAAACTAAAGACCAAGAAACGCTCCTACCACACCCTGATTTCAGCCGGGGCCGGGGCGGGGTTGGCTGCCGCGTTCAATGCGCCGCTTGCGGGTTTCCTGTTTGTGATCGAAGAACTGAGGCGCGAGTTGACCCCGATTACCTACGGTGCGGCCCTGATCGCGAGCGTTACAGCGGATGCCGTCACGCGGATGCTCGTCGGGCAGCATTCCGCCTTTCACATCACCGGTTACCATGCCCCGCCCATGTCGGCGCTTCCACTGGTTGCCGCGCTGGGAGTCCTGGCGGGGTTGCTCGGGGTGATTTTCAACAAGTGCCTGGTCCGGACGGGCGACCTGGTGGGCGGACTCCCCCTTCGATCAGAGGTCAAGGGCCTCGTGGCGGGAGCGCTTGCCGGACTGGCGGTCTGGTTTCTTCCCGAAGTAACCGGCGGTGGACACCGCATCGCGGAAATCGTCCTGTCAGGCCAGTACGAGCACTCGCGCGTGTTCCTGGTTTTGATGGGACTGTTGGTGGCGAAATTCGTGCTGACCGTGCTCAGCTATGCCAGTGGGGCTCCGGGGGGGATATTCGCGCCCATGCTGGTCATCGGCGCGCTGCTGGGGCTCGGTTTCGGCGAGATTGCCCGGGATTACCTGTTACCCATGCAGGTCACCCCTGCCGCTTTCGCGGTCCTCGGGATGGCCGCCCTGTTCTCTTCCGTTGTCCGGTCTCCCCTCACCGGGGTCATGCTCATCGTCGAGATGACCGCAAACTACGAGCAGGTATATGCATTAATCGTCGCCTGCCTGTTTTCATATCTCGTGGCGGAGGCGTTGAAGGACGAACCGGTCTACGATGCGCTTCTGGAACGGGAAATATCGCGCCCGGATCCCGCCGCCAAACCGGGAATGGAGCCCATGGTCCGCGAGATTTACGTCGAACCGGGATCCTTGTTGGATGGCATGCAGGTCGGCGACATGTCCCTGCCACCGGAATGCATCCTGGTTTCCGTGCTTCGGGGAGCAAACGAGATTGTCGCCGCAAAGCACTTCCATATTCGCTCCGGGGACCTGGTCGTTCTGCTTGTGGAAGTGGAAAACGCGCACCTCCTTCACAAGGTTGGTGAGTGGGCAAAGACCCCGGATTGATGACCGGCCGCCGGTGCGGGCGGCCGCAAGGTGGAAAACCGCGGCCTTGCCGGCCGCCGCTCAGTCCAGGTCGGCCAGTTGCTGGAGCATTTCCACCACCTCGCGGTGGTTGTGCAGGGCGAATCGGGCGCTGGAGCGGGCAAGTCCCACCTTGATGGTCCAGGATTCCCTCGGGAGGGAACGGAACAGGTCCTCATCCGTCCAGTCATCGCCGATCGCGATCACCAGGTCCGGGTCCAGCCGTTTGCAGAAATGCTCCCCGGCGACCCCCTTGTTGATCCTGGCGCTGCGGACTTCCACCACGCGGTTTCCCGGCAGGACCTGGATGTTGGCGTTCGCCGTCAGCTGGGTCAGCCGGTCCACAAGTTCCATGGCGCGCTGTTTTCCCAGGTCGATGTCCGACATGCGGTAATGCCACACGAGGCTGAAATCCTTTTCCTCGACGAACGAGCCGGGAAGCCGGTCGGCCTCGCGCTGAAAGTGCTGGCGGATCAGGTCCTTCCACCCGGTTTCAACCCCCTCGGGCACGAGCCATTTTCCTCGCGGTTCGCGGATGTAAGCCCCGTGTTCGGCAACCAGCCCGATCGGGAGGCTTCCCAGCCACTCCTCCAGCGTCGCCTTCACCCGCCCGCTCACCAGGACCACCGTGGTTCCCGGCTGGCATGCCAGTTTCCGCAAGACCGACAGCAGCCACTCCTTCGGCTTGGCCAATAGCGGGTCGCCATGGAAGCCGACGAGCGTCCCGTCATAGTCGGTCAGGACGAGCCGTTTCCCGGCGCGGGCGAATTGGGTCAGCAGTTGGCTCTTCAAGGAACCGGCAACCATGATGCGTTCGTAATCCCGCGTTTCGGAGAAGGCCCGGTCCAGCGCGGTGAGGAAGTCCTCGGCCCACCTCACGATGTCGTACTTGCGGATGCGCTGGCGCATCGCGCGCATGCGCCGGCGCTGCTCCTCCCGGTCCATCGTCAGCGCGGCGAAGAGCGCGTCGGCAATCTCCTGCCGGTTGTTCGGGTTGACCGAAAGGGCCTCGCACATCTCACACGCCGCGCCCGCCATTTCGCTCAGCACCAGGACGCCGCTTTCGTCCGGCCTGCTCGCGGCGTATTCCTTGGCGACCAGGTTCATTCCGTCCCTCAAAGGGGTGACCAGCGCGACGTCGCTGGCGGCGTACGCCGCCACAAGTTCCCCGAGTTCCAGGTTCGTGTAGCGGTACAGGATCGGGGTCCATGCCAGGGTTCCATGCCGTCCGTTCATCTGTCCGACGAACTGGTCAATGCGCTGTTTCATCGTTTCGTATTGCGCCACCGCTTCGCGCGACGGCACGACCACAAGCTGAAGGACGACCCGTTCCCGCCATTCAGGGTGCTGCTCCAGGAACAGGTCAAAGGCTTCGAGGCGGTTCAGGATGCCCTTGGTGTAATCAAGACGGTCCACCGAAAGGACCACCTTCTTCCCGTCGAGCGGCGGGGCCGCCCCGTCGCCGTTGCCGGCACGGTTCTGCTCCACCGCAACCGTGTTGTACCGGCCGAAGTTGATCCCCATCGGGAACGTGTCCACGTGAACCACGCGGTCCCGGTAAGTTACGACCCCCAGGTCGTGATCCGTGCCCAGAATGCGCAGAACGCAGCGCAGGAAATTCCGGGAGTAATCGTGGGTGTGGAACCCGACCAGGTCGGCGGCCATGATTCCCTCGAGGATGCACCGGCTCCAGGTGCGCGGCATCAGCCGGAACACGTCAAACGAGGGAAAGGGAATGTGGAGAAAGAACCCGATCTGGAGCCCCGGTATCCGTTCCCTCAGCATCGCCGGCAGGAGCATCAGCTGGTAGTCATGGACCCAGACGACATCGCCCGGTTTCAGGATCCTGACCACCTCGTCACAAAAGATCCTGTTGACCGAAACATAGGAGTCCCACTGCGCGGGCTGGAAGTCGGCATATACGTAGAAGTAATGGAAAAGCGGCCAGACCGTGTTGTTGCAGAACCCCAGGTAAAACGAATCGGCCAGCGCCGGTGAGAGGAAGACCGGCCGGGCTTGATGCTCCCTGGACAGAAGTGCCGCGACTTCCCCCTTTTCGGATTCCGCGACCTCGGTCCCGGGCCATCCCACCCACACATGTTCACCGGGGTTCTGTGCGGATGCGCTTCGGTGTTCCAGGAACGACTTCATCCCGGTGGCGAGGCCCCCGGCGCTGGGTTTCCAGGAGAATCCGCCATCCTGGCCGGCCATGTGGACCGGCAGGCGATTGGACACGATGATCAGCCTCTTGTTTGTCGCGACCGTGCTCATGGATCGCACCTCCGGGGAACAGAATGTTGTCGGTGAATTGTCCTCTGGCGGAACTTGCGCGGGCGCCTTCGGCCCGTGGTCGGCGCACGCATGGGTCTTCGGGTCAGGCACCCGCGGACGCCCCGACCACGGAGCCCCTGGTATCCGAACGGTAAAGGGCATCGGCGATGAAGTGGGAGCGCAGCGCGCAATCCAGGCCGCCGGGTTGGAAGGGGCGCCCCTCCCCCAGGGCCGAGAGCACGTCTTCCACGATCAGCTGGTGCGGGGATTCCGTGGCGAATGGTCCGGAGACGAGCTGGTTGCGAATGTCGCCGTTTCGCGAGGTGATGGTCACGAACGACGGGTGATGCAGGGCGGAACTGAATGTGACCGTCGCCCGGTCGGTCACGATCGATTGGACGGATCCGCCGGGGACCTGGATCGTCGCGTCCAGTTCAGCATCAAACGACAGAGCCTGCCCACCCGCAAAGCGGACGAAACCGCATACATGATCATCACGATCACCCGGTTCCGGGGCGGCCGCCCCCTCTTCCTCAAATCCGGGCGCGATTTCCTCCAGCGGGCGCGGCGGATAGACCGCGCCAAGAACACTTTCGGGTTCCACGTCGCCCATGAGCCAAAGCATCAGGTCAAGAATCTCGATGCCGGCCTGGTAGAGGGCCGGTTGTCCGGCCAGGTTCGGGGGGTCGGGCGCCACGGCGGTCAGGCCCGACGCGTCGAAGTGGCACCGGCCGAAGCGGATATCGCCCAACTGCCCGTTGTTGAAGCGTTCGCGCAGAAAGGAAACCTGCCGGATGTAACGGAGCGGGTTTGCAGCCAGCAGGCAGTTTCCGTTGGAGCGGGCGGTCTCGGCCAGGCGCCGGGCATCGTGGCTGCTTGCGGCCAGTGGAACATCCAGAAGCGTCTTGATGCCCGACTTGATGGAAACCGCCGCAGCAAATGCTCGTTGTTCCAGCGGCGTGCAGACCCTCACAAGATCCAGTTCCTCGCAGGTTACCATTTCCTCAAAGTCATCGTAAGCCCGGGGAATGGGAAACTCGTTCCGGAAAGCCAGCGCCCGCTCCTCGGATTGATCCGCGCAGGCGACGACCTCGACAAAGTCGCTGGTGAAAAGTGCCCGGCATTGTTCGGTCGCAGTTCCCGTGCAACCGAGGATTCCGACTCGAAGTTTCATCGGGAAACACCTCCTCGTACCCTGCGCGCATCGCCGGTGATATCCCGGTGACGGACGCAGTGTGGGTCGGGTGAAGCCATGTGGCGCCGGAATCTCGGGGAAACTCCAAAGGACGCAATTCGATCCCGGCAGGGGGGCGGCAGACAAGCTGCCAGAAGGCGCCTCAAGCGCCGGCACAAGGGGGATCGCCGGGATTAGGAGTCTTGGAAGACGCGTAACGGTCCCGCGGCGGCAAGAAGGTCTCCCGCCGGACTTGCAGGTTCGCTACGGGGGGGCAGAACCACCGTGACGACTGGCCTTTCGGTCGAAATCCAGTCCTGCGTGACAAAATCAAAAACGACAAAGGTTCGTCTGGCAACCAGCCTGGTCCAACGATGCAGGACTTTCTGCAAACCGGCGGAACTACCGCATAAGTCCTCGCCGGGCGAACAGGTGGAGACGAATTCGCCCTGGACGGCGAGCGGAAAGTGCGAAGCCTTCGTGTCCCGGGGGCTGAACCACGCGGCTGTCGCGAGGCAAAGGGCAACCGAGGCGACCAGGAAGAATATGGAGGTTTTGAAAAGCACAAACAGACCCTGCCTTCTTCTCGACAGCATGCCGGTAATAAATGTTCCGCGCTGGCGGGAAAAATCGATTCGCGACAGTCTTGCCATCCGGCTGTCCGCCGGGACGGGCCTGCTCCATAACGGCTCCCTACTGGATCCGGGCGGCAAGGATGGCCCACATCGCTTGACAAGATGCGCCGATTGTCGAATCCGCACAACCATGCTACCCAGGGTGATCCTTTTCAACGCGGTCAGCGCCGACGGCCGCGTGGACCATTTCGTTCCGGACATCGGGCGTTTCTACAGCCTGGCGTCCATCTGGAAGGAGGATGCGGCCATCGCGGGGAGCGAAACCCTCCTGGCCTCGCCCGACCTGCCCCCGGAATCGGCCGATCTTCCCCCTCCGCCGCCCCCGGCACCGGATGACCGGCGTCCCCTGCTCGTGGTCGCCGATGGCCGCGGGCGGGTGACCTGCTGGAACGCGCTGCGCACCACCCCCTTCTGGCGCGATGCCGTGGCACTGGCCTGCGCGGCCACCCCCCGCAGTCACCTGGAATGCCTGCGGGCCCGCCGGGTTGGCGTGATCGGGACCGCGGGGGATCGCGTGGACCTGAAGCGCGCCCTCGAAATTCTCGCCTCCGATTACGGCGTGCGCACGGTGCGCGTGGACAGCGGCGGCACGCTGAACGGGGCGTTCCTGCGCGCCGGGCTGGTGGACGAGGTGAGCCTGCTCATTCACCCCGTCCTCGTCGGTGGCACATCGCCCGGATCCATGTTCCGCGTCCCGGACCCCGGCCCCGGCGCCCACCCGATAACCCTGCGCCTCGAACACTCCGAACCGCTGGATGGCGGCCTGGTCTGGCTGCGTTACGCGGTGGTAAGGTAGTCGCGCGACCGGCGCGCACCCCCCGGGCGCCCTGCGCCTGAAAGGTCCCCGTTCCCCGGCAATCCACACCACCCAAAGCAGTCCGTTGGTTTTTTGAACTTTACAGTACTTCTTTGGTACAGAACCCTGCGTTAACCACCCAACTTCAGCCGGGTCCGGACTTGCCCGGCGTTGACAGGAGTATTCCGGAATGGCTGTCGGCAGCGTCAAACAGGTGATCGGACCCACCGTGGACCTCGAGTTCCCGTCCGACTCCCTACCCAACATCCTCAACGCCATCACGATTGACGACGACGCGCGCAACATCCACCTGACGGTGGAGGTGGCCCAGCACCTGGGCAACAACCTCGTGCGCTGCGTGTCCATGCAGAGCACCGACGGCCTGGTGCGCGGCATGCAGGCCGTGGATACCGGAAGCCCCATCAGCGTGCCCGTCGGCGAGCAGACGCTCGGCCACATCTTCAACCTGCTGGGACACACCCTGGACACCGACAAGCCGCTGGCCCATCCCGAGTTGCGCTGGCCCATCCACCGCCCCGCGCCCGTCTACACGGACGTCCTTCCCTCCACGCAGATTTTTGAAACCGGCATCAAGGTCATCGACCTGCTGGCACCCTATGCCAAGGGCGGCAAGATCGGCCTGTTCGGCGGCGCCGGCGTCGGCAAGACCGTCGTGATCATGGAACTCATCCACAACATCGCCAAGGAGCATGGCGGCTACTCCGTGTTCGGCGGCGTCGGCGAGCGAACCCGCGAGGGAAACGACCTGTGGCACGAGATGACCGACAGCGGCGTCGTCAACCGCGACGATCCGGGCAAGAGCCGCGCCGCCCTCGTGTTCGGACAGATGAACGAGCCCCCGGGCGCCCGCCTGCGCGTGGCCCTCTCGGCCCTCACCATGGCCGAATACTTCCGCGACGAGATGGGCAAGGACGTGCTCCTGTTCATCGACAACATCTTCCGCTTCACGCAGGCCGGTTCCGAGGTCAGCGCCCTGCTGGGCCGCATGCCCAGCGCCGTCGGTTACCAGCCCACCCTCTCCACCGAGATGGGCGCGCTGCAGGAGCGCATCACCTCCACCAAGCGCGGCTCCGTCACCAGCGTGCAGGCCATCTATGTGCCCGCCGACGACCTCACCGACCCCGCGCCGGCCACCAGCTTCAGCCACCTCGACGCCACCACCGTGCTCAGCCGCGCCATCTCGGAACTGGGCATCTATCCCGCCGTCGATCCGCTCGACTCCACCAGCCGCATCATGGACGCGCGCATCCTGGGCGAGGAGCACTTCTCCATCGCCAAGCGCGTGCAGCTGCTGCTGCAGGCCTACAAGGACCTGCAGGACATCATCGCCATCCTGGGCATGGACGAACTGAGCGAGGAGCAGAAGACCATCGTCATGCGGGCCCGCAAAGTCCAGCGCTTCCTCAGCCAGCCGTTCCACGTGGCCGAGGCATTCACCAGCCGGCCGGGCAAGTACGTGCGCATCCAGGACACGATCAGCAGTTTCAAGCGCATCGTGGACGGCGAGTTGGACGACATTCCCGAACAGGCATTCTACATGTGCGGCGCCATCGACGAGGTGTTCGAGAACGCCGAGAAGCTCAAGGCGTCCGTCTGACCGCGGCCCCCGCACCACGGGGGTGCGGCATTCCCGCGTGCGGGCCTATAGCTCAGTTGGTTAGAGCGGCCGGCTCATAACCGGCTGGTCCCAGGTTCGAGTCCTGGTGGGCCCACCACGCGCGCCCCGATCGCCCGCCCTCCTTTTGGGCTTGCGCCCGCGCAACCGGCCATCTGACTTGAAGTCGTTATCGCGCAACCGAGGGAATCGGGACGATGTCTTCCATTGAGAAAGGCCTGCGGGCCACCGCCATTGGGATCGCGGTCAATTTCAGCCTGGCGGTGATCAAGATCACGACCGGCGTGCTCGGCAACTGCTACGCCCTGATCGCCGACGGGATCGAAAGCACGGCCGACATCTTCAGTTCCTTCGTCACCTACACCGGGCTGCGGATCAGCGTTGCCCCGCCCGACGCCTGCCACCCCTACGGACACGGCAAGGCCGAGTCGCTCGCGGGGCTGGTGGTGGGCCTCGGCCTGCTCGTGGCGGCCGGGGTCATCGCCTACCAGAGCATCCACGAGATCCTCGTCCCCCACCACGCCCCCGCCTGGTACACCCTCGTGGTGCTTGCGATGGTCATCGTCGTCAAGTTCAGCCTGTCGAGTTTCGCCCTCAGGACCGGGGAGGAGATCGACAGCGTCGCCGTGAAAGGCGATGCCTGGCACCACTACAGCGACGCCGTCACCTCGGCCGCGGCTTTCATCGGCATCACGATCGCCCTCATCGGGGGCAGGGGGTTCGAGCCGGCCGACGACTGGGCCGCGCTGGTTGCCTGCGGCATCATCGTTTTCAACGGCATCCGCATCAGCCGCACCGCGCTGCACGAGGTCATGGACGGCGCGGTGGACGCGCAAACCGTGGAAAACTTCCGGCGGGTGGCGGCCGGGGTGGAGGGGGTGCACGACATCGAGAAGATTCGCGTGCGCAAGAGCGGCGTGGGGTTCCTGATGGACATCCATGTCCATGTGGACGGTGACCTGCCCGTGGCCGTCGGCCATGAAATCGGCGGGACCGTGAAAACCACCCTCATTCGCAGCGAACCCCGCATCCGCGATGTCGTCGTCCACATCGAGCCGGCCGAATCGCCCGCCCCGGAACCGCTTCCCATGGAGACGCTTAGGGGTTGACGAAAGCTTCCCGGCTCCCCGACCATCAGCGGGCCGTTTCCGAGATGGGGACGCTGTGCCCGTGCGGACGGGCTCGGGCGGCATCCAGACGCAAAGAAGGACGGACCATCCACCATGCGAACCCTGAGAATCCTCCTGCTGCTCACCTCGGCCCTCGCCCTCGCGGCGACCGCAGGCGCCCAGTATTACCCCGTGTGCGGGAATGGTTCCCCCAGCCTCAAGCCCTGCCCGGGCCTTTACAACGAGCGCGTGGCCTCGGGGGATCCGCAGGCGCTGGGTGAGGAAGTGGTGTCGTACGCAGGCAGCGGAGTTGTCGCCTACGGCGCCGGATGGGCCGCCGGACGCGTGCTCCATTATTCCCAGAACAAGGCCACGGGCGTCCTCGGTCACCGCGCGCTGTACACCGTCCCGTCCTGTCCCCTCGTCGTCGGCGCCGTCGCGGTGGATACCTACGCGATGCCCAAGTACACTCCCGGCGGCTACACCGAGTCGTCGCTTTTTGCCTTCACCGATTTCAACTCACCGCCCCGCCTGCAGCACTACAAGAGTTACGTTGCGCCGATGCCTTACACCCACCCGCCCATGGCCCAGCCCACCGACACCGCCCTGGCGGCCCCTGAACCCGTGGGTGCGGAAGTGCGGACGGGCATCTACAACCTCGAGTACTGATCCCCGCAGGCCGGGATCACCGCGGCCGGGATTCCCCCCACACTGCTGTTTCCATCTCGCGCGCCATTGCCGCGTCGAGGTTGCCGTATCCTTCCCCGCGGGCATTGGCGGTGCCGCAGGCAATGCCAAACGCCACGGCTTTCGGCAGGGGCCGGCCCTCCAGGAGGGCCACGCCTATTCCCGCCGCCACCGTGTCGCCCGACCCGATCGGGTTGGGCGCGTCTCCGGCGGGGGGGGCGAATTCCCGGCGTGAATCCGCTGTCCAAAGCCGGGCCGCATCCGGGCCGTCCGTAACCAGGACCGCCTCCGCGCCGCGCCGTCCCAGTTCACCGGCGGCCAGCCAGACTCCCCCCGGTTCGTCACACGCAATACCGGTTGCCGCCGCCAGTTCATGGCGGTTGGGTTTCACCAGGGTCGGCCGCGCTTCCAGGCAGGCCAGCAGGCAGGCACCCTGCGCGTCCACCACGGCGGGCAGTCCCGCCGCCCGGGCCCGCGCGACCAGTTGCCCGTACAGGTCGGCATCCACCCCCGGCGGCAGCGTGCCGATGCAGATCACCGCACCGGCCCGCACGAGTTCCTCCCCGAATGCGGCCGCGAACGCGGCCGACTCCCCCGGACCGGCCGGCCCCGCATTCTCCACCAGTTCCGTGGTCTGCCCGCTGGCGTGCTCCACCAGCGTGGTGCAGGTCCGGGTGGGGGAACTGCAGTTCACGCGCCGGATGCGGAACCCGCCGGCCTCCAATTCCCGGCAGAGCCAGTCGCCGGGCGCCCCCCCCGCGAACAGGACGAGCGACGGATCGCCGCCGAGTCCCCTGGCCGCGCGGGCGCAGTTCACGCCCTTGCCCGATGCGAACACCGTCGCGCGCGCCGCGCGGTTCACGGCGCCCGGTTCCACGCGGTCGAACTCCAACCGGCGCTGGATGGCCGGCGTCGGGCCGGCGATGAGAATTCGGTTCCTGTCGGTCATGGTGGTGACGGGCGAATCACCCTGCCCCCGTCTTTTCCCGATCGGAAACGGATTCGCCATCGGAATCACGCCTTTGCCCCGCGGTACAAGGTGCCACCGCGCGGCGCATTCCCCGCGCCCCAGACATCCCAAGGAGCAACGGCCCATGGCATCCCTCTCCGGCAAAAAGGTCCTGATCATCACCGACGACATCTACGAGGACCTGGAACTGTGGTACCCGAAACTGCGCCTGATCGAGGAGGGCGTCGAAGTCCATGTGGCCACCCCCAGGATCCAGGCGTACACCGGCAAGAACGGCTATCCCCTGACCCCGGACCTGACCATCGACGATGTGAAGACCGCGGATTACGCGGCACTGGTGGTTCCGGGCGGTTACGCCCCCGATAAACTGCGCCGTTACCCGCGCGCCCTCGAAATCGTGCGGGACTTCCATGCCGACAAACGCCCCATCGCCTTCATCTGCCACGGCGGCTGGGTGCCCATCAGCGCCAGGATCCTGCGCGGCGTGCGCCTGACCAGCGTCAGCGCCATCCGCGACGATCTGGAGAACGCCGGCGCGACATGGGTGGACGAAGGCTGCGTCGTGGACGGCCACATCATCACCGCCCAGGTGCCCAAGGACCTGCCCGGGTTCTGCAGGGCGCTCATCGCCGCGATGGCGTGACCCGCCGCGACCGGGCCGGTGCCACCGACCGTGGCACGGGCGTCCGGCCCCCCGCATTCCCGGTGCGTGTTACCGCGTGCCGCCGCCCAGGATCTTCCGTGCCGCGGCGCTGTCCCTCATGGGAAGCGTGGTGCGCCACACGCCGTCGTGGGCGTGCAGCGCGCCCGCCACGGCGGGTGCCGTGGGGACGAGCCCGATCTCGCCCACACCCTTTGCTCCCCACGGGCACTCCGGGTCCTGTTCCTCCACGAAGATGCACTCGACCGCGGGCATGTGGTGCGCCCGCAGCACGCCCAGGTCGTTCAGGCGCTTTGCCTTCGGGTGTCCGCCCTCGCAGGGGAAATCCTCCGAAAGCGCGTAACCCAGCCCCATGTGCACGCTGCCCTCGATCTGCCCCTCCAGCTGCTTGGGGTTCATCACGCGGCCCACGTCGTGCGCCGCGATGACCTTCTTCAGCGTCCCGTCGTCGTTCAGCAGCACCACCTGCGTGGCGAACCCGAAGGTGATGTGCGTGCGGACCGGGCCGCCGTCCTTGCCCTCGAGCTGACCCAGCGGCACCGTGTAGTCGAACTTCACCTCGCCCAGGAACTCGCGCCCCGCAAGGTCGCGCAGGCTCCGGCCCGCATCCAGCTCCGCGCGCAGCTGCTGCGCCGCCCGCTGGACGGCCAGGCAGCCCAGCACCGTCGCGCGCGATGCCGTCGTCATGCCGCAGGGCGTGGGGCGCGACGTGTCGATGACGACCCGCGCCTTGCGCGCGTCCAGTTCCGGCACCACCTCCACCGCCGACTGGATCAGGATCGTCAACAGTCCCTGTCCCATCTCGGTGAAGCCGTTGTAGATCGTGAAGTTCTCCCCGTCGTCCTCGATCCGCAGGACGGCCTCGCCGGCGTCCGCCATGCCGTTTCCGATGCCGACATTCTTGATGCCGCAGGCGATCCCGGCGAACTTCGCCGAGCGGTACGCGTCGCGCACGGCGAGCAGTGTCTTTTTGAGCCCGATCGGCTTGTCCAGCACCTGTCCGCTGCAGAACACGTCGCCCTGGTCCATGGCGTTCCGCCACCGGATCTCCCAGCCGTCGATGCCGATCCGCGAGGCGAGCCGGTCCAGGCATCCCTCGATGGCGAAGGCCGCCTGGTTGGCGCCGAAGCCGCGCATCGCGCCGCACGGCGGGTTGTTCGTGTACACGGCGAGCGCCTCGATGTCCAGGTTGGGCACCACGTACGGCCCGGTGGCGTGCCCTCCCGCCCGCTCCAGCACCTTCGTGCCCACGCTCGCGTAAGCCCCCTTGTCGCCGATCATGCGGCCCTTCACCGCCAGGATCCGCCCGTCGGCGTCGCAGCCCACCTTGTAGTGCATCCGGATGGCGTGGCGCTTGGGGTGCATCCGCAGGCTCTCCTCGCGCGTCAGCGTGATCTTGGCCGGCCGCCCGAACCGGTGGGCGATCAGGGCCGCGTGCCCCTGGATGCTCAGGTCCTCCTTGCCGCCGAAGGCGCCGCCGTTGCTGACCAGCGTCACCTTCACCCGGTCGCGGTCCACGCCCAGGACCGAGGCGATCTGGCGCTGGTCGTCAAACACCCCCTGCCCCTGCGTCAGCACCTCCATCACGCCGTCCTTCCAGGGCATGGCGATCGCGGACTCCGGCTCGAGGAAGGCGTGCTCGATGCGCTGCGTCTGGAAAGTCTCCTCCACCACGTGGGCGCACCGCGCGAACACGCCGTCCACCGCCTCGCCGCGGGCGATTGCCGACTTCGACAGCAGGTTGCCCTGCGGATGCGTGTCGGGGTGCACGATGGGCGATTCCGGATCGAGGGCGAGCTCGGGATCGGTCACGGGCTCGAGCACCTCGTAATCCACCACCAAGCCCCTGGCGGCCTTGCGGGCCGTCCGCTGCGATTCGGCCACCACGACGGCCACGACGTCGCCCACGCACCGCGTCACCTCGCCCGTGGCCACCATCTGCGGCCAGTCCTTGTAGATCAGGCCCTGGTGGCGCTCGCCGGGGATGTCCTCGGCGCGGAGCACGCCCAGCACCCCGGGCGCGGCCAGCACGGCCGCGGCGTCGATGCCGCGCACGACCGCGCGCGGGTAGGCGCTGAAGACCGGCGCGCCGAACACCATGCCGTCCACCCTGATGTCGTCGATGAACCGGCGCTCGCCCAGCACGGCGTCCGTTCCCTCGTAGCGCGGCAGGCTCGTGCCGACGCGTCCGCTCCAGTCAAACTCGGGCTTCGCGTCGCCGCGCAGCGTGGCCGCCGTCAGCTCGATCCCGTCCACGATCTTCGTGTAGCCCGTGCACCGGCAAAGGTGGGCCACCAGGCCGCGCGCGATCTCGTCGCGCGACGGGTCGGGATTCTTGTCCAGCATCGATTTGGTGCGCACGGCGATGCCGGGGATGCAGAATCCGCATTGAAGGCCCCCGGTTGCCACGAAGGATTCGCTCACCGCCTTGCGGAATTCCGGCGAAAGGCCCTCCAGCGTCACGACGGACTTGCCGTCCACTTTCGCCGCCGGCGTCACGCAGGACAGGATCGCCCTGCCGTCCACGAGCACCGTGCAGCAGCCGCACTGCCCCATCGGCTGGCAGCCGTTCTTCGGGGAGATCACGTCGAAGCGGTCGCGCAGCAGGTCGAGCAGCGTGAGGTCGGCCTCCACCTCGGCTTCGCGGCGCGTGCCGTTGAGGCTGAAGGCGATCCGGACGGTTGGCTGGGTCAGGGTATCCATGGCGGGCGGAAGACTCCTTGGGTGCGGCTGAAGAAACGGGTGTTTATAAGACACCCACCCGCCGGATAAAGGGAATTCGACAGGCGAAAAGCGTCCATGCTCCCGGGCGGGGCCGGCGCAACGTATCAGAAACCAAGGCGGAACTTGAACCGGTTCCAGCGCCGGTTCTCGCTGGGAAACCAATTGGGACCGTCCTCCAGGATCTCCGGTGTCATCAGGTGGCGGATCCGTTCCAGGGCCTTGTTGTTTTTGGCGATGGTGGCTTCCGTCTTGCGCAGCGGGTGCGCCAGCTCCACGAACAGGGCCTTGAGGCCGATCGTGTGCAGGGTGCGGCCGTGCAGGGTGCCCGTCAGTCCCTTCATCGCTTCGGGATCCCAGCGCACCAGGTATTTTGGCGTGACGGTGATATCGCGCCCCAGCCAGTCGGTCCCGTACAGCACCATGTCCACGCCGGCACCGTTGTAGTCGAGTCCCAGCTTGTGGCTGCGCTCCTCCACCACGTATTCCTTCAGCACTTCGCGCAGCCGGTTCCGGTCCTTTTCGGCCGCGATCAGGTCGATGTCGTGGTGGGGCATCTCCACCCCGGTGAGGGCGTCCAGCGCCCATCCGCCATGCAGCAACACGCGAATTCCCGCGCCCTCGATGATGTCCAGCAGCGAGAAAAGTTCCTGGGAAGTGGTGAAATCGCGAATGGTCATGGCTTGCCGGCTGGCCTTCCTTGGGTGTGTCCCGCCGCCGGAAGAATGCGCGGCAGAAGAAAAACCGCTAGGCGCGAAGCGGCGGCGGCGTCAACCCGGATTACCACCCCCCTGCATGGCCCCGTACTGCCGGTCGGGGGGCAAGAGAGGCCTTGAAATCCAAAACACTCCTTGTTCTGCTTCCAAATAACCAAAAACAACGGCCGTGCCGCGCCAGCCAGGAGTCTTTCGCCCATGTCACCGTCCCGCCCCCGCTTCCTCATGTGTCACCCCCGAAACTACGCCATCGAGTATGTGATCAACCCGTGGATGGACGGCAACGTGGGGCGCGCCCGCGCCGATGCGGCCGAGGTGGAGTGGCGGGCTCTCCACGCCGCCGTGGCCGCCGTGGCGGATGTGACCGTGCTGGAAGCCGCGCCGGGGCTGCCCGACCAGGTGTTCACGGCCAACGCCGGGCTGGTGGCCGGGGATGTGTTCGTGCCGTCGCGCTATTTCTACCCGCAGCGCCAGCCCGAAACCCCGCAGTTTGCCGGATGGTTCGCCGCGAACGGCTTCAAGGTGGAGCGCCTGAACACGACGGGGGCCTTCGAGGGGGAGGGCGACGCGCTGTTTCAGCCGGGCGAGCGCCTGATCTGGGCCGGCTACGGCGTGCGCACCAGTCTCGAGTCGCACCGCGACCTGGCCGAAATCTTCGACGCCGAGGTCCTGTCGCTGCGCATGGTGGACGAGCGATTCTATCACCTGGACACCTGTTTCGTGCCGCTTCCCGGCGGACGGGCATTCTACTACCCGGCCGCGTTTGACCACGCCTCCATCGACCTCATCCGCTCGCGCTTCGCCCCCGCCGACCGCTTCGAGGTCGCCGACTCCGACGCGATGGCCTTCGCCTGCAATGCCGTTGTCGCGGGGACGCGCGTGATCACCAACCACGCCGGGCCGGAGCTCCGGGCGCAGCTCGGCGCGTGGGGGTTCGAGGTGGTCGCCGTGCCGCTGGCCCAGTTCCTGATGGCGGGCGGAAGCGCCAAGTGCCTCGCCCTGAAACTCGACCAGGACCTGCCGCGCAACGGCGCGCCCCGCCGCGAGACCGATGCGGCGGGCGTGCGCGACCGTCTCGTCGAACTGCAGGGGCAGCTGCTCGACACCGGCCTGATGAACGAGGTGCTGGACCTGGTGGGCGAGATGGGCGGGAGCTTCGAGATCGAGCAGTTCCAGGCGGGCCTGCGCCGCGACATGGCCAGCCTCGCCCGCGTCCGCGTGTTCGCCCCCGGGCAGGCCCGCCTCGACGACATCACCCGCCAGCTGATCCAGAAGGGCGCCGTCGTCGTGGACGCCGAACGCGACGCGATCCTGGAGGTGGTGGAACAGGACGGCGTCGCCCCCGGCGACTTCTACAGCACGACCATCTACCCCACGGATGTGCGCGTGGCGGGCGGCTGGGTGCGCGTGGCCAACCAGCGCATGGACGTGGTGGTGCGCGTGGATCCCGCCGCGCGGCCGGCGCGGGCCGAGTGCGTGCTGATCCGCGACCTGCGCCGCGGCGAGCGCATCGTCACCGGCGTCGACGGCATCCGCATCCACGCGCGCGCGGGCTCGCGCGGCCAGGCCGAGGAGTTCTCGTTCATGAGTGCCGGCGTCTCCAGCGAGCGCCGCGTGGAGCTGGCCGTGGACGAGGTGGCGTGGGAAATGCGCCGGATCCGCGACCGCGGCGGCCGCATCGTGGTCGTCGCCGGCCCGGTGGTCATCCACACCGGGGGCGGGCGCTACCTGGCCGACCTCGTGCGCATGGGTTTTGTGCAGGCGCTGCTCGGCGGCAACGCCGTCGCCGTGCACGACATGGAGGAGAACGTGTTCGGAACGTCGCTGGGCGTGGACCTCAAGCGCGGCGTCGGCGTGCACGGCGGGCACCGCCACCACCTGAAGGTCATCAACATGGTGCGCGGGTGCGGCGGCATCGCCCGGGCCGTCGAACGCGGCCTCGTGACGGGCGGCGTCATGGCCGAGTGCGTGCGCGCGAACGTGCCGTTTGTCCTCGCCGGCTCCATCCGCGACGACGGCCCCCTGCCCGAAACCCTCATGGACCTCGTCGAGGCCCAGCGCCAGTACGCCGAGGCCATCCGCGGCGCCGACATGATCCTCATGCTCTGCTCCATGCTCCACTCCATCGGCACCGGCAACATGACCCCAGGAGGCGTCCGCCTCATCTGCGTCGACATCAGCCCCGCCGTCGTCACCAAGCTCGCCGACCGCGGCAGCCTGGAAAGCGTCGGCATCGTCACCGACGTGGGCCTCTTCCTCAACCTGCTGGCGGGGCGGCTTCGCGGGTAAGGCGGGAAAGGCGGGAGAGAGTCATCCACGACGGAACACGCCCGCCGCCCTTGGCGGCGGCCCCTTCGTGAAGCTTCGCGGATCCGTCTTTTGCCTTTCCCCGACCCGCGGTTTTCTGGTGACAACGCCGCGCGTTCGTCGCGCATCATGCGGGCATGGAACTCTCACTCATCGGACTACAGAAATCGGGCAAGACGACCGTCTTCAACGCGCTCACCGGCGGCCATGCCGAGACCAGCGCCTTTGCCGGCGGCAAGGTGGAACCCAACCTGGCCGTCGTGAAGGTGCCCGACGCCCGCGTCGAGAAGCTCACCGAAATGTACCAGCCCAAGAAGACGATCCACGCGACCGTGAAGTACGTGGATGTGGCCGGCATGGGCCGCGAGGAGGGCGATCCCCACAAGGGCGTGCCCGAGGCGCTGCTCCAGTTCGTCTCCAAGGCCGACGCCCTGTTGGCCGTCGTGCGCGGGTTCGACGACCCGATCCACGGCGCGGCCCGCGCCGCCCACGACATCGAGGCCATCCACCTCGAGCTGATCTTCAGCGACCTGGCCAAGGTGGAGAACCGCCTGCCGCGCATCGAGCGCCAGATCGGCAAGATGATCGGCAAGGAGAAGGAGACCATGGCCATGGAGCAGGCCGCCCTCGAGCGCATCAAGCCCGCCCTCGAGCAGAACCTGCCCGTGCGCGCCGTGGAACTGTCCGAGGACGAGGAGAAGATCCTGCGCGGGTTCCAGTTCCTCACCGCCAAGCCCGTCATGTACCTGCTCAACGTGGGCGAGGACCGCATGGCCGAGGGCGACGCGCTGCTCGACACGATGCGCGTGCCGGGCGTGACCGACCAGCCCAGGACGATGCTCGCCTGGCTGGCCGGCGAGGTGGAGATGGAAATTTCGCGCCTGGAGGGCGACGACCGAACCGCCTTCCTGGCCGACTACCACATCGAGAAACCCGCCGCCGACCGCGTCATCGCGATGAGTTACGACCTGCTGGGCCAGATGAGTTTCCTCACCGTCGGCCCCGACGAGGTGCGCGCGTGGACCGTCCACCGCGGCGCCACCGCCCCCCAGGCCGCCGGCGCCATCCACAGCGATTTCGAGCGCGGCTTCATCCGCGCCGAGGTCGTCTCCTACGACGAACTCGTCGCCCAGGGCTCCTTCGCCAACGCCAAGAAGCACGGCAAGGTGCGCCTCGAAGGCAAAGCCTACATCGTCCAGGACGGCGACGTGGTGAACTTCCTGTTCAGCGTGTAGGGGGCTCCACTCCCCGCCACGACCGAAGCAGAACGGATTCTACCCTGTTGCGGTGGTGACAACCGTTGGAGTTTGCGCATTTTGCGTTGGAACTTACGCGAAATGCGTAAGGCTTTTCGGTTAACATGATTCTGTCCATTGAGTGCGCCATCATTTCGAAAGAGCGATCAGTCGATTTGAAATGCCCCTAGAACAAGTGTTCTTTTTTTGTTGCTTTGCCGCAACACCGGATTGCAATCTGTGTCCGGGTATAATGGATTTCCAGCGATGAACGGATTGCTTACCAGCCTTGAACTCTGTGCAGGCGCCGGCGGTCAGGCCATTGGCCTGGAATCCGCCGGTTTCGATCACGTTGCGCTGGTGGAGATAGACCATCATGCCTGCGCAACCCTCCGCAAGAACCGTCCGGCGTGGAATGTGATCCAAGGTGACATGAGGAAGTTTTCGGCGGTGCAGTTCCGGGGGGTGGACCTCGTTTGCGCCGGTGTGCCTTGTCCGCCGTTCAGCGTTGCAAGCCGCCAACTGGGGGAGGCTGACGAGCGGAATCTTTTCCCGGATGCTCTGCGAATTGTAGCGGAAGCAAGTCCGCGTGCCGTGCTTTTTGAAAACGTGCCTGGTCTGGCCAGCCCCAAGTTCCGCGATACCTTGGACGCGATCATCGGCCGCCTCGGAGAACTCGGTTACTGTGCCGAAGCCCGGGTGTTGAATGCGTGCGATTATGGCACCCCGCAATTGAGACCGCGTCTGGTGATCGTCGGCCTTCGTCCCGGGGCGTTCGCGCATTTCCGCTGGCCCAAACCGGTTGCCCGCCGAATAACAGTCGGTGAAGCCCTCCTTCCCCTGATGAAAGAAAACGGATGGCGGGGGGCGGAGGAATGGGCTGCAGGTGCGGAGGCGGTCGCTCCGACCCTGGTGGGCGGCAGCAAGAAGCACGGGGGGGCTGATCTTGGGCCGACGCGGGCCCGGCAGGCCTGGGCAAAACTCAATGTGGACGGGCGCGGCCTGGGCAACGAGGCTCCGGGAGCCGATTTCGCGGGCGTACCGAGGCTGACCGTCCCCATGGCGGCGCGACTGCAGGGGTTTCCGGAGGATTGGGTGTTCTGCGGGGGGAAAACGGCCGCATATCGCCAGGTTGGCAATGCGTTTCCGCCCCAGGTTTCCTCGGCCGTGGGCGGGCAGATCGCCAACGCCCTGAGGCGCGACAGCGTCCGGCCGGTTAAAGCAGACAAGGTTCCCGCGATCCGGATCGCCAAACAGGAGATTCTGCCCCTTGGTTAAGCCGAAAGGATCGCGGGCCCGGCTCCGGGAGTTTCTCCTCGAGAACATGGGCCGTGTCATTGAAACGAAGGAGTTGCAGGCTGCCGCCGGGGGCGCGGCCGAGTTTGCGCGCCGCATTCGCGAACTGCGGAACGAGGAAGGATTCCAGATCCTGACCCACCGCGACAGGGACAACCTGAAACCGGGGCAGTACCTTCTTGAGACGGACAAGTTGCGCCCCGCTTTTGCCCGGTCGATTTCAAAGGAAACCCGGGCCTACGTGCTGGACCGAAACGGCTTCACCTGCCAGATGTGCGGCAGGGCCGCCGGCGATGTCGCCGAATCCGGCCGCCGGGTGCGGCTTCAGATTGGACATATCGTCGACAAGTCCCAGGGGGGCACGGATGATCCGTCGAACCTGAGGGCGCTCTGTTCGGACTGCAACGAGGGGGCGTCCAACCTGACCCAGGCGCGCCCCGACCTGCTCAAGGTGATGAACGTGGTGAGACGCGCCACACGCTCGGACCAGTTGGAGGTGCTGAAGTGGCTCCGGGGGAAGTTCCCGCCAGACACGGAATAGCCGGGTGGCTGATTCCTTAAGCAAACTGCGCCGTTCTGCGAACATGGCGCAGATTCGTTCCCGTGGAAACCGCTCCACCGAGATGCGCCTGATCGGCATCATGCGCGAGGCCCGAATCACAGGGTGGAGGCGTGGACAGGTGCTGCCGGGAAGTCCGGATTTCGTCTTTCGCTCCCACCGGCTTGCAGTATTCGTGGACGGTTGTTTCTGGCACGGATGTCCGCGGTGCTACCGTCGCCCAAAACAGAATTGGCGCTTCTGGAAAAGGAAACTGGAGGGCAATCGTGAGCGGGACCGGCGTGTCCGCCGAGAGTTGAACTCAAAGGGGTGGCAGGTGATCCGGTTTTGGGAATGCGCGCTTCGTGATGAATGCAGGATCGTAAGCTGTCTGAAACGCGCCCTTCAGACTTCGTGAGCCCGAAACGGCAGATCCATCCCGAACGCACAGGCCGCGGGCACCAGGCAAAACGCTAGGTGCCCGCGGCACCTTGAACGGACCGGGGGAGGGGCGCCCTGAGTGCCGGACGGGGAGATCAGATCGCCCCGGATGTCACGGCCGCGGCCGGGGCGGTGGGGGGTGCGGGCGGTTTCGCCGCGCCCTCCCCCGTTCCCGGCGGGGCGGGCTTCGGCGGTTCGGCGGCTTTCACGGCGGCCGGCGCTGGGCCGGGCGCGCTCTCGTCCACGCTGAGCTGCTTGGTGGCGGCCACGAACTTGCCGCCCTTCACCGTGGCCACCTGCACGGGCTTGCGGCTGTCGCCTTCCTTGTCGAAGAAGGTCTTGCCGGTCAGGCCGTCATAGGCCGTGGCGGGTGAGTTGATGCCCTGCAGGTGTCTCAGCACGGCGTCGCGGGACACGCCGTTCTTGCGCAGTCCCTCCGCGATGATGTTCAGCGCGTCGTAGCTCAGCGCCGCCCACGCGTCCGGGTCCCGGTTGTACTTCTTGCGGAAGGCCTCGCCGAACTTGCGGGCGCGCTCGCCGCCCAGGTCGAACAGGAAGGGGCACGTCACCAGCGCACCCTCGGTGGCCGCGCCGCCCAGCGCGATGAACTGCTGGCTGAACAGCCCGTCCCCGCCGATGAGCTGCGTGTTGAGCCCGAGCCGGCGCGCCTGGTCGGCGATGACCGCCGCCTGCTTGTAAAGCCCCGCGATCAGGATCAGCTCCGGGTTGCGCGCCTTGATCGTGGTGAGCTGGCTGCGGAAGTCGTTCTGGTCGCGGCTGTAGGGGGTCTCGCCCTCGATCACCAGGCCCAGTTCGGCGGCCTTCTTCTTGAAGCTCTCCTTCAGGCCCGTCCCGTAGTCGTCGTTGTCGAAAAGGATCGCCACGCGCTTCACGCCCAGCATTTTCGCGGCGTAGGTGGCCAGCGACTGCCCCTGGAAATCGTCCGTGAAAATGTTCCGGAAGACATAGTCGGTGTTCTGCGTCACGGTCACGTTGGTGCTGCCGGGCGAGAACATGACGATCTTCGCCTGCGCATAGGCTTCCTTGGCGGCCAGCGAACAGGAACTGTTGAAGTGGCCCACGATGGCGATGATCTCGGGGTTGGCGGCGAGTTTCGTGGCCACATTGAGCGCCTCGGCCGGGTTCCCCTGGTCGTCGCCCAGTTCCAGGCGGATCTTCCTGCCGCCGATACCGCCGGCCGCGTTGATCTCGTCGGCGGCCACATGGACGCCCTTTTCAATCTGCACGCCGAACTCGGAACTGTCACCCGTGAACGGCGCCGCCACGGCGATCACGATCTCGTTGCCCCCCGCGGGTTTGGGTGCGTCGGCCTTGGCGGCGGCCGCCGGTTTGGCCGGACCGCTGGATTCGCCGCCGGCCGCAGGCGGGGCCTGGGCGGTTCGCTGTTCGCAGCCGCCGAGGAGGAATGCCGCGGCGGTGGCCGCCAGGATGCTGATCCTGCGGATTGCGTTCATGGGTTCGGGTGCTCCGTTGGGTATGGATTGGTTGCGGATTCGGACCGTCTACCCGGGCACGGGACGAAGGTCAACCAATGGTGTGGCCTTCCGGCGCGCCGGGAGTTGCGTTTTTTGTGGCGATGAGAACCCCTGTTGCCGCGAAATGGCGTGCGGTGCGGCCGGAAACAGCGTCGGCGCATCCTCAGCAACCGACAGGGGAGTAACTGCGCAGCATGAGCGACAAAACGACAGCCTTCGTGTTTCCCGGGCAGGGCAGCCAATTTGTGGGGATGGGCCGCGACGTGGCCGACGGCCACGAGGAGGTGCGGGCGTTGTTCGCCGAGGCCAACCAGATCATGGGCCGCGACCTGACCCGCGTCATGTTTGACGGGCCGGAGGAGGAACTCAGGCGCACGGAGAACACCCAGCCGGCCGTGCTGGTGTTTTCGGTGGCCCTGCACCGCATCCTGCAGGGACGGGGCCTGCGCCCCTCCGCGGTGGCCGGCCACAGCCTGGGCGAGTACACGGCCCTGGTGGCCGCCGGCGTGCTGGATTTCGCCGCCGCGCTGCGGGTCGTCAAACTGCGCGGTGAGCTGATGGGCGCGGCAGGGGATCTCCGGCCCGGCACGATGGCCGCCATCATGGGCCTGGACGACGCGAAAATTTCGGAGATTTGCGCGGCCGCGCCGGGCATCGCCGTGATTGCCAACCAGAACGCCCCGGGCCAGACCGTCATCTCGGGCGAAGTGGCCGCGGTCCAGGCCGCCATGGAGGCCTGCAAGGCGGCCGGTGCCAAGCGGGCCCTTCCCATTCCCGTGTCGGGTGCGTTCCACTCACCCCTCATGGAGGAGCCCAACGCCCGCCTTATCGGGGAGATCGACTCGCTCGAATTCCGTGAACCCAGGATTCCCGTCGTGTGCAACGTGGACGGCAAGGTGCACACGTCGGCGGACGAGATCCGGGCCCTGCTCAAGAGGCAGATGGTTTCGGGTGTGCTGTGGACCGACACCGTGGAGACACTTCTTGCGCTGGGAACACAGGCCTTTGTCGAGGTTGGGCCGGGCAAGGTGCTGTCCGGTCTTGTGAAGCGAATCGCAAAGGACCAGGTGGTTGCCAGCGTCGGATCGGCAGTCGAGGTGGAGGCGCTGGTCCTTTGAGCCGGAGCCTCGCAAGCGGATGCGGGGCTTCGTGAACTGGCGCGGCTGGGCATACCGCCGGCTGGTGCTGCGCGATCGGGCCCGCGAGTACGACGCGGCCCTCCGCGTGATAACCGGCTTCCGTCCGGGGGACGAGGGCGTCCTGCTGGACGCCCTCATCCGCCACGCCCGCGACCGGGTTCCCTTCTACCGCGACGAACCGGCCTACGCGGGCGTGTCGTCCGCGACCTTTTCCAGCGCGCCGTTGCTGACGCGGGCAACGGTGCGCGAAGAGGAGTCCCGCCTCACCAGCACCGACGCATCCGCCCGCGGGGCCCAGCACCGCTTCACCACGGGGTCCACCGGCGAGCCCCTGGGGTTCCTGGTGGACCGCGAGGCCGCCGTGTGGCAGCGCGCCGTGGACGACCGCTATCTTGCGGATTATCTCGGCCTTGATCCCCTCGCCACGCGTCGCGTCGTGCTGTGGGCCTATCCGGGGAAGGCGGCCACATGGAACCGCCGTCAGCAGATCAGCCACCTGCTGACCCGATCGCGGGTCGTGAATATCTCCCGCGGGCTTCACCCCGTCGAGGTGTGTGACCTGCTCGCCGGATACCGGCCCGCGTTGCTCAAGGGTTACGCGCACAGCCTTTTCGTCCTGGCGCGCGCCTTTCGCGATTCCCGACTCCGCCCGCCCCGGATTCCCTTTGTTGTCACCACGGCGGAACGCCTGACCGCGGCCATGCGCGCCGAAATGGCCGAGGTGTTCGGCGCCGATGTTCGGAGTCTCTACGGAACCCGCGAGCACGGACCCATGGCGGGGGAATGCGGACACGGCAGGATGCATGTCTTCCCGTTCGCCAACCGGGTGGAGGTGGTGCGCGACGACGGGCGCCCCGTGGAGCCCGGCTCGACGGGGCGCGTTGCCGTGACCGGCCTTCACAATCATTCCATGCCGCTGCTTCGCTACGTTCTGGGCGACCAGGCACAGGCGGGAGGGGTGGAACCGTGCCCCTGCGGACGCGCCAATCCCGTGCTCGGCGAAGTGTGCGGGCGCATGGGCGAGCACATTGTCCGCCCGGACGGCGTCCTGATGGATTACGAATCCTACATCCAGAAACTGGAGCGGGAACCCTGGGTGCGAGAATTCAGGCTCGAACAGCACACGGTGGACGAGTTCTCCATCGTTTTCACCTCCGGCACGGATTGTCCGCCCGAAGCACCCGCCGCCTACGCGGAACTCTTCAGCCGACTGCAGGGCGTTCCCTGTCGCGTCGCATTCCACCGCGTGGATGAAATCCCGCGCGGGCGCGGCGGAAAGCACGCCTATGTGCGCAGCGCCGTGTTTGAACGGATGAACCGGGACTGGTACGATGTGGTTTCGTAGCCTGCTGTACCGGCTGGCGGCCGGCCGGGCGGAAGGCCCCGAGGCGGCGCTTGCGGCCGATTTCACGACGGCCAACGCCACGTCGGCCCTGGCACAGATACTGACCCACGCCGTCGCCCGCGTGCCGTTTTACCGGGATCAGGCGGGTCTGGACCCCGCCGACATCCGGACATGGCCGGTCCTTTCCCGCGGCGAGTTGCGCCGCGACGCCCCGCGATTCCACAGCGACGACGCGCGGGCGCGCCGAACCGTCCGGTACTTCACGGGCGGTTCCACCGGGGAACCGCTGACCATCCTGCACGACCGGGCGCACCGCGCCTGGGTGCGCGCGGGGGAGCAGCACCTGTACGACAAGTTCCTGGGCGTGGATTTTGCCGCCGATCCGAAACTGGTGATCTGGGGGTCGCCCGTGGATGTGGACCGCAGCCGGCGGACCTGGCGCAAGCGGGCGATGCTTGCGCTCTCCAACACGCACCTCGTGGATGCATTCCGGATGACCCCGGACGACATGCGGCGTTTCGTGGCCCTTCACAACCGCCTGCGTCCGGCGCTCGTCAAATCCTACGCGGGGGCGCTCGCCAGGTTTGCCCGCTTCATCCGCCAGGAGGGCCTGCGCGTCCATTCGCCCCGCTCCATCTATGTCAGCGCCGAGGTCCTGCGCCCCGAGGCGCGCGGGCTGATCGAGGAGACCTTCAACTGCCGTGTCACCGATGTCTACAGCGCGCGCGAGATCGGCGTGGGCGCGGCCCAGTGCCCCCGCGGCAACTATCACGGTTTTCACTTCGCCGTGCACCTCGAGATCCTGGACGATTCCGGCATCCCGGTTGCCGAGGGTGCGGAGGGGCGCGTCGTGGCCACCACACTGCGCAACTATTCCATGCCCCTGGTCCGGTATGACATGGGTGACCGCGCCGTGGCCGGCGGCAAGTGTCCCTGCGGGCTGGCCGGGCCGGTGATCCGCGCCTTTTCCGGGCGCAAGTTCGAGCATTTCCGGCTTGCCGACGGCACGTTTGTCCACGGGGGTTACTTCACGAATCTCATGTTCAGCCGCACCTGGGTCCGGGAATACCAGTTTGTTCAGCGCGATGTGGACGATGTTCGCGTGCTCGTGGTTCCCGCATGTTCGCCGCACGAAGACGAAGTGGCCGCGATCATCGACGGGACCCGCCGCGTCATGGGGGCGGGTTGCCGCGTGGAATACCTGGAAGTGGAAGAACTGCCGCCCACGCGCCACGGCAAGCTGCTCCAGGTGATCTCCAATCTGGAGGATGCATGAAATTCCGCCGATGGCTGCATGACCATCTGCTGGGGCGGGAGGAGGGGGAGAGCATCCGGAGGCTGATGCCCCGGGCCCTTGCCTGGACCCCGGAGCACGGGCGGGCCGCGCTGGAGGAACTGCTGCGGCACGCCCGCGGCCGGGTGCCCTATTACCGCGAAATCCTGCCCGAAGGCGACATCGCCGCCGGATCGTTCACGCGGATCCCGGTGCTGACGCGCGCCCTGATCCAGGAACATTTCGACCGCCTGCGAAGCGACGACAGTTCGTCCCGCGGCTCTTTCCTGAACTCCACCGGCGGGACCACGGGCCGCCCCCTCGTGCTGCTGCAGGACCGCCTCCACAAGGAGTGGATGCGGACCGCCGAGGTTTGGGTGTATGAGCACTGGCTCGGCGTGGACCTCTTTCGCGACCCGAAGATGGTGCTGTGGGGCGCGGGTGCGGATGTGCGCAAAAGCACGGGCAGCCTGCGCAAGCGCCTCCGCATGGCGGCCCAGCAGACGGTCTTGGTGAACGGCCACCGGATGTCCCCCGGTGACATGGGCCGGGCCGTCGCGATGCACAACCGGCGCCGGCCCGCCCTGGTCAAGGGCTACGCCGGCGTGATTTACCGCCTCGCGCGCTTCGCGCGCGAACACGGACTCCGGCTTGAGCCCCCGCGCGCGGTCTATGCCACCTCCGAAACGCTCCAACCGGAGATGCGCGCCTGCATCGAGGAGGTGTATGGTTGCCGCGTGACGGATGTGCTCAGCAACCGCGAAGCCGGCCCGCTCGCCGCCCAGTGCCCCCGCGGGTGCTACCACGCGCTCGGGTTCAATGTCCGGATGGAGGTGGTCGGGGGCGATGGCGCGGCCGTTGCGCCGGGGGCCGAGGGGCGCATCCTCCTCACCGCGCTCCACAACTACTCGATGCCCCTCATCCGTTACGATTTCGGCGACCTCGGCGTCGCTGCGGGCTCGTGCGATTGCGGCGTTCCCGACCCGGTGATCGCGTCGGTGCGCGGCCGGGTTTTCGACCACTTCTGGCTCCCCGACGGCACCATGATCCACGGGACCTACGTCAACATGCTGGCCTTCCACCGCCGGTGGCTGCGCGAGTTCCAGTTCATCCAGCATGACTACGACCACATCGAGGTCTGCGTGGTGACCTCCGCATCCCCGCCCCCGCGGGAGGTGGAGGAGATCATCGCGGGCACCCGCGCCGTGATGGGCGCGCAATGCCGCGTGGACTGGAGCGAGATGGCCGAGATCCCCCGCCCGCCCAGCGGCAAACTCGTTTACACGCGCTCCAAGGTGACGCCCGCATGACCCGCCCGTCCGGATTTGCGGCGAAGGTCAGGGCGTTCCTGTTCCGCGAAGTGCTGGAGCGCCGTCTCGCATCGGCGATCGCCGGGGCGCGCCGCGAGATATGGCGCTTCGACGGCCGGGGGCAGAACCCGGCTCTCGCCGAGCAGATCCGCCTCGCCCGCCTTCATGTGCCTTACTACCGGGAACTGGGGGGGGATTCGTCCGCCTGGCCCCTGCTGACCAAGGATATCATCCGTTCCCGCTTCGACGCGCTGCAAAGCGACCAGCCCCGGCGCAGCGGCTGGTACCGCAACTGGACCGGCGGCTCCACCGGCGAACCCCTCGAGGTGATATTGGACGCGAACCACAAACTGTGGAACCGCGCGACGGAAGACTATTACCTGGAGGAATTCCTCGGCGTCGCCGCGCAGGGTGATCCGAAGGTGGTCCTGTGGGGGTCGCGACACGAGATCTGGGGAATGCGCTCCAAGCCTTCGAAGCGGCTGCGGATGTGGCTCACGGGCAACACCATGCTGAACGCCTACACCATGACACCCGCGGACCTCGACGCCTTTGCCGGCGAGATCCGCCGCCGGAAGCCCCTCCTGATCAAGGGCTACGCCGGTGCGCTGTTCGAAATGGCCCGCCACATCCGCACTCACAACCTCCGCGTGAGCGCGCCAAGGTTCGTGGTGTCCACCGCCGAGATGCTCCAACCCGAGGCGCGGCTCTACCTGGAGGAAACCTTCGGCGCGCCCGTGCGCGAGCTGTACGGGTCCCGGGAGATGGGGGCCATGGCGGGGGAGTGCGGCCACGGCCGCCTCCATGTGTTCTCGTTTTTCGTCCACGCCGAGGTGGTTGGCTCCGACGGCCGACCGGCCCCCGCCGGTCAGCGCGGCGGCCTGGTCGTCTCCCAACTGCGCAACCGCGCCATGCCCCTCCTCCGCTACGAGATCCGCGACATGGCCGCGCGGTTCGACGATCCGTGCCCCTGCGGCAGCACCCTGCCCGCCATCACCCCCGTGCAGGGGCGCTACAGCGATTACTTCGTCACGCCCGGCGGCACGCTCGTTTACGGCGGCTATGTGCGCCAGGTCCTGTTCGGGAGGATGTGGATGCACGAGTACCAGGTCGTCCAGGCGGAACCTTCCCGTCTCGACATCTACTATGTGGCGTCCGCCGATCCTCCCGCCGCGGACATGGCCGATATCGAGTCCAAATTGGCCAGGGCCTTTGGCGGGGGGATGCGCTTCGCATGGCACCCCGTGGACGACCTGCCCCGCACGCCACACGGCAAGCGTCTTCACACGCGGTCGCTGGCGCATGAAAACCCGTCGCGGTTGTTTCCCCCGCCCCGGGAATGACGCGCCGGGCCCCCTTGGTTTCCATACTCACCGGAACCCCTTGAAATCGCCCCAACAGTTTCGTCCATTGGCCGCCATGACTGCTGAAGCATCCAAACCGTCCCCACCCCCCCACCTGAGCGTGGTGATCCCCGCCTACAACGAGGAGCACCGGCTCGGCGCCACGCTGGAGCGGGTGCTCGATTATCTCGGTTCCCAGCCCTACACGTGGGAACTGGTGATCGTGGACGACGGCAGCCGCGACGGCACCGCCCAGGTTGCGCGCGAGATCGCCGCCGGCGGGCCCGTGCGCGTGCTGCGCAACGAACCCAACCGGGGCAAGGGCTTCTCCATCCGGCGCGGCATGCTCGAGGCGCGGGGGCGGTACCGCCTTTTCAGCGACGCCGACCTCTCCACTCCCATCGAGGAAGTGGAGGGGTTCTGGCCCCACTTCGAGGCCGGGTGCGGCGTGGTCATCGGCTCCCGCGCACTCGAGGAATCCCGTCTCGAGGTGCGCCAGCCGCTCCACCGCGAGCTGATGGGCCGCTTCTTCAACCTCCTGGTGCGCGCCCTGCTCGTCGGGGGAATCCGCGACACGCAGTGCGGGTTCAAGATGTTCACCGCGGAGGCCGCGGAGGCCGTTTTCCCCCGGCAGAAGATGGCCGGTTTCAGTTTCGACGTTGAGGTGCTGATGCTGGCGCGCCGCGCGGGATTCCGCATCCACGAGGCCCCGGTGCGCTGGATCAACGCCCCCGGCAGCAAGGTGTCGGCGCTGAACGGGGCCCTCGCGTTTGTGGACCTGCTGGCGCTGAAATTCAGGCGCTGAGGGGCGCGTGACGACCGCAGCCCCGTTGAGTGGGATGGGTCCGCTGGTGCGCCGCGCGGGAGCGGTTGCCGTGGCCCGCATGGCATCCGAGGGCGCCGCCTTCGGCACGGGGATCCTCCTGGCCTGGGGCCTGTCGCGCGAGCTCAACGGTTTCTTCCAGAAGGGCTGGCTGGTGGCCCGCATGGCAGCGCTGCTCGGCGTCGTGGGCATCCCCACCGCCGTTTACTACCTGCTTCCCCGTCTGGCGGGGGGGGAGCGCCGGCGGCTGGCCGCCGTGGCGCTGGGCGTGGCTGGGATTGTGGCCGCCGTGATCGCCGCGCTGGTCGCGGGTGCCGCCCCGCAGCTGGCCGCGGTGCTGGGCAATCCCGGGTTGGCGCCGCTCGTGGGCTGGGGCGCCCTTTTCGTGCTGGTCGCACTTCCGTCTGCCACGGGCGATGCCCTTCTGGTCGCCTCCGGCCGGGCCGGGGCCGTCGCTGTCATCTCCATCGCCTGTTCCGCGGCCCAGTTGCTGGCCGTCGGGGCGCTGGTGTTCGCCCGCGTCGGCGCGGGAGGTTCCGCGGCCCAGATGCTGGCGCCCGTGGCGTGGGCGCTGGCGGGCGCGGCCGCGGTGCGGCTTGTCCTGTTGCTTGCCGTGATGCCGGCGGCGGTTCCCCGGGGCGCGGGCGGCGCCGCGCCGCGCGAGCTGGCCGCCCGAATGGCCGCGTATGCCCTGCCGGTGGCGATGGTGGGAGTGCTCGACACATGCAGCCTGTGGCTCGACCGGACCCTCGTTGCCATGCGCTTCGGCGAGTCCGACCTGGCCGTCTACTCGTACGGCGCCATCGAGATCCCGTTCCTCTCCATCCTGACCGGGGCCATCCTGCCGGTGCTGCTGCCCGAGATGTCGGCCCGGCTCAGGAAGGGAGACCGCGCCGCCGCGCTCGACCTGTGGCGGCGCGCCGCGCTCAAGGCCGCGCCCCTGCTTTTCGGCCTGCTGTTCGTGTTCCTGTGGACCGCGCCCCACTTCCTCGCCGCTGTTTACTCCGAGAAATATCGCGCCAGCGCCCCCTTCTTCCGCATCTATCTGGCCATGTTGCCGCTGCGCGTCGTGGCGTACATGCCGGTGCTATACGCGATGGGCCGCAATCGCACGGTCCTCGCGGGCGCGGCGGGGGAGCTGGCGCTGAACATTTTCCTGTCCCTGTTTCTCATGGGTCCGTGCGGATTGGGGATGGCGGGGGCCGCCTGGGGAATGGTCATCGCCACGTGGGCCCAGGTGGCGTTCTACCTGCGGGCCATCCGCCACGGGATGGGCGCGCGGTGGGCGGACCTGCTGCCCTGGCGCCGGTTGAATGCCGACTTCGCCGGGGCGGCCGTGTGGTTCGCGCCGCTTGCCGCATCCGCGTTTGCCCCCCCGGAATGGAAAAATGGCGTGTTCGCCGCATCGGTCCTTCTCTTCGCCGTTTACGCCCGCCTGCGCGTCGTGCCGCGTTTCACCGGCGCGTGATCATCCGCAACCCCGGCGTGCCGGGGTGTCACCCTGCTTGCCTGTGGCGCAGGTGTCCTTGCCTGCAATTGTGGCACGGGCGTCCCGCCCGTGAAACTGTATCGGGAACCGGTTGGCCCGGATGTTTCCAGAATCGTGCGGTAGGCTGGCCTTGAAGGGTGGCGGCATTCCACCTGGTTGCGTGCGGCGGATACGGGCTCACGGGCGGGACGCCCGTGCCACGGGGGCGTCAGCGGTTAGCGACCGTCCCTGCCCGGTGGTGTGCGAAGGGGATAAGAATGCAGCCCCAGGCTTGCAGCTGCGGTTCGTGGTTGGCCCGCGGCTCCCCCTCAGCCCAGCCCGCCGTGCTTCTCGCGCACCTCCGCGATCTTCGCGTTCATCGCCCCCACCTTCGCATACTCGCCATCCCAGAAGTCGTTGCTCTTCATCGAGTCGAGGTACTCGCGCGAATACCCGAACCGCGACCACACTTCCTCCTTCATGCGGAACAGGCGTTGGTGTTGCGCCGTGGACCGCACATCGAGGAAGTCGCCCTCGGGCGCCGGGCCAAAGATGCCGTTGTACCACTCCTCCATCATCGCCCCGGTGATCGTCCCGCCCACGCGCTGCTCCAGGTCGTTCATCACGCTCGGGTAGCGGTCAAAGCCGTCCGTGGCGATGGTCACCACGTTGTCGTCCTCGCCCAGTCCCAGGTGGTGGGCCGTGCGGATCGCGCCCATGATGTTGCAGATGGACGACACGCCGAACGATTCGGCGAAGCACTCGTAGGCGCCGTCGCCGCAGACGCGCCGCAGCATCTCCACGCCCGAGTGCATCACCTTCAGGCCCCGCACCGTGTCGTCGTCATGAACCGTCAGGATGTGGTCCGTGCGCAGCACGTTGTGGATCAGCACCACCATCTTGTCGCCGATGCCCTCGATCCGGTGCGTGCCGCGCCCGTCGCTGGTCAGCGTCGCGCACTCCTTCGGCTCCACCGCAACCACCTGCGCCCCGGGGAACTGCTGTTTCACGGCGTCACCCGCCGCCAGCGTGCCGGCGCTGCCGGGTGCGCTCACAAAAGCCGCCACCTTGCCGTTGCCCACCTGCGCCGCCGCGCGCAGCACGGCGTCGCCCGTCACATGGCGGTGGAAGCGGTAGTTGGGCATGAGCTCAAACTGGGCCAGGATGAACATCGACGGGTCGCGCTTGATCTCCTCCACGCGCTCCAGCACCAGGATCACGTCGCTCTCGCTGCCCGGCGTCAGGTCCAGGGCTCCGCCGTACTTCCTGATGCGCTCATAGCGCTCGGAGCTCATTCCCTCGGGCATCACCACCAGCGCCGGGTATCCCTTCAGGTGCGACACATAGGCCACGCCGATGCCGAAGTTGCCCGTGCTGGGGCCCACCATCGTCATGCCCGCGTGGATGCGGCCCTCCACCTCGGCCTCGGCCAGCGTGGAATAGGCCGGCCCCACCTTGTGCGACCCGCTGGGGAACCCGCACCCGAACAGGACCACGATGTTCGCCCTGGTGCGCGTGAAGGCGCGGGGCAGAACGGCGAACCGCGGCCCGCCCGAAGCGTCGCACCAGTGGATGTTGAACAGGTTCTTGGGGTCGAGTTCGTCCCTGCGCGCCTGCAGGGCTGCCTGCCGCAGTTCCGCCGGCAGCAACAGCGGGTTGCGCATCTCATCGTAAGTCGGGCCGGGCACGTAGCCTTGGGCGGTCTGGTTGCTCATCGGGACAGGTTTCCTTCCGCGGGCCCCTATCGGGCCGGGTCAAAGAGCAACGGGTCAACCCGAACCGGCCGCCGAATGCAATGGGAAGTTGCGCCGGGTGAAAATCGCCGCGAACCGCTGAAGCGCGCGGCGATGAAAGCGGCAACCGGATACGGGGCGGCCGGCTAGCCTTTCGCCGCGTCGCTGCCCCCATGGAAGACCCGCTTGGCTTTGCCCTCCTGGCGCGGCAGGGTTCCCGGGGCGAACACGTCGCCCTTGGGCGAAAAACCGAGGGCCTCCTTGAGGTGCTTCTCCACCAGGAACCCGGTGACCCCGGGGTCGGCCTCGACATTGATGCGCACGTCGCGCACGCCGTCGGATTCCTCCAGGATGATCTGGTAGTTGCTGCGCACGCCGGGGATCTCCATCAGCGCCTGCTCGACCTGGCGGGGGAAGAAATTGACGCCCTTGACGATGAGCATGTCGTCCACGCGCCCGGCCACCGGGGCGATGCGCACATGGGTGCGGCCGCAGGCGCACGCGTCGCGCCCCGCGATGCGCGTCAGGTCGCCCGTTCGGAAGCGGATGACGGGCAGGGCCTCGCGCGTGAGCGACGTCACCACCAGTTCGCCGAGATCGCCGTCGGCCACCGGTTCGCCCGTCGCGCGGTCCACAATCTCCGTGATGTAGTGGTCCTCCCACACGTGGATGCCGGCGCGTGCGGGGCAATCCATGCCCAGGGTGCCGACGCCGCCCGTCTCCGTCATGCCGTAAATGTCGAACACCTCGATGCCGAGCCCGTCCGCCAGCTTGCGCTTCATGGACTCGCTGAACGTCTCGGCGCCGAAGATGCCGATCTTGAGGCTCGGGATCGAGGCGTTCTCCTCCTCCAGCACCTCCATGATGCGGATGCCGTACGACACGACGCCCGTGAGCACGCGGGTCTTGAAATCGTTGGCGAGGCGCACCTGGCGCGGCGTGTTGCCCGCGCCCGTGGGGATCACGAACAGGCCCAGCGCGCGGGCGCCGTGGTAGAAGCCGAACCCGCCGTTGAACAGGCCGAAGCTGGGGGTGATCTGGATCGTGTCGCCGGGGCGGACGCCGGCCATCCGGTAGCAGCGCGCCATGCACTCGGCCCACTGCGCGATGTCGGCGTGCGTGTACGGCATGGCGATGGGCGTGCCCGTGGAACCGGACGACATGTGGACCTCGACGTAGTCCCCGGGCTTGCCGCAGGCCAGGGCCAGCGGGTAGCCGGCGCGCAGGTCTTCCTTGTCCATCATGGGCAGGCGGCGCAGGTCGTCGAGCGAGGTGATCTCGTTGCCGCTCACCACGCCGGCGCGCGCCAGGCGCGCGGCCAGTCCCGGGCTGTCCGAGATGCCGTGGCGCACCACGTCGCGCAGGCGGCGTTCCTGCAGCTTCGCGATTTCCTCGCGCGGCAGCGTTTCCAGGTCGGGGTTGTGGAACTCAGGGGTCATGCGAAGCGTCTCCCGGTTTCAAAGGCACGCAGGTTGGTATCGACATGTTTCGCGGCAATGCAAGCGGCGAGCGCCTCGCGCCAGATTTCCACCGGCAGCTCGAGCGCCTTGGACACGCCGCCTAGGATGACGATGTTGGCCGCGCGGATGTCGCCCGCCTCCTCGGCAAGGCCCGTGGCGTCGAGCAGGGCCAGGTTCGCAAACACCGCGCGCAGGCGGCGGTCGGCGTCTTCGGGATAGGTGGCCTGTCCGCTGGACACCGAAACGGGGATCACCTCCTGCGCCGACACGACGGCGAAACCGCCCGGCATCAGGTAGCCGGCACCGCGCAGGGCCTCGATCTTCTCAAACGCGCCGAGCACCCGGGCCGACCCCGGCGGCACGAGCGGGCTGTGAACCTCCGCCCCGTACCGGATCTGCGCGACCACCGAACCGCCGCGCTGCGCCATGCCGTGCACCTCGTTGGTCTTCACCCTGTGCCCGGCCAGCATGGCCGCGCGCGCCACCACCTCGCTGGCCAGCAGGATCCCCTGCCCGCCCACTCCAAGAAGCACCACACTGGTTGTTTCACTGGTCGTCACTGTTTCAGCTCCAAGGGATTTATACACGAAGGACACGAAGAGACACGAAGGACAAGCTGGTTCATCGGGCGCCGGAACCCAGAAATTTCTTCCACTGCAATTTGCCGACGCCGCCGAAGTTGACGAGCAATCCCACCGGCATATTGGTCGCCTTCAGCATGTTGATGACCTGGGCCTCCTCGCGGCCGGTCAGGGCGTCGAGCGCCTTCAACTCAACGACCAACGTGTCAAAACACACGATGTCCGCGATGTGCTCTTTAGCCAGGAGTTGTCCTTTGTAGCGGATACGGAGGACCTGCTGGGGCTGAAACGGAATTCCGCGGGCCGACAGCTCCAGTTCCAGAGCCTCCTGGTAAACGGCCTCCAGGAAGCCGGGACCAAGCTCCCTGTGGACCTCAATGGCGGCGCCAACCACCGCAAAGGTCTCGTCCTTGAGCACGAGTTCCGTCATGGTTTCTTCGTGTTCCTTCGTGTCCTTCGTGGATAATTAGTTGTCCGCCGGCCCGATTGCGTCGGTCGGGCAGGCCTGCTGGCACAGCGAGCACCCGCCGCACAGGTATTCGCTGATGACCGGCCTGCCGCCCCGCGACTCGATGGCGGGGCAGCCCAGGTCCAGGCACTGCCGGCACTCGATGCACGCGTCCGCGTCGATGCGCAGCGGCTTTCCGGGCTGTTCGCGCTCGGCCAGCGGACACGCAGCCCGCGACACGATCAGCGACGGCTCGTCCGCCTCCATCTCCTCGGCGATCGCCCTCTTGGTGAGCAGGAAGTTGTAGGGGTCCACCGTGCGCACGCGGCGCACGCCGCAGGCGCGCGCGATGTCCTCGATGGATGCCTGGGGGGCCTGCTGGCCCATGAGTGTCTGCCCAGTGCCCGGGTGGTCCTGGTGGCCGGTCATCGCCGTCGTGCGGTTGTCCACCACGATGATCGTGGACGAGCCGCGGTTGTAAGCGATGTCCAGCAGTCCCGTGATTCCCGAGTGGAAGAACGTCGAGTCGCCCACGATCCCCACCACCTTCTTCGGCTCGCCGGCCTTCTGCATGCCGTGGGCCATGCTCACGCCGCCGCCCATGCACAGGATCGTGTCCATGCGGTCCAGCGGCTCGAACACGCCCAGGCTGTAGCAGCCGATGTCGCCCGTCACCACCACGTCAAACTCCCTGAGCGCCGCGAAAACGCCCCGGTGGGGGCATCCCGCGCAGAGGACCGGCGGCCGTCCCGGCAGGCCCTGCAATTCAGGGACGGGTGTTTCCGGCGCCGGCTGCCGCCCCTCCATGCGGGCGCGCGACCCCGCCAGCACCGCCGGTGAAAGCTCGCCGATGCCCGGCACGAGGCCGCGCCCCTCGCACGCGATGCCCATCGCGCGGATGTGCTCCTCCAGGAAATCCTCGAGCTCCTCCACCACCAGCACCCGCTCCACGCCCGCCGCGAACTCGCGGATCAGCGCGTCGGGGTACGGCCACGACCAGCCCAGCTTCAGCACGGACGCCTCCGGCCACACGTCCCGCACGTACTGGTATGCCACGCCCGCCGTGATGATGCCCAGGCCGCGGTCGCGCCGCTCGATGCGGTTGAGCGGGCTCGCGGAGGCGGCGTCGCGCATGGCCGACACCCGCTCCTCCAGCTTGCGCCGCATCACGCGCCCCCACACCGGGATCGGCACGAAGCGCGGCGGGTTCTTCTCGAACCCGGCGGCTCGCGGCGCCGGCGTGCGCCCGTTCAGCGCCACCAGGCTGCGCGAGTGGCTGACGCGGGTCGTGCTGCGCAGGATCAGCGGCGTGGTGAACCTCTCCGAAATCTCCATGCCCGCGGCCACGAAATCCCGGGCCTCCTCCGAGTCCGACGGCTCCAGCACGGGCACCTTGGCGAACCGCGCGAACTGGCGCGTGTCCTGCTCGTTCTGCGACGAGTGCATCCCCGGGTCGTCGGCCACGACGGCCACAAACCCGCCCACCGTGCCCACGTAGGCGAGGGTCATCAGCGGGTCCGCGGCCACGTTCAGGCCCACGTGTTTCATGGTCACCAGGGCCCGCGCGCCGGTCAGCGCCGCACCCGCGGCAACCTCGAACGCCACCTTCTCGTTCGGCGCCCACTCGCAGTACACCGCGTCCTTGTGCTCCACGAGGGCCTCCAGGATCTCCGTGGACGGAGTCCCCGGATACCCGGTCGCCACCGTCACGCCGCACTCGTACGCGCCGCGAGCGATGGCCTCGTTGCCCGACAACAGTTCAATCAAGTTCGTGCTCTCCCCGATTCGGATGGCATCAGATGCAACCAATTGGTGGGGGTCGGTTTTGCGGAATCCAGAACTCTTTGTGGCGTGGAACCAGACCGGCCCCGGGAATCAAATGGGTCGGGCGGCTTCCGCCGCACCCGTTTCCGTGGTCATGGATGCCCCCTGCCCCCATGCCCATTCCGCGGCAACAAAGCCCTTGCCCCCCGCCTTACCCGTTCAGGATCGCCTCGAAGGCCACCCTCACGCCGGCGCGGACGGCGGCAAGGCGCGTGTCCAGTTCCTCCACCGGGCTGACCCCCGTCAGGATCGCCACGGCCCGCCGCTGGGCCGGGTCCGCAGGAAGGGCCGACTCCGCCGCGCCGCGAACGAGGCGCGCCATCGTTTCGGCCTGGCGCAGTTCCGTGTAACCCGCGCGCAGGGCCGCCGTGGCGGCCGGATCGGCCAGGTTCTCCGCCTCGATGCGCTCCAGGAGGCGGAAGTAGTTGCGCTCGCCCACGGCCGGGCCGAGGCGGCCTGCCAGCGCGAGGTACTGCAACGCGAACTCCACATCCACGATGCCGCCCGCCGAGCGTTTCAGCTCGCCCGCCGCGCGGTCCTCGTCGCCCACGCTTTCCTCCAGCCGGCGTCGCATCGCCAGGATCTCTCCGCGCACCGCGGCCGGGTCCAGCGCCGTGTGCCGCAGCCCCGCCACGCCGGACAACCGCTCAAGGAACGCGGGGTTCCCCGCCACGGTCCGCGCCCGCAGGAAAGACTGCAGTTCCCAGGTCGCGGCCTCGCGCGCCAGGTAATCCACGTATGTGCCCAGCGCGGTCGTCAGCGGGGCGTTGCGTCCGTGGGGGCGCAGGCGCGCGTCGATCTCGTACATCCGCCCGCCCTGCAGGTGCTCCGTCAGGCAGTACGACAGCCCCGATGTCACCGACAGCAGCAAATCGCGCCCCGCGATTCGCGACGGGCCTTCCGGCGGGTCGTCGTCCACGACGAACACCAGGTCCAGGTCGCCGAAGAAGTTCAGCTCACCCCCGCCGTACTTGCCCAGCGCCAGCACGGCGAGGTGGGCGCGGGCAAATTCAAGGATTTCCGCCCCCAGCGCCCGGACCGCCCTGCGGTCAGCCGGGTCCGCATGGCGCTCGGCGGCCCGTTCCGCCGACACCGCCAGCGCCGTCTCCACGGCCGCGTCGGCCGCCGCGGACAGGTCGGCCAGCGTGTCGCGCAGGTCGCGCAACCCCAGGATCAGGCGCAGCGCGGCGAGCAGCGACTCGAACTTCGCCGCCCGCCTCAGGAGCACCATCTTGCGGTCCGTGGCCCGCGCCGCGCCCGCCGCCACCCGCATCCGCTCCAGCGCCTGCCCCGGCAGGTCGGCCTCGTACAGCACGCGCCCCGAGATCAGCGCGTCGAAGAACTCCGGGTTCGAGATCAGCGAGCGCGAGAACTCGTCGCTCGTGCCGAACAGCCGCACCAGCAGGTTCAGGATGTCGGGGTGCTGCGCGATCAGCTCATAATAATACGTGATGCCCTTGATGGCGAGCATGAAAGAGTGGAAATGCGGCAGCACGCGCGCCGGGTCGGGCGCCGTGCGCATCAGCCGCACCAGCGACGGCAGCATCTGCTCGAACGAGCGCTGGCCCTCGGCCGAGATGAAAATCTCGCGGGTTCCCCAGGCCAGGTCCCGCAGCAGGCGCACCGCGTCGGGCGCGTCGATGCCCAGCCGCCCCAGGGCGGCCCGCGCCTCCTCCTCGGGAACCTCGCGGTTCAGCACCACCATCAGGTTGCCGGCCGTGCGGTCCGCGTCGCCCGCGTCGTGCTGGAAGAACGCCGTGAAGCGCGCGTGCACCGCCGAGGTCACCGCCCGGTGGCGCTCCATCAGTTCCGCCGCCGAGCCGAGGTGGCAGCGCCGCGCCAGCCGCTCCAGCGCCCCCGGTTCCTCCGGGATGGTGTGGGTCTGCGCCTCCTCGGCCATCTGCAGGCGGTGCTCCACCAGCCGCAGGAACGCATAGGCCTCCAGGTAGAAATCCGCGTCCGCCGGCGGCATCAGCTGCACCTCGCGCAGCCGCTCCACCGCCACGAAGAAGTTGCGCGCGCGCAGGGCCCGGTGGCGCCGACCGTAGATGATCTGCATCGCCGAAATCACGAACTCGATCTCCCGGATGCCGCCGTAGCCGCGTTTCACCTCGCGGTGGTACTGGTCGCTGTTCAACACCTCGCGGTCGATGAGCGTCTTGAGGTTCTGCACCTCGCGCACGATCTGCGCCGGGTCCACGTCGCTGAACACGAACTCCTGCGTGAACCGGTAGATGCGTTCCGCCAGCGTCGAGGGGCCGGCCAGCACCCGCGCCTTCAGGTAGGCCAGCCGCTCCCAGTCGCGCGCCTGCTGCCGCAGGTAGTGGAGGAATGAGTCGAGCGACCGGGCCAGCGGCCCGGCCTTGCCCTCGGGGCGCAGGCGCATGTCCACGCGGAACATCACGCCCTCCGGGCCGCGCGACGACAGGAACCGCACGATGGCCTCGCCCATCTTCGTAAAAAACGCATGGTTCGTCTGCGAAGCGCCCTTGCGCCCGTCCGGCAGCCGCGCCGTCGTCTGCCCCTCCTCGTCATACACGAAGATCAGGTCGATGTCCGACGAGAAGTTGAGCTCGCGCCCGCCCAGCTTGCCCATGCCCAGCACGCACATGCCGCAGGCGTGCGGCGGCGGGGACCCCGGCGGGCCCGGCTCCGTGGTCGGCTCGCCGTAACGCGCCACCAGGTCGGCCCACGCGCAGTCGGCCGCCCCGGCGACCAGGGCCTGCGCCAGTTCCGAGATCTCGCGCGTCGTCTCCTCCACGTCCGCCAGCCGCAGCATGTCGCGCGCGCCGATGCGCAGCATCTCCCGCTTGCGCAGGCGGGCCAGCGCGTCGCGCGCAGCGTCGCCCGCACCCGCCACGGCCAGGGCCTCGCGCACCTCCCGCCGGTAGTCCCCCAGCGTGCGCGGCGTGTGCAGGATCTCCGCGTTGATCAGCCACGGGAACACGTCCGGCTGGCGGATCAGCACCGACGACAGGAAGTGCGAGAAGCCGCAGATCGACAACAGCAGTTCGCGCGCCGCGGCGTCGGACTGCAGTTCGCGCGCCACGATAGCGGGCGTCTCGCACGACGAGAGAAACTGCTCCAGGTGGTTGAGCGCCGAGTCCGGGTCCGGCGTGGCCAGGGCACCGTGCACCAGGAGCGTGACCGGGGCGGCCGCGCCCTCCACGCCCTCCAGCAGCCCCGCCAGCGCCCGCACATTGCGCCCCGCCCCCTGCGGCTCGGAAAAACCGGGCACGCGCAGGTCCGCGCCAGCGAGCGCGTCCGCTACGGCTGCGGCGAGTTGTGGGTCTCCGGCGGGCATGGGCAAAATCCTGCCACCAGACGACAACGCGCAACGGATGGATTGCAAGCGCGGGGAAGGGGCTGGGCGGGATGGCCATGCCGCATACCCGGGTCCCGCACTGTCACCCTCCCAGCCCGCCCTCCACCAGGGCCGCCATCTCCGCGGCCAGCGCGTCCCAGCTCCGGGCGCGGGATCCCGCCGCCGCCGCCAAATCCGCCGGCAGGGGAGGGGCCGCGAGGTGCGCCTCGCACGCCGCGATGAATTCCCCGTCGTTCCGCACGATGGAAACCACCCCCCCGTAATCCGCCTCCACGTCCGGGATCGCCGTGCTGACCACCGGCTTCCCGCCCGCAAGGTACTCGGGTGTCTTCGTCGGGCTGACGTGCGCCACGAGGCGCGACGTGCGGAAGGGGATCAGGCACACGTCGAATGCGCGAAGGCAGCCGGGCAGTCCGTCGTACGGGCGCGGCCCGGCCAGCACCACGTTGGGCGGCAGCGGGCGGATTCCCTCCGGCTCACCGATGACCGGGCCCACCAGCGCGATGGTCCATCCCGGGCGCGCCTCCGCCACCCGCGCCAGCAGCGCAAAGTCCACCCGCTCGTCCAGCGCGCCGAAGTATCCCAGCACCGGCCTGCGCAGCGCGGCGAGCTCCGCGTCCACCGGCACCCCCGCGTCCAGCGCCCGCGCGAAATGCGCCAGGTCCACCCCGCTCGGCAGGCAGGCCACCGGTTTGCCCAGCACGCCCGCCACCTCCATGCAGGCCGCGTGCAGGCTGCGCCCGCCCGCGAACACGAAGTCCGCCTCGGTCACGGCGCGCCGCTCCATCGCCGCAGTGTCACCGCCCGGTCGCGCGAACGCCGGGAATCGGTCCATCATGTCGAACACCAGCGGCGCCGGTTCCAGCCGCCGCACCAGCGGCACGAATCCCGGGTGGAAGATCCATGCCACGCGCCGCCCCCTCGATTCCCGCCCGAAAAAATCCGTCGCCGCCCGCCGCACGGCTCCGGCCGCCATCATGCGCCGGGCCGGCTCCAGTTTTCGCGCGATCGGGTGGTAGGTCAGGTGCACCACCGCCAGCCGGTCCGGGTGGGGCGTGATCAGCGGGGCGCCGCGGATCTCGCGCGAACGGCGCAGGCCCACGCACCCGCAGTAGAGCACGCGGTGGCCGGCCGCGGCGAGCCGCGTCATCACCTGCTGGGGGCGCTGGAACAGCGTTTCCTCCCACGCGAGGTGGCTCAGGCATAGGATGTCGAGGGGCATGAAAATCCGGGTTCGGGCGCCGCGCCGCGGCCGGGGGTCAGGCTTGCGCCGCGCCCTCGTCCCCCACCTGCCCGCTCCGCAGCTCTTCCAGGCTGGCCTTCACGTCGGGCTGGTCGGGGTTGAGCGAAAGGCTCTTTTCCCAAACTTCCGCGGCCTTGGCCGGGCGGCCCCGCAGCGCCAGCAGGGTGCCAAGGCTGGCGTAGGCATCGAAATAACCGGGGTCCCGCTCGATGGCGCCCTGGAACGCCGAGTGCGCCTCCTCGGCCAGTTCCTCCTCGTCGGCCAGGTATTCCCAAAGTTCCCGCACCGAAAGGTCCGCCTTCAGGGCCAGCAGCAGGGCAAGTCCCAGGCCGTGCTGGGCGCGCGCGCTTTCGGGGAAGCGGCGCGCCGCCTCGCGCATCACGTCCACCGCCTCCTCAAGACGCCCGTCCTGCCCGATCTTCTCGCTCGTGGCGATGTAGTCGTCCAGCGTGTCGAAGTTGTACCGGAACGAAACCGGCTGTTCCGCCGCGTCGTCCTGCATGTCATCCATGGTTTTCGCCTCGCTCACCCTCGGGATGGGTTGCCGGCCCCCGGGCGCGCCTCAGGCGCGCACCTGGCCGTCACCTAAAACGATGAACTTGCTCGTGGTCAGCTCCCGCAGCCCCATCGGCCCCCGCGCGTGCAGCTTGTCGGTCGAGATGCCGATTTCGCAGCCCATGCCGAACTCGCCGCCGTCCGAGAAGCGCGTCGAAGCGTTCACGTGCACGCACGCCGAGTCCACCGCCGTCAGGAACCGCATCGCGTTGGCGTGGTTGCCCGTCACGATCGCGTCCGTGTGGTGCGAGCTGTAGTTGTTGATCCACTCGATCGCCTCGTCCAGGCTCTTCACCACGGCAACGCTGATCACGAGGTCCAGGAACTCCGCCCGGAAATCCTCCTCCGTGGCCGCCTTGGCGCCCAGCACGATCCTCTGCGTCGCCGCATCGCCGCGTATCTCCACGTCGGCCTTCGCCAGGTCGTTCGCGATGCGCGACAGGAAATCCTCCGCCACCGCCTCGTGCACCAGCAGGCTCTCCATCGCGTTGCACACGCCGGGCCGCTGGCACTTCGCGTTCAGCACGATCGCCGCCGCCATGTCCAGGTCCGCCTCCGCGTCCACGTACACGTGGCAGTTGCCGTCGTAGTGCTTGATCACCGGGATGGCCGAGTTCTCCACCACCATCTCGATCAGGCTCTTGCCGCCCCGCGGGATGATCAGGTCGATGTGCCGGTCCTGCTTCAGCATCTGCATCACGGCGGCGCGGTCGGTCGTCGGGATCAGCTGGATCGAGCCCGCGGGCAGTCCCGCCGCCGTCCCCGCCTCCTCCATCAGGCGTGCCAGGACGGTGTTCGAGTGGAACGCCTCGCTTCCCCCGCGCAGGATCACCGCGTTGCCGCTCTTCATGCACAGGGCCCCGGCGTCCGCCGTCACGTTGGGCCGCGACTCGTAGATGATTCCGATCACGCCGATGGGCATGCGCATGCGCCCCACCCGGATCCCGCTCGGGCGCGTCCTCATGTCGTAGATCTCGCCCACCGGGTCGTCCAGCGTCGCCACCTGCCGCAGCGCCGCGGCCATCGCGTTCACGCGCTTGGCGTCCAGCGTCAGGCGGTCCAGCATCGCCGTGCCCAGGCCCTTCGCGCGCCCGGACTCCAGGTCCCTGGCGTTCTCGGCAATGATCTCGTCACGCGAGCGTTCAAACCCCGCCGCCATCGCCTCCAGGGCGGCATTCTTCACGGCCGGCTGCAGCACGGCCAGTCCGGCCGCCGCCTCGCGGGCCTTGCGCCCCATTGCCTCCATGTCCACAACCTGTGCCACCGTCACGCGTGCCTGACCTTCCTTGTCCTGCGGCCCGGTAAGCCCGCAGAACGCACTTTTCATCTCGAACTTATCTACCAATGGCCGGGAATGCAATATTTACGGAGAACTGACAGTCGGGAACTGGGACACGGGCGTTCCGCCCGCGAAACCGGATCAGTCGCCGACAAAATGGGACTCCTGCCGCCAACCGGGTTGGATCGAATCTTCCCCGGACCGAGTCCGTCACGGGCAGCCCAAGTTCGTTTGACCGCAAACCGGATCGGTCCGGCGCTCCGTGCGCTTTGCGCCCTACCGCGTTCCTTTCAGCGCCAGCCCCGCCGCCCCGATGATTCCCGCGTCCGGGCCCAGCTCCGCGGAGCGGATGACCACGCGGTCAAAGGGTTTGGCGAACGACCGTTCCATTGCCACCCGCCTCAACGACGGGAAGATCAGTTCCCCGGCGCCCGCCATGGCTCCTCCGAACACCACCATGTCCGGGTTGAAGATATTGATGATGTTGGCCGTCGCCACGCCCAGCGCGTAGCCCACGCTTTTGTAAACCTCCAGTGCCAGCGCGTCCCCGGCCATTGCCGCTTCGGCCACCTGCCGCGCACCCAGTTGCCCGGGCGGATCGGGAAACCGGATCGTCGTTTTGCGTCCCGCCGCCACGGCCGCGGTCACTGCCTTCCGCACCGCAGTCGCGCTCGCGTAGGCCTCCACGCATCCGAAGCTGCCGCAGTTGCACTCCTGGCCGTCAAAACGGATGCTCATGTGGCCCAGTTCCGCCGCCGTGTCGTCCGGCCCCGTGTAGAGTTCCCCGCCCAGGATCACGCCGCCCCCCACGCCCGTGCCCAGCGTGAAAAGCACCATGTTCTCCACGCCGCGCCCCGCGCCCGCCCAGAACTCGCCGTAGGCGGCCGCGTTCGCGTCGTTGTGCAGCACCACCGGCATTCCCAGGTGTCCGCCCAGCAGGTCGCGCACCGGGATATCCACCCAGCCGGGCAGGTTCGGCGCCTCGAACACCACCCCCAGCCGCGAACTCATGGGTCCGGGGACACCCATGCCCACGGCTGCCACCGAATCGCCGCCCATCACCGCGCGGGCGTTCGCCGCGATGTCCGCGATCACCGCCGCGGGCCCACGATCGGCACCGGTCGGGAACTTCTCCCGGCGCACCACCCGGCCCGTGTCGTCCACGATGCCGAACTTGCAGTCCGTGCCGCCCAGGTCGATGCCAAGCGCCAATCTGGCCATGTGTGAAACGGTCCTTTCGCCGCCGGGCGCCGCGCCGCCGTGAATGCTTGCCGCGGTCCCGTGTCCTTTCAGCCCCGGTGCCCTGCACCGCTCACCCGCGGCCCCTGGCACCGGCACACGACTGCACCGGGATGGTGGCATGACGGCAAACGAAATCCGCAAGGGCGACCTGGCCGAGTTGCGCATCGAGGATCTGGCCTTCGGCGGCCGGGGCATCGCGCGGCCCGGGGGCATGGTGGTCTTTGTCGAGGGCGCCCTGCCTGGCGATGTCGTCCGCGCCCGGATCACCAAGCGCAAGTCCAGCTTCGCCGAGGCCCGCGCCGTCGAGATCCTCCAGCCCTCGCCCCGCCGCGTCGCCGCACCCTGCCCCTCCTTCGGCACATGCGGCGGATGCCGCTGGCAGGATTTCGGCTACGCCGACCAGCTTCGCACCAAGCAGCAGCACGTGGCCGAAGCCCTGCGCCACATCGGCGGCCAGGGCGACCTGCCCGTGCGCGAGATTCTGCCCTCGCCCGACCCGTGGAACTACCGCAACAAGATGGAGTTCAGCTTCGGCCGGCGCGACGACGGCGGAATCGAACTGGGCCTCCACAAGGCCGGCAGCTTCCAGACCATCATCGGCGTGAACGAGTGCCACATCCAGGCCGCGGGGCTGAACCCCGTCCTCCGGTGGATGCAGGACGCCGTCCGCCGCGAGGCAGGCCGCGCCGGAGCCGGTTTCGTTCCCTACAACCCCAACGACCACACGGGCTTCCTCCGCCACCTCATCCTGCGCCACAGCCGCACGACGGGCCATTTCCTCGTGGCCCTGCTCACGGCCGGCGGCAAATGGAACGGCGCCGAACGCCTCGGCGCCGAACTGATGGCCGCATTCCCGGAATGCCGCGGTTTCCTCTGGGGCACCAACGATACCCACGGCGATGTCGCCCGCCTCGAGTCGCTGCGCCACCAGGCCGGTGACGGCTGGATCGAGGAACGCCTCGGCGACCTCACTTTCCGCGTCTCCACGTTCTCCTTCTTCCAGACCAACACGCGCGGCGCCGGGGTGCTCTACAGCGTGGTGCGCGACTTTTGCGAGCTGACCGGAACCGAGACGGTCCTCGACGCCTACTGCGGCACCGGCACAATCGGCATCTTCGTGTCGCCCGGGGCCGAGAAGGTCGTCGGTATCGAGCTCGTCCGCGACGCCGTGTGGGACGCCCGCGCCAACGCCGCGGCCAACGGCGCCGCCAACTGCACGTTCCTCGCCGGCGACATGCGCGACGTGCTGCCCCGCGTGGGCGACCTCGCCGGGGTGAAGCAATTCGACCGGGTCATCGTGGACCCGCCGCGCGGAGGCATGGAGAAGCGCGCCCTGCGCCATCTGCTCGACCTGCGCGCCCCCCTCATGGTCTACGTCTCGTGCAACCCGGCCACCCTCGCCCGCGACATCGTCACCCTCTCCGAGGTCGGCTACCGCGTGGAGGATGTGCAGCCCGTCGACATGTTCCCGCACACGTATCACGTCGAAAGCGTCCTGAAACTCAGGCTGGCCAGCCAGCCCTGATCCGCAAGCC
>JADHEF010000359.1_pt1 | contig 51612 bp, 39 predicted proteins | sample 8952391 | NCBI WGS metagenome assembly JADHEF01 (sample SAMN16124439, study PRJNA663245) | bioreactor sludge metagenome | isolation source: sludge (nitrite) | place: India:Bengaluru | collected 2019-02-28 | reverse complement strand
CCCCTCGCCGCCTCATCTTCGAAAACCTCTCCACCATCGCCTACGGCTTGGATGCCACTGCGACCGCAGACCATGCTGGCAACAGCTCCGAAATCCCGGCTACCATGCCGGCCTCGACACCGGCGAAGACCGAGACGAAGCCAACATTGCTACAAAGGTTTTTTGGCGCACCGCACAAACCCTGATCCTGCCGAGCGCGCTCACGAGACACGCGGTGCGACGGGCGATTGCGATGGCGCAAGCCTTCATTTGTCAGTCCTCAATTCATGGTGCCCCCGGGTGACAAACCTCATGCGATCATGCGACCCTGTCAGTCTGGTTACGTGTGCAAAGACCACTGTGAACACACGCCCAGTTCGCGATTTTGCGCAAGCCTGATCTAGCGGCTGCGCCCGGAGACTTCGACGTGTCTATCCTCGATTCGCTGTTTCGCCTGGCTGCGCGCATGGCCGCGCCGGGCGGATCGCGGGCACGTCTGACGATCTTCCTGTACCACCGTGTGCTGGCGGCCCGCGATCCGCTGTTGCCGACCGAGCCCGATGCGGCGGCCTTCGACACCCAGATGCGCGTGGCCTCGACCTTGTTCCGGATGCTGCCGCTCGGCGAAGCGGTCGAACGACTCGAACGCGGCACCTTGCCCGCGCGCGCCGCTTGTGTGACCTTCGACGATGGCTACCGCGACAATTTCGAAGTCGCGTTCCCGATCCTGCAACGCTACAAGCTCAGCGGCACCTTCTTCGTCGCCACCGACTTTCTCGATGGCGGACGCATGTTCAATGACACCGTGCTCGAAACCGTGCGGCGCCTGCCGACCGGCACGGTCGATCTGTCGTGGATCGGCCTGGGCGAGCAACCGGTCACCGACACCGCGTCGCGCATCGCCCTCATGGGCGCTTTCATCCGGGCGGTCAAATACATGCCCTGCCAGGAACGCGCCGCGGCCTCTGAACGCCTGGGCGCACTGGCGCAAGACCCGCTGCCCGCGCAATTGATGATGCGTTCGGAACAAGTGATCGCGCTGAGCAAGGCCGGCATGGACATCGGCGGCCATACGCTCGGCCATCCCATCCTTGCCCAAACCGCCGCCGACGAAGCGCGCCTGCAGATCGCGGGCAATCGGGAACGGCTCACCGCGCTGCTCGGCATGCCGCCGCGCCATTTCGCCTATCCGAACGGGCGCCCGAACCAGGATTACGGCGCCGAGCATGTGGCGATGGTGCGCGAAGCCGGCTATGCGGCGGCCGTTTCAACCGCGCGCGGCGTCGCCACGCCCGACGACGACCGCTTCCAGTTGCCGCGTTTTTCGCCCTGGCATTCCGAACAAAACCGCCTGCGTGCGAGCCTGTTGCGCAATGCCGCCTGCGGCACCGGCGCAGTGCGCGTCGAGGCCGTCAACACCACAGCGCAAAGCAAACTCGCGACGAGTTTGTAACTTAGTGCAAACGCATTCCGCACGAATTCCGAGGGGCCGAAACCCCATCGGGGCGCGTCGCGTCAGAACCTCACCTAGCCAGTCCGCAGCATGGTTTTCGTGAACTAGTTCACACGCCTGCAAACCAAACCCGCCCGCAACGGGGCTTTGTCCCCGCAATTCCGGCGCCATCCCTGCGCCCGATCAACTCGCGGCGCCATTGCCGCCGCAGCGCATCAACCCCCCTCCGGGGTCGTCTAGGAATGACCCGTAGATCGGGCCTCAGGCAGCACTAGTAGGCGCGACCCAAACCACCCATGCGCCGATGCTCGGCTTGCGGTGTCATTGCCATCAAGAGACTCACGTATCGCGTCCATCCCCCGCCAACCGCCCGGCCTGGCTCCGCGAACGAAACGCAACGACAACACAAGGTGACCGCCATGAACGCGACCTTCCAAACGACTTCCCGCCCGGGTTCCCGCGCCACGAGCAGCGTGCTCGGCGCCATGTTGCGCTACGCGGCGGCCTTGTGCGGCGCCCTGGCCTTGAGCGCTTGCGTGTACGACAAGAGCGGCGATCAGATCGCCACGACGCCGGCCGAACAACCCTTGCAGATCACCACGACCGGTGCCGGCAAGGTGCTATCGGACCCGAACGGCATCGATTGCGGGTCGGAATGCACGGCGTCGTACTCGACCGAAACCGAGGTGGTACTGACCGCCCAGGCTTCCAACGGCTATGCCTTCGCGAGCTGGAGCGGAAGCGGTTTCTCCTGCCCCGGCACCGGCTCGTGCCGCGTGTCGATGCGCCAAGCCCGCTCGGTCCATGCCTCGTTCAACCGCAACAACCTGACCTCGACGCTGGCCGTCAGCCTGGTCGGGCAAGGCCTGGTCACCTCGACGCCGTCCGGCATTTCCTGCGGCACCGATTGCAGCGAATCCGTGGCCACCGGCACCACCGTGACCCTGAACGCGAGCCCGAGCAACGGCTACACCTTCACCGGCTGGAGCGGCTCGGGCATCAATTGCGCCGGTACCGGCGCCTGCGTGGTCAGTGTCGATGCTTCGACCAGTGTGACCGCCACCTTCTCGCCGATCGTCGCCACGACCTACACCCTGAACGTCGGCGTGACCGGCAGCGGCAGCGTCGCCTCCACGCCCGCCGGCATCAGCTGCCCGTCGGCCTGCGCCAAGGACTTCGACGCCAACACCACGGTCACGCTGACCGCCACGGCCGGCGCCGGCTACAGCTTCACCGGCTGGAACGGCACCGGCATCAGCTGCGGCACCGCGACGAGCTGCGCGGTCTCGATGAGCGCCGCGCGCAGCGTCAATGCGACCTTCACCCAAAACGCCCCGACCACCTACGCCCTGACCGTCGCCAAGCTCGGCCAAGGCACGGTGACCTCGGCGCCGTCGGGCATCAACTGCGGTTCGACCTGTTCGGCTTCGTATTCGGCCAACACCAGCGTGGTGCTGACCGCCGCGCCTTCCGCCGGTTATGAATTCGTCGGCTGGAGCGGCAGCGGCGTGACTTGCTCGGGCACCGGCAGCTGCACCGTGACCATGAGCGCGGCTCGCACCGTGACCGCGACCTTCTCGGCCATCGCCGTCACGAACTACACCTTGAGCGTGTCCAAGACCGGCACCGGCACCGTGACCTCGGCGCCCAGCGGCCTGTCCTGCGGCAGCACTTGCAGCGCGAGCTATGCCGCGGGCACCTCGGTGACCCTGACCGCCGCGGCCGGCAGCAGCTACACCTTCTCGGGCTGGAGCGGCGCCTGCTCGGGCAGCGCCACGACCTGCTCGGTCAGCATGAGCCAAGCGCGCTCGGTCAGCGCCACCTTCACCGCCACCTCGACCGGCGGCGGCAGCACGCCCACGGGCAACCCCGACTGGACGCGCAGCGAAACGCCGGCGCCGTGGAACTACCAATCCGAAGTGCCCAGCCGCAGCGCTTGCGGCGCCAGCGAAGGCGTCACCTATGAAGTCGGCCCCGGCAAGACCTACAGCCGCGCAGCCCAAGTGCCCTGGCTCAAGCTCATGCCTTGCGACCAAGTGCTGTTCTATTACTCATCCACGCCTTACACCGACATCATCTTCGTCGGCTCGCGCGGCGAAAAGAACAAGTGGATCACCATCGCGGGCGTGGCCGGACCGAACGGCGAACTGCCGGTCTTCGACGGCAACGGCGCGATCATGCCCACCGGCACCGGCGCGAACTCGTACTCCGACTCGTCGGGCATGATCGAAGTCCTGGTCCCGGATTCGTCGATCGTCTCGCGCAGCTCTTCGTACAAGCCCGGCTACCTGCACATCACCGGCCTCAAGATCCAGAACGTGCGTCCGCCGGCCAAGGTGACGAAGCTGTCGGGCTCGACCGCGACCTGGGCCGAATTCAGCGCCGGCATCTATCTCGTGGGCACCGAGCATGTGGTCATCGACTACTGCGAATTCGCCGACAACGGCCTGGGCGTGTTCGCGAATTCGGGCGGCGACCAATACATGCAAACCCGCTACCTGACGATTTCGCGCAACTACTTCCACGGCAACGGGATCTCGGGCAAGGCGAGCGAGCACAACGCCTATACCGAAGGCATCGGCGTGGTCTATGAATACAACTACTTCGGCGCGCCCATCACCGGCACCGGCGGCGACAACATCAAGGAACGTTCGGCCGGCGTGATCTTCCGCTACAACTACATCGAAGACGGCGTGAACCTGATCTCCTTGCGCGATCCGGAATCCAATGCCGACTACGAAGCCGCGGCGCTCGACGCACAAGGCGAAGTGCTGGTCTCGAAGGCCTTCATCTACTCGAACATCTTCGTGGCCCGCAACCCGACCATCTACGGCGAAGCCCCGATCATCGTCGCGCACGGCGACGGCCCGTTCGGCACCAACAAGCAAGTGCGCTACGGCGAACTGTTCTTCTACAACAACCGCGTGATCTCGACGCTGAACACCGGCACGCAATTGCCCGCAACGCCGATCTTCGACTTCCTGAACACCCGGGCCGCCACGACGGTGGTCGCGCGCAACAACCTGTTCTACGCGACCAACAAGACCTCGGGTGGCACCGCCGCGCCCTTCGCCCTGTACTACTGGCAAGGCAAGGCCGACTGGAGTTCGAACTGGATCAACAAGTTCAAGAACGTCTACGCCAGCGCGGCCGACGGCGGCTTGGCGGCCGGCACCAAGTACGACGGCTCCGGCCTTGGCGGCCTGACCGCGCAAACCGACGACCCCGGCTTCGTGAACGCCTCGGCGAGCAACTACCTGACCACCTCGTCCTCGCCCTACGCGTCCTTGAACGGCAGCCTGCCGACCGCCGTCACGGTCCGCGGCCTGGCCCCGGCCGGCAACCCGGTCGTGACCCCGTTCGGCAAGTGACAGCCGGGTGAAGCGCAATGGGGCACAGACATCGGCCGATGTCATGTGCCCCATTCGCGTTCAGGGAACTTGCGGCAGAACAAGGTCCGGGCGGCCCGGAGCGTTTATCAAGTCAATTCCCTGCCTGCAACAAAGTCGTTACATCGGCCGGAAGGCGCACCCGGTATCCTCGCGCCTCGGTTTCGGTTTCCCGCATCGATGGTGCGCCACAGATGCCGGCAGGAAACGGAACGCTAGCGTCGCAGCACAAGGCACCCCGCCTTGTCTTCGATCCGCCTCGCGATCGAAAGGTGGTCATTCCATGAACACGTACGCCATGCCGCCGGTTGCGGCACGACATGCACGACCGGTCCTGCGCGCGGCGCGGATCGCGATGCTGACCGGCCTGTGCGCCCTGGCCGTCGCTTGCGGCGGTGGCAATGCCGTGCCTTTCGGCTCGGGCACCGGCACCATCGAAGGCATGGTGCTCAGCGTCGCGATCAGCGGCAACGGCACGGTGTCTTCGACCCCGAGCGGCATTTCTTGCGGCAGCACTTGCAGCGGCGAATATGCGGCCGGCACGACCGTGACCCTGACCGCGGTGGCCGGCAACGGATCGACCTTCTCGACCTGGACCGGCGCCTGTTCGGGCAGCGCCACGACTTGCTCGGTCGCGGTGAGCGACACCACTTCGGTCGGCGCGGTCTTCACCACGACGACGACCGGCGGTGGCGGCAGTGGCGGCGGCGCCTCCTCGGGTACGCCCGACTGGACCCGTTACGAAACCCAGGCGCCCTGGAACTATCAAGCCGAAGTGGTCAGCCGCAGCGCCTGTGGCGCCAGCGAAGGCACGACCTATGAAGTCGGCCCAGGCAAGGCCTACACCCGCGCCGCGCAAGTGCCCTGGCTCAAGCTGGTGCCTTGCGACCAAGTGCTGTTCTATTACTCGTCCACGCCGTATACCGACATCGTCTTCGTCGGCTCGCGCGGCGAAAAGAACAAATGGATCACGATCGCCGGCGTGGCGGGTCCGAACGGCGAACGGCCGGTCTTCGACGGTAACGGCGCGATCATGCCCACCGGGACCGGCGCCAATTCGTATACCGACTCGGCCGGGCTCATCGAAGTCGTGGTGCCCGATTCGAGCGTGGTGTCGCGCGCCGCGATGTACAAGCCGGGCTATCTGCACATCACCGGGCTCAAATTCCAGAACGCGCACCCGTCGTACAAGGTGACCAAGCTGTCGGGCTCGACCAGCAACTGGGCCGAGTTCAGTTCCGGCATCTATTTGGTGGGCACCGAGCATGTGGTCATCGACGATTGCGAGTTCACGAACAACGGCCTAGGCGTGTTCGCGAATTCGGGCGGCGACCAATACATGCAGAACTACGGGCTCACGATCTCGTACAACTACTTCCACGGCAACGGCATCGCGGGCAAGGCGAGCGAACACAACGCGTATACCGAAGGCATCGGGACGATTTACGAATACAACTACTTCGGCGCGCCCGTGACCGGCACCGGCGGCGACAACATCAAGGAACGCTCGGCCGGCGTGATCTTCCGCTACAACTACATCGAAGACGGCGTGACCCTGATCGCGTTGCGCGACCCCGAATCCAATGGCGCCTACGAAGCGGCGGCGCTCGATGCGCAAGGCGAAAAGCTGGTGTCGAAGGCCTTCATCTATTCGAACATCCTGGTCGCACGCAAACCCACCATCTACAGCGACGCGCCGGTCATCGTCGGCCATGGCGACGGCTTCAGCTCGAATCATCGGCGCTACGGCTATGTGTATTTCTATGGCAACCGGGTGATCTCGACGCTCGCCACCGGCACGCAATTGCCGGCCACGCCGGTCTTCGACCTGCTCAACACCAAGAACGGCAGCACGACCGTGGTCGCGCGCAACAACCTGTTCTATGCCAGCGCATCGTCGGGCACCACCGCGCCGTTCGCGCTGTATTACTGGCAGGGCTTGGCCGACTGGAACTCGAACTGGATCAACAAGTTCCAGAACGTCTACGCGAGCGCGGCCGATGGCGGCTTGGCGGCCGGCACCAAGTTCGACGGCTCCGGTCTGGGTGGCCTGGCTACGCAATCCGGTGATCCCGGCTTCGTGAGCTTCTCGACCAGCAACTTCCTGACCACGTCGTCGTCGCCGTTCGCCGCGCTCAACGGCAGCCTGCCGACCGCGGTCACCGTCCGCGGTCTGGCCCCGGCCGGCAACCCGGTCGTGACCCCGTTCGGGAAATAAGCGCCCCGGCGCTTCGGAACCCGGCGCCGGCCGGCGTAGTCGAAGCGCCGCGCGCACCGTCAGACGGCCCGCCCCTGCGGGCCGTCGCGTTTTGGTGCGGGCGATGTGTGACTTTCTTGGATGACCCGCATTCGGGTGACGGGGAAACTGCGCCACTCGTGCAGAATGCGGTGCCTCGCACGGCTTGGGCCGGATGAGGCCGCCCTTTCCGCCCACCCATCGCCGCGCCAGATCGACCACCCGCCCACGGAGACGCAGGCTTGCTGTTCAATTCCGCTCCATTCCTGCTCGGCTTCTTGCCGGTGGTCTTGCTGGTCTATTACCTGCTGCCGCACCGCAAGCAGAATGTCTTTCTGGTGCTGGCGAGCTGCTTTTTCTATGCGAGCTGGGATTGGCGCTTCCTGTTGCCCTTGCTGGTCACGACCTCGCTCGACTACTGGATTTCGCTGCGCCTGGAAGCCACGGCCCATGACGGCACGCCGCAATCGGCCCGCAAACGCTATGTGATGATCAGCGTGGTCGCCAATCTGGGCCTGCTGGGTTTCTTCAAGTACTTCAATTTCTTCATCGATTCGGCGGTCCAGCTTTGCCATCTGTTCGGCTTCGAAGCGCCGATGCGCACCTTCGAGATCGTGCTGCCGGTCGCGATCTCGTTCTATACCTTCCAGGCGCTGTCTTACACCATCGATGTCTATCGCGGGCAATTGCACGCCTCGCGTTCGTTCTGGGATTTCTTCCTGGGCGTGCTGTATTTCCCGCATCTGGTCGCGGGTCCGATCCAGCGCGCGGCCTCGCTGCTGCCCCAGGTGGTGAACCCGCGCCGCATCCAGCGCGCCCAGGTGCTCGAAGGCCTGCATCTGATCGTCTGGGGCTTCTTCAAGAAGGTGTTCATCGCCGACAACCTGGCGCCGATCGCCAATGCGGTGTTCGCGAACCCCAACCCGAGCGGGGGCGAAACCCTGATCGGCGTGCTTGCCTTCACCTTCCAGATCTACGGCGACTTCTCGGGCTACACCGACATCGCGCGCGGCATCGCGAAGATCATGGGGTTCGAGTTCATGCTGAACTTCAACCTGCCCTATTTCGCGCGCAATCCCTCCGACTTCTGGCGCCGTTGGCACATCAGCCTGTCGAGTTGGCTGCGCGACTACCTGTACAAATCGCTGGGCGGCAACCGCGACGGCACCTACAAGACCTACCGCAACCTGATGCTGACCATGCTGCTCGGCGGCCTATGGCATGGCGCGGCCTGGAACTTCGTGCTCTGGGGTTTCTATCACGGCGCCATCCTGGTGCTGCATCGGCTGGCCGAGCCGGTGCTCGGCGTCGTCGGCCGCGGATTCGGGCGCGCGCAATGGCTGTGGACCGCGCTGTGCATCCTCGGCATGTTCGTGCTGACCTGCTACGGATGGCTGCTGTTTCGCGCGGTCTCGATGCAGCAGATCGGCCAGATGACGCTGGCGCTGGCCCATCCGTTCGCCGGGCTCGACGTCGAAGCCCTCAAGCGCATCCTGCTCATCGTCGCGCCGCTGGTGGTGGTGCAGATCATCCAATGGCGCAGCGGCGAATTGTTCTTCATGCGGCTGCGCGCGATTCCGGCGCCGCTCAAGGTCGTGGCCTATACGCTGATGATCTATCTCACGCTGTTCCTGGGCGGCGAGCCCCAGGCCTTCGTCTACTTCCAGTTCTGAGGCCGCCATGCGATTGACCACCGCCTTGCGCTTCGTCGGTTACGGCATCCTCGCCCTGGCCACGCTGGAACTGGCGCCGCGCGTCGAAGACTATGTACGCCATGGCGCGCCCTTGTTCGCGCCGTACTCGATCAACACCGTGTTCCAGCCCAGCCGGTTCGGCAAGGAAGGCAAACCGGGCGCGCGCTATCTCAAATGGTCGATGAACTCGCTGGGCTACCGCGGCCCCGAACCGGTGGCCGGACGGACCAACATCGCGACCTTCGGCGCTTCGGAGACCTTCGGCCTGTACGAAAGCCCCGAGCACGAGTACCCGCGCCAGCTCGAAGCCTTGCTCAATGCGCGCCATCCCGGTCGCTACAACGTCGTGAACATCGCGATTCCGGGCGCGCGCATCGGCCGCACCGCCTATCTCGAACATGCGCTGCGCCAGGTGAATGCGCGCTATGCGGTGATCTATCCGAGCCCCGCGAATTACATCGGCACCACCGAGCCCTTCTGCGGCCAGGCCGATCAACCGGTGCCCAACCGGCTGTCGCTCACCGACCGTTCGCGCCTGCTCGGGCGGGTCGAACAATTGGCCAAGAAACTCGTGCCGGCCGCGGTCATGACCACGCTGCGCCGCCATTCGATCGAACGCGAAACGCGCGGCATCGCGGTGGCCGAACAGGTACCCGAAGCCTCGATCACGGCCTTCGCGACCGACCTCGAATGCGCGGTGCAAGCCGCGCGCAGACTCGGCGCCCAACCCGTGGTCGTGACCCATGCGACCTTGTTCGGCGCAAGCGTGCGCCCCGAGGATGAAGACATGCTGGTCGCCTGGCGGCGCTTCTACCCGGAGCTGGCCGAAGGCGGCTTCCTCGATCTCGAGCGCCGCGCCAATGCCGCGGCACTCGATGTCGCGGCGCGCACCGGCGCGCTGGTCGTGCGCGCCGATCGAGCCGTCACACCGGGGCGCGAGAATTTCGCCGACTTCGTGCATTTCACCGATCGCGGCGCGGGCTTGATGGCCGCCGCGCTGGCCGATGCGATCCTCGCCGCCGATACGCTGGCGGCTCCTGTCGATCCGGCTTCGGCCGACCCCGCCTCACGGAAGACCGAATGAACGCACCGCACGCCCCCAAGCTCGCGACCCATATTCCTTCGCTCGACGGCTTGCGCGCGGTCTCGATCGGCCTGGTCATCCTGGCCCATGCCGCCGCGACCGCGGGTGCGCCGCATTGGCTCGACAAGCCTGCGATCACCTCGCTGGGCAATGTGGGCGTGCGCTTTTTCTTCGTGATCTCGGGCTTCCTGATCACCACGCTCTTGTTGCGCGACATCGACCGTTACGGCCAGATCCGCCTCAAGCTGTTCTACCTGCGCCGCGCGCTGCGCATCCTGCCCGCGGCCTTCGTCTACATCGGGACCATGTGGGCGCTCCACCTGGCCGGCGTGATCGACCTGAATTTCGAAGTGCCGTCGCGCGAATATGTCGACAGCGCGATTCCGCATCTGCTGCATGCGCTGACCTTCACCGCCAACTACAACCACGACTACAACTGGTACTACAACCATCTCTGGACGCTCTCGGTCGAAGAGCAGTTCTATCTGTTGTGGCCGTTCACGCTGTTCTTCCTCGGGCTGCGGCGCGGCCTGCTGATCGGCTGCGCCATCCTGCTGATCGCGCCTTTGATCCGCCTCGCGATGTTCAGCTTCGGCACCGGCCCCGAAATCGCCCTGAGCCGCGAATTCCAGGCGGTGGCCGATTCGCTCGCGACCGGCTGCCTGGCCGCCTTGCTGCACAACCGCCTGAGCGAAGTCGGCTGGTTCGACCGGCTCACGCGCTGGCCCGCGATCCCGCTCGGCGGCCTGTTGATCGCGCTCGGCTATGGCGTGGCGATGATGTGGCGCCCGGGTGCCTATGTGTTCGGCCAGACCGCGGCCAATCTGGGCATCGTGCTCATCATCCAGCATGTGGTGCGCCACCCGGAAGGCTGGGCGAGCCGCCTCCTCAACCTCAAGCCTTTCGTCGGCATCGGGGTGCTCAGTTATTCGCTCTACCTTTGGCAGGAGCCCTTCTTGTATTTCCTGCCGCACACCTGGCCGACCTCGTTTCCGCAGAATCTGGCGCTCGCCTTCGCCGCGGCGCTCGCCTCGTATTTCATCGTCGAGCGGCCGATACTGCGGCTCAAGGACCGTTTGACCGGCGGCAATTCCAAGACCGGCCAACCGGCCTGAGTCCGCCGCCACCGGAACACCCGCCATGGGATTCGCGCTTTTCCTGTTCTTCCTCGCGCTGACCTACACCCGGCCGATCGAGGCGTTCGCGCCCGAACTCGTGGTGTATCGGCCGATGCTGATCCTGTTGTTGCTGACCTTCTTCGCCGCCTTCGGCCGCGCCCTGCGCACCCGCGAAATGGCCGCCACCGGCCAGCATGTGCGTCTGCTGATCGGCTTCGCGCTGGTGCTCGCGATCTCGGTCGTGACCACCGGCTGGGCCGGCGGCGCGATCTATGCGCTGATCGACTTCGCGCCGTCGATGCTGATGTTCCTGTCGACCGTGATGCTGGTCACCACGCCCAAACGCCTGCGCGCGGCGAGCGCGGTCATCGTCGGCTCGATGGTGGTGCTCTCGATCGCGGGCGCTGCCGCCTTCCATACCGGCTACATGGCCGACAAGCTCGTGATCTGGCAGATGGCCGGCGACGACGAGACCGCGACCGAAACCGAACCCGATGTGATCCCGGCCCATGACGATTCGGGCGAGCGCCTGTGGCGGGTGCGCAGCCTGGGCTTTCTGAGCGATCCCAACGACTTCGGCCAGGCGCTGGTGGTCGCGATCGCCTTGCTGCCCTTGTTCCGGCGCCCGCGCGCGGCGCTGCGCAACCTGTTCACGATCGGCGTGCCGGGCTCGATCATGCTTTACGCGATCTATCTGACCCATTCGCGCGGCGCTTTGCTCGGACTGGGATCGCTGATGTTCTTCACCATCCAGCGCATGCTCGGCACGATGCGCACCGGCATCATGATGGCGGTGATGGCGCTCGGCGCGATGGCGCTCAATTTCACGGGCGGGCGCGGTTATTCGGCCAACGAGGAATCGGCCGGCGGACGCGTCGACGCGTGGAGCGAAGGCCTGCAGATGCTCATGTACCGCCCGATCTTCGGGGTCGGCTACCACCGGTTCACCGAGCACCACAATTACACCGCCCACAACTCCTTCGTGCTGTGCTTCGCCGAGACCGGCCTGGTCGGCTATTTCCTGTGGCTGGGGCTGATCCTGCTGGTGTTCAAGCAGCTCACGCGCGCGATCGCGCTGTCCGAACCCGGCTCCGAAGGCCAGCGCTGGGCCGCGGCGCTGCGTACCGCGATGCTCGGCTTTTTCACCTGCGCCTTCTTCCTGTCGCGCGCCTATGAGCCGGGGCTGTTCATCCTGCTCGGCATCGCGGTCAGCGCGGCCTATTGCGCGCGCGTCTCGGTCCCGGCCGATCGCCTGGCCCAACTCGATGCGCCGATCACCTGGCGCAAGCCGGCCTTCATCGCGATGGTGCTCAGCATCGTCGTCATCTATTTCATCGTCACCATCAAGAACGCGACCGTCGGGCGCAGCATTTGAAGCCGCCCGCCGCGCCCTAGATCGCCATGGACCTCGGCATGCTGCGCCGTTTCTTCGTCGATGTGATGCTGCTGCCGCCGGGCAGCCTGGTGGTCGCGCTCACGATCGGGTTGCTATTGCTGCGGCGCTGGCCGCGCACCGGGCGCGCCGTGCTCTGGGCCGCGGTCGCCGCCTTGTATTTGTTATCGACGCCGCTCGTGAGCACCACCCTCACGCGCCTGACCGGCGCGCATGTGCCGTTCAGTGCCAGCGAGCGCGGCGCGGCCGGCGCGATCGTGATCCTGGCCGCCGAGCAGACCGAAGCGGCCGAATACGGCGGCATGACGGTTGGCGACCTGACCCTCGAACGTCTGCGCCTAGGCGCCAAAGTCGCGCGCGAGACCGGGCTGCCCATCCTCGTGACCGGCGGGAAGTTCCGGCCCGCCGATCCGCAATCGATGGCCGCGATGATGGCGCACACCTTGGGCGAGGAATTCCATCAGCCGCCCCAATGGCTCGAACAGGATTCCCAGGACACTCACGAGAACGCGAGTTTTTCGGCGCGCATGCTGCGCGCGGCCGGCATCGATACCGTCGTGCTCGTGACCCACTATTGCCACATGTCGCGCTCGCGGCGTCTGTTCGAAGCCGCCGGGCTCAAGGTCATCGAAGCGCCGGCCGCCTTTCCGCAATCCTTGAGCCCCTGGCGCGCAAGCTATCTGCGCCCCGGCTTCGCCGCGCTCGAAGAAAGCGCGCTGGCGCTGCATGAACTGATCGCGCTCGCGGCAGTCCGATTGACGCTACAGTGAACCGTCCGCGCCCCTTGGAGTCTCGCCGATGCGCCTGCCGCCTTTCGCCCCCCTGATCCTGGTGCTGGCGCTGGTCGCCTGCGAACGCAGCCAGGGTGACAGCCTGCCGGCCGCGGCCGGCCCCAAGGCCGACCCGGCCGCGACCATCCGCTACGCCAACCTGCGCGGCGCCGACCTCGGCGTCGGCGCGAGCCTCAAGGGCGCGGTGCCGTTTCCATCGACCAATCCTTGGAACACCTATGTCTGGAACGCGCCGGTCGACCCGAACTCCGACGCGATCATCGCCAGCATCGGTCTGAACATCCGGCTGCATGCCGATTTCGGCGCCGGCCTGTACGAAGGCAAGCCGATCGGCATTCCGTATGTGGTCGTGAGCGGCCAGCAAAAAGCCGTCCCGATCGACATCGGCGTCTATGCCCATGAAAGCGATGCCGGCCCCTACCCGGTGCCGCCGGACGCGCCCATCGAAGGCGGCCCCAACGGGACCGACGACCGGCATGTGATCGTGGTCGATCGCGACAACCACCGGCTGTACGAAATGTTCCGCGCCTTCCCGGTCGGCGACGGCACCTGGAAGGCCGATGGCGGCGCGGTCTTCCATCTCGACGCGAACCGGGTGCGGCCGATGGCCGGCGAAGGCTGGAGCAGCGCCGACGCGGCCGGCTTGCCGATCTTTCCCGGACTGGTGCGTTACGACGAAGCCTCGGCGGGCTTGATTGCGCATGCGCTGCGCTTCACGGTCCAGCGTTCGCGCAAGGCCTATGTGCCGCCCGCGACCCATTGGGCCTCGCCCAATCCATCGCCCAACCTGCCGCCGATGGGCATGCGGGTGCGGCTCAAATCGAGCTTCGTCATCCCCGAGCATTTCAGCACCGAAGGCAAAGCCATTTTGCAGGCCCTCAAGACCTACGGCATGTTCATGGCCGACAACGGCGCAAACTGGTTCCTCTCGGGCGCGCCCGACGACCGCTGGGACAACGCCGCGCTGCGCCGTGAACTCGGCAGCGTCAAAGGCGCGGACTTCGAGGTGGTCCGCATGGAAGGACTGGTCACGCCCTGAAGGCCGGCTCAGTCGGTCCGCGGCAAGCGCTCGGCCCAGGCCGCGACGCGCGGCTGCACCCGCGCGAACACGCGCGGGAACCGGTTCATCAAGTTCAGCAATTGCTGCGCGTCCTTGTGTTTCCAAGCCCGCAGCCAGACCGACAGCGCGATGAACAGCACCGCGTACAACAGGCCGGCCGCCAGATGCGTCCACAGGCTGGGCAGCGCATAGAACAGCGCGCCGCTGATCGCGCCCGCCGCCAGCGCGGCACCGAGCAACAAGCCCAGTTCGCGCAAAGGCAGGCGCAAGGACATGACGCGCGAGATCATGATCATGGCCGCGACGAAGACCAGCAGCCGCGACGCGGCATGCGCGATCACGGCGCCGGCCAGGCCGTAGCGCGGCACCAGGATGATCGCGGCCACCGCGGTGATCCCGCCCGAGAAACTCGCGAACCAGGCGCGCAACTTTTGGTTGTCGGTGGTCGACAGCAAGGCGCCGAAAGCGCCTTCAGCCAAGGTCAAGCCGCCGACCACGACCATGACCCGGAACACCGCGATGACCGGTTCGTATTGGCTGCCGTACAGGATCTGGATCGCGGCATCGGCCCAGAGCAGGCCGACGCCCGCGAGCAGGAAACCCAGGAAATGGAAATAGCGCACCGAGTCGGACAAGATCACCTTGACCCGATCGACGCCGCCCGACCCGTAGGCGTGGCCCATGATGGGCATGAGCACGGTCGTCAATCCCGACGACAACAGATCGACCCCGCCGCGCGTGAGCGCCGCGGCGATCGTGAAATAGCCGACCTCTTTCGCGCCGACCACCGCGTTGAGCAAGAAGGTCTCGACGGTCTTGTTGCTGAGCAGGAAGACCGCCAGCAGGATCACGGTCCAGAACACATGCGGGCGCAGGCGTTTGAGCAGGCCGGCGTCGAGCGGGCCGTAGGCCGGGCGCATGTCGTCGCGCGCGAGCATGACCGCGGCGAAGAGGCCGTAGCCGGCGCTGATGCACGCGAACAGGATCAGATAGGCCTCGACCGGCGCCTTGAGCAGCACCAGCGCCAACACCGCCACCGTGTTGAGCAGGCTCATCGCCACGGTGGACTTGGCCTCGATGTCGAACCGGCCGTAGCCCTTGCCCATCGAGGTATCGAACAGATACGAGGTCTTGGCGATGGTGCTGACCAGCACCACGCCGATCAGGAGCGCGAGCTGTCCGGCCCATTCGGCCGGCTTGAACCAAGGCAGCGCGATCAGGAACACCACGCAGACCAGCACCAGGCTGAACAATTGCCGCACCCGCAACCAACCATGCACGAGACGCGCCGATTGCGGATCGTCGCGTCCCACGCATTCGGCGACGAAGCGGATGCCCGACGAGGTCAGACCGTTGTTGCTGAGGATGACCAGCACGCCCGACAGCCAGACCAGATAGGAGTACTGCCCGAATTCGGTCGGCCCGACATTGCGCGCGATGAGCGCGTTGATGACCAGCCCCAACGCATAGGTCACATAAGTCGACCCCGTCATGAGCAAGGCGGCCTTGAGCGCCGCGCCGCGACCGAAGCGTTGAGTCATGAAAGCTTGATGAACACCGAAGAAGGAGGGCGGAGGAGGACGGCGCAGGCATGACGCGGTGTCATGCGCACCGGCACCGCGCCGCGGATGATACGGTCAAACCCGCCGCCAGCGACGCGGCTGTACCGCGATCATGCGCTAACATCGTGACGAACTGCCCATGCCCGCCCACGCGGCGCCCCGATCGTTCGCACGCCATGACGTCCACCGCCGCCCAGCCTTTGTCCCTTGTGCATGTCGTCGACTCGCTCGAATTCGGCGGGCTTGAACGCGTGGTCACCGACCTGGCGATCGCCCAGCAGGCGGCCGGACATCGGGTGGGCGTGTACACAATCACCCCCACCCCCGGCTTTCGGCCGGCCCTCGCAGCGGCCGGCATCCCGGTCATCGTCGGCAACAAACAAGGCACACTCGACCGCTCGGTGTTGCGCGCCTTGCGCGCCGCGACGGTGGGCCGCAACGTCGATGTGATCCATGCGCACAACTTCGTGCCCAACTATTACGCGGCCTTCGCGAGCCTGTTCGCGCGCTCCGGTCCGGCGCTCGTGGGCACCTGCCATGACATGGGCCTGCGCTTGAGCCATCGCCGGCTGCGCTGGCTCTATCGATGGTCGCTCACGCGCACCGCGCGCGTGGCCATGGTCGGGCAACAAGTCTGCGATCGCTTCGTGCAATCGGGCATCGTCGCGGCCGAACGCGCGGTCACGGTGCTCAACGGCATCCCGGTACCGCGCTTTCGCAATACCGAGGCGCGCCGCGCCGCGGCGCGCGGCACACTGGGCCTCGCGCCCGACGCGCCGGTGATCGGCTGTGTCGGCCGGCTGGTCGGGCTCAAGAACCATCGCCTGCTGCTCGAACAAGTGCCGGCGCTCGCGGCCACGCATCCGGCGCTGCAAATCGTGCTGGCCGGCGACGGCCCTTTGCGCGGCGACTTGCAGGCCCAAGCGCAAGCGCTCGGAATCGCCGACCGCGTGCATCTGCTCGGCGCGCGCACCGATGTGGCCGACTTGTTGCCGGCCTTCGATGTCTTCGCTCTGCCCTCGCAAACCGAAGGCTTGTCGATCGCTTTGCTCGAAGCCTGCGCGACCGGCTTGGCCATCGTCGCGACCGAGGTCGGCGGCAATCCGGAGATCGTGCATCAAGACAGCACCGGCGTGCTGGTGCCGGTGGATGACGGCCCGGCATTGCGCGCCGCCTTGGCCCAACTGCTCGGCGATGCGCCCCGGCGCGCGCGCCTGGGCGCGAACGCCTGCGCCTGGGTCGGCGAACATGCGTCGGTCGAGGCGTTACGGGCGGCCTACGACCGCTTCTATGCCGACGCGTTGAGCGCGCGCCGCTGACACCGCCGGCGCACCTCAGCGCGAGGTGCGCCGCCACGAACCGGAATACCGGCCGGTCGCATAGCGGTAGGACGCGATCAGGAAGGCCCAATTGAGCGCGAACAAGAAGGCCGGAATGCGCAACAGACCGGGCAGCGTGCCGCCCCGCCCGCTCACGCCGTACAACGCCGCCGCCCCGAGATAGCCCGCGATCTGCAGGCCCGCGAACACCGCCCAGGGCCAGGCGTCGAGCGCCAGCGCCAGCGTGGCGATCAGGCCGACCAGGAGCAGATGCGGCGCGATCCAGCGCAGCACCTTGTGCGACAGGTACGCGAAGATGGTGCCGGCCGAAGTGCGCCACAGGTATTCCGGGTGCCGCACCAAGGCCTGGAAATTGCCGATGCCGATGCGCACCCGGCGCTTGTATTCCTCGCCGATCGCATCGGGCGTGTCTTCCTCGGCCCAGGCGGTCGGTTCATACACGAGGCGATGGCCGGTCGCGGCGACGCTCATCGCGACGCAGAAGTCGTCGCAGATGGTGTCGGAAGCCAGCGGCTGCCAGAGCGCGCGACGGATCGCATAGATCGCGCCGTTGGCGCCGAGCAGTCCGCCGATGCGGCCTTCGAAGAATTTCAGGAATTGTTCGACCCGCCAGTACAGGCTGTCTTGGTTGTCGCCGGCCGCGCCCTTGAGCCGCAGTTCACCGCTGACCGCGCCCACGCGTTCATCGGCGAAATGCCGGACCAGCCGGCGCACGGCCTGGGTTTCGAAATAGGTGTTGGCGTCGGAGAACACCAGGATCGGCGCTTGCGCGCGCGCGACCAGGTCGTTGAGCACGCTGGCCTTGCCGCGGTTCTGTTCGAACGGCAGCGCGTGCAGCCGCGGATCATCGAACCCGGCCATGATGGCGCCGGTGCGGTCGCGGCTGCCGTCGGAGCCGATCAGGATCGTCAGTTTGTCGGCCGGGTAATCGAGCGCGAGCAGGTTCTCGATGCGCGGCCCGATATGGCGTTCTTCGTTGTAGGCCGAGATGATGATCGCGACCGCGGGCAACTCGGCTTCACGCTGGCCGCGCCGGTCGCGCTTGGCGAACACATAGCGCGCGTCGCGCACGGTCTGCACGCAGCCCGCGACGACCGCAAGCACGATCGGGTAGAGCGCGTAGGAATAGACGACCGCGCCGATCGACAGCAGCGCGGTCCATTGCAAGAAGGTGTGCACGTTGCGAAGGCTTTCAGCCGCGCGGCGCGTAGGCCGGGCGCGCGATTTCGTAATCCCGGTACTGATGCGGATCGCCGTCGCGGCCGGCTTCGGCCGCCTTGACGATGTTGTACATCTCGCGCGCGCTCACGTAATGCAGCTTCCATTCGCGCCCGTCGTTGTAGCGGGTTTCCAGATGCGTGAACGCGCGATCCATCGCATCGCCGAGCAGCGTGTCCATGTCACGCTCCTGGGTGCCGTGGGTATGCACCTTCACGAAGATCCATTCGGGCCGGCCTTGCACATGGATGCCGGTCTGCACCCAGGCGTCGATGCGATCGATCGAGGGCGGGCAACTGGTGCGCACATCGGCGTTTTCGATGCGCGGGAAGATGCCGAACTTGCGGCTGCCCCAGCGCAGACCGAGCGGACCCTGGATCAGCATCAGGTCGCCGACCGCCTGGCCGCCCACGCGCACGCGCACGCCGGTGTCGTGCGACTTGGGGCGCTCGGGGTCGTCGGTCGCGTAATAGATGTTGTTGATGGTGCGGGTCTGGCACGGATCGGGCGCCGACGGATAGGTGAAGTCGGCATAACAGCCTTCTTCGCGCAAGACGATGAGTTCGTTGTTGACGCCGCAGCCGATGCCGTCCGGATGGCTGTTGTCGAGCGCCCAATTGCCATGGATGAAGCCCCAGCGCGCCTGTCCCGTGTTCGCGTCACACGGCAAGGCGTCATGGCGATCGATCAGCAGCTTGGTGAAGCGCCGCAACTTCTCGCGCAGGCCGGCGTCGGTGTCGTTGTCATGGTGCAGATGGATGTCGATCTCGCCCAGGCGCATGCGGCACAGCTCGACCAAGGCATCGAGGTGCTCGGGCCGGTATTCCTCTTCGGGATAAAAGAAGGAATGCACGGGCGGCAGGCCGTCGGCGTCGCGATGGTTCGCGCACAGCGCGGGGTAGTCGGTGCGCCAGCGCGCGACCCGTGCGCATTCGCGCGCGTAATCGTGCTCGCCCCATTTCGGTTCGTAATGATCGACGAAGCAGAACAGCACATGGCGCGTCACGCCGGGCGGAACCGGCGCGCGCCAATCTTGGCGCAGATAGCCGAGCAGCCAGCCGGTCACATTGCGTTTGCGGACGAGCCGGATCGCGTAGACCAGGGCGGCGGCCGCCAATGCGGCCAATACGACGTAGAAGAATGTCATCCGTTTCGCTTCACGAGCGCCGAGCCTGCATACAGTCGCGCCGCGCAGACCGCGGCAGGGAACGACCTCGATCGCACGAATCGGTCGATGGGAGTACTTCGTGAATCAAGCCCGGCCGAGGTCGGTCGAGTCTAGCAGACCGAATTTGCGCCACGCAACGAACCCACCGGGCCCAGGATGCGAGGTATTGCACGCTATTGCACCGATTTCCCCGCCGCGCCCGCGCCTGCCTGATAAAGTGCGCGCCGATCCGCCTCCCGGCCACCGGCGGCCGGGCCCACCCCACCGCGAACCCGACATTACCGACCATGCCCAGCCCCGACACCGCCCCCGTGCCCCGCGTTCTGTATCACCATCGCACGCAGGGTAAAGCCGTCGAAGGCGTGCATATCCGCGGCATCACCGACGCGTTGCGCGCCGAAGGCGTGGCGGTCGACATCATCTCCCTGCCCGGCGCCGACCCGTACGCGAGCCCCAAGGCGATGTCGCCGACCAAACAGGCCAAATGGTGGATGCGCCTGGTCACCAAGCTGCCCGAACCCTTGTTCGAACTGGCCGAGGTCGGCTACAACCTGATCGCGGGTTGGCGCCTCCTGGCCTATCTGCGCGCGCACCGCGACGTGGCCTTCATCTACGAACGCTATTCGCTGTTCATGTTCGCGCCGGTCTTGATCGCGCGCTGGCGCAAGCTGCCGATCATCCTCGAGATCAACGATTCGGCCACGGTCCATCGGGTGCGGCCCTTGTTCTTCCAGCGCCTGGCGATGGCGATCGAACGCTGGGTGTTCCGCAAGGCCAACGGACTGGTCTTCGTCTCGGGCATCTTCCGCGACCGCGCGCTGGCGGCGCACGGCCAGATGGCGCCGACCATCGTCACCCACAATGCGGCGAACATCGACAAATTCAGTTTCACCGACGAACAACGCAGCGCCGCGCGCGCGCAATGGAAGCTCGACGGCCATGTGGTCTGCGGCTATCTGGGCGCCTTCGTGCCCTGGCATGCGATCGATCAATTCGTGCACCGGATCGCCGATCATCTGCCCCAGGCCCCGCATCTGAAGCTGCTGCTGGTGGGCGATGGCGCCACCTTCCCCGAGGTCCGGGCCTTCGTGCATGAACGCGGCCTCGACGATCAGGTGATCCTGACCGGTCGCGTGCCGCACGACGCGGTGCCCGGATTGCTCGCGGCGATGGACATGGCGATCCTGCCCAGCGCGGGCGATTACACCTCGCCGGTGAAGCTGTTCGAATTCATGGCCTGCGCGGTGCCGCCGATCGCACCCGATTTCGAGCCGATCAAGGAAGTGCTGGCCGAAGACCGCACCGGCTGGATGTTCAAGGCCGGCGATCTCGACGCCGCGGTGCAGGCGGTGCTGTTGCGCAGCCGCGATGCAAAGACCCTCGAGCGCGTCGGCGCTGCGGCGCGCGCCTATATCGCGGCCGAGCGCCAATGGCGCAACAACATCCTGCAATTGATCGATTTCTATCGCGCGGTCAAATGAGCCTGTGGTCCGACCTCGGCGCCGACCTGCGCGCCAAGCAGCGTCTGTATTCGGCCGACGGGCCGACTTACTCGATGCTGCGCACCGTGCTCGCCGACGGCACCCTGGCCAATGTGCTTTACCGCGTCCAGGCCCTGCTGGTGCGCTGGCATCTGGGGCCGCTGGCCCTGGTTCCGCATTGGTTCAACAAGGTGCTCAACGGCTGCGTGATCGGCGTCTATGCCCAGTTCGGACCGGGCTTCGTGCTGATCCATCCGGTCGGCGTGGTCGTCAATTCGGCGGTGCGTGGCGGACGCAATGTCTGGCTCGAAAGCGGCGTGGTGATCGGCGAGAACCGCGGCCGCTTCCCGCTCCTCGGCGATGACATCTTCATCGGCTCGGGCGCCAAGGTGATCGGCGGCGTCACGGTCGGCTCGGGCGCGCGCGTGGGCGCGAACGCGGTGGTGCTGCATGAAGTGGCGCCGGGCCAAACGGTGGTCGGCATCCCGGCCCGGCCTTTGCAGCGCCGCGCCACGGACTGATTCAGCCACGCCGGCCGCGCGCCGCGATCAAGGGTTCGCAGACCGCGAGCGTTTCGGCGGCCACCTCATCCCAGGAGCGGCGCATGGCCGCCGCGATCGCGGCATGGTCCCAGGACGCGTCGAGCGCCTGGCGCAGCGCGCGCGCCAACACCGCGGCATCGCGCGGCGGGATCAACAGACCGTTGTCGGCATGGACGATCTCGTGCGTGCCACCGACATCGGTCGCGACCACCGGGCGGCCGCAGGCCAGGGCCTCGACCACCACGTTCGGATAGCCTTCCGACCAGCTCGGCAGCGTGAGCAGATCGGCCGCGCCGATCCAGCGCGCCACTTGCTCCGGCGGCTGGCCACCGGGCAGATGCACCCGGTCGGCGAAGCCGCTGGCCTGAACCAGCGCCTTGAGTTCCTCGCGCATCACGCCATCGCCGATCAGGGCCAGACGCAACCGGTCATCGGTACGCGCCAGCTCGGTGAACGCGGTGACGAGTTCGCGCATGCCCTTGGCCTCGACGAAGCGCCCGACGTAGACGATCACGCGCGCCTCGGCCGGCACGCCGAGTTCGGTGCGCACCTGCGCTTGCGGCAAAGGCCGGAACACGCTGGTGTTGTAGCCGTTGATGATGGTGTGGGTGCGCTCGGGGACCGCGCCGAAATCGCGAATCGCGGTCTGGCGCATGGTTTCGCTCACGGTCAGCAGCGCATCGATGCCGGCGATGGTCTTGCGCGTCAGCGCGGTGTTCACGCCCGAGCGCACATGGATGTCGGAGCCGAGCGCGCAGACCACGGTCGGCAGGCCGAGCTTGCGCCCGGTCAGCAAAGCCGCATAACCGTCGGGATAAATCCAGTAGCCGAGCATGAGGTCGGGCGCGAAGGCGCGCACCCGGGGCAGCAAGGCGCGATGCGCGAGCCAGCCGTTGAAGGCGCGCGTCAGCCCCGGCACCGCGGGATAGCCGAAGGCTTCGACCTCGAGCTGGTCGAGCCGGTAATCGGGGCCGACGTCGGCATGCAGCGAACTGCGCGGCGCCAGCCCCGGAATGCGCGGGTAGACCGGCTGTTCGAAAAAGATCCGTACCTGGGCGAATTTCGCGAGCGACCGCGCGGTCTCGTGGATGTAGCGCCCGCGCGTGAGATCGTGCGGTACCGGCAAGATGGGAGTGACGAGAGCGATTCGGCGCATGGAGTGCTTCCAATGAGTACGATCGCGCTTTGGCGAAAACAAGCTTTGCCAACGCGCCGGGTGCGAAGACTAAACGATGCGCCGGGGCTTTGCGAAAGGCAGTGCGTCACGCCGGGCGGCACGTACCGGCGCTGTCACGGATTCCCGGGATAATCCGCGCCCGGCGAGCGTCGGCGCGCTAGTTTTCGCGTTGGCATGCGTACTACTTCCTGCACGGCGCCGGGCGCAACGGTTAATGTCGCCCCTTCGCACGCGAACGCCGCGCAGACAGAACATCGATGAACCAAGGGAGGTCGTGTTGAAAATCGCTGTCATGGGATCGGGCTATGTCGGTTTGGTGACCGGCGCCTGCTTTGCCGATCTGGGGGTCAATGTGACCTGCATCGACGTCGATGCGGGCAAGATCGAACGCCTCAAGCAAGGCGACATCCCGATCTACGAACCCGGCCTCGACGCCATCATCAAGCCGGCCGCCGCCGCCGGACGCCTGAGCTTCACCACCTCGATCGCCGAGGGCGTGGCCGGACGCGATGTGGTATTCATCGCGGTCGGCACCCCGTCCGACGAAGACGGTTCGGCCGACCTGACCTATGTGGTCGCCGCCGCCAAATCGATCGGCCAATACATCGACCATTTCACCGTGGTCGTCGACAAGAGCACGGTGCCGGTCGGCACCGCCGACAAGGTGCGCGACACCATCGCCGCGGTGCTGCGCGAGCGCGGCGCGACCCATGAATTCGCGGTGGTCTCGAACCCCGAGTTCTTGAAGGAAGGCGCGGCGGTCCCCGATTTCATGCGCCCCGACCGCATCGTGCTCGGCGTGCCCGACGGCGCCCTGGGCACCCGCGCGCGCGAGGTGATGGACCGGCTTTACGCGCCCTTGCAGCGCAATCACCAACGCACCATCTACATGGATGTGCGCTCGGCCGAGCTGACCAAGTACGCGGCCAACGCGATGCTCGCCACCCGCATCAGCTTCATGAACGAACTGGCCAATCTGGCCGACGTGGTGGGCGCCGACATCGAAGCCGTGCGCCAGGGCATCGGTTCGGATTCGCGCATCGGCTATCACTTCCTGTATGCCGGCACCGGCTACGGCGGTTCGTGCTTCCCGAAAGACATCCGCGCGATCAACCATACCGGCCGCGAACATGGCATCGAATTGCAGATCGTGCAGGCGGTCGAACGTGTCAACGAGCATCAAAAGACCGTGCTGGTGCGCAAGATCTTCAAGCGCTTCGGCAACGATCTCAAGGGCCGCACCTTCGGCCTGTGGGGCCTGGCCTTCAAGCCCAACACCGACGACATGCGCGACGCCCCGAGCCGCGAGATCATCCGCGCGCTCTACGACGCGGGCGCGGACATCGTCGCCCACGATCCGGTCTCGATGCATGAAGCCGAGCGCGTGCTCGCCCTCGATTTCGCCGACCAGCCCGGCTGGCAGAACCGGGTGCGTTTCGTCGCCACGCCCGAAGCCTGCGCCCAAGGCGCCGACGCGCTCGTGATCGCGACCGAATGGAAGGTCTTCAAGAGCCCGAACTTCGCCCAACTGCGCGCGAGCCTCAAATCGCCGGTGCTGTTCGACGGCCGCAACCTGTTCGCGCCCCAGCTCATGAAGGAAGAAGGCATCGAGTACCACGGCATCGGTCGCCCGATGCTTTGAGTCTCGAGCGCATCGCCCGATCGGGGGCGATGCGCTTTCATCACCGAGCCCGCTGCGTCCTTGCCGTGGATCGCCGCTTTCGCGGCCGCGGATCACGCCTCAGGCGTCTTCGTCGGCGCAGGTCAGATACCAGGCGCAGGCGCCCAGCGCATCGGCCCGTGCGGGCGCGATGCTCGCATGGACCGCGCGCGCATCGCGCGGGCTCATGCCGGCGGCCAACAAGGCCGCGCGTACCGGCGCCGCGTCGCAGAATTCGAGCGAGACGCTTTCCACGCCTTCACGATAGGCGGCGGCCATCAGCCGCGCGAGCAGCCGCGTCAGGGCGGCCGGCGTCGCGGCGAGCAGATCGCGCACATGCAGCACGGTGTCGGCGCGCTCGCAAACCGCATACCCGTCGAGTTCGCCCGCGGCGCGCGCTTCGAGCACGTAATAGCGGTGGCGCTTGCCGGGCTCGGCGCCGAAGCGCCAGGCGAGGAATTCGCGATCGCGCACCCCGATCAGCCAGGTATTGTGTTCCGCCACCCGCGCCCAGAGCCGGTCGAACGCCGGGTCGGGCGCCGCGCGCCAACCGCCGGCCTGACCCAGGCTCGCGATCCATCCGCGCGCATCGAAGCGCAGGGTGCGCAAGGTATCGGCCGCGAATCCAGCCCAGGCGCGCACCCATGCCGGCAACCGTGCGGGCAAGTAAGCCGCGGTGCGCAAGACGCGCGCATACCGCGTCATTTCGGCGACCTGCCGATAACCCACGCGCTTGAGCACCGGCGCCGCCTTGCGATTCGGAAATCCGAAAGCGAGCGCATGCTGCCGCAAGGCGAGACCCAGCATCTCGGTCTGCAAGCGCAAGGCCGGCAGCACGGTGCGATGGGCGGGCACGACCGCGAAATCGGACAGCACCGCGGCGCTCACACGCTCGCGGCCGGCGAGCATCACGCGCGGCCCCATGCCCAGGGTACCGACCGGCGCCGCCGCGCCGGCCACGCGCGCGAACAGCACCGCCGCAGGCGCGCCCGGACGCCGACGGTAGAACCAGGCGTACTTGGCCGCGCCTTGGGTCGATTCGAGCGCGCCGTCCCACAAGGCCACGACCTGGGCCGCGTCGCGGGCCAGATCGGCCGCCTCGACGGTGTAAGCCGTGGCGGCGGGTTGGGCCGCGAGGGCCTGATTGGAAGCCGGTGCATTCATGACTGCTGCCTGACGCGCGTTCAATGCCCGAGTTCGGGCACCTCCACGACCAGTTGCGGCCGCGCATGCAAGTACCAGGTCGTCTTGCGCTTGGCGTCGATGTCGCGATAGACATGCTCGGCCTGGGCCTCGGTCATGCCGAGCGCCCGCGCCAGTTCGCCGGCCGGCAGATCGTGGTTGCGTGCCCAGAGCGCGAGGTCCATCTGCTCGTAAGGCAACGCGAAATAGAACTCGTCCTGGCCTTGCGGCAGCGTGTAGGTGTCGGTGGTCGGACGCGCGGCCACGATCTCTTCGGGCAGGCCCAGATGGCGCGCCATCGCATAGACCTGCGATTTGTACAGATGCGCGATTGGTTTCACATCGGCCGAACCGTCGCCGTTCTTCACGAAAAAGCCTTGGTCGTATTCGAGCCGGTTGGGCGTGCCGATCACCGCGTAATGCAGACGGTCGGCATGGAAGTACTCGACCGTCTTGCGCAGGCGCTGCTTGTAATTCGTGGCCGCGACGATCTGCAGGTATTCGCGCGCGGGCAGGCGTTGTTCCTGCTGCCGACCGTCGGGCGACTGGACCACGAGCTTGAAATAATTGGTGCGGCCGTCGATGCCGCCCGCGATCACGATCTTGTTCTTCCAGCCCGGTCCGTAGTCGGGGAAGACCGCGCGGATCGCGTCGTCGCGCCAGCGGTAACAGCCGATGGCTTCGAGGCTCGGACCGATGTTCTCGGTGCGGAATTCGATGCCCAGATGGCGCGCGAGCGTTTCACCCAGGCTTGCGCTGGCCGACGACGAATCCTTTTCCGGCAACAACAGGCCGAACACTTTGGCCGGCCCGAAGGCGCGCACCGCGAGCGCGGCGCTGACCGAACTATCGATGCCGCCCGACATCGCGACCACCACCCCGCGCCGGCGCAAACGCTGGCCGACGATCTCGACCAGGCGTTTGGCGATGCGGTCGGCCTCGGCTTCATTGTCCAGCGCCAGCACCTGCGGGCCCAATGCGAAAGCGGTTTGTGCCATCTCGCTTCCTTCGCGCTCAGGCGGCGCGCTTGCGCGCGACGAACTGCACCACGCGGTCGATGCCGTCGAGATTCTCGGGCAGCATTTCCTCGTCGGCGATCTTGATCCCGAAGCGCTCTTCGAGATACGAGATCAGTTCGAGAAAGCCGGTCGAATCGAGGATATGGTCATCGAGGAACGAGGCGTCGTCGCGCAATTGCGCGGGATCGGCCCCGAGCATGAAGTTGTCCTGCACATAGGCCCGCACCTGCGCCTTGATCGCTTCCATCGTCCTGTCGTCCTCTGATTGATGTGGCCGGCCCGTGGATCAGGCCAATCCGTTCTTGGTGATCTTGCCGCTCTCGGTCTTGGGCAGGCTCGCCACGAAGACCACTTGCTTGGGCGCCATGTAACTCTCGAGCCGCGCGAGGCAATGCTTGATGACCTCGCGTTCGCCGTACTCGACCCCGGGGGCCAGCACGACGAACGCCTTGATCGCCTGGCCGAGCAAAGGATCGGGCACGCCGATGACCGCGGCCTCCACCACGCCGGCCAGCGCATGCAGCACGTTCTCGACCTCGACCGGACTGACCTTCTCGCCGCGCGATTTGATGATGTCGTCCTTGCGGGCCACAAAATACAGATAGCCCAGCGCATCGCAACGAAAAATGTCCCCTGTATGCAGGACGTGCTCGCCCGTGATCGCGTCGATGTGCAATTTCTGTGCGGTTTCTTGCGGCCGGCGCCAATAGCCGCGCATCACATGGCTGCCGCGCACCACGAGTTCGCCCTGGCTGTCGGTCGGGGGCAGCCGCCGTCCGGTCTCATCGATCAGCCAATGCGCCTGATTGGGCATGCCGCGCCCGACGCTGTCGGGCCGCGCATCGACCTCCTCGGGCACCAGATAGCTCGCGCGCTTGCATTCGGTCTGGCCGTACATCAGGAACAGGCGCGCGCGCGGAAACGCCGCGCGCAAACGGCGCACATGCTCGACCGGCAAGGCCGCGGCCGCGTTCGTCAACGCGCGCAGATGCGGTAGATCGAAGTGGGTGCGATCGCCGAGATTGAGCAGCGCCGCATACATCGCCGGCACGCCGGGAAAAACCGTCGCGCCTTCCCGCGCCATGGTCTGGAGCACCTTGAGCGGAAACGCGAACGAGCGTTCGAGCACCAGGGTCGCGCCGACCCGAAACGCGGTCAGCAATTGATGCAGGCCGTAGCTGAAGGCGAGCGGCAGCGCGGAACACACGACATCCGACTCGGCGAGCGCCAGGTAATCGATCACCGCCTCGCCCGCCGCGCGCATGTTCAGATGGCTGAGCATCGCGCCCTTGGGTTCGCCGGTCGAACCCGAGGTATAGATGATCGCGGCCAGATCGGTATCGATGACCGTTGCCTCGATCGGCGCCGCGCCGGCCAGCAACCGGTCGAAGCCGATCGCGCGCGCGTCGTCGAAGGCGGCGGCATCGGCCCCCGCCACCGCGCACAAACGCAGCGCCGGCATTTGCCCGAGCAGATCGCCCAGCCCGCGCAACAAATGCGCATCGACCAGATACGCGGCGGCTTGCGCGTCGTCGAGCAGATAGCGCACCCGCGCCGCCCGCGACAGCGGATTGACCGGCACCAGCACCGCGCCGGCCTTGAGCACCCCGTAGATCGCGACCACCGCTTCGAGACCGCTTTCGAGATGCACCGCGACCCGGTCGCCGGGCACGATGCCGTGCGCGCGCAAGGCCGCGGCGCAGCGCGTCGCGAGGGACTCGATGTCGGCATAGCGCCAGCGACCGTTCGCGCACACCAGCGCGATCTTGTCCGGCAAACGCCGGGCGCTGGCTTCGAGCATCTGGTGCAAGAGCACCGGGGCGATCGGGGCGATCATGCGGCATCCACCTCGATGGCCGTTTCGCACAGCCCGGTTTCGCCGCGCACCAGCAGCGCGTCGGCCAGCATGGTCGACAGCACGCCGACAAAAGCCATGTTGTCGGCGAAGCCGATCGCGCGGCCGGCGCGGCATTTCTCGTAAAGCTTGCGCACCGCCACCGGCTCGAAATATCCGGCCGCGGCGATCCGCGATTCGCTCATCAACTCGGCCACGTAATCGGCCGCCGGCGCGCCGTCGACGAAAAAGCTCAGGCTGTCGGGCGAGCGATAAGGCTGCTTGCCGCGGGTGCGCACGTCCTCGGGCAGCAAGCCGGCCATCGCCTGCTTGAGAATGAATTTCTCGTTGAGCCCCATCATCTTGTATTCGGGCGGCAGGCGGTTCGCGAACTCGATGAGCCGATGATCGAGGAAAGGAAAGCGCGCCTCGATCGAACTCGCCATCGCCATGCGGTCGCCCTGGGCGCTGAGCAGATAGCCCGACAACAAGGTGTGCGCTTCGACGTATTGGTCGCGGCCCAATGGCGTCCAGCCGGCGATGCGGTCGGGCAAGGTCGGCGCGATCGCGGCTTCGGGCGCGCTTGCGCCCAAAACCTCGCGCAGCGCGGGCGAAAAGAATTGCCAGATCCTGCGCGTGGTGTTCCAGCGCGGCAAATGCCCGAACCAGGGCGCTTGCGCCTGGTCGAGCCCTTCGCCGAAGAAGCGCTGGGTGAAGGCGCGCACCGCGGCCGGCGAATGCGCAAGGTAAGGATAGAGCCGATCGAGCAGACGCGGCCGCCAGGTCGATTGCGGCTGGCGCGCCCAGAAGCGCCGGATGCGGGCCTCTTTGAACAAGTCGTAGCCGGCGAAGATTTCGTCCGCGCCTTCGCCGGTCAACACCACCTTGTAGCCCTGGGCGCGCACACAGGCCGACAACAACATGAGCGGCGCGGGCGCGGTGCGCACGATCGGCGTTTCGGCATGCCAGATCGCGCGCGGGAACAGGCGCGCGATGTCGCGCTTGCGACAGCGCAAGGCGGTATGGTCGGTGCCCAGAAACCGCACCAGGCTGCGCTGATGCGCGCTTTCATCGAACTCCGCGTCTTCGAAGGTCAGCGAGAAAGTGCGCAGGGGCGTGTCGGTGTAATGGCGGATCAGGCTGGTGATCGCGGATGAATCGAGCCCGCCGCTCAGATAGGCGCCGACCGGCACATCGGCGCGCAATTGCAGACGCACCGCATCGATGAGCAAGGCGCGCGCTTCCTCGATGCAATCGGCAAGCGGGCGGACCGCCGCCGAGTCCACCCTGTCGAACGACCAATCCCAATAGCGCCGCAGCCGGCGTTCGGCGCCGCGCGCGACCAGCACATGGCCGGGCGCGAGGGCCTGCACCCGCGCATAGGCGCTGTGGGTTTCGAGCGGCGCCCAATAGGTGAAGAGTTCGCCGAGCGCTTGCGGATCGAGGCGCCGTTCGACCTCGGGCAAGGCGAACAAGGCCTTGACCTCGGACGCGAAGGCGAGCCGTCCGCGCGCCTCGGTATAGAACAAGGGCCGGATGCCGGCACGGTCGCGCGCGAGCACCAGGCTGCGCGTCTTCGCGTCCCAGAGCGCGATCGCGAACTGGCCGTTCAGATGCTCGACGAAGCCTTCGCCGTGCATCTCGTACAGATGCACGATCACTTCGGTGTCGGAATGGGTGTAGAAGCGATGCCCCGCGCGTTCGAGCGATGCGCGCAACTCGAGGTAGTTGAAGATCTCGCCGTTGAACACGACCTGGACGCTCGCGTCCTCGTTGTGGATCGGCTGGGCGCCGCCGGCCAGATCGATGATGGACAGCCGCGCATGCGCGAGCCCCACCGGCCCATCGACGAAGTAACCCCGCCCATCCGGCCCGCGATGATGCAAGGCCGCGATCATGCGTTCGAGTTCGCCGCGTTCGGGCGCGCGCGCGTCGGGTGCGTATAGACCTGCGATGCCGCACATGTTCAGTCTCCGTACACGCACAAACGTGCGCCGTCGGGCGGCGCATCGTCCGGCCCGGTCGGCACAACCGCCAAGGCGCCGAGCGCGCCATCGGGCATCGCCCATGACCACAAAGCGAGCGCGCGCGCATCGCCTTCGACGGGTAGCCGCGCGTGCCAGATGCCGTCAGCCGGCGTAACCGCAGGCGCGATGCCGACCTCGATCGCTTCGGGGCCGCGCGACAAGCCCAGACCGAGCGCTTTCAAATACGCTTCCTTGCGCGTCCACAAGCGCAAGAAGGCGTGTTGACGCGCGTCCGCGTCCAGCGCTTGCAACGCCTGGGTTTCGGGCGCCGTGCAACACACGCGCGCCAGCGCATCCACATCATGATGGCGGCGCGGACATTCGACATCGACCCCGAGCGCACGCCGACCGCCGACCGCGATCAAGGCCAGCCCGTCGCTATGGCTGAGGTTGAATTCGATCGCGTCGTCGGCGAGCCGCGGCTTGCCGAATTCGCCGTGGGTGAACGCCAATGCGGCCGGCGCGCGCGCCAGGGTATGCGCGAGCACCTGCCGCAAGGCGACATGGGCCGATCGGAAACGCCGCTGGTCGCGCTCGAACTTCAGCCGCTGCGCACGCGCCGTCTCGCCGTCGTCCAGGAGCGCCCGGTCGGCGCGTTCGGCATAGGCATCGAGATCGACGCGCCAGACCAGCACATCGTCGGCGCAGACCGCGCAGGGGCGGATCGCCCGATCGATCGCCGTGGTGGGCACGCGCCAAGACACGATCGCACGCGGTCGAGAGCTGTCGCGGCCGGACGGCCGTTCAGCGGCGATTGCTGCGCAAGGGGTTCACCGCGTCGGCGGAGCGCGCCCCCTTGGACTGACGGCGCGCAAGCCATTGCGCGATATGACCGGCGATCCGTTCGCTCGCATGGCCATCCCAGGCCTCGGGGACCCGGCCCCGTTTGCCATGGCCATCGAGCGCGACCTTGACCGCGCGCTGCACGGCCTCATGATCCAGACCAACCAGGGTGTTGGAACCGATCTCGACCGTGATCGGCCTTTCGGTGGTGGCGCGCAAGCTCATGCACGGCACCGACAGCACGGTGCATTCTTCCTGCAGGCCGCCGGAATCGGTCAGCACGACTTTCGCGCCGCTGAGCAAGCCCACCATTTCGAGATAGCCCTGGGGCGAAATCGCCGCGACCCGGCCTTGCGCGAGCGCTTCTTGCAGGCCGAATTGCTCAAGGCGCGCCCGCGCGCGCGGATGCATGGGCCAGACCATCGGCAGATGGGCGCTGGCCGCGCATAGGGTCTTGAGCGCGCGCGCGAACGTCTCGCGGTCGTCGATGACCGCCGGGCTGTGCAAGGTCACGAGGCCATAGCCATGGGCATCGGCGATCGCGGCCGGCTCGACCCCGGCGCTGCGCAACACTTCGTCGGGCGCGACCGCGTGGGCGCGCGCGTGCATGAGCGCATCGACGGTCGGACTACCCGCGAACAGCACCCGATCGGCCGGAATGCCTTCGCGCGCGAGGTTGCCGCCGGCATCGTGCTCGGTGGTGTACAACAACTCGGCGACCCGGTCGATGAGTTCGCGATTCATCTCGCCGGCCGAGCGCCGGTCGAAACTGCGCAGCCCCGCCTCGACATGGGCGAGCGGCACGCCGCGGCGCGCGGCCACCAGACCGCAGGCCAGCGCCGATTCCGACCCACCGACGACGATCACCAGGCTGGCGCGCAATTCGTCGAGCGCCGGTTCGAAGCGGCGCATGATGTCGCCGAATTGCGCGGCGCCCACGACGTCGCCGACTTCGAGATCGTAATCGGGCACATGCAGATCGAGATCGGCGAGCAATTGTTCGCCCATCGCGAATTCGCTGTGCTGGCCGGTATGCACCAGCATCGCGTTCGGCAAATCGGGGCGCGCGTCGATCGCGCGCACCAGAGGCGCCATCTTGATGACTTCGGAGCGCGTGCCGACCACGCAAACGATCGGGCCGACATCGCCTTCGGGCTTGGGCAGCGCGCGCTTGGCGCGCTGGCGGCGCGACACCCGGTCGGTCTGGTCCAGGCCCGGCTCTTCATGGACCGCGAGCGCCTTGGGTACCGCGATGCGCGGCTTTTCGAGCGGCAGCACCTCGGCCATCTTGGGCCTGGGCATGGTGCGCGTGCCCACCCGCGGCGTGGTCTGGGTGGTGCGCTCGGCCGGCGTGCTGGTGCGGGTGACGCCCGGTGTGGTGGCGGTGACGCCCGGCGTGGTGGCGGTGACGGCGGGGTTGGCGCGCGGCGCCTCGACGGGCGGCGGCGCATAGACCGGCGTCTGCGCAGGCGCGAATCCGCCGCCGCCGATTTCGCCGCGCAATTCCTCGATGACCGCGGCCACATCGACGGTGCCGAGATGATGTTTCTCGGCCAGAAAGCCCGACAACAACAAGCGATTGCACAACAGGTTGATCTTGCGCGGCAGGCCGTGGGTGTAGCCGTAGATCTGCGGAAAGATTTCGGGCGCCAGACTCGGGTCACCCTTCCAGCCGGCTTTCTTGAGCCGGTGTTCGATGTAGGTGCCGGTCTCGGTCTGGTCCATCGGGCCCAGGTGATAGGACGCAAGCACGCGCTGGCGCAATTGTTCCATCGAGGGCGCGCGCAGCATGTCGCGCAGCTCGGGCTGGCCGACCAGGAAGCTTTGCAGCAACGGTTTGCTGCCCAGTTGGAAGTTCGACAGCATGCGCAATTCTTCGATCGCCTCGGGCGCGAGGTTCTGCGCTTCATCGACGATCAACAGCGCGCGCCGGCTGCGCGTGACCAGCAAAGTCAGGAAGGCTTCGATGGTGGACAGCAATTCGGCCTTGGTCGCGCTCTTGACCGGCAGACCGAAAGCCGCCGCCACCGCGCGCAGCAAATCGTTGCCGTCGAGCTGGGTGCTGACGAGCTGGGCCGCGACGACTTCGTTGGAATCGAGTTCCGACAACAGCGTGCGCACCAGGGTGGTCTTGCCGGCGCCGATTTCGCCGGTCACGACGATGAAGCCCTCGCCCTGGTAGACGCCGAACTTCAGGTAGGAATAGGCGCTGCTATGCCCGCGGCTGCCGAAATAGAAAGCCGGATCCGGGTTGAGCTGGAACGGACTGGTGGTCAGGCCGTAAAACGATTCGTACATCGCATTCCTCAAAATCGATGGCGCAGACCGACGTAGGCCGCCGACTCGTGACCGTCATAGTTCACGGTGGAGTCGAAGACCTGGTAGCGCACGCCCACTTGCGCCGCCGTCTTCGGGCTGAGCGCGTGGTTGAGTTCCAATTGTGCGACGTTTTGCTTCGTCCGCTCTCCCTCGTTCGCGTTGAATCCCTCGATCAGGGAATGGCGATAGCTCGTGATCGCCGCGGTCTGCGGGGTCAGGCGGTGGCTCCAATTGACGCTCCAGCCGGCGTCGCGGTAATCGGCCGGGAACAGCATCGAAAAGATCGGGTCGAGACCGGGCAAGGTTTCGACGCGGCTGCGGAACACGGTCAGCGTCGTCGAATCGCGCGGGGCGATATAGGCCACGCTGCCCATCACGGCCTGGTACAGATCGATGCGGTCGGAGAAGACATTGAGCGAGGTCGAGGTCGTCGAGGGCAGGCCGCGCTGGGCCAGGAAGTCCTGGACCATGCGCGCGCGCTCGGTCGGGTCGGGGAAGCGGGTCATGAACGCCGCATCGAGCAGGCTGGCGATATCACCGCCCGAAGGCACCGAGAACAACCGCTCGGCATAGCTCGACGCCTGGCGCATCGCGCTGAAATTCCACGAAATGAAGGGCGAACGATGCCGGAAATTCGCGTCCCAGCCGGTGCCGAAGAAACGGCGCTCGACGGTCGCGGTCAGGTCGGTGCGTTCGGACGGCTTCCATTCGAAACGCACGCCATAGACGCTGTGCGACTCCTGGGGCATGCCGGCGGCGATGCGATAGCGCTCATGGCCGGCGATGGCCGCCACCTGGTAACGCTGATCGTAGGCGGCCGACAACAAGCCGCGCACCAGGTCGCGGTCGAGCGATTCGCTCGAATCGCGGTATTTGGTGGTCGCACGCTCGGCTTCGAGCCCGAAGCCGATCGGTTCGGGTTCGATCGCGAACCGGGCCGAATGGCGGCCGAAATATCCATCGTCATTGGGCGCGCCATCGCCATGGCTCGCGGTCCAGGTGTTGTCGCTGCGCACCGTGAGTCGCGCGCCCTCGCGCCATTGGTGTTCGAGGTAAGGGCTGACCGCGTATTGCATGGTCGTGTAACGGTTCGCGGTCGAGGTGGCCGACGCGCGGGTACCGAAGGTGTCGGCCGTCGATTCGAACGAGCGCACCGAGGTGTCGAGATACAGCAGGCGCTGCGCGAGCACCGCGCTCACGAGCAGATCGGCTTGCGGCGAGGTCTCGTTCGACTCGGTGTTTTGGGTATAGGTCGTGGAAACCAGGCCGAGACTGCCGTTGATGCGCAGGTTGGGCCCGCCGGCCGACAGCCGCAAGGACGGCCGGACATCGACGATGAAATCCGATTCGGCGCGCGGCGCGATCCCGAGCTGGGTGTTGTCGCTCCAGAGCAAGGACGAGGTGATGCTGGGCTCGATCCGGAATTCCTCGGCCCCGGCCTGGGCGCCATAGACCTGCAGCACCGCGGCCACCAGCGCGGCCTGCGCCCATCCACGCCCGCGCCCCGGTTGCAGGCGCGGCTGGCTGGCCCCGAAACGGCGCCGACGATTTGCGTTGCGAGTGTTCACGCGCGTTCCCGGCATCAATAGGCGTAATACGAGAAGTTCGATCCAGCGTTGACGCCGCGCGACTTGTTCAGCACGGTCATCACCACCGGGCATTTTTCGAGCATGTCGAGCGCCTGGCCGACCGTGCCTTGGGCGGTCCGCCCGGCTTCGACCACCATGACGATCTGCCCCATTTGCTCGGCCAGCGCCCGCGCTTCGGGGGTCGGCAGCAAAGGCGGCGCATCGAAGACGACGACCCGGTCGGCATAGCGTTCCGACAGCTCGGTCAGGAGCCGCTGCATCGCGGTGCTGGCGAGCAATTCGGTCGCCTGGCCGCTCAAGGTGCCGACCGGCAGGATGGACAGGCGGTCGATGTTGGTCCGCAACAGCACATCGGACATCGGCAACTCGGGCGTCGCGAGCAGATCGAGCAAACCGCGGCCGGCCGGAATCCCCAGCCGCGCCATGGTCGCCGGGCGCGAGGAATCGGCCTCGATCAACAACACGCGGGTGTCGAGTTCGAGCGCGATGCTCAAGGCCAGATTGACTGACACGAAGGTCTTGCCTTCCCCAGGCAAGGAACTCGTCACCATGATGAGGTTGGGCCGCTTGACCGGCGCCGCCGACTTGCCTTGCACATTGGTCAGCAACGGGCGCTTGATGACGCGGAATTCGTCGGCCAGTTGCGAACGCGGCTGATCGGGCACCAGATAGCCCAGCGTGCCGAGCCGGCTCAGGTCGATATCGATCGTGTCGGAAACGCGCTGTTCGTTCTTCGGATCGCTCGACAACGGCGCCGGATCGGCCTGCGGCGCCGCGATCGGCGCATTGGCGGGCACCGGGCCCGCCGCGGCGGTCGCGGCGCGCTCGATGGCCTGGGCGACCGAACCGCCGCCGGTATGCCGCTCGACCGCGTCGAAAGGCAGTTCGACGCCGGCGTTGCGCAATTCTTCGAGCCGCTTGGCCGCTTGTTCAATGAGTCCCATGTGCAATCCTTATTTCCCGAGGCCCACCGACAAGACCACCAGCCAGGCGAAATGGCAGACCACCAGCGCGCCCACGGCGCCGAGGAACTGCCAGCGCTGTTTGCGTTCGGCCAGCGCCTGTTGTTCGTCGACGATGAAAGACACCGAACCGAGCACCGGTCGCTTGGTCAGTTCGCGCAAGGCGCGCAGGCTGTGGAAGGTCGGGTGCACCTGGGCCGCGACCAACGCGATCGCCGCACCGCCGATCAAGGAGCCGAACAACAAGGCCAGCACCAGGATCTTGTGATTCGGGAACACCGGCGATTGCCCGACATGCGGCGGCTCGACCACGCGGAACTCGGCTAGTTGCGACGTGGCATCGACCGCGACGCCGATCGCCGCCGATTCGCGGCGCGCCACCAGCGCGTCGTAATTCTTGCGGATGACTTCGTAATCGCGATTGAGCTGGGCCAGTTCGGCCTCGGCCTGCGGCACCTTGCCGGCCACGCTGCGCAATTGCGCGAGCAAGGCCTGGCGGTCGCCGACGCGCGCGCGCAATGCCGCCACATTGGCTTCGGCGTCGGCCAACGAGATGCGGATCTTTTGCAGCACCGGATCGCTGCCGAGCGCGGCGCGATTGCCCGATTTGGCTTCGCGGACGCGGGCCGCGAGTTCATCGCGCTTCTGGCGTTCGAGTTGGGCGATGGTGCGGCGCGCGCCGACCACGTCCGGATGCTCTTCGGTGAACCGGCGCAGCAATTCGTCGAGTTGGCGCTTTTGCGCATCGATGCGCTGGTCGATCTCGGGCACCGAGGCGGTCGAGGCCTGCAAGGCCGAGTCGGCGGCCGCGGTCAGCGACGACTCTTCCTGCGCCAGTTGGCGTTTGAGCGCGTCGCGCGATTGCTCGGCCGCGCGCAGATCGAACATGAGCTTGTCGAGATCTTCCTGCGCCGAATTCATGCGCGCGAAATGATCGACATTGCCGGTGCCGACCACGCCGAGATTGCGCAGCTTGAAGTCCTTGACCTTGTTCTCGGCCTCGGTGAGCTTGGCTTCGTAGGACTTGATCTGGTCGTCGATGAACTGGCGCGCTTCGTCGGTATCGGCCTTCTTGCCGCCGATGCCGGTCTGCACGAACAAGGTCACGATGCTTTGCACGAGACGCTCGGCGCGCGCCGGGTCCTCGTCGCGGAAGGTGAGGTTGTAGAGGTTCTCGCGCCCGCTCGCCGTGATCTTGATGCGCTTGATCAGGCTGTCGACGTAGGCGTCCTTGCTTTCGCCATGGCGCGGTTGCAGGCCGAGCGCCGGATCGGCGATCAGTTGCTCCATGGTCGGCCGCGAAATCAGGGTCTTGCTCAGCATCGCCAATTGCTGGTCGATGTTGGGCTGCACCGCGATGCCTTCGATCAAGGGCTTGAGCACCGATTGGGTGTTGACGAAGACCTTGGCCGACGCCTCGTAGCGTTCGGGAACGAAAGCGATCGCGACCGCGCCGAGGGCGAATACGCCCCAGGCCGCCGCGACGCCGAGCCATTTACGCTCCCAGGCGCCGCGCAACAGCGCGAGCTTCTGAATGAAGATGTCTTGCATGTGAGTCCGTCTAGCGCCGCGCGAACGGCAAGCGACGGGGCGGTCGCGCCCCGTCCGAATGCAGGAGTCTTAGAACCAGCTTTGCGGGATGATCAACACATCCCCGGGGCGAACCTGCACATTCGCCGAGATGTCGCCGCGCTTGACCAGATCGCGCAGCCGCACGCTGTATTGCTTGCCGCCTTCCGCGCCGCGCACCAGCACCGCGCCGTTGCCGTCGGCGAAATCGGTCAGGCCGCCGACCAGGATCATGACGTCGAGCAAGGTCATGTTCTGACGATAAGGCAACGCCTGCGGGCGCGCGGCTTCGCCGATGATGCGGATCTGTTCGCTGTACGGGCCTTGGAAATTGTTGACCACGACCGTCACGACCGGATCGCGGATGAAGCGCGCGAGCGCCTTTTCGATCTCGCGCGCCAGGTCTTGCGGATTGCGGCCCGCGGCCGGCAGATCCTCGACCAGCGGGGTCGAAATCCGGCCGTCCGGGCGCACCGGAACGGTGATCGACAGGTCGGGGTTGCGCCAGACGATGATGTTGACGGTGTCGAGCGGGCCGATGACATAGCGGTAATCCGCGCTGTCGGCCACCGCCGGCGCCGCCGGATGGCTGCCGAGCGAACCGCACCCGGCCAAGGCAACGAGCGCGGTCGCCAGACCGACCAGCACGCTGCGACGAACAATCTGGAACTGCTTCCCGAAGCCCATGACACTCTCCCATCGTGGCGCGAACACCGTGTTTCGCGCGATTTTTCGATTCAAAACTCGTCGTTCCGCGGCCGAATCGGTCGACCTTGGGAATCCCATTGCTCCGGGAACCGGCAAGCTCGGCATTTGACCGATCGGCCCGGAACACCCACAAGGAAGTATTTCACGTCGTCCTTTTTCCTAGGAATTCGTGCATCGCGTGATCCTGGTACAAAGGAGTCATTTCGATGAATTACCCTTGAGTTTGTGAACTACTTCATATCTTTGGCGTGCGGATCGCCACACCATTCGCCGCAGCAGGTTTCTTCCTAGGAATTTACTTCCGTTTTTTCCTACAAAGATTTCCGACCTCCGGCAGCCCTCCAAATGACCGTCAGCGCCACGATGCGGCGGCGCAACAGGGCGATTTTCGGCGGCGCCTGCGGAGATCGACAAATTTGGCCTCGCAGCAACCGTTGGGAGCTTAAAAGTGATTCGCGTCTTTCGTCACCATATCCAGTTCGGCACTCTGATCGAAGTCGGGGCCGACATCCTGATGTGCTTTCTCGCGGTGTTGCTGGCCGTTTCGTTCCAGACCTTCCCGAGTGAGTCCGCGCTTCCGCAGATCAGCCTGACCGGCCTGCTTCTGCCGGCCGCCGCCTTCGCCTTGTTGATGGCGACGCTCTACGGCGCCCTGGGCGTGTACAAGCGCCACGAAGCGCTGAGCCTGACCTCGATGCTGGGCCGCGGCCTGCTCGCCATTTTGCTCGGCAGCCCGATCGCCTACCTGATGTTCGGCGCCCTGCCCGATGGGGAACGCGCCCAGGCCGCGATCGGTTACACCCTGCTCTATCTGTTCGGCGGCCTGGTGCTGATGCGCCAAGCGTTGTATTCGGCGCGCAAGTCGGGCATCGGTGCGCGGCGCGTGCTGATCGTCGGCGCCGGCGCCGAAGCACAGAACGTCGAAGCCGACCTCGCCAAGCTCGGCGGCGCCGGTTTCAATGTGGTCGGCTTCTTCCCGGCCGGCATGGACCAGACCATCGTCGACAAGTCGCGCCTGGTTTCGGCCGATGCCGACATGCACGCCCTGGTGCGCGATCACAAGGTCGATGAAGTCGTGGTCGCGGTGCGCGAACAACGCGGCGGCAGCCTGCCGATGGAAGCCTTGCTCGATTGCCGCGTGAAGGGCATCCCGGTGATCGACCTGGTCGGCTTTTACGAGCGCACCCGTGGCGAAATCCCGATCGACCATTTGAAGTCGAGCTGGCTGATCTACGGCCATGGCTTCACCCAGAATGCGATGCGCAACTTCATCAAGCGCGCCTTCGACCTGGTCGCGGCCGGCACCCTGCTCGCCATGGCCTGGCCAGTCATGATCGTGACCGCGATCGCGATCCGGCTCGAAACGCCGGGCCCGGTGATCTTCCGTCAGGAACGCACCGGCCAGGGCGGCCGTGGGTTCACCTGCCTGAAATTCCGCAGCATGGGCAAGGATGCCGAAAAGAACGGCGTCGCGGTCTGGGCCCAGACCAACGATGTGCGCGTGACCCGCATCGGCAAGTTCATCCGCAAGACCCGTATCGACGAACTGCCGCAATTGTGGAATGTGATCCGCGGCGACATGAGCCTGGTCGGCCCGCGTCCGGAACGCCCGACTTTCGTCGATCAGCTCAAGAAGGAAGTGCCGTATTACGACATCCGCCACAGCGTGAAGCCGGGCCTGACCGGCTGGGCGCAAGTGCGCTTCAACTATGGCGCCTCGATCGAGGATTCGGCGCGCAAGCTCCAGTTCGACCTTTATTACGTGAAGAACCACTCGCTGTTCCTCGACATCCTGGTGCTGTTCGAGACCATCCGCGTCGTGATCTTCCGCGAAGGTTCGCGCTGATCGCCGCACACCAGCCGGCCCGCCAGGGCCGCAAACAAAAAGGCCCGCGCTGCGGGCCTTTTTGTTTGCCCGCGCCAAGCGCGGCTCACATCTGCTTGAACAGATGGTTGAACGAACGGCTCACCTCGAGTTTTTCGTTCGACCCTTTGATCAACACCCGCTGACGCCCGGTCACATCGCGCATGACGCCGGCGATGGCCTTGGCGTTGACCAGCGTGGACCGATGGATCTGCCAGAACTGCTCGGGGTCGAGCTCCTCGATCAATTCCTTGATCGGCTTGCGGATCAAGGCTTCCTGCGTCGCGGTCTGGACCCGCGTGTATTTCTCGTCGGAAATGAAGAACAGCACTTCATCGACCGGAATCATCCGGATCTCGCTGCCCACGCTGGCCTGGATCCATTGCAATGCGCGCTTGGGCGCGGGCGCGATGCCGCCGAGCTGGGTATGCCATTGCGACGACAACTGCGCGAGCAGCCCCGACAGGTCGGGCACCGGTGAATTCAAGCGCGCCTTGAGCCGCGCCACCGTGGTCGCGATGCGTTCGCGTTCGACCGGTTTGAGCACGTAATCGACCGCGCCGTGCTCGAAGGCCTCGACCGCGTATTCGTCATAAGCGGTGATGAAGACCACATGGCAGCGCCCGGCGATCGCCTTGGCCGCGTCGATGCCGGTCATGCCCGGCATGCGGATGTCGAGAAAGGCCAGATCGGGCTGATGGGTCTGCACCGCAACGACCGCCTCCTCGCCGTTGCGCGCCTCGGCGACGATGTCGAGTTCGGGCCAGGCTTCGGTCAGGCGGGCGCGCAATTGCTCGCGCATCAGGCGTTCGTCGTCGGCAAGGATGGCGCGTGGATTCATGGCAAAACGGGGCGCGCGCGGCGCAAGGCGGCAGGAGCGGCGATGCTAGCCCATGCCGCGCCGCGCGGACAACGCTTCAGGCGGCCGGCGTGGTGGTCGGGCGCGGCCGCGAACGCCGCACCAACCACCAGATGACGGCGCCGATCGCCAGCACCGGCCACAGCGCGAGGAACAGGCTGCCGATCACCGACAGGACGCCGATCGCGAGGCCGATCGACAAGGCGCCGAAGCCGATCACCAGCGCCAGCGGCAAGGCGAAGGCCGCGACCACCAGCAACACGAGCAACAGCACGCTCAAGACCAAACCGGCGACCACCAGCGTGCCGGCGCCGACCTGACCGACCACGAGCGTCGTGTCGTCGATGCGCACGACCGAATCGCGCAGCAGGTCGAACACCGCCCAGGTGGCCCAGAAGCCCAGGCCGCAGACCACCAGGAATACGAAAATCAACGTCGCCAGTACGCGCATCTTGGCTCCTTTGGTTCAGGCCGCTTTCGCGAAGGTATAGGGCAATTCGATCGAGACGATGGTGCCGCTGGGTTGATTGGGCGCGATCGCGAGCGTGCCCTTGCCTTCATGCAGCATCGCCAGCCGCTCGCGGATGTTGGTCAGCCCGAGACCGGTGCCGCGGGTGCGCGAATTTTCGGGGTCGAAACCCAGGCCGGTGTCGGCCACCGTCACGCGCAAACGCCCATCGACGATTTCGGCCGCGACCCGGATCGCGCCGCCCTCCGGCTTGGGTTCGAGTCCATGCTTGATCGCGTTCTCGACGATCGATTGCAACATCATCGGCGGGAAGGCGGCGGAACGCAGACCGTCCGACACCGCGAATTCGGTCGTGAGCCGATCCTCCATGCGCACCTTCAGGATTTCGAGATAGGCGCGGATGAGATCGATCTCGCGGCCGAGCGTGGTCGTGCTTTCACGCATCTTGGGCAAGGCCGCGCGCAAATACTGGATCAGGTTCTTCTGCATCGCCGAGGCGCGCGGTGGATCGGTCTCGATCAGGTGATCGATCGAAGCCAGGGTGTTGAACAGGAAATGCGGTTCGACCTGGGCTTGCATCGCCTGCACCCGCGCCTCGGCGAGCTGGCGCTTGAGCTGCTCGGCTTCGGCGAGTTCGGTGGCCTCGGCTGCGACCACTTCGACCTTCACCCGCCGACCGGCTTCGATCTTCATGATCACCGAGAAGATCACGAAGAAGATCGAAAAGCTGTGCAAGCTGTCGCCCAGCGCGCCGCGCCGCGACGCGACCGTGCGCTCATTGGCCAGTTCTTCGAGATTGCTGACCGCTTCGTTGAGCGCCTCCTCGATCTTGGCGGTATCGGCCGCATGGGCGGCCAGCGCCTGGGCCGCCTGGTCGAGCGTCTGCGCATCGGCCTCGATCGCAGGCACGCTGGGTGGCGCCGGAACCGGCTGGGGCGCGGCCGGCGGCGCGGGCGACTTGGGCGCCGTCAGGTCGCCCGGCTTGGTGCCGGCTGGCGCGGACGCCGCGTCGGCCGGCGACTTTTCGATCCGCACGCCTTGTTTGTCGATGGTGATGCGCTTGCGTTCGGCGCCGTCATGGGCATCGATCACGACCCCTTCGGTGGTCAGGCGCACATTCGCGTTCTTGCCGGCATCGTCGGTGATGTCCGCCGCCGCGATCTCGCCTTCGGCGCGCGCCTGATCGTTCTTGGGCGGCGCGTCCTTGCGGCTGCTGCTCGAACGCCGGCCGGTCGCTTTGCGGTCTTCGGGCTGTATCGACACCGCACCGCTGTCGTCGATGTGCACGACATAGCGCACCTTGCTCGTGGCCCGGCCTTCGACCTGGAAAAAAGGCATGTCGGTCAGGATGCTCATCGCCGCGATGAACAGGATCGCAAGCAACGAGAACCGCGCCCACGAGATCGTGGCCAGCCAGTCGGAATAGGCACGCAGCACCGGACCGGCCGCCAACACCAACGGACGCAGCGCTTCGCGCAGACGCGCCCACCAACCGGGTTGCGGCGCGCGCGCGGCCGCGCCGCCCGATCGGGCGGGATCCGGTGCGGTTCCGGTGGGTGGCGGGCTACTCATGGTCGGGGCCGGTGGCAAGCGATGCCCGCCACTCTAGGCGAAGGCCGCCCGAACACGTAGCGGGATGCGACGGATTGCGCAAACCGCGGGATGAATTGCACGGGCCGGCAAGCCGCCGGCCCGTCCGATCGGGCTCAGAAGGTATAGCTCATGCCGAACATCAGCACCGGCCAATTCGACGCGCTCGATACCGCATCGCGCAGCTTGACCTCTTCTTGCGCTTTGTTGGCCTGGAAGGTCGGATCGCCGGTCACGGCCGGGTCGGCCACGACATTGATCGAGGCTTCCGGGCTTTGATGGACGATGCCGACATCGAAATAAAAGCCCAGTCCCGCGCTGCCGTTGGGCCGGCTCGAATAGCCGATGCCGAAATACGGTGCGACGCGCTTGCGGCCCAGATCGACGGTGGCGCTCGCCGAATCGATGCCCGAGTAGGTGACATCGTTCATGGTGAAGCTGCCGCCCGCGCCGAGCTTGGCGCTCAAGTCGAGCTTGTTCGCGCTGTAGATCGCGCCGCCCGTGATCCGGAAGCCGCCCGCGACATACAGATCGGCCAAGGCCTCGATCGACGAGAACTTGAGGTTGGCCGAATAGCGGTTGCTTTCGTAGGTGTGGTCGCGCGAATAATCGAAATAGTTGAAGCCGATCCGCGCATTGATGTTGTCGGTCAGGGCGGTGGCATAGCCCAGCCCCACCCCCATGCTGCCGCCGCGGACATACAGTTGATTGCCGTCGGCCAACGCCGCCGAAGAGACCGCTGCCAACGCCGCAGCCACGCAGACTTGTTGAAGTTTCATGAACGTCATTCCCGAGACCGGTCCGATCGACCGTGAACGAGCGTACGCCGCGCCAGCGCGCTTGCGAATCGGAATTGCGCTGACATGCCGCCGGGTCTTTGCCCGGCTTGCGCGCCATCGGCCAGGCAAGCCCGGCGCGTCTCCAGACCATCGAGGCATTCGCGCCTGGAGGCGGCGCGGCCGAGGGCGATGGCCGGCTTGCATCGGCGCCGCGCGCGCTGCCGCGGCCGTTCAAAGGAACAAGGTCAACACGCCGGTGTAGCTGTGCACCTGACTGCGCGCGATCTCGCCATTCGCGAAAAAACCGACCAGCGGCACATCGCCCAGATGCTCGCGGATCAGGGCCAGTTCGGCGCCGCGTTCGCCGAACATGTGCTCGCCGCGCCCGAGACAAGACACATACACGGCGCCGCGCACCCCTTCATGCGCGTCGAGCGGCGCGTCGGCGCGCGCCGGCCCGCCTTCGAACACCGGCGCTTCGCGCCGCACTTCGTCGCGCAATTCGCGGCAGATGCGGATCAGATCGGCGCGCGCCGCGCGCGGATTGCGGGTGCAGAAAGTGACCCGCTGGCCCGGTTCGATCATCGCCGCCACGCCCACCGTGCGTTCGCCCGGATCGATCGCGACCACCTGACGCATGAGCAGATCGTCGAAGCGCACATCGCCGATCACGCCGGGCGGTGAAAGGCCCGCGAACAAGCCGCCGGCCAGATGCGCGACCCGCGCCGCGTCCTGGACATCGGCGGCCCCCAGTTCGGTCAGCAGAACTTCGAGCGCAGGTTCATCATCGAGGCGGGCGATCTGATGCCCCTCGAAGGCCGAGATCGCGTGCGCGCTCGCTTGTCCGCCGAGCAAAGGATGGCAGCCTTGCGTGACCCGCGAGCACAGATGGACCGCGCTTGAGAACACCACGCCCGATACGCCACCGCCATAAACATTCGCCTGCGGACCACCGCCCAAGGTGCGGTTGGCGATCTGGACCGTCTGGGTGCGCGACGACGCGAGTCCGCCGAACAACCAGCCCGATTCGAGTTTGTGCGACATGTCTTCGACCAGGCCCACGGTGTCGGGCGTGGCCGGATCGGCATGCATCAGCGCCGCATGGGCGGCGATCGCGCCCGACGCGGTGCGCTCACCGAGCGCCGGCGGAGGCCGGTCGCCCGCGAAGACATGGAAATCTTCGGCCGGCCAATCGGCCAGCATGACGGCGAGCGCGCCCTGATCGAAATACTCGGCATCGGTCGCGCAAATGCCGATGCCCACCGTGCCGACCCAATCGACGACCCCGGTGCGGACCTTGAGCAAAGTCAGGATCTCGCTGGCGACCTGGGCATAGACGTCGGTGAAGTACACGAAGCCCAGGCTCGCACGGGTGGCGAACCCTTCGACCTGGGTCTGGCCTTCGAGCTGGGTCAGGCATTGCTCGACCGCCGTTCGCCAATCGGCATGCGCGGCATGCGCTATCCGGAACCGCCGCGCAAGCCCGGCCGAACTCACGGCTTCGATCCGGATTTGCGCGGCAAGACCGGCGCCGGCTTGGCGACCTGGGGCGCGGCGGCGGCCTTCGGGCTCGCGGATTTCTTCGCGCCCGCCTTCTTGGCCGGGGCTTTCTTCGTCGGCGTCACCGCGCCGGTCTTGGCGGCAGCCTTGCGGGGCGCGGGTTGCGCCACCGACTTCTTGGCCGGCTTGGTGGCCGGCGTGGCGCCACCCGATTTCGCCGCGGCCGATTTGGCGCCCGCCGCCTTGGCCGGCGTCTTGGTGCTCGCGACCGCGGCATGCGCGACCTTGGCGAACTGATCCTGCAGCATGTTCCACCACGCGGTGGCGTTCTGGATCGAAGCGCTGGTGGCCTGGCCGGCCAGCGCGGCGCTTTGCGCCAGCGATTCGTCGGCGGCGTCAGCGGTGGCGCCGTCGCGCTTGCCCTTGGCGGTGGTGCGCTTGGCTGGCGGAACCGGCGCCGCTTCGGCCGCCACCGGCGCCTCGGGCGGCGCGTCGTCGTCCTCATCGTCTTCGTCGAGCATGTCGTCCGGATCGGGCTCGGGCACCCGCACGCCGGGGGCGAACGGATCGGATGCGCCGCGCTGCGCGCCTTGCGGCGGCATCGGCCAAGTCGGCGACACCGTGTTCGATGTCGGCTCCGCCGACCCGCCGGCGCCGGCCTGGGCTTGCTGCGCGGCGAGGTTGCTGAACGATTGCAGGGTGACGATGGTGTTGCGCTGGACTTCGAGAGCCTGGATGGTCGCGCGCAACATCGTCGCATTGGTATGCAGCCAGCCTTCGACGGCCTTGAGATCGGTGATCTTGCGATCGATCTGTTCGATGTCGAGGGTCGGTGCGACGAAGCCGGCCATCGAGCCGAGAGAATTGCCCGATGCGCCCCACAAGTTCTTCATGAAATCCATGCTGCCGGTCAGCGTATTCATGACCGGATTGTCGGTCAGCGAGGTCTGCGAGAACGCGGGCATTTGCAGCCCCGGAAACTGAAAACCGCCGAACAGGCCGGGATTGGAATCATTCGCCATGTGGGTCTCCGTGGGGCGCGCGGGTTGGGCGCGGCGCAGCGTTGCGGGGTGTTATTTCAATGCGGCAACGGTCTGTTCGATGGCGCCGAAGATCGATTGCCCCTTGCCCACGGCGCCGCTGTCGAACATCTCGATGCGCACAGTATCGCCGTACTTCATGAAAGGTGTCGAGGGTTCGCCCTGGGCATCGACCCGGCCCGCGATCATTTCGCGCGCGCGCTGTTCGGCGATGCACGCGTAGCCGAGTTTGTCGTCCTGATTGCTCACGGTGCCGGAGCCGACGATGCTGCCCGCGCGCAGATTGCGCGTCTTGGCCGCATGCGCGATGAGCCGGCCGAAGTCGAAGACCATGTCTTCGCCGGCCTGCGGCCGGCCGACGAGTCGGCCGTTCCAATGCACGAACAAGGGCAGATGCACGCGGGCATCGCGCCAGGCGCTGCCGAGTTCATCGGGCGTGACCGCCACCGGCGAAAACGCCGTCGCGGGCTTGCTCTGGAAAAAGCCGAAGCCCTTGGCCAGCTCGGGCGGAATGAGGCGGCGCAGGCTCACATCGTTGACCAGCATCAGCAACCGGATCTGGGCGCGCGCCGCCTCGGGCTTGAGCCCCATGGGCACATCGCCGGTGACGACCGCGATCTCGGCTTCGAAATCGAGGCCCCAGTCTTCGTTCGCGCACACGATGTCGTCGCGCGCGCCGAGCAGATCGTCGCTGCCGCCCTGGTACATCAAAGGGTCGGTCCAAAAACTCTTGGGCAGGTCGGCGCCGCGCGCGCGGCGCACCAGTTCCACATGGTTCACATAGGCCGATCCGTCGGCCCATTGGTAGGCGCGCGGCAACGGCGCCATGCATTGCGCGGGATCGAAGGCGAAGGCATGGCGCGCCCCCTTGCCGTGATTGAGGGTCTCGTAAAGGTCCTGCAATTGCGGTTGGAAGAAGTCCCAATCGTCGAGGGCTTTTTGCAACGTCGGGCAGATGCCCAGGGCCAGATGCGCAGTGCCGAGATCGCGCGCGACCACCGCGAGTTGCCCGTCGCGCGTGCCGTCTTTGAGGGTGGCGAGTTTCATGGACTGCGGATCTCCTGGTTCAAGCATGACACGGGGCGCCGATTCTGCCACGCGGCATCGCACGCGCCGCTTGGTTAAGATGCCCGCATGAGTGCGCATGCCTGGTCGCGATGGAATTCGGTGCTGCCGCGCGTCGGCCTGTATGCGCTGGCGTCGTTGCTGCTGCATGCCCTGGTGCTGTCGTGGCTCGACCGCCGGCTCGAATTCGCGGCGCCGCGCGCGCATGACGACCAACGCCTGATGACCGCCGCCATGGTCGCGCCGCCCGCGCCCACGCCACCACCGGCCGCCGCGCCACGCCCGCCGCGTGCTGCGCCGCGCCCGGCCCGCCCGCCGCGCGCGCCCGAACCTCCCGTCCTCGCGGATGGCCCCGCCTTGAGCGCGGAACCGGCCATGCCCGAACCGCCCGCCCAGGCCGAACCGCCACCCGCGCCCGAGCCGCCGGTGCCGGCCGAGACCGCCAGCGCCGCGCCAAGCGAAGCCGCACCAGCACCCGAGGCCGATCCGGCGGCTGCCGACGCCGCCCAGCCGCCCGCGGTCACGCGCTGGCCACCCAATGGCCGCTTGCATTACACGGTCGAGGCGACGCAAGGCGGCACGCAATATCACGGGGTGAGCGAGTTGCTCTGGTCGACGGGCGACCATGTCTATCGCATCGACCAATCGACCGGGGTGAACCTGCTCATCACCACCTTGAACCTGCAATCTTCGACCAGCGAAGGGCGCGTGGAGCCCAGTGGTCTGGCGCCGCTGCGCTATACCGAGAAACGCCGCAATCGCGCCACGGTGGCGACCAATTTCAACCGCGACGCCACGCCGGCCACGATCACCTTCTCGGCGTCGAGCAAGGAGTTCGCCTTGAGCGACGGGGCGCAGGACCGCGCCAGCGTGGTGTTCCAGCTCGCCGGCCTGCTCGCCAGCCAGACCGACGGCACCGATCTGAGCGGTTATGAAGTGACGCTGGCCGGTACCCGCGATGCGCAGGTCTGGCGTTTCGAGGCGGCCGGGCACGATCTCGTGAAGACCGGCCTGGGCGAAGTGCGCGGCCTGCGTTACGTCCGCGAACCCCGCGCCGATTCCTACGAATCGCGGCTCGAGATCTGGTTCGCGCAGGAATTGCAGTGGTTTCCGGCCCGGATCCGCTACACCGAGCGCAATCATGATGTGGTCGAACTGACGCTCGACGCGATCGATCTGGCCCCGCAGCAATGAAAAGGCCGCGCCCTGGGGCGCGGCCTCGAGGGACCGTACGGCGGTGTCGCGGACTTACTTCGCCGGCGCGGCCGGTTCCTTGAACTTGCCACCCGAAGCGCCGGTCAGGTAGACGATGGCGCGGCCGATTTCGTAGTCGGACGCGTCGGTCGCGCCGCCCTTGGCGGGCATGGCGTTCTTGCCGTTGAGGGCGTTCTTGAGCAGCGTGTCATAGCCCTGCGCGATGCGCGGCGCCCAGGCCGCGGTGTCGCCCTTCTTGGGCGCGCCGGCGGTGCCGGTGTCATGGCAGGCCATGCAGACCGATTTGTAGAGTTCCTCGCCGGTGCGGGCGGGCTTGTTCGGATCGGCCGACGCGGCGGCGAACTTGAACGCGCCGACCGGGGCGATGCGGTCGAGCACCGCGGCTTCGCTCATCGCATCGCTGCCGGCGCCGCCGGTGCTGCCCGACACCACGAAGGTGACCAACAGGAAGATCAGGCTGATGGGAACGATGAAGGCCAGGCCGACCACCCAGAGGAGTTGTCGCGGGGTCTTGATGAAACTCTGGTCGCTCATGATGGATATCTCGGATCGTCGAAAGAGGGCCGCAACGGCGGCGAAAGGGCGCGGGCGATTATAGCGGCGCAGCGTGCTCGCGGCCCAAAGTGGTATCGTTACGCCCGCTTCACGCTGCGGAACCCATCCGCGGCGTTCATGGCGCCCGTAGCTCAGCTGGATAGAGTACTGCCCTCCGAAGGCAGGGGTCGGACGTTCGAATCGTCTCGGGCGCGCCAAAACCACAAGTTTGGCTCAAGTCGTATCGGGTGGATCCACAAGGATCGCGCTCTTCTGGCTGCATGGGCTTCGCTCGCGCGCCGACTTCAGGACATCAAGGAGAACCTCCCATGCACAGCTTTCGCGCAGGTATTGCCTTGGTCGCCACCGCGACCGCGCTGAGCGCCCAGGCGGCCGATCTCAAGATCGGCGTGGCCGAAGCGTTGACCGGTGGCGCCGCCCAGTACGGCGTCGCGATCCGCAACGGCTTCCAACTCGCGGCCGATGAAATCAATGCCAAAGGCGGCGTGGGCGGCAACAAGATCGTATTGGTCATCGAAGACGAACAAGGCAAGAAGGAAGAAGCCATCAACGTCTTCAAGAAGCTGATCTTCCAAGACAAGGTGCTGATGATCTACGGCCCGACGCTGTCGAACTCGATGTTCGCCGCGGGCCCGGCGGCCAACGCGGCCAAGGTCGTGGTGTTCGGCACCTCGAACACCGCCAACGGCGTGACCGACATCGGCCCTTATGTGTTTCGCAACGCGGTGATGGAATCGGACGTGTTGCCGGTGACGATCGCGACCGCGGTCAAGCATTACCGCCTCAAGAAGGTCGCGGTGATGTACGGCAACGACGATGCCTTCACGAAGAGCGGCTACGACGTCTTCAAGCAAGTGCTCGAAACCCAGAAGATCCCGGTCACGACGACCGAGACCTATGTGAAGGGCGATGTCGATTTCAAGGCCCAGCTCACCAAGATCAAGGCCAGCGGCGCCGATGCGATCGTCTGCTCGTGCCTGGCCGAAGAAGCGGCGAACATCATGCTGCAAGCGCGCGGCCTCGGCATCAAGCAGCCGTTCATCGGCGGCAACGGCTTCAATTCGCCCAAGCTGTTCGAAGTCTCGAAACTTGCGGGCGAAGGCACCTTCGTCGGCAGCCCCTGGTCGAACACCAACCCGGCGCCGGTCAACAAGCATTTCGTCGATGCCTACAAGGCCAAGTACGGCAGCGAGCCGAACCAGTTCGCGGCCCAGGCCTATGACGCGCTGTTCATCGGCGCCGAAGCGCTCAAGACCATCAAGCTCAGCGGCGATGTCGCGGCCGACCGGCAGGCGCTGCGCGATGCGCTGCCCAAGGTCACGTACAACGGCGCGACCGGCCCGTTCAAGTTCCGCCCGGCGGCGGGCAAGAACGGCAAGCCGGCCGGCTATGATGCCGACCAGAAGCCTTTCATCTACATCGTCCAGGGTGGCAAGTTCACGCTGTACAACGCCAAGTAATCCGCAAGCCATGCGCGGGCGTCGGCCGGTCCGGCGCCCGCGGCTCTACCGATGTTAGAACAGCAATTACTCAACGCCCTCACGCTGGGCAGCGTCTACGCGCTCTTCGCACTGGGCTTCACGCTGGTGTTCGGCGTGCTCGCGGTCATCAATCTCTCGCATGGCGCGGTCTTCATGGTCGGCAGCTATGCGGCGCTGTATGTGGTGACCCGATACGACGCGCCCTTGTGGGTCGGCTTCGTGGCCGCGATCCTGGTCTCGGGCACGATCGGCCTGCTCGTCGACGCCTTGATCCTCAAGCGCTTGCGCGCGCGCAACGCGCCGCACTTGATCCCGATGATCGCGACCATCGGCGTGACCATCGTGCTGACCAACGCGGTCCAAGGCGGCTTCGGCGTCGAAGTCCAGCATTTCCCCGACAGCGTGATGCCGGCGGCCGATTTCACGATCGGCGAAGTCCATGTGCGCACGCTCGAACTGGTCATCGTCGCGATCGCCTTCGCGCTGATGGGGGTGCTGTTCGTCACGCTGCGCCGTACCCAGCTCGGCCGCGCGCTGCGCGCGATCGCCGAATCCCCCAGGGCCGCGGCGTTGCTGGGCATCAATGTGGAAGGACTGTTCCACCTGACCTCCTTCGTCGCCGCGGCGCTCGGCGGCGTGGCCGGCGTCTTGATCGGCCTGAACTTCAACGCGATCACACCGTTCATGGGCCAGCCCATCCTGCACAAGGGCATCGCGGTCATCATCCTGGGCGGCATGGGCGACATTCGCGGTGCGCTCATCGGCGGCCTGTTCCTCGGTTTCGCCGAGGTCATCAGCAAAGGCTATCTGTCCTCGCAGATGGGCGACGCGATCGCCTTCGGCCTGCTGTTCCTGATT
>JADHEF010000358.1_pt1 | contig 51863 bp, 48 predicted proteins | sample 8952391 | NCBI WGS metagenome assembly JADHEF01 (sample SAMN16124439, study PRJNA663245) | bioreactor sludge metagenome | isolation source: sludge (nitrite) | place: India:Bengaluru | collected 2019-02-28 | reverse complement strand
CACTGTGAAACAGTATATATTGTCATTCCTTCTTTTGTCGGCTGGGCAATTGCCCCGAACGGTTCACAATAGCGTGAATGGTATTCACTTGCCCTGAAGCTGTCTGTGAAAGTAAGAAGGTTTTCTCCAGTCTCCTGAAAATCTTTTTCTCTGCCATGTCCTGAAGAATAGGTCGTACTGTAGACTATCTGTTCAGGCTCATAGCTTTTACTCTCAAACAGGAATGGCGCTTTCTGCTCTATTTCCTGGGTTATTCCCGAAACTGTCTTTTTAAGCTGTTCTTCATTGTCATAAGGAACAATATAGATCGGTTCTCCCCTGTAGGAGATATCTCCAACGGCAAGGATAGGTATTTTATTGCCGAAAAAGGATATGCTTTTTTCACCTGGGATATCTGATGCGGCTATGATACTGTATCCGGCTTTATCGCCTGAAGGGATTGCCGAGGTATTGATTATGCCCCGGTCTATACCTGAGCGGAATGTGAAAGCGTTTATCATCCCTGGCAGGTAATAGTCATCCAGAAACAGCTGTTTTCCCCTCTGAATCAAAAATATCCTCCGTCAGCGGTAATTGGCTTTACCAATCTCAATAACGCTTTTGATTATATACTCTACCTTTTCATTATCAAGATCAGGATAGATTGGAAGGCTTATTGATGAAAGATATTTGGCCATTGACCTGGGGAAATCTTCCGGTTTAAGCCCGTAATTGTCCCTGTAATATGGCATAAGGTGGAGAGGAATAAAATGGACAGAGACACCTATCCCTTTGTTTATGAGGTTCTGGATAAACTCATCTCTCGTAATCCTGAGCTTTTTTTCACTTACCCTGATCATGAAAAGATGCCAGCAGTGGCTCTCTGATTCAGGTGGAAGGGTAATGAAATCATATCCGGAGAAGGCTTTTTTATACATTGAGGCAATCTCTTTCCGCCTTTGGTTAAAAAGGTCTGCTTTTTTCAGCTGCTCAATGCCTATGGCACTTGCAATATCTGTCAGGTTGTACTTAAACCCCGGAGATTTGACCTCATAGTACCACTTTTTGCCTACTGTCTTGTACCTGTCCCAGACATCACGGTCTATCCCGTGAAGGCGCATCATTTTGATATGTTCAGTGATTTTCTCATTGTTGGTTACGATCATGCCGCCTTCGCCTGTTGTTATTGTCTTTGTCGCATAAAATGAAAAGATACCTGCATCGCCGAATGTCCCGGCGTACTTCCCTTTTTCGCACACAGGGAAGGCATGGGCCGCATCTTCAACAACAGGGAGGTTGTTTTTCAATGCAATTGCCATTATCTCATCCATCCTGCAGAGGTGACCTGCTATATGAACAGGTATAATGCACGAAATGTTCTTTTTTTCCTTTGAAATTGCCTTCTCAATCAGTACGGGGTCAATGTTGTAGTCCTCTTCGGTTATATCAACAAAAAGAGGGTGCATATCAAGATAGCGCAGGACTTCGGCAGTAGCTGTAAATGTGTATGGTGTCGTGATTACATAGCTGCCTTTCGCGAGGTCAAGCGCGTCAAGCGACAGATGAAGGCCTCCTGTAGCAGAATTGACAGATATGGAATATCTGGATCCTGTTCTCGCGCTGAAATCATTTTCAAACTGTGAAGTGATATTGCCTGTTGTAAGCCATTTGCTTCGAAGTACCTTTATTACCGCATCTTCCTCTTCTTTCCCAAGGGAAGGAAGGGCAAACGGTATGTTGTTGATTTTTTCAGTATTCTGGTTCATTTTCCGGCCTTTCAATTGTTGGAATATATTTTTTGAGTATCTTTCTTAAAAGATGTCTGTTCCTGTATTTAACAGCAGCCCTGTTATCAAGGTAGCAGACAGGATAAAGATCTGTCAGCAGTTTATCAAGCCTGTCTCCAAGCCCTTTTCTTTCAAGCAGGATATTGACCCTCTGCACCTCAGTCTGCTCTGTCTTTTCATCAACCCGCCAGAGCTTTTCCATGAATTTTTCGCCCGGCCTGATTCCTGTATAAATTACAGGAATATCGATATCCGGTTCAAGGCCATAAAACCTAATCATCTGTTCAGCAATGTCCTTAATCAGAAGAGGCTCACCCATATCAAGTATATAGAGGCTGCCGGTTTTCCCGAATCCTGCGGTTTTTAGGACAAGAGATACTGCTTCAGGTATGGTCATGAAAAAGCGCATTATCTGGGGGTGGGTTATTGTGACAGGGCCTCCGCTTAGAATCTGGTCTTTAAAGAGAGGAAGTATGCTTCCCCGGGATCCAAGCACGTTCCCGAAGCGTACTACCATGAAGTCAGTTTTAGTGTTTTTGGGAGAAAGGACAATATCCTCGCAGATCAGTTTTGTGGCACCATATATGCCTATCGGCTCGACAGCTTTGTCTGTTGATATATGGACAAACTTCTGGACACCTGTCTCAATGGCTGCTTTCACAAGGTTGTTTGTGCCGAATACATTATTTTTTATTGCCTGAACAGGATTGACCTCCATCATGGGGACATGTTTGTAGGCAGCGCAGTGAAATATAACATCAGCCTTTACCCTGTCAAGGATAAAATGGGTAAAATCCCTGTCCTGAAGTTCTCCGATTATCGGAATGATTGTGGCTTTTTCGCCGACACCTTCCTTCTGGAGAAGTCTAAGCTCTTTTTCAGTCTCATATATGCTGTTTTCGCCATGACCAAAGATATAAAGGCGGGAAGCGCCAGCTGAAAGAAGCTGCCTTGCGAGCTCGCTGCCTATGCTCCCTCCTGCGCCTGTTATTAAAACCCTTTTTCCCCTCAGGTACTCAAGAGTTTTTTTCAGCGGTATTACTACCGGATTGCGACCCAGGAGGTCAAGCGCCGAAATTTCCCTTGCCTGGATAAGGTGCGCGCTTCCATCTATAATCTGCGATATGCTTGGCAGAATCAATATTCTTTTAAAATTGCCTTTCTGGAGGAGAGTGTATATTTCCTTGATTCTTTTGCGGGACGCGCTTGGAATGGCGATGAGAGCTTCATCAGCTTTGTATTTTTTCTGTATCTTCTGTATGCCGGAGATAGGCCCTTCAACAATCGTGTTATCTATAATTTGTCCGATTTTTGTTTCGTCATCATCAATAAAGCATACAATATCCCCGGCTATGCCTTTTTTCTTTATCTCAAGCGAAAGTGATATCCCGGCTTCCCCGGCACCGATAATTGCTATCCTGTTTTTCATTATAATAATTCACTTATCTTCAGAAAAATGTTCGATCAATTCAAATCCGAAATCTATCGGGAAAGAATCCTCATAAAGTTTCAACCTGATTTTAGCACGTTTTTTTCTTTTATCAACTTTTATAATCTGCCCTTCAAGCCCTTTCATCGGGCCGCTTACAACCTTTATCTTTTCATCTGTGCTGAAATAAACCCTGGAGATGCCTGCAACCTCGCCGCCGGAATAAAGCTGGTGAACAAGCTTTTTTTCTTCCGGGGGAAGAGGCCTGATATCATGATTGTCTTTTAAAAAACGGCAAAAGCCTGGAAAGCTTTTTATGATTCTGTAATCTTCATATGATATTTTCTCGGTTTCAATAAATATATATCCAGGAAAAACTGAAGATATAGTTTTCCGGCTTATTCCGAATTTTTTTATGAATAATTCCTTTCTTAGCCAGAAAAAGGATATATCCTGACCTGAGAAAGAGTTTTTTGCAAACTTAAGGAAAACCTCTTCTTTTCCGGTCAAAAGCTGTATTACATAATAATCCATTTATGTGCTGGGTCCTCTAATCAGGTTCAGTTCTGCTGATTGCATAAGATTATTGGGCTGACCGCTGAGAATTTAGCACTTATGGGCAATATCATCAAGATTTATTAATAATCTTTGAATATAACTTTTTAAAAATGTCATGAATAAAGCCGATAATATAAAAAAGGCGGTAAAATGAAAAAAATATTTTCGGTTATTGTTTTGTTCAATGTCTTATCACTTCTTTCTGCCGAAACTGTTTTTATATATATAGAAAAGGGTGAAATAAATATCAATAATCTTGTAAAAGACGACAGTGTTGTATGGATAAACAGCATGGAAAACGGGGTTACTGACAGTTTTTTTGAAAACGGCCATATAGTTTTTTCAGGTAATTCCGGTGCAAATCCAGTAAAAGAACTGCAGAAACTCAACCAGATGGCGAAATCTGGCGGCGCTACAATACTTGTTTCAGCTGTACTTAACTGCAGGATAAATGAGAATAATCTTGAAACAGCAGGCGAATACAAGGTGTATAATTTATTTACAGACAATGTTGTTTATTCAGGCAGTTTCAGTTTTAGCGATGCTTATAAAAACACAGCAAATTTCATAGAGGAGAAGCTTTTTACAGCCGGACGCGTTGTCGGTGACGAGATTGTGAAATCAATGTTTTAAAATTACGCGTTAGGGAATATATATTACCTTAATACTGGAGTTTATTATGAATTACAGAAAAATAGCATTTATCGCTTTGCTTGCGGTTTTATCAGTAGCTTCTTTAACGGCTGATACTGTATGGGAAGGAACTGCTGCGATGAGCAGGTATGGAGAATTTCCTGTCAAGGGACTTTATGGAGCTTCCAACTCATTTACCGCAAATACTGTTGTAACTGTTGAAAATTCAGTTAACAAAAAAAGCGCTGAAATAATAATTGTTGATAATCTGAGCGATAAAAACCTGTTTCTGCTGCTGTCAAAAGATGCATCAGAAAAGCTTGGGATAAGGCAGGATGAAGTTATAACAGTAAAAGTAAAGATGCTCAAAAAAATGGAAACTCCCGGGATGGAAGAGGCTGCTTCCGGCAAGGACCCCGACAACAATCCTCCGGTTTCAGGAAGTGCGCTTCTCTCTGAAAGGATAAAACTGGCGGAAAAGGCAGAAGCAGAGGATGTAAAGGAAGAGATGGCGGAAGATGCTTTACTTTCAGGGACCGGAATTGCAGCTGAAACTGAAAATCCGGAAACGGCTGGTTTGGGAATTGTTAAAGAAGCAGAAGCGGAAAGCGGAGATTCTGTACCAAGCGAAGCTGAGCCGGCAGGGAATGATGCTGCTGAAACTACCGGGGGTGAAGAAGCATTGCCTGTTACAGAGTATATAATTGCAGAAAGCCTTTCTGAGGATGAAGGCACTGGAGAAACAGTACCGGCTGACGGGATGGAAACTGCTGAAGAAGGAAAAGGCGAAGAGATTAAAAAATATGTCCTGATTCCGACAGGGCCGAAACCGCCAGAAGAGGCTGCCGGAACAGTAGCAGAAACTGCGGAAAATGTTCCGGAGTATAGCCCGGCAGAAACAGCCGATAATAATGCAGACGCAGTAATCATGGCTGAAAAGGATGCGGCCGGGAAAGAGAAACAAAGCTCGTTTATTCAGCTTGCTGCTTTCCGTGACTATAACAGCGCGGAAAAAAAGCTTAATGCAATGAAGATTGAATATCCTGCCGTGATCAATTATGATAAGGATAAGAACATTTACAGAATTATGGCAGGACCTTTCAGCGATGATGAGAAAGGAGCCGCACTTTATAATGTGAGAAACAGCGGTTTTAAAGACGCTTTCATAAAAAAGAGTGAGTAAACAGATAGACCTTTTTGCTGAAGAAAATGAAACAGCGACTGAAAAAAAAGAGATACCCACGCTTACTGAAAAGCTGCTAAGGTATCAGCATGAATACTATATACTCAACAAGCCTTCAGTTTCTGACCGTGAATATGATTCCCTGTTCGACAGGCTCGCATTTCTGGAAAAAAAATACCCTGAACTCGCGGATGATAACTCGCCTATAAAAAGAGTAGGTTCAGATTTATCTTCCTCTCTTCCTGAAGTAAGGCATACAATACCAGTTTTGAGCCTTGATAAGGTCTATGATGAGGATGAGCTTATAAAATGGATTGAAAAAACCAGAAAGGCATGCGAAAACGATCTTGTCATAACAATTGAAGAGAAAATTGATGGAATATCCATTGTTCTCTATTACGAAAAAGGGCTTCTGAAAAAAGCTGTAACAAGGGGAAACGGGGAAACAGGCAACGATGTTACGGATAATGTAAGGACAATAGGTTCAGTACCGCTTCGTCTTTCGCAGCCTCTTACACTGGCGGCAAGAGGTGAAATATACCTTCCGCTAAAAAGCTTCAGCGATATAAATAATCAGCTTGATGTGCATTACGCAAACCCCAGAAACCTTGCCGCAGGGACAATACGAAGGATTAAAAGCGCTGAAGTAAGCAGGGTGCCTTTGGACATGTTTATTTATGAAGGTTTTATTGAAAACAGCGAAATCCTGAACCACCATGAGATATTTATTAAACTTGAAGAATTGGGATTCAGAATTAACAGGAGAATAAAGGCCTTTACTGATTCATCTGTAATGAAAGAGAAAATGACGGAATTTATCCCGACAGGGGCTTTTTCAGAAATAGAGGATTATATAAAAAAGGAAACAGAGGAAAGGAAAAACCTTGAATATGAAATTGATGGCCTTGTAATAAAAATCAGCAATATAGCTGACAGGGAAAAGCTTGGCTATACAGGCCACCACCCGAGATGGGCGATCGCCTACAAGTTTGAATCATCGGAAGCGGAATCAACTGTTGAGTCAATAGATATCCAGATCGGAAGGACAGGAAGGGCTACCCCTGTCGCGCGGATAACACCGGTTCAGATTTCAGGTTCTGTTGTCTCGAACGTAACATTGCATAATCAGGATTATATAAACTATCTATCGCTGGCAATTGGTGACAGGGTTACTGTATCAAAGAGGGGCGATGTAATTCCGGCAGTTGAGAATGTGGTTGATAAAAACAACCTGGGGAATCCGGTATGGAAAATGCCTGATAGCTGTCCGTTCTGCGGAAGTGTTCTCGCAGAGGACGGGGCGCATCTGTTCTGCAGGAATAAAACCTGCCCGGAAAGGGTAAGGGGCCAGATTCTCTTTTTCGCGTCAAGGGATCAGATGAATATTGAAAACTTCGGGTATGAAACAATAGATCTGCTCGTAAGGGAAGGAATTGTCAGGAAAGTTTATGACATATATGAAAAGGATATGTCTGTATTAATGGATTACGAAGGATTTGGAGAGAAAAAGATAGAGCTTATAAAAAAGGGTATAGACAAAAGCAGGGAAAAGCCTTTCAGGACTGTGCTCTCTTCTCTTGGCATACCTGATATAGGCCCAAAGGTGTGTGAGCTTCTGGTTGAATCAGGATTTAATTCAATTGAAAAAATATTGGAAACAGCATGCTCGGGAAATACGGAAAAACTTTTATCGATAAATGGCATAGGGGAAAAGACAGCAGAGTCGTTCATGAAATATTTCAGCGATCAGGAGATAAGGGAGACAATCAGAAGGCTTGAAAGCTGCGGTCTTTCCATGAAAGAAGAAATTGTGGATAATGAGAACACCGAAAAGGTTTTCAGCGGTCAGTCGTGGTGCGTTACCGGAAGTTTTACTGCTTTCAGGCCAAGGAGTCTTGCGGAGGGCGAGATAAAAAAAAGGGGCGGCAGTATCGTAAGCCAGGTAAGCGGAAAAACAACCCATCTTCTTTGCGGAGAATCTCCGGGGTCAAAGTACAATGCGGCTGTTGCAATTGGCGTGAAAATTGTTTCTGAAGATGAATTTATTAAGCTATTAAGATAGATTCGTTGTCACTGAAAAAAAATCTCAAAATCAAGGAAAACAAATTGAAATACCTGATAAAAAAATCAATTTCACTGCTTGAAAAAAATGGATATGGAGTTATTCATCCGTCACAGTACCGTAGTGATATGGAAAAGGATTTTCTTGATTTATGGGAAAAAGTTAAACAGTATACAATGATTTCTCCGGAACGAGGCTATAATATATATAAATCTGTAGAATACATATGCAGGAATAATATTCCCGGGGATTTTGTTGAATGTGGGGTATGGAAGGGTGGAGCATGCATGCTGATTGCGTTTTCCCTTATGAAGCAAGGGGCAAAAGAAAGAAAAATTATACTATATGATACATTCAAAGGGATGACAAAGCCGTCTGAAAAAGACTGCATTGCCTGGTCAGGCAGCAATATGCTTGAGAGGTGGTTTAAAAGCATGGACAGAAAAGGTAATTCCATGTGGGCGGCTGATATCGAAGAGGTAAGGGGAAATATGCACTCCACCGGCTACAGTAAAGACCTTATGGAATTCAACATGGGTGATGTCTGTGAAGTACTGGACAGGAAAACGCCGAAATCAATATCTCTTTTGAGGCTTGATACTGACTGGTATGAATCAACCAGAAAAGAGCTTGAAGTGCTCTATCCGCTGCTGTCAAAAGGTGGTGTTCTCGTAATTGATGATTATGGCCATTTTACAGGGGCTAAAAAGGCTGTTGATGAGTATTTTTCAGAAAAAAAAGAGTATACAGTTTATTTAAGCCGTATTGACTATACCGGAAGGGCAGGGATTAAAATATAATGAAAGCTCAATTAACAGATTCTTTAAGAGGTTGATTATGGATAAAGCGATTTTTGAATCAGTAAAATTAAATATAGAAGAAGTAAATGCTGAAATGGAATCAGCAGCGATTTCGGCAGGAAGAAAACCAGGTGATATTAACCTTATGGCTGTTACAAAAACAAAGCCGCTTGAGTTTGCGGAAGCTGCATATATGGCAGGGGTAAGGCTTTTCGGTGAAAACCGTGTTACAGAGCTTGAAGAGAAATTCACGTCTTTTCATAAGGACGCGAAAGTGCACCTGATAGGGCATCTTCAGAGGAACAAGGCAAAAAAGGCATTTCCCATCGCTGATTCAATTGACTCGATAGATAAAGCTGAAACTGCCCTGGAACTTGACAGGCTTTGTAAAACAAAAGGGAAAATTCTTGATATACTTCTTGAATACAACACTTCCGGGGAAGATTCAAAAAGTGGTTTCTCAAGTGAAAAGGACCTTCTTGAATCAGCTGATCAGATAAGGGCGCTGGGCAGCATCAGGATAAAAGGGCTTATGACAATAGCCCCTTTTACGGATGACGAGAAAAGCATCAGGAATTCATTCAGAATGCTGAGAAATCTGTACGAAAAGCTTAAAAACATCCATCCTGATCTTGAATTAGACACCCTTTCCATGGGAATGTCATCAGATTTCAGGATCGCCATACAGGAAGGATCAACAATAATCCGGATAGGCACAAGACTGTTCGGAAGCCGTGTGTAGTTTTTCAAAAAAATGAGAAAAATAGCTTTAATAGTATTGTTTGCATTAGCCAATTCGTTATTTGCCTATTCAGAAGAGACTGATGATTCAAAGGACGAATATAAAGAGCTTATACCGGAAGAATACAAAGAGGATGAGTTTCATCCTGTATTGAGGGATATAAGACGTGCTGAAGTCATACTTGCAGGAAGTTACCCATTCGCTATTTTTTTTACGAAATTGGGAATAGGAATGTATGATTATGCTTCAAGCGGATTTGACAGCGATAATGCCCCTTCAGTATTCGGGGGAAAGGAAAAGGCGGCGCGTACAAGCGAGGAAACCGGTCAGCTCCTTCTGTATGCTCTTTGTGTTTCTGCTGCTATAACGTCGGCAGATTATATTATCGGGAAAATAAAGGAAAAGAAAGAACTTGAGAATAAGCGAAACAATTGAAGTACGCGATATAGAGTCTGATGACATAAGAATTGACAAGTATATATCAGATTATCTTAAAACACTTTCAAGGAGCCAGCTAAAGGCGAGAAACGCGGCTGTTTATGTCAATGAACTGCAGGTGAAACTTTCAAGAACAGTGAAAAGCGGTGATGTCATAAGGATCGAATATGATTCAGCCCCTGAAAGCTTTTTAAAGCCTGAAAAAATAGAGCTTGATGTAATATATGAGGATGAGAATGTCGCGGTAATTAACAAAGCCCAGGGAATGGTTGTTCATCCTGCCGCAGGAAATCCTGATGGAACGCTCGCAAATGCCCTGATGTATCATTTTGATGATTCTGATTCAGATTTTGAGGAGAGTGACCAGCGGGCAGGTATTGTTCACCGGCTTGACAAGGACACGTCCGGAATAATCATAACAGCAAAAAATTCAGCTGCACATGATTTTCTGTCAGAACAATTCAGGTCAAAAAAGGTACGGAAGAGATATCTTGCGATAGTAAAAGGAAAAATGCAGGCAAGGGAAGGAACAATCGAAACATATCTTGCCAGAGACAGAAACAACAGAAAAAAATTCACAGTCGTGCAGGGAAAGGGAAAATACGCGCTTACACACTACAGGGTATTGAAGGAGTTCAGTGATGCAACACTGCTTGTTCTGCAGCTGGAAACAGGAAGGACACATCAGCTAAGGGTGCACATGCAGCACTGCGGGTGTCCGATAATAGGCGATCCGATATACAGCAGAAAAATAATCAAGTATGCTGATATTACCATGATGCTTCACGCATATACGCTTGAAATAGAAATTCCTGACTACGGATTTAAGAAATATTTCGCGCCTCTTCCAGAAAGGTTTAAAAAGTTTATCAGGGAAAATTCCTGAAATATACTGAAGTAAAATCTATTCCAGAAAAAAATGCTAGGCAGTAGTAAAAGGATTGAATTCTTTCTCGACCTTTAAAGTAGTAGGAGAGCCGTGCCCCGGGAAAATGATATAATCCTCTTTCAGGGTGAAGAGTTTCCCTGTAATGCCTTCCTGAAGAAGTTTTTTCGCCGATGCGTTAGGCGTACTGCCGATCCTGCCGGCTGAAAGGACGTCGCCTGTAAACAGTGTGTTTCTTATCCTGTAAACCACTGAATCGTTTGAATGGCCGGGAATCTCAATTACAGTTATGTCAAAACCGGAAAGGTTATATACGCTATTTTCGCTAACGGTGATACTTTTATAGTCATAGATAAGAGGGCTTTTACTGTAAATTACGGAATCATAGATCCGCATAAGTGTTTTTACTCCCCAGGTATGGTTTTCATGATCGTGTGTAAGGAGAATGGAGCGGACATAATAGTTATTGTTTTCAAGAAGGTCCAGAAGATGCAAATCTATCTGTCCCGGATCAACAATAATGGCATCGCCTCCATTTTCATGGCCTATAAGATAGGTATTAAGCGAACCTGATGTATTGTAAATTGTAAATATTTTCATTTTTATTCAACCTTGTCCCATTTGTCAAAAAAAGCTTCTTCCTGATTGGAATTCTTGAAAGTCACGTTTTTTCTTGTGGAATAAAAAAAACTGGTTTTTTTCAGGTTGCAGTCGTTAAAAACAGTGTCATGTATTGTTGAATTTATAAATCCCGAAAAATATAAATCTGTTTCAATAATACTGATGTTTGAGCAATTTATTCCGTTGAAATTTGTATGGATAATATCCGAAGACTTGAATTCACAGCTGCTGAAAGAAGAGCCTCCGAAACAGGTGAATTTTATATTGGTATCCTCTATAAGGCAGTCTGTGAAGCTTGAGTAATCAAAAAAACACTGCCGGAAATAGCAATTACGGAATTTTACATTGGTTAATGTAAGCCGGGAAAATTTACATGAAAAAAAACGTTTGTTTACAATTTCCATGTTATTGAGCGATAATCCTGTGGCATTCATATCCAGTATTTTATCATTATTGATGATAAAATTTATGATACTGTTTTTAAATGAATCCTTATCAGTCAGATGGTCATGGCAGAAATCTTGTCCTGTAATCCTGGTCTCTGCGCAGCCCTGCAGCGCACATTTCTCAGATGTAAACATATCTTTATTATATACAAAAAATATCATTTTACAACACAGCAATTGATGTAACAGGAATTCCGTTATATTATAGCTGTATGTGTTATTATTGTGGTGAACCGGCCGGAAATATAAAAGTTACAAGAGAGTCGCTCTGCTCAATCTGTCAGAAAGAATTAAAAGTATGTCTAAACTGCCGTTTCTATGATGAAGGCGCGCACTGGGACTGCAAGGAAAATATATCTGAACAGGTAATAGAAAAAGACAGGGCGAATTTCTGCGAATTTTTCATGTATGTTGACAGGGTAGATGAAAAATACCAGCAAAAATTAAAAAAAGACCTGGAAGAAGCCAGGAACAAGTTTTTAAAGCTTTTCGGAAATGATTAATACAATTGCTTTTTTTGACTCTGGCATCGGGGGCATACCGTATCTTGAATATCTTAGAAATCTTGCCCCTGGATTTGATTATATTTATCTTGCGGATAATGCCAGTTTTCCTTACGGTACAAAGTCAGGAGAAGAGATAAAAGAGATTGTTTTGTCTGCTGTGGGCCGTTTTATTAAGCAGACAAACCCTGATATCGTGGTCATTGCCTGCAATACAGCTACAGTGGTAACGCTGCCATACCTGCGGGAAAGGTATGATGTCCCTTTTGTCGGAGTAGTCCCTGCAGTGAAACCGGCGGCATCAATGTCGGGAAACAAGCGGATCGGGCTTTTCGCGACAAACAAGACAGTATCTGATAATTACACAGACAATCTGATATCTCAGTTTGCAGATAACTGCGAAGTTGTAAAGCTTGCAGACCCAGGCATTGTATCATTTGTGGAGAAAAGGCTTCTTGAGGCTGATGAAAGGGAGATTTTGTCAATCCTTAAGCCTGTAGCTGATTATTTCATTGAAAGAAAGGTTGACCATATAGTCCTTGGGTGTACACATTTCCTCTTTATTGATAAATACATGGAAAAGCTTTTGCCGGAAGAGATAAAGACAATAGATTCCCGCGATGGAGTATCGCGCCAGGTACTGAGGCTGGCAGGGGTTAAAGAGATTCATATTTGCGGTAAAAGCAGAGGCACAGGGCGTTTCTTTGTGACATCAGAAAGCAGCAATTTGGCTTATTATAAAAGGATGGCGGAACGGTTTTCGCTGGAATATTCCGGAATTATCTGATCAGATGGAAAAAATAATTATTACAGGAAGAATTCTTTTCGGTATAAACAACATCTATACGGTAGAGGCAAATGACTCTCTTTATGAATGCAGAATAAAGGGCAAAATACTGCGGCAGTCTGAAGGGCTCTATAACCCGCTTACTGCAGGGGACCATGTTGATATTGAGACTGATTCCCATTCAGCCAGGCATGGCGTAATTGTTTCTCTTCACGAAAGAAAAAACGTCTTTACGAGATGGAACAGAAAAAGGATGGCCCTTCAGCTTATGGCATCAAACATCGATCTTCTTCTGTGCATTACAACACCTGACGATCCTCCGTTTCGCCCCAGGTTTATTGACAGGGTAATGCTCTCACAGGAAGAAAAATATGAAAAAGTCATACTTATGAACAAGTCGGATCTTCCTGTCGGCAAAGGTGTGGATGAACGGCTTGATGATTACAGGAGGATCGGAATAAAGGTTCTCAAATGCTCGGCAGTCACGAATGAAGGGATTGATGAGCTTCAGAAAATGATTGAAAACAGATACAGTGCGTTTGTCGGCCAGTCAGGGGTTGGTAAATCAACCATCATTAACCTGCTGACAGGGAAAAAGCTGCAGAGAACAGGAGAGATTTCACAGAAATACAGCAGGGGCAGACATACAACAAACTATTCAGTTCTGATACCATACGGAGATGGTGCTGTCATAGATACACCTGGAATCCGTGATATATTCATAGAAAGGGTTGAGCCAGAAAAGCTTGCCGAAATGTTTATTGAATTCAGACAGCTTGCCGGTTCCTGCGCTTTCAACAGGTGCTCTCATATATCAGAAGAGGATTGCGCTGTAAAAAAAGGTGTTGAGGAAAAAATCATCCACAGCGACCGTTATACAAGCTATGTAAAGCTTTACAGGGAAATTACGGAATTGTCGGAAGAAGTATATGGTAAATCATACTATTAAAATTCTTGAATTTGAAAAAATAACAGACAGTATTTCTCAATACTGCCTTTCTGAAGCAGGGAAAAAACTGCTTTTGACTCAAAAGATTGAGACTGATTATTCTCAGTGGAAGATGAAGACTGACGCTGTATTTTCGATAAAAAAAATATTTGAAGACAATCTTTATTTTCCCGATTCTTCACTTCCTGATATTGCAGGTTTGATTAAAAAGGTTTCGATAGAGGGAACAGTTCTTGATTCCCCTGAGATAGCGTCAGTCATGAATTATCTGCAGACCTCTTCAAAGATAAAAAAACATCTTTACTCCATGACTGAAAATGCGCTTGTGTTAAAAAACCTCGATTTTGCCGAAGTTATCGACCTTGTCAGCTATTTATCAAGGTTTGTAAGAAATGATGGTGTTTTCAGGGATGAAAACGTAAAAGAACTTCAGAACATACGAAATAAAATAGGTAATATCAACAAGACAATAAACCGCATTGTAACAAATTATACCAATGATCCAGTTATTTCACCATATCTTCAGGAAAACAGCTCAACCATAAGGGACAGCCGCATTGTGCTGCCTGTAAGGGAAAACTTTCGCGGGAAGATAAAGGGTATTGTCCATGGTTCATCATCAAGGGGAATGACACTTTTTGTCGAACCAGTAGAACTTTTTGAGCACAATAATGAGATAATTGAACTTGAAGAACGCTACAGGATAGAGATTCACAGGATACTGAGGGAACTTACAGGAAAAATCAGGGAAAACCATGACGTTATAGAAGATATTTTTATTAAAATAACCTTTCTTGATACAATTATTGCGCGGGCAAGGTTCGCGTACCTTAACAAGTCAGTTTTACCCGAAATTTCAGGGAAAGGAATAATTCTTAAAAACGCGCGTCATTTTCTTCTGGGCTCCGGCGCTGTACCTGTTGACATTATAATCAGCAATGAGACAAAGGCTCTTCTTATAAGCGGACCTAACACCGGCGGCAAGACTCTCGCGCTGAAAACAGCAGGACTTTCAGCACTTATGAATCAGTTCTGTACAGGCGTTCTTGCAGATGAAGGATCATCAATATCAATTTTTGACAATGTTCTCGCAGATATCGGGGATGAACAGTCAATCGCAGGATCTCTTTCAACATTTTCCGCCCACATGAAGAACATTTCAGAAATACTTAACATTAGCACAGAAAAATCGCTGGTACTCCTTGATGAGCCTGGCACAGGTACTGACCCGGATGAAGGAGCAGCTCTCTCAATGGCTGTTTTTGATATCCTACTTGGGCGGGGGACGGTTTTTCTGGCTACGACCCATCAGGGTACACTAAAAAATTACGCGGCAGGAAGGAATGATGTCGCAAATGTTTCAGTCGCGTACGACAGGGAGACATACAAACCGGAGTACAGGATTGTATATGGCCTTCCGGGTGAAAGCTTCGGAATAGATATAGCACTTAAAAGCGGGGTTGACAGCCTGGTTATATCAAAAGCAAGGGATTATCTCGGAAGCGAAAAAATAAACATCAACAAGCTGCTTAAGGAAATAAGCATAAGGCAACAGGATATTCTGGAGAAGGAAAATAAGCTTGAGAATGCTGAAAAAGAGGCGAAAGAGACGAGGCGGATAATATCACTCAGGGAATTATCAATCAGGCAGAAGGAATATGAAGTAAAAAATATTGAAAAGAGGGCAATAAACAGCTTTCTGAAGGAAAGCAGGCAGAGAATCGAGAATATCATCAAAAACATAATTGAACACGGGGCAGACGAAGCATCACGGAAAGAAGCCAGGGATTTTATTGATGAGATACAAAGCAAGGAAGAAAACTATGAATCTGCAATCAATGATTCGGCGGCGGAATATTTAAAGACTGATGAAATACTGCCTCCGGGAACAGACGTTTATATCGGTGAAGGGAAGAAGAAAGGAGAAATCATAAGGGTTCTGAAAAACAAAAACTATCTGGTTTCTGTAGGTTCACTGAAAATGGAAGTTGACCGGAAAGAGATATGCCTTATTGCAGGCGGAATTAAAGGCGGAAAAACAAAAGAAAATAAAAAGGCTGAAGTGCTTCATCACGAGCTCAATAATACTGACAAACCTGTTTTCGAGCTCGATCTGAGAGGCATGAGGATAGATGAGGCAATGGGCCGAATAGAAAAACAGTTTGACAGCGCGTTGATTAACGGGCTTCCGTCCTTTTCAATAATCCACGGATATGGAGAAGGCATTTTAAAGAATGCTGTTGCTGAATATCTTGCCAAAAACCCGGCAGTTAAGAAGTATTATTATGCCCATCCCGATAACGGCGGGTTCGGCAAAACTATAATCGAACTGTAATCAGGGTTTGCTTTACAGTGTTTGTCATTTGACAGTGATTCAAATCCTGCTTTGCAAAGCTCCAATATTGAAATTATTATGACAAGATTGTATCCTTGATTCTTAAAAGAGGGTTTAAGTGAAGAAAAAGATTATTTGCTTTCTGCTGAGTGTGTTTTCATTGTCAATGCTGGTTTCATGCATAAATATTGATACTGAAATCACTTTCAGGCAGGATTTGACAGGTGAGGCGCTGATAAGGTACTCAATATTAAAAAGTGCGGTTAATATTGGCAAAATAGATAAAAATGATTCATTTTTACCTCTTCCTGTTGAGGAGCAGCGATACCGTGATAAGGCGGAAAGGACAAACGGTCTTGAACTCAGGTCATTCAAAAAAGAAGAAACAGATGAAGAAATATATATTACAGTGAGATATGATTTTAAAAATATGGAAGCGCTTAATGCAATAATTTCCAATACAGCCGGTAAAAAGATTGATATACAGAAAAGAGCTGACAGGACATATTATACCCAGGAGATTTACAGTAATAAAGGGACTCTTCCCTCAGAAGAAACGCTGAATATTACGGAATCTCTTTTCGCAGACCGTTACATTAAGATAAAAGTTACAGCGCCTGCTGCTGTAAAATCAGTTAATACAGGCAGTTCAAGCGGAAACAATGCAGAAGTTGTTTTTAAGCTTCCTGAACTGCTGGCATCTGCCAGCCCTGTAGTATGGGAAATAATCTGGTAACAACAGGATTGAAAGAACCAGATATGTATACAAATGCTTTTACATACAAAATCAAGGCAGGCAATATAGAAATCGGCGGCGGTGCTCCTGTAACAATACAGACAATGTGGAAAAAGCCGCTTGATGGAAAAGACATAACAGCCCAGCTGATAACGCTGAAGAGCATTGGGTGCGATATAATACGGTTTGCTGTCCCGAATATGGAATCAGCGGAAATGCTGGGTAATATCGCATCCTCATCACCAATGCCTGTGGTAGCTGATATACATTTTGATTATAAAATAGCGCTAAGGTGCATGGATTTCAATATTGCGAAAATCAGGATAAATCCTGGCAATATAGGTCCTGAATGGAAAGTAAAGGAAGTCATTAGTAAGGCAAAAGACAAGAATGTACCACTTAGGGCTGGCATAAACGGGGGCTCTCTTCCTCCTGAGCTCAGAAATCATAAAGACAAGGCTTCTGCGATAATTCTGGCTGCTGAACAGGAAATGGAGCTTTTTGAAAAAAACAGTTTCAGGAATGCCGCATTCTCATTAAAATCATCAGATGTTGAAACAACAATATACGCAAATGAATTGTTCGCAGGGAAATACAGATATCCGCTTCACCTAGGTGTAACTGAGGCAGGCCCATTAATTGAAGGTATTGTCAAGAACACAGCAGGATTGCTGCCTCTTCTGAAAAAGGATATAGGGGCTACGATAAGGGTTTCACTGTCATCAAGGCCTGAGGATGAGATAGTTGCGGCAAAAGCACTTCTGTATCAGGCTGGGCGGAGAAAGGATTTTGTGAATATAGTATCCTGCCCAAAATGCGGAAGAGCTACATTTGATGTGCACGCATTTCTTTCACTGGTACATGAAAGGATAAACCAGCTCAGGAAACCTGTTACAATCGCTGTAATGGGCTGCGAGGTAAACGGACCCCAGGAAGCAAGGGAGGCCGACATCGGAATAACAGGGTCCGGAAATTCTGTTGTAATTTTCAGAAAAGGTGAGATAATAAAAAAAACGAACAGCGCAGATGCACCAGAAGAGTTTATGAAGGAGATTGAAAGTCTTTGAAAAGAGCCTTAAATACGTTCTTGTTACTTTTCTATGTTTTTATTTCATCACAGCCTGCCATCGCTGAACAGGGAAAGGCGGATGAACCTGAATGGGTAATGTTTCAGAAAGGAATGAGCCTTTACAACGGAAAAGACTACGGTGAAGCGTTTAAATACTTCAGAAAGTCGACAGAGTTCAGGGAATACCCCGAGGCAGAATACTGGATAGGGAAGATATTCGAAAACGAAGGTGAGAACACTCTTGCACTTAAGCAGTATGAAAAAGCTGTGGAATATTCATGGAAAGCGGAAACACCTGATTTCAATATAACAGTTCTGGGAAGCATCGCCGGAATTTATGAAAAACAGAAAAAGTACAATTTATACCAGGAAACGCTTGAGAAAATGATTAATACAATCAAGAAAGAGTCGTTGGCAGACAAAGACTATGAAAACATTCTTTCCGAACGGCTTATTGATAACGGACTTGATAAACTTATCTATTATTTCAGGCATGAGGGAGATTCAATGATAAAGCCTTCAGGCGATCTTGGTGTATATTATTTTGCTCATTCAAGAGACAGAAATGCGATAAAATATCTGGCCGTTTCAATTACAATAATATCTTCAGAGCTTATTGAAATGCTGAGGGAATATGATCCTGAGTATAGATATACAAGTTTCAGGCAGTTGTTTATTGATTCAGAAAATGATGAGAATAACAAAAATTATATGATCAATACAGGTTTTTACCGTTATCTCTTCTTTCTTGCCCTTTCGCTTGACAACATCGGAGAGTATGACCAGTCGCAGTATATATTCAGCATCCTTGCGGGAAGCAGGGTAAAAAACAATTACATAGATATGTCAGCAAGGATAAAAAACAGCAATTATTCCCCGGATTACAAGGAAGGGATAAAAAAGGCTTTTTTGCTGCCTGCTGAACAATAACCGGGTTTAATAATGGACAAGATAATAATCAAGGGCGCTCGCGAACATAATCTGAAAAATATAGATATTGAAATACCCAGAGACAAGCTGGTAGTCATTTCAGGCCTCAGCGGGTCAGGTAAATCATCTCTTGCGTTTGATACAATCTATGCGGAAGGTCAGAGAAGGTATGTGGAATCCCTCTCTTCATACGCCAGGCAGTTTCTTGGAAGAATGGACAAACCTGATGTTGATTATATTGAAGGGCTTTCACCTGCAATTTCCATAGAGCAGAAAACAACACACCGTAATCCCCGGTCAACAGTCGGGACAGTTACTGAAATATATGATTATCTCAGGCTTCTTTACGCAAGGATCGGGAAACCACATTGCCCGTCATGCGGCAGGGAAATAAAGGAACAGTCCAAGGACCAGATTTATGACGCTGTTACAAGTTTTCCCGACAATACAAAAATAATCATATTGGCTCCTCTTGTTAAAAACAAGAAAGGAGAGCATGAGAAGTTAATTGATGATTCAAGAAAATCAGGGTTTACAAAAGCAAGAATTGACGGCGAGATAATAAACCTCGAAGAAGCAAAAAAACTCGAGAAGAACAAAAAACATACGATTGAGATCGTTATAGACAGAATAATAATTTCTAAGGACACAAGAAAGAGAATAAGCGAGTCTATTGAGACAGCAATAGAAGTCGGAGACGGCATGGTTCTTGTTTTGAACATTGATGATAAAAGCGAGCATTTTTTCTCGATGAAGAATTCATGCCCTGACTGCAGCATAAGCATACCGGAACTGCAGCCTTCAATGTTTTCCTTCAATAACCCGAACGGGGCGTGCCCGGAATGTTCCGGGCTTGGAATTACACTTGAATTTGACCCTGACCTGATTGTCCCTGATAAGACAATATCGTTTAACGAAGGGGCCTTTTTGCCATATAAGCCCGGATCAAACTGGCACAGGAGCTGGTTTGACGCTATTGCGGCAAAATACAGGTTTTCGCTTGATACGCCTGTTGAAGATATGGATAAAAAGATGCTGGACATTATCTTTTACGGCACAGATGAAGATATTGATGTGAAATACACTAGTGCCGAGAAGAATCACAGATTTGAATACAGCGCTAAATTCAAGGGCATAATCGCAGACCTTAAAAAAAGATACAGGGAAACACAGTCCCCCGGGATCAAGGAATGGCTTGAAGGCTTCATGAAGCAAAAAAAATGTGAAGCCTGCGGAGGAAGAAGGCTGAGAAATGAAAGCCTTGCTGTTACAGTCTGCGGTAAAAACATATTTGAAATGACTGAAAGCTCGGTTGCCGATTTATTCAAATTCTTTACTGCAATGAAAATGTCGGAAACCGAGAAAAAGATATCCTGGCAGATACTGAAAGAAATCAGGGCTAGGCTTGATTTCCTTATCAGTGTTGGGCTTGACTACCTTACGCTTGAAAGAAAGGCTGCGACGCTTTCAGGTGGCGAGGCACAGAGAATACGGCTTGCGACGCAGATAGGATCATCACTTGTCGGAGTCCTTTATATACTTGACGAACCTACAATAGGTCTGCATCAGCGGGATAATGAAAGGCTTATTAATACATTAAAGCACCTTCGGGATATAGGTAATACACTGATTGTTGTAGAGCATGACGAACAGACAATCCGCTCGGCAGATTATATTGTGGAGCTGGGACCTGCCGCCGGAATTCACGGGGGCAATATTGTAGCGTCAGGAACGCCTCAGCAGATACTCGGGAATATGGAGAGCCTGACGGGGAGATTTCTTTCCGGGACCGACAAAATCGGAATCCGGGAAAAGAGGAGAGAAGGCAATGGCAGGAAGCTGGTTCTTAAAGGTGCGTCCGAGCATAATCTGAAAAACATTGATATTGAGTTCCCTCTTGGGAAGATGATTGTGGTAACAGGAGTCTCAGGCTCGGGCAAATCAACGCTGGTTAATGACATCCTTTTTCCCGCTGTGTATAACATTATAAACAAAACAGAAAGGGAAGCAGGCGCATTTAAAAAAATATCAGGCACTGAGTACATAGACAAGATAATCAACATTGACCAGAGTCCAATCGGCAGGACGCCAAGGTCAAACCCGGCGACTTATGTTGGGCTTTTTACCCCGATAAGGGATCTTTTTTCAAATCTCCCTGAATCAAGGGCGCGGGGATATAAACCAGGACGGTTTTCATTCAATGTAAAGGGAGGCAGGTGCGAGAACTGCGAAGGTGACGGAACAATCAGGATTGAAATGCATTTTCTCCCGGATGTATACATAACCTGTGATGTATGTCACGGGAAAAGATTCAACAGGGATACCCTTGAAATACGGTATAAAGGGAAAAACATTCATGAAATACTTGAGTTGACTATTGAAGATGCCCTTGATTTCTTCGATGCCATACCAGCCGCGAAAAGAAAACTTTCTTCGTTATATGAAGTAGGGCTTGGATACGTAAAACTTGGGCAGTCAGCACTGACGCTTTCAGGCGGCGAGGCGCAGAGAGTAAAGCTGGCATTTGAACTGTCAAAAGTAAATACAGGAAATACGCTATATATACTGGATGAACCGACAACAGGCCTTCATTTCAGCGATGTAAGACAGCTTCTAAACGTGCTTGATGCAATATGCGACAAAGGCAATACTGTTATAATTATTGAACATAATATGGATATTATAAAATCGGCAGACTATATTATCGATCTCGGGCCTGAGGGAGGGACCAGGGGCGGGGAGGTGATCTTTACAGGAACTCCTGAAGAAATAATAAAAAACCGAAAATCTTATACCGGGAAATACCTGAAGGATTATTTATGACCCTTATGGAAATATATACCAAGAATATTTCCATAACGCTGCTTTTTCTCATTTTTATTTTTTCCAATATGACATTATATGCCGCACCGGAAGAGAACCCGGAAATTCCCGAAAAAACTCTTTTTGAAAAAACAATTGGAATTGATATTTCAACCGCAGATTATTATGAGCTTTCTGCCTGGTGCAGTTACCTCGGTATTCCAGCCAAAGGTGATAAAAAGGAGCTTCAGAAGAGTTTATATGGTTATTACAAAAGTGAAGAAGACAAGGAAGAGACTGAGAGCAAAAAAGAAAAAAACATCATGATGATAGAATCAGCCGAGAGGACTGAATATTTCAATGTAGAGCAGATTGATGAAAACTATATAAAAATAACAGGCAATGTTGTAGTAACAATGGATGACAAGAAAAAAGAAACCAAACATATCATAAAGACAGACAGGATAATATTGAATCAGAAAAACAATCTTATAACAGCATTCGGCAATGTTAACTACACAAGAAAAAGCAGGGACGGTGAAGAGATATTCAGGGGAGAAAAACTCTCATTTAATATCACAAACTGGGAAGGGATATTCATTGAAGGCACATCTGAAAAAAAGAAGACACAGGATGAAGAAGAGCTGACATTCCTCTATTCCGGTGAAAGAATATACAGGTCAGAGAATGATCTTGTAATTCTTGACAAAGCAGAAATAACATCAAGTACGCAGAAAAATCCTTATTACAATATAAAGGCAACACGGATATGGGTAATGGCTCCGGGAGAATGGGGTATTAAAAACGCGGTTCTCTATGTCGGACATGTCCCTGTTTTCTATTTCCCCTTTTTTTTCCATCCTGGCGATAAACTGGTTTATAACCCGGCTTATGGAATGAAAACGCCGGAAGGTTTGTTCCTTCAGACTACAACATACCTTAAAGGTGAGCCTGACAGCAGTGAAAGCCTTTCTTTCCTTGCACTTACGGAAGAAGACGCATGCCGTTTCGGTTCGGAACAGAAATTGAAATGGAAAATGAGCTAAAATCTTTTAAATACAATCTTTCACTTGATATATATTCAGATCCCTATTTCCTGCGCGATTTCAATGACCGGGAAGAAAAAACAAACTGGAGTGAAGTCCTTGGTCTCGATGAAGAAGATACTGATGACGACGATGACGATACAAGTATAATGGACAGGCTGTGGTGGTATTTTCATGGCTCTTATACAGAATCAGATAAACTGCTGGGCGGGCTTATTACAGATATAAACATAACAAAAATTGATTTTTCACTTAACTGGAAAAACAAGAAACAGGACACAGAAGGCTTTGAGGGTATTGATTCAGCAGTTGATGGCTATATTCCATATTCGGCGCGCACAGATTATTTTTTTCCCGAGCAGTACTTTTATTACCCGGAATACTACATATTCCCTGATTTCTCATTCACGGTAAAAGGGACAATTTTCTCTCATACATTCAAAACACCTCCCATGGAACTGGGTTATGAGAAAACAGATGATCCTGATGATGCAATGGAACTGGTCTCCCCCTGGCCAAAGGCCATGGATTTAAAGGAAGAACAAAACAGAAGCATAAAGGATAACAAGTATTCAGAAGTGCTTGAGTATGAGAGAATGAAAGATGAAACAGTAAAAACATACAAAAAACGGATGTTTTTTAACCATGAAATGACATATAACATCTCACCGAGTATAGCAATGACAAAGACATTGGATTACTCAGAATGGGAAAAACCTGAAGAGGTAAGCTTTGACAAGGCATATACTGCTCTGAGGACCTATGGTACCGCAGGTATTTTATATTCAGCGGATTTGTATGATGATGTAATAAATTTTGATAACAATATCGTTCTCACAGGGGATTACCGCAGCCATTATGACAGATCGGAAAATATAACTGATGCAAGCTGGGACAGTTATAAGCTTCAGGATTACAAGGCTTCATATTATAAACTTGAGAATAAAATGCTGATAAAGGTATATCCTTTATATAAATATGAACTATACAGCCAGTCATTTGCATCATACCAGGCTGACACAATAATCCTGAAGAAGGAATACGATTTTCTTGATAATAACGGGAATCCGGTATATGAGGATTCTTTTTTCCGCTTCCGGAAAGAATACTTCACCGAACACGAAGCTGATTTTAACCTTAAGTACCTTTCTAGCTGGAACCAGATACAGCACTTCAGGATAAGGACTGTCCTGCCTCCGTTGCTTCAGGAGATCGAAAACGTGGACATAGTCAGGACAGGCCCGCTTACTTCTACCATTATCTTTGAGATTAACGAAACCGAGGAAGACAGATGGTCGCCGGACGATTTTACCTGGAAAGAGAAGCTGACTTACGATGATAAGACATATATCGAGCATATTCTTATATATAGCGGATATAACAATGAATGGGACAGCAGCGAATCGATAGGCAGGATAAGCTTTTTTTATGATGAAGTGAACTTTAAACAGACTTTTCTCTACGGTTATCCTGAAGAATCACCGCTTGAAATGGTATCTCTCCTGAATCTGTGGTTTTTCCAGATGCAGTATGCGGCGGAACGGATGTATCCGATGTATTATGAGCCGGGATATGGATGGATGGAAGAGGATAAGGAAAAGTTTGTTCCATCAGAATTCAAGGCAAAAATAGATTTTACGAAATACTTTTTCCCGGTCTGGAAAAACCGCTTAAGATATAAAACAAACATATCAACAACCTGGGAGATGGACCTGCAGGAATTCACTGAAAATGCCCTTGTTTTTGATTTTGGCTTTGATCTGCGTGTCCATAAATTCCTTGATATCAATTTTAATACTAAATCAGAAAATAACAGCACATACAGGTATATACCTCATTATGCGAGAAAAATGGGGGAAGAGTGGGTTAATCCTGTAACCGACATTATTAAATCATTCAATTTTTTTGACGGAGGGAAGGACAGATATGAATCCTTTTTTAAGCTGAAAGAACTTGGTATAAAAGCTGTCCATCATCTCGGAGACTGGGACCTTACCCTGGAATATACAGGGGAGCCTAATCTTTACCAGCCATCAAGCGGTGTACCTGAATGGAGATGGGAGTCTGAGACAAGCATTATGATGCAGTGGAATCCGATTAAGGAGATAAAGACAGAAGTCAATATTACTGATGGTGAAATATCGCTTTAAGCTGTAAATTATCCCGTTAATGGATTACAGGGCAGATCAATGTTTGTTTACAGGAATAATAATGACTTGACTTTATAAGAAAATGATTTATAGAATCACACTTAAGGTATAAATTTGAAAGACAAATACTCGATAGTTCTGGATAACCACAAAAAGCTTACAGACCTATGCGGATTTAATGATTCCAATCTTCGTTTGATTGAAGAGCTTTTGGGTTCACATGTCTATACAACAGGCAATGAGATATATTTTTCTTCAGAAAACACGGAAAAACAAACCCAGTTTTATAAAATAATTGAAAAAATGCAGGAATACACTGAAAGAGGATGCGTACCAGGCCCTGATTTGATTAAAGGTATATACTCAAGCATTTGTTACCAGCAGATAAACGGGTACAGGGAAAAACTGAAGAATGAGATTGACGACCTTGAGCTTGTTATTCCCGGAAGCAGTAAAAGGGTTTATCCAAGAAGTTACAACCAGATAACACTTGTAAAGAATTTTTCCCTTTATGATGTGGTTTTTGCTGTCGGCCCGGCCGGAACGGGAAAAACCTTTCTCGCAATTGCCAAAGCGTTGAGCGAGATACTTCAGAAAAAGAAAAGAAAGCTTATACTTACACGCCCCGTAGTGGAGGCTGGGGAGAGCCTCGGTTTTCTGCCCGGTGATCTGACACAGAAGATTAATCCCTATTTGAGGCCGCTTTATGATGCCATGGAATCGCTCATCCCCTATGACCTTATCTCAAAACTTGAAGAGACACGAACAATAGAGATCGCTCCTCTCGCGTATATGAGGGGGCGAAGCCTTACCGACTCGTTTATTATCCTTGATGAGGCACAAAACACCACAAAAGAACAGATGAAAATGTTTCTCACCAGAATATCGGAAGGCTCGAAAGCCATCATAACAGGCGACATCACGCAGATAGACCTTCCAAACAGGAAACAATCCGGCCTGATCCATGCGGTGAATATGCTGAGGGATATAAATGAAATCGGATTTTCCTTTTTTTCCACTGAAGATGTAATGAGAAATCCGCTGATAAAAAAAATAATCGATGCATATGAAAAAGAAAAATAAGAAAATTGCTATTATGCTGTTAAGATTGTACAAGAAATATGATCTTAATTTCATGCTGGTACTGTCAACATTAATAATCAATTCTGTTCTTTTATTCCTTTTCCTGAAGGTTGATTCATATTTTTATAAACGCGAAATCAAAGAATATGAAGCCGGAAAGGTAGCTGAGAGGACGATTGTCGCTGAATATGATTTTGAGTATATTGATAAAAAAAGCACTTCAAAGCAGAATTATGAACTTGAAAGAAACATTACCCCTGTTTTCAAGGTGTACAGGGAAATAACTGATGAAGTTATTTCCGGCTTTGATATTTTTTCCCAAAGATTTCAGGAATATATCGGAAAGAAGAAAACACAACAGGAAATTGAAAAAGGGTTTTCAGATTACCTTTCAAGATACCCTGAATTGAATAAAAGCATTCTGGTTCATCTTTATGAGAAACCATCGTCAATTTCAATACTGGAAATGGCAAGAAGCATTCTCAGCGCAGCGATGAATGAGGGAATTATCATCTCGGACAATGGAGAGGCTTCCAGTTACCAGCATAATGACCTTTTTGAAATATGGCGGTGGGTAGACAGCAGAAGGGAAAAGGAAGATATAAGGTTTTCAGATGCCCTTACCAGGAGCAAAATACGAAAATACGCGTCTTTGACAATGAATGGATCATCCGGTAATGATGAAAGGCTTATTGCAGACATAGTTTATATATTCTCGCGGGAAAACTGTTTTTATGACTTCGACGAAACCCAGAAAAAAAGGGAGAGGGTTCTTTTAAACACTAACCCTGTTTTCAGCACGATACGGAAAGGCGATGTAATTGTAGAGAAAGGTTTTATAATTACAGATAAAGACATGGAGATAATTAAATCCATGGGCAGTACAGTTACAAAAACAAATTACAGGAAAATTACAGCTGTACTTATGTATCTTCTTTCCATTTATTTCTTATCATATATTCTTTTTTCCCTTCCAGGAGTAATAAGAAAAACTGTCCGCGGCGACATACTTCTTGTAATAATTATGGGAGAACTCTTTTTTATATATACCCTTATTGTTTTCAAGATATTCAGCCTTCCCGAGTGGCTGAACTATGCGTTATTGATTCCTACGCCTCTTTTTGCGATGGTGCTTTCGCTCGTCATATCTCAGTCTGCCGGAATATTTTTTACAGTGATAATGAGTTTTGTGGTTCTGGTTGTAGGAAATTTTTCACCGTTCGCATCACTTTTCTGTGTTTTAAACGGAATAAGCGGTGTTTTGTGCGTAAAAAACACGGAAACCCGTATTGATCTTATAATAGCAGGAATAAAAACAGGTCTTTTCAGCATATTCTTTATAGTTACTATAAATTTTTTCACAAGCTATAATTTAACTGTTTTCTTTATATCAGCTGGCGTATCGTTCATTAATGGGTTCCTCTCCGGTATACTTACTCTCGGGGTTCTGCCAATTATTGAACATGTGCTTAATTCACCAACAAGGTTCAGATTGATTGAACTTTCTGATCTCAATAATCCCATACTGAAAAAAATGCACAGCAGGGCGCCTGGCACATTCAACCATTCTTTGAATGTCGGGAATCTGGCTGAGACAGCCTGCAGGGAGATTGGAGCGAATCCTCTGCTTGCCAGAGTGGGCGCGTATTACCATGATATAGGCAAAATTGATCAGCCGGAATACTTTATAGAAAACCAGAAAACATATAACAAGCACGATGATCTGAAACCGAGTATGTCAGTCTCTGTAATAAAATCACATGTAAAGATAGGAATTGAAAAGGCAAGGGAACTTGGGCTGCCCCAGGCTGTTGTTGATATTATTGCCCAGCACCATGGGAACGGCCTGATTTCATTTTTTTATGTGCAGGCGCTTAAACTGGAAGGGAAGACAAAGATTAATCCTCAGGATTATTCATATACCGAAGGCAAGCCGAGGTCGAAAGAGGCAGCTGTTGTTCTGCTGTCTGACAGTGTCGAAGCTGCAGTCAGGACACTAAAAAACCCGACACTCCCTAAACTGGAAAAATTCATATGGCAGACACTACTGTCAAAAATTGAAACTGATCAGATAACAGAGAGCGAACTGACATTTAACGATCTTAAAATCATAAAAGATTCATTCACAAGAACACTTGCCGGAAGTTTTCATTCAAGGATTGAATATCCTGATTTGAAGGATGCGGAAAAAAATGAACAGGGTTGATATACATTACGAAGGGATAAACACTCTTGATAAAGAAAAGAAAATCAGATTGCTGTGCGGGAAAATATTTGATATTCTGAAAATTGATAACTGGGAATTATCAATAGTAATATGTAACGATCTTTTTATAAAAAATCTCAACAGGGAATACAGGGGGAAAGATGAGGCCACTGATGTTTTATCATTTCCGCAGATTGATGATGACTGTCTGCTGTTCCCAGATGGTATAATGTATGCCGGAGATGTTATAATTTCTATCGAAACGCTCAAGAGGAATTCTTTTGAATTCAATGTTGATATAAATGAGGAATTCAAAAGGCTTTTGACGCATGGAATACTCCATTTAAAGGGCTATGACCATGAAGACAACAGCCCGGAGCAGGAAATGCTAATTTTCCAGGAAGAGTTGTTGAAAAAGTTGACAGGAGTTAAGGTACTTTGAAAAAAAATGGTTTTATAAAAAAAATATTTAAAATGATAAAGAATGAAGAGGATGAAGAGAGCTTTAGTGAACTTGATCATGAAGAAAAAGACATGATAAGGGGGATTGTTGAACTGTCTGAAACAACAGTGAAAGAGGTTATGATACCAAGAATAGATGTTGTTTTTGTATCAAGCAGTCTTCCCGTGGATGAGATCCTGAAGATTGTGACAGAGAGCGCTCATTCCAGATTCCCGGTTTACAAGGATACAATTGACAATGTAATAGGGATACTATATGTAAAAGACCTTTTAAGGCTTATTGTAACTAAGCAGGAAATAAATATTGAAACAATAGCAAGGCCACCGTATTTTATTCCTGAAAGCAAAAGAATAAACTCACTGCTCCATGAATTTAAAAGGAGAAGGGTTCATATTGCGATAGCGGTGGACGAATATGGCGGTGTATCAGGGATTGTCTCTTTTGAAGACATAATTGAAGAGATAGTGGGAGATATCCAGGATGAGTTTGATGACGAAGAAGAGGATATTGTAAAACTTGATGATAATCATTTCCTTTGTGATACAAGGGCATACATAGAAGATATCAATGAGCAGCTTGGGCTGGATCTCCCTCATGAGGATTATGATTCCCTGGGCGGGTTTGTTTTTGACCTGTTTGGAAAAATACCGGTTAAATATGAAAAAGTAACCTACCATGGTATTAATTTTATTGTTCAGAACATGGAAGGGCATAAAATAAAAACTATAAAGATTGAGAAGCCGCAGCAGACACTATGAAAAAGATAATTATTGCCTCTGTATTAATAGTTTTAACAATCAGTCTTGCATATTCGCAGGATGATATTTTTAGGATTAATAATGAAGCAGACATGCTTGTCCTTGACGGCGATTATTACAAGGCAATAGAAAAGTATAAAACAGTACTGGAAATTAACCCCAATTATATAAATTCCGTAAAGGGACTTGCGGAAGCCTATTTCTACCTTGGTGAATTCGATGAAGCGTATAACCAGATAAAATCAGCCCGTGTATTTGACAAAAACAATACTGAGCTTCATGGACTTGAAGCCCGAATTCTTTTGGCAATGGGGAAAATAGCGGAAGCTGAAAAGATTTTCAGATATATAAATTCAAAGGAACCTAATAACATCAATGCCTATTTCGGGTTTGCCGAAATATCACTTATTACTGGAAAATACTCAGAATCGGCCGGAAGTTATATGGACATCCTTTCAATCTCTCCCGCCAACAAAAAAGCGTTACTGTCACTAATATTGCTTTCGGATCATCAGGGACGGTATGACGATTCTGAGAAATACCTTTCAGAGGTGCTGAGGCTTTATTCCGGTGATTATTTCGTGCTCTATATAGCAGCAAGACACTACATGCAGACAGGCGATCTTGTGCAGGCAGAAAAAAAGGTCAGGGATTCAATAAGGATTAATCCGAACTATGCCAATTCATCACTGCTTTACGCGCGGCTTCTTCTTTCCAGCAATAACTTTAATCTGGTACCTTCAATCCTTGAGCCTTTCTACAAGAAACGCAACAACAATATTGTCTCATATTCTTTAGGCAAGGCATATGAGAATATGAGTGATTACAATACAGCGCTTAAATATTACGCTGAATCATTCAGGCTTAACCCTGATGATGAAATATCCAGGTTCGCACTGGAAAACGTTATCAGGAAGCAGAAGGAATTCAATGATCCTGTCAGAACCAATTATGCAGATTATTATTTTCAGCAGGGTAAAGGTCTTGAAGAAAGGAATTACAACAGTAAATCGCTTAGCAGTTACAGAAGAGGACTCCTTATTGATCCATATTCGGTAAAAGGAAGATTGCAATATGCCAATATATTCCTTAAATCCGGGTTTAGGGCCAAGTATCTTTCAGAGCTGAAAACACTTCCCGAAAAAGAAAAATCCAGGCAATACATAAGTGATCTGATAGAAATTCAGGAAAGCCTGGCTGAAAACACTGTTTCATCCAGGTGGAATATTGACCAGTTCATGGTAAGTAAAAACACATACAGTTTTAATCTTTTTTATAACGAGTCAATCAATATGCTTCATCCGCGTGGTGAGGAAACAGTTGTGGATGTTTTTTCAGATATAATGAACCATTCGGAAATTATTAGCATAAAAAACAGGAACTATAAAATAGACAATTATTCTCAGGCGTTCTCTGAATCCAGAAATTCTGAAGATCAATGTGATTATTTCATAATATTGAAAATGAATGAAACAGACAGGGCGTTCAGCATTAATGCGTCGCTTTACTCTGCATATACAGGAACTATCATAAAGGAATACAGGATTAATACAACCGGCAACAACAGGATATGGGAGAGCCTTAACAAGCTTTCAGCTCTTTTGATAAATGATGCAGGGATGCAGGGAGAGATTATTAAGATTAATTTTGAGAGAGCTCTTGTTAACCTTGGGAAATTTGACAATGTAAAAGAAAATGACATCTTTAATATTGTCAGAAAAGACAAGATAATGCCTGACAGGAAAAAAATCGGAAAAACTTATTCTGCTGAGGAAATTCTCGGGACGTTCCATGTTTCTGCTGTTGATGAAAATGTCTCTGAAGGGTTTATAAAAAGCAAGGATATTTTCAACCTTGTAAACCATGGCGATATCATAATTCCACAGGAATCCGAGAAAACCGAAAAACCTCCTGAAGAAGAAAAAAAGCAGGAATATGAGCTTTTTAACATAATTATGGGCATTAAATAGAACAATTTTCTTATTTTTCCATTAACTATCTGCTTAATTGACAATTAAACCTCTTTTGTCTATGATTGTTATGAAAATATTATTTAAGGTGAGGAAACTATATGAAAATTGCTATTAATGGTTTTGGCAGAATCGGCAGAAATGTTTTCAAAGTAGCTTTTGAAAAAAAAGGTGTGGAGATTGTTGCTATCAATGATCTTACAAATCCAAAAACACTTGCATATCTGCTTAAATATGATTCAACATATGGCGTTTATAACAAAAATGTTGACGCAAAAGAAGGGGCCATAACAGTTGACGGTAAGGAAATAAAGGTTTTTGCTGAAAAAGACCCAAAAAACCTTCCCTGGAAAAGCCTGAATGTTGATGTTGTTATAGAATCAACAGGTGTGTTCAGGGGTGCTACCGGTTCAAAAGGCGGCTACATGGATCATGTAACTGCTGGTGCAAAGAAGGTTATTCTTACCGTACCTGCGAAAGATGATATAAGGACTATAGTCCTTGGCGTAAATGAAAATCATCTTTTAAAAACAGATCTTGCAGTATCAAATGCTTCTTGTACAACAAACTGTCTTGCTCCAGTTGCAAAAGTCCTGAGCGATTCATTCGGTTTCGAAGAAGGGCTTATGACAACAATTCATGCATATACAAACGATCAGGTCATTCTTGACCAGCCGCACAGCGACCTCAGAAGGGCAAGGGCTGCTGCTCTTTCAATTATTCCTACCTCTACAGGAGCTGCAAAGGCTATCGGGCTTGTTATCCCTGAACTGAACGGGAAAATGAACGGTATCGCTATGAGAGTTCCTACAGCAACCGGATCAATTGTCGACCTTACATTCAGGCTTAAAAAAGATGTTTCAGTAGATGAGATTAATGCTGCTATGAAAAAAGCTGCCGAAGGACCAATGAAGGGTATTCTTGAGTATACTTCTGATCCTATTGTTTCAGCTGATGTGAAAGGCAATTCACATTCTTCGATATTTGATGCTTCAAGCACCATGAAGCTTGGATCAAACTTTTACAAGATTCTTTCATGGTATGACAATGAGTGGGGTTATTCAAACAGGGTTGTGGATCTTGCACTCAAACTTGTCTAGGAGTAAATAAATGCCTGTAAAATCTGTAAGAGACATAAACCTTAAAAATAAAAAGGTTCTTGTAAGGGTGGATTTTAATGTGCCGGTTAAAGACGGCAAGATAACTGATGACAGCAGAATTACTGCATCACTGCCCACCCTCGAATACATTCTCAAACAGGAAGGAGCTTCCCTCATATTGATGAGCCATTTTGGAAGACCTAAAGGCGGAGAGAGAAAGGCTGAATTCAGCCTTTCTCTTGTTGCAAAAAGGCTTTCTGAACTTATCAACAAAAAAGTAATAATGGCGGAAGACTGCATCGGGCCATCAGTTGAAAAACTTATAGCTTCCATTAAGCCTGGAGACGTAATCCTTCTTGAAAATGTACGTTTTTATAAAGAAGAAACCGACAATGACCCGGAATTTGCGAAAAAACTTGCCAAAGCCGGTGATGTTTACATAAATGATGCTTTCGGCACTGCCCACAGGGCACATGCCTCAACAGAGGGTGTGGCAAAATATATACCGTCAGCTGCTGGATTCCTCATTGAAAAAGAAGTGAATTTTTTTGAACCTATTCTGAAAAATCCCAAACAGCCGCTTGTCGCTGTAATAGGCGGGGCTAAGGTATCATCAAAAATTGCTGTTCTCGAATCACTTCTTAAAACATGCAGTTCAATGATAATAGGCGGAGGGATGGCTTATACATTCCTGAAAGCAATGGGGAAAAAGGTGGGGAAGTCTCTGCTGGAAGAAGATTTTATAGATACAGCGAAAAGCTTTCTGAAAGCTGCAAAATCTAAAGGAGTTGACATAGTTTTTCCTTTGGACCATATTGTAGCGAAAGAATTTTCTGAAAGCGCTGAAGCTATATATATTGAAAGCGCAGATATACCTGATGATTGCATGGGCATGGATATTGGCAAAAAAACCATTGAAATCATCAGGAAGCACCTCTCTGGTGCAAGGACAATTGTTTGGAACGGCCCTATGGGGGTATTTGAGTTCAAAAATTTCCAGAAAGGGACATTGTCTGTTGCTGAAATGGTAGCTAATTCAAGCGGTATTACTGTTGTCGGCGGGGGCGATTCTGTCGCAGCTGTAAACAAGTTTGGTTATGCGGATAAAATAAGCCATGTTTCTACAGGAGGTGGGGCCTCCCTAGAGTATCTTGAGGGGAAACAGCTTCCCGGTATAGTAGCTCTTGAAAAATAAATTGGAGTTTTAAATGTCTTCTAGAAAACAATATATAGCCGGAAACTGGAAAATGAACAAGCTTTCGGCCGAAGCAGCATCTCTTGCTGCTGAAATAGTAAAAGGTTCTAAAAATGCTTCCTGCCGGGTCATGATAGCACCTCCTTTTACCTCACTTGGTGAAGTATCGAAGGTTGTAAAAGGATCGAATGTTATACTTGGTGCACAGAACATGTCAAATGAAAAGTCAGGTGCACATACAGGTGAAATTTCAATCGATATGTTAAAGGATCTTGGGGTAGGGGTTGTGATACTTGGGCACTCTGAACGCAGGATAATTTACGGAGAGACAGATCAGTTTATAAACAGCAAAATAAAGCTTGCAATGAAAGAAAAGATGGAAGTTATATTTTGTGTAGGTGAAACCCTTGAAGAAAGGGAAGCTGGAAAAGCTTCGGAAATAGTTTCAAAACAGGTTATAAATGGTCTCAAAGATATTGCCAAAACTGATCTTTCAATGATTACCATAGCATATGAGCCTGTTTGGGCAATTGGGACAGGAAAAACTGCTACCGATAAAGATGCTGATGATGTACACAGCATTATCAGAAAAACATTGACAAAGATATATTCAGCTGATGTTGCCGAAAAGATGGTAATACAGTATGGTGGTTCAGTAAAACCGGAGAATGCTGCAAAACTGCTTTCAATGGAGAACATTGATGGAGCCCTTGTCGGGGGTGCATCACTCAAGGCTGAACAATTTTTGGCAATAGTAAACTGTGCAAAATAATATTTGAGGTGATTTTAAATGGGTATACTTTCTATCTTGCTGCTTGTTATATTTGTTATTTCCTGTCTTTTGCTTATACTTATGGTTCTTATACAGGACGAGCAGGGAGAAGGAATGGGTGGCCTTTTCGGGGGTGGAAGTTCCACCCCTTTTGGTTCAAGATCTGGCAATGTACTTACCAGGTTTACATCAATACTGGCCGCTGTTTTTCTTCTCACATCTTTTGGACTTGCCTGGGTTAACAAGACTTCTGATAAAAGTGATATTCCAGGTGCTGCATACAGGCAGGGTTCCGAAAAAACTGAAGTAACTGAATGGTGGAATTCAAATGATTCCACAGAAAAAACACAAGAGTAGAAAATATAATGAAAAAAATAATTGCATTACTGTTTATTTCATTATTCGCAACAGTGCTATATTCACAGGAATTAATTGACCAGAGAGCAGCAACAGTTAATCTTACAAAACCGGAAATCATATCAAAAAAGCAGCTGTCGCAGACAGTTGAGCTTCTTAAGCAAAATGGTATTGATAAGCCTGACAGCGAGATACTTGAGACAATGATAGGTGATGTCCTTCTCAAGCAGGGAGCTGAACGAGAAAAAATCAAGATATCAGATGCCGAGGTTATTAATGCGATAAGAAAGCAGATAGGAAATCAGGCGTCAGGGATGACTGATCAGCAGCTCAAGGATGTTGTAAGGCGCCAGACTGGGATACCATGGGAAAAATACTCTGAAAAAAGCAAGGAAACAATACAGCTCCAGAAATATGTTCAGAAAGTAAAAAGCGCAAAAATGAACAATATTCCCAATCCTTCTTCAGAGGAAATAAAAAAATTCTATGATGAGAATTCAAGACAGTTTTTCATCGCCAAAACAGTAAAATTCGATCATATTTTTATTGATACAAGAATGCTTTCAGGCAAAGAAGATAATGACAAGGCACGGGAAAGGGCACTTGGATATGAAAAAGATCTCAAAAGCGGCCTTAAATCTTTTGATCAGCTTGTTGAAAATTCTGATGATTCTTCATCAAAGTATAATAAAGGGAGCTTCGGGTATCTGAGAATAGATGACATCCAGAGAAAGAAACTTCTGGGAGATGAATTTTTCGACTCTGTTTTTTCGCTCAAGAAAGGACAGTTGAGCGGAGTAATAAAATCAAACATGGGATTTCATATAGTAAGAATGAACGATGTTTTGGAACCCCGGGTTCTTGACATTGATGACAGAATAAATCCAGAAGGTGAAACAACAGTCAGGCAGAGAATTGAAAGTTTTCTCATTTTGAGGAAACAGGAAGTGTTGTTTAAGGAATCTGTAGAAGAACTGGTAAATGATTTGAAAAAAGAAGCTGAAATAAAATATTATTAATGCAGGTATTATGGGCTCACGTCGAAAAGGCAGGATAATAGCTTTTCAGGCTATATTCAGCTGGGATTTTTGTAAAGATAACTTTGAAAAAATAAACAATTTTGAATGGCTTGATAAGAACAAAGAAAAGATCAAGGAAGAATCTGTTATATTTGCAAGACTGCTGATAAAAGGTACAATTGATAACATACAGACAATTGATAAAAAAATCAGTGATCATATTGATAACTGGGATTTTAAGAGAATAAGTAAAGTTGATTTATCAATCCTGAGGCTAAGCACATATTCACTGTTATTTCAAAAAGATATTGCAGGGAATATTATAATAGACGAAGCAGTAGATATTTCAAGACAATTCAGCAGCGAAGATTCATATCGTTTTATCAATGGTGTTCTTGACAGTATCTATAAAGAAATGAATGAAACCTAAGATTTCATATAAAAATATATTAATCTTATTATCGTTAATGAATATTATTGTTTTATTAATAATAATGTCATTGATATACGTCAATACAGTAAGAAAAAAAGAATTTAATTTATTAATAAATAAATGTGATATAAATATATCAAGAAATGCTCTGGATTCAGCAGAGACAATTCTAAAGCAAATCATTCCATTTGCCTCAACACGAAATGATTATAAGAGAATAATAAAAAGATCTTTCATTTTGTCAAATAAAACCGGGGAAAGTGATTTTTTTCTCAATGCTTCTGAAAGAGCTTTTAATGAATATCAAAATGATAATGATCTATTGAGCATATATTTGCATGCATTATTGCAAATGCAAAGATATGAAGATGCATTTACCGTTATGGAAAATAACAGTAAAAGAGAAATACCAGAGAGTTTATCTACTGCAATATATTCATCAATATATAAAAAAACCAGAAATCCGGATATTCTTGAAAACATTGATAACAAGGAAATTGTTTCACTGCTTAAAGGTGCGAACGATTCTGATCTGTATGAAAAACTTTATCAAAAATCCGGGAAACCCATTGTTTTAAATAACTATCTCTTGTCATTGCTTTCAGACGGTTACTACGGTAAATCATCAGAGATTTTGAGAAATAGTATATATGCTGACGATAACAGCAGGGAATTATCCGCATTAGTATATTATGACAACAAGGAATATGCGAAATCCGGGTACATCTTAAGTGATATATATGAAAAGCGAGATGCGGATGTAACAGATACAGGAATACTTATGCTTCTGGCTGACACGTATATTTATACTGATGAATATGGAAAAGCGGAAGAAATATATAAAATAGTTATATTTAAAGAAAAGAATTTTTCATGGATTCCATATGTGAACACAGACTGGATAAATCTGCGTAAAAATGAGGTGAGTTTTAATACGGAAGAAGCCATGAAACTTTTTCCGCTTGAGAAAGAGCTTGTTTTTCTGTCGATACTGAAAAACGATTATATAAACATATTAAATTCAAATGATAATGCGGTATCAGCAGAGTATTCGCAGGATTACAGAAAAAACCAGGATGGCTATATATATGAATTCTGGAATTACTTTAATGAATCAAAAATGACAGAGGAATTTGAAATATTTTTCGCAAAAGAATTGTATCGTATGAAACGATTCAATGACCTCTCCATATTGATAAATAAAAAAAGTAATTCCGGAAAAAACTGGGCGCTTTTTTTCAGTGCTGTTACGGGATTTTCCGAGAAGAATTATACTGACTCTTTGCAGAATTTTACAAAGTATCATGAGCAAACAGGGAAGTGGCAAGCGCTTTTCAACATGGGAATTATATATCTGATAAATAATGATTATAATAACGCAATTGAATCATTTACTGATATTTTAAAATATCCGGCAGGTACAAAATATGCGGAAATAATAAGCGAAGATGACCTTTCCGACATTTTTTTAATGATTGCACTTTCATATCTGTATACGGATAATTTAAGGGAAAGCGAATTATTTCTTGATAAGGCTGTCAAGGCAGGAAACAGGTCACTGACAGCTATCTACATGCAGAATTATTATAAATCTAAAATAGTTGATGAGCATTTATATTAGTGATATATTAATACAATAATCTTTTTGTATTATTGAATTATTAATAAACTGCTGGAGCATTAAATAGTGGCAAAAATTAATGACATGGCTACAAACTGTATAATTGGAGAAGGATCGGTTTTTGAAGGTAAATTCTATGTAAACGGTCCAGTCCTTATTGAAGGAAAATTTCAGGGTGATATACGTACAAATGATCAGGTTGTTATAGGCCCGACAGGTAAAGTTAAAACTGATATTTCTGCAAAAAAGGTTACTGTATCCGGTACTATAATCGGAAATATTACAGCTTCAGAAGAAGTGAATTTACTTGCAACCGGTAAAATACTCGGTAATATAATTACTCCAAAATTAAATGTCGAGCACGGTGTTATAACCAGCGGACAGGTTATTATTCATTCTGTTGATGAGAAGAATGTTGATAATATAATTAGTGAATCATTTGGGGAAGACACAGAAACACTTTTCAGGGAAATAGGGAAAAAGCCTAACTCAAAAGAAAAAAGAATGCATACAACTGATGATAAAACTGAAGAATAAAAAAGAAATTGAAAAAATAAGGTTGTCCGGGAGAATTCTTGCTGAGACATTTGAATTGATAAAAGAGAATCTAAAACCCGGAATGACTACAAAAGACATTGATATAATTGCTTATAATTATATAGTAAAATGCAAAGCCAGGCCTGCTTTTAAAGGATATATGGGATATCCTGCCAGTATCTGCATATCAGTTAACGATGAAGTCATTCACGGGATACCATCAAACGACAGATTAATAAATGAAGGCGACATAGTCAGTCTTGACCTGGGAGTAGATTTTGAGGGATTTATAAGTGATTCCGCGATTACAATACCAGTAGCTGATACCAATGACAGGGCTAAACTTTTGCTCAAGGTTACGGAAGAATGTTTATACAGCGGAATCAGCATGGCGATTAATGGGAACAGGATTTCTGATATATCAAGGGCTGTTTTTGTACATGCGAAGAAGCATGGTTTTGGAATTGTAAGAGATTATTGCGGGCATGGAGTCGGTTTTAATCTTCATGAAGAACCACAGATACCCAACTATATTAATAATGGCCCCAACCCGAGGTTAAAAAACGGGATGGTCCTGGCAATAGAGCCTATGATTAATTTGGGTGGGGATGATGTAATTGTCATGAATGATAAATGGACAGTTAAAACCGCTGATAAATCACTTTCGGCGCATTTCGAACATACAGTTGCTGTGCTTGATGACAAACCTTTAATATTAACATCATTATAGCGGTTATGGAGAATGCCTTGAAAAAAATGTTTGGTTATTGCTTTCTTTTTTCAGTAATTTTGCTGAATTCCTGTTCAATATTGTCTGAGAGCCTGACAGGTACTAATTCATTTTCATCCACAGCTGAAAAAGTACTGCCGTCTATCGTGCATGTACAGGTTATTGATCAAAAAGTCCAGAAAACTCCTGAAGGATGGAATTTTTCCTATAATCCATTTGTGCCGTCACCTGAAAATATATTTGAAGAAAAAAAAGAGTTCTTTGATGAAGGTCTTGGTTCAGGTGTTATTATAAGAAAAGCAGGCAAACGTTTTTTTGTGATTACAAACCGGCATGTAATTGCTGATGCAGATAAGATATCCATAAAACTCTTCAGCGGAGAATATGTGGAGGGATTTGTTGCAGGTTATGATGAACGGAAGGACATTGCGGTTTTGTACTTTGATTCTGAGGATACAGAGCTAAAAGTAATAGAAACAGGGGATTCAGATATATTAAAAGTAGGCGACTGGGTAATGGCAGTGGGAAGTCCATTCGGATTTGATTCAAGCGTTACCTCCGGTATAATCAGTGCACTTGGGCGTAAAAACAAGGCAGGAGGAAATATCAGTGATTTTATCCAGACTGATGCTGCGATAAACACAGGGAATTCCGGAGGAGCCCTTGTCAACATGAAAGGTCAGCTTATTGGCATAAACAGCTGGATTACTACTAACACTGGCGGAAGTATAGGGCTTGGTTTCGCAATTCCTGTAAACAATATACAGAAAAGTGTATCAGATATTATTAATTTCGGGGAAGTAAGATACGGCTGGATAGGTGTAATAGCGGGTGAAATAGCAGAATATGAAAAAAACATTTTCAACACAGGTATTAATAAAGGAATAATGATCTTCCAGATCATAAAGGATGGGCCTGCGGATAAAGGTGGACTTTTGCCGGGAGACTATATTATAAAAGTCAATAATGTGGAAACCCATAATGTTGACTCATTACTGTTGACTATCGGTGAGTCTGGTGATGGTAAATCAGCTGATTTACTGATACTCAGAGATGGCGTGCTTGTAAACAAAAAAGTACAGCTTGGTCTAAGGGAAAAAAAGGATGAAATTGCCGGGCAGGAAAACACATACTGGCCCGGAATAACTGTTGTTACAATAAACAAAAAATACATGAACCTTAAAGAAGTTCAAAACATTGATAAAGGTGTAATTGTTTCATATATGGAAAGCGGCTCGTTGCTGGATAATTTTATTGCAGGAGATATAATTATAGATATCAATGGTATTTCAATAAGCACTTCAAGGGATTTTTACAGGGAAATCAACAAAGTTCAGGATATTTTAAGTATAAAGTTTTACAGAAATGACATTGAATATGTACAGTCGTATGATTTAAAAAAGGAAATACGTAATGAATAAAATATTTTTACCATATACACTTGTACGAAACAACGCAATCAAACTTGCTCACAGAATTTACAACGATGGTTTTATTCCTGATGTAATATATGTTCCTCTCCGTGGCGGAGCTTATCTTGGAAATGTAATAAGCGAATATTTTAAAATAGTCCAGAAAGGGAAAAGGCCTGTATTTTATGCAGCAATTGTCGCCAGATCATATAATGATGTTATGGATAATTCAAATGTAAAAGTTGATGGCTGGACATATGATCCTAAATATCTGAGGAGCGGAGATAAAATACTTTTTATTGACGATATCTTTGATTCTGGTAAAACAATAAATTATCTTGTAAACATTATTTTGTCTGAAGGTATAAAGCGGGATGATATAAAAATAGCTGTGCATGATTACAAGCTTTTTGTAAATTCATCCGAGAAGCTTCCCATTCATCCTGATTATTACTGCAGAAAGCATATTATTGAGAACAAGGATCAGGACATCTGGATACATTATATGAGTCATGAACTTCAGGGTCTCACGGAAGAGGAGCTTGAAACACATTATTACCACGAAGATCCCGAACTAAAGGATGCCTTGTCTGTTCTTTGTTCAAAAACCACGAGCTGATGTTTTACATCTTCTGGGCACCATGAAAAACTGAATAAATATTTGTGCTACAAGCAATTATGGGGCTTGTATAACCTTCGTAATCTGACTAACCGGACAGCAATGACAGAAGTTACTTTATTATTCAATTGACCATGTACGTGTACCGCCGGAGAGGGAATTTTTCCACAATCCTCTGGTAGCAGTCAGGGCATAAAGATCACCATCGTCGCCGCCGTCAATAAAAAAATCAAGCACTACACTGTCCTGAAGATCGGTAGCTGATGAATAATTTTCACTTAAAACATTGTTTGACGGTTTTTTTATATCCAGGTTAGTGGAGGAAGGAGATAATATCTGATAATAACCCCTGCCTCCGGTGCCGCAAACCAGAAAGTTATAGCCTGAAGCTGTAAATATCTTTAAACCGTTAAGCATATAACTGTAGTCACTGCCTTCTTCCTCAATAGTGCTTCCGTTAACTGCTACAATGCTGCCTTTTGTGCCATCTTTATCCCAGTAAGTGAAATAGATATAATCGGAAGAGGAAGGAGAGAGCCCCCTTATTTCATCATTTATGTTCAAGTCAGTTACCAATTCTGTAAGTGAAGAAGGATCTGCGCCTCTGTAGAGATTATTATAGTTTGAAATCCAGTAATTGCTGTCGTGGTAGAGAACATGAAATACACACCCTGTCATTGTTATTCCAGGAACAGGTGTAAAATCACCTGCGTCAAGATAATATAAATTACCTTCGTTAGAACTGACCCGGGTAGATACAAAAATAGTTTTATTGGTTTCATCGTTTTTAACAAGTTCAATACTTCCGCTAAAATCAGAATCAGTTACCTTTGACCAGCTTCCTCCGTTCTGCATGCGGAAAAGTGCTTTTTCAGCGCTCTCCTTATTAAAAAATACTGCATATACATAGTTGTCATTTGAAACAGCAATACTTGTTGAGAGGTCATATCCTGAAGGGGTGGAAAGCTTATCCCAGTCTGAGTCAGATCCTGATGTTTTTGTATATATTTTGCCGGCAGCGATGTACAATTCATTAACATTTTTAACCATACCGCCTACAGTTACATTATTGGGAAGAGAATTGTCAGCTAATTTTTCTTCAGTCTCCAAACCGTAAAAAATACCTATATCGCTATCATTACATGAGAAAAAAGCAATAGAAACAATAAATATTACTATCTTTTTTAATACCATATCCAATCCTTAGTTGTGTAAACTGCAAAAAATCAGTTCCAATTAAAAATGAAAAAGCGCAGAGAGAGTTGTCTCAAGGAAATTGCCAAACCTTGTATGGTCTGCCTGTACTTTCCCATTACCGGTATAAAGCTGAGGTACCCACCAATAAACAAGATTAAAACCAAATGCCCATTCAGAATTAAAATTCCAGATGGCCGAAGCGCCAGGTTTCAGAATAAAATCAAGATGAAAAGAATCATCGATACTGTTGAAAGTTATGCCTGCCCCACAAAATAAAGGAAACTCAAACGGGTATTTTCTGAAATAGTAACTTACTTTAAAGGTAAGAGGCATCATGTACAGTATTCTGTCATTGGGGCTGAAAGCGAACATTCCTCCGAATTCCCCGCCAAGAGAGATATTGTTGGTGACAAATGCCCCCCATTCAAGAGAACCTACACCGCCCATTGAAAGATTTGTCGATGCAAAGTTTAAATCGGGTGACATGAAAAAAAGAGGGAAAAACAGACCTGCCTTGATTGTGAAAATCTGGTCTCCAAGACTATACATAAAATCTATATTTTCCTCTTCAGCCGGCGGCTCTTCTTCCTGCGCTGAAAGGCAGGGGGATATAAGGCAAAACTGTAAAATCAATAGAATAAGGACCGATTTTTTAAGGTTCAAATTAACAACCCCATAATTAGTTTTAGGTAGGATATCATCTGAAAAACCTTTTATCAAGTAAGAACTTTAATGACCACTATATATCATATTGTATAATAATTCTTTATAACTTGATTTCGCTAATGATTTATTGTAATCTCTTCCACAATAAAAGGAATACGTGCAAATGGCTTTAAATGTTGTAAAAGAAATTGATGAATCAGTAACTATCAGAAGTGTTATTGTGAGTGTTTCCGATAAAACAATGCTGGATGTATTTATTAAAAGGCTGATAGTAACAAATCCGGGAATAAAAATATACTCTACAGGCGGAACATATAAATATATATCCGAAATTGAAGGTATTATTATAAAGGAGAATCTTTTTTCCATATCTGATTATACAGGGCAGCCGGAAATGCAGGGTGGACTTGTTAAAACACTCGATTATCGTATATACACAGGTATTTTAAGCGAAAAGTACAACAAAGACCATAAAAATGACATGATACGAACACAAAGCATTGAATTTGATATGGTAATTGTAAATTTATACCCTTTCAGCCAGACAGTAAGAAAAAAAGGCGTAACTCCCGAAGAGGCAAGAACAAATATAGATATTGGCGGACCATGTATGCTTAGGGCATCAGCAAAAAATTTTCACCGGGTGGCTTCAATATGTGATCCTGGAGATTATAAAGCTGTTGCTGATGAACTCGAAAACAATAATGGTAAAATATCACTTAAAACTCGTTTTGATCTTGCAAAAAGAGCATTTAAACATACAGCCCAATATGATAAAAATATATCAGAGTATATTTCCACACTTGATATTGATGATATACGAAAGTGCTATAATATTCATTAATTTTGATATTTCGGGAAGTAAGCATTTACAATTATTATTCCTGAGTCAGAAACGGAGAAAAGATTAATGGGAACTGATGACTTTAAAAAGATATACCGTACAATCCTGAAAGAGCAATTTCCTCATAAAATGGAGATATCATTTTATAACGGAGATGGAAAAGACAAACAGACACTTCTGTATGAGAAGGTTGAATGGGTTATTGATGAGGAAAGAAGGGGATTGAGGTATGGTGAAAATCCCTGCCAGGAAGCCTCTTTTTATAAACTTGTCAACGGGAATCTTGGTATCGGGAATGTTTCCACTATTGCCCCCGGGAAATACCTGGCGTCAGATATTGAGCTTCTGCAATCGGGGAAACATCCCGGGAAGATCAATATAACAGATGTGGATAACGCATTGAACATTCTGAGATATTTTCCTGACAAACCATGCTGCGTTATAGTAAAGCACAACAACCCTTCCGGGGTTGCAAAAGGCGACACATTAAAAGATGCGTTAATAAAAGCTTATATGGCAGACAGGGTAGCAGCGTTCGGAGGGGCTGTGGTTTTCAACCGGCCCATGGATATTGAAACAGCCTCTTTTTTGGCGGAAAACTATGTTGAAGTTGTGGCTGCTCCTGATTATGAGCAAGGGACACTGAGGATTCTTGAGGAGAAAAAAAACATAAGAGTAATGGCAATTAAAAACATTGAAAGACTTCACGAATTCGTAGGGGAAAGAGTGGTGGATTTTAAATCTTTGATGGATGGCGGAATTATAGCCCAATTGTCTTACTTGCCTAAATCACTTTCGAAAAATGATTTTCTTCCTGCCTCATGCACTTACGGTGGAAAAGAATACAGTATAAACAGGATGCCTACAGAAAAAGAATACGAAGATATAATTTTCGGATGGCTTGTTGAAAGCGGTATAACAAGCAATTCTGTAATATATGTTAAAGACTGCGTTACTGTCGGAATTGGGACAGGTGAACAGGACAGAGTAGGTGTCGCAGAAATTGCAAGGGATAAGGCATACAAGAAAATGATGGACAGGATTTCATGGGAAAGGTATAAAACCCCATGGAACCTGCTTGAAGATTCGGACAAAAAAAACGATATAATTGCTTCAGTCAAAAAAATTAATGGCGGTATCAAAGGCAGCGTAATGGTTTCCGATGCTTTTTTCCCATTCAGGGATGGAATAGATGTGGGTTTGTCCGAAGGAGTAGCTGCGGTTGTACAGCCTGGCGGTTCAATCCGTGATTTTGAGGTTATAGAAGCGTGCAATGAAAAGAATGCAGCAATGGTTTTCACCGGGCAGAGGAGTTTTAAGCATTAAGGCAGCTGTTATGAAAAAAACTTTGAGCGCATTTCTTATTATAACATTCGCCATAATCAATCTCTTTATGCTGTTAATACTTATTGTTAAAACAGAAAGGCTTGAAAAGCTCATTCCTAAAATGTCGGATAACATAACTATGGAAGAAGCCTTTATTAAAACAACCGATGAGATAAATTTGCTGCGTGAAATGTTGGATCTCCCGCCGACGGAAATTGTTTCTTTTGTAGAAGAAGATAAGAGAAATGGTGACTCTGAAAAGGTTACAGGTTATGAAATATATTACAGTGCATTTGATACATTGTATTACGGGTATAAAAGCGCACGAGATAAAAAAGAATTGAATCTTTTTCTTGAAAAGACAAAAGGAATAACAGCAGATTACTTACTTGTATCTGAGCAGCGGGAGAGTCTTTCTGTTCTGATGCTGAATGACAGGGATTATTACAGTATTAAAGCGGGAGAGGATAACGGGACATACATGTTGAGCCCTTTCCCGTTTGAAAAAGAATACAGACTGAAGACAGATAACGACTTCAAAAAAATACTCGAGAATACATTTGATAATGTGAAATTGATATACGATAATGCTGACTCAGATATTAATAAATTAAAAGACTATTTTAATCCGGCTATGCTGAAAAGAACCGCACTGGAGAAGAAGATTATAATTAAACCGGCAATGCCAGCAGAACAAAAAGATGCTTTTATAATAAACCTTTATGATATAAAAGGTGCAGACAATAAGACAACTTTAGGGACAATTTCTTATTCATACAAAACTCGCGGCATAATGCTCAATGAAAATATATATACGGATTTTAATCAGTTTAAAAACGCATTTATTAATGTTGAGAATATAGTTGACATAAGGACCAGAGAGGAGAAAATACTTCAAAATTCATTCAATGACATAAACCAAATGATAAAAGACCAGTCATTTAAAATGTTCCTTGAAAACAGGGGATACTACCTTTCAGGAGAAACAAGGCAGGACAATGATTATGTTTACTATGATATTATGCCTCTGGATAAAACACAAACCCGTATTGGTTCATACGCTGTCAACAAGCATACAGGATATATTTACATTATTGACTTTGAAGAGGTAATTGTTTCTTCTTTTAAATCTTTTGTAATGAATAATATAAACGGCAATCAAGCTGTTGTTGATTTAATAAAAAAAAAAATCTGAATCAAAAAGATTATAGTATTATTTCAAAAAACAGTTTCTCTAATTTTCTTGTTTGTGGTACTCATGAAAAAAATGCAGATACAATCATTCTGGTAAACATAGATTATTCAAACAGAAAAATAAACCTGATAAGCATACCAAGGGATATTTATTTTCGTGGCAGAAAAATAAATAATTACTATAAAGCCTTTGGTGCAGAAAGATTTACCAAAGTCATAGAGGAAATCACTGGATTAAGCATTAATCGTTATTTTTTTGTTGATATGTTTGCTTTTATCGATATTGTGAACATTCTGGGAGGTATAGACATAACTCTTGATGAAGACCTTATAGATCCTACATATAAAGTCAGAAACAACGGAACGTGGTCAACACTCTATTATAAAAAAGGGAAATATCACTTGGATGGTATTGAAACATTAAGGATTGCAAGAGCCAGGCACTATACACGCCTTTTCTCCAGAGATGACAGACAGCAGAAAATTATTGTGGCTTTGCTTGATAAAATATCGCAGCTGACAATAACTGATTTTAACCAGGTCTATAATATAATAAAAACAATTTTCATTTATCTTGACACAGACATCTCGATTCCGGAAACGCTCAACATGATTAACGAAATTAAAGATATCAAGAACATTAAAAAGACAGTTATATCAACCCAGAATGTCCTGGAACAGACCTATTCAAATCTGCTTTCAGCCGGTTTTACAGAAGAAGAGGTAGATATCGATTTTGATTTGGGTGCCTGGATTCTTGTTCCAAAGGAGAATGACTGGTATTACATACATTCTTTTATAGATAAAACTTTGAGAGGTACATCAGAAAACAATGAAATACTGGATTGAAACATATGGTTGCCAGATGAATAAGGCTGAATCTGAGGCACTTGAAATAGAGCTTTGTCAAAATGGATGGGAATCAGCTGAATCACCCGAAGAATCGTCTCTTGTAATTATCAATACGTGCTCAGTAAGAAAAACCGCAGAGGACAGGATATGGGGAAGAATAGGCTTCTACAAAAGGATAAGGGGAATAAATCCTGACCAGAGACTGATAGTTACCGGTTGCATGGCAGAACGTCTTGGTGATGAGCTAAAAAACGGTAATAATTCCCCGGTCGATAAGGTTTTTGGAACATTTGAAAAAGCTGAAATTGTTAATTATGTATTAGAAAGAAATATCGCGGAAAAAAATGAAAATAATATATATGTTTTCAAAGAAAAGCATACAAAAAACGGGTCATTCAAGGCCTTCATCCCCATAATGAATGGCTGCAATAATTTTTGCAGTTATTGTATAGTCCCGTATGTGAGGGGACGCGAAATATCAAGAAATCCTGATGAAATAATACTTGAGCTCAAAGAACTTGAGGAAATGAAAATAAAGGAAATATCCCTCATAGGTCAAAACGTTAATTCTTATAATTACAATAATGGCAATGTAATAATGGATTTCCCTGATTTGTTGTCATTGATAACTCGTAATGTAAAATCTGTTGAGTGGATACGTTTCATCACATCGCACCCAAAAGATTTAAGCGACAAGCTCATAGAAACCATTTCAAAAACAAAAAGCATCTGCAAACATCTGCACCTGCCTCTTCAAAGCGGATCAGACAAAATACTGGATCGCATGAACAGGAAATATACATCAGGGCATTATTATGACCTTGTTGATAAAATTAAAAAAGCAGTACCTGGTATATCAATAACTACTGACATCATTGTGGGATTCCCCGGGGAACAGGAAGAAGACTTTGACAAAACATGTGAAATGATGGAGAAAGTAAGGTTTAATGACGCGTTCACATATTATTACAATCCTCGCCTTGGAACAAAAGCATTCAGCTATAAAGATGATGTAGAAAAGGATTTGAAACTGCAAAGACTCTCAAAGATTATAAAGCTTCAGAGGAAGATAACTTCTGAAAATAAAAAAGAAAAAATAGGGAAAACGGTAAGGGTTCTGGCTGAGGATTATTCAAAAAACAGCATAAGCGAATTAATTGGCAGGACTGAATCAGATGAAATGATTGTATTTCCGGGCAAACATGATAAAATAGGATTATTGCATGATGTTAAAATTATTTCCATGGAAGGGAATACTTTTAAAGGAGAATTGATAAACAAATGAGCTCAAAACTGATTATTATTATTTTTGTAATACTTATACAGGCTGTTTTTGCAGGATTAAATATAAAAAATGTTTCTGATATTTCCCTGGGTTTTGCAAAATTTCATGACATACCAGTTTTTCTAACAATAACTGTGTCATTTATAGTCGGAGCTTTAATAACATTTCCAGTCGCTTTTATAGCAGGACGCAGCAAGAAAAAAACAGCTGAAATCATAAAAGAATCAAAAAAATCAAAGAAAAATTCCATAAGCATTAATGACAACAATAAAAAAGACAACATTCAATAAAAAAAGTATTTTATTTTTTATATGTTTTATTTTCATTGGCTTTAAAGCTGATGCCAACGACTACTCAGATTTTTTGTTTTACAAGAATAAGGGTGACACTGCTAATGCACTTAGGGTTTTATACTCTCTGTCAGAAACAATGAACCCGGAAGATGAATATTATTACAATGTACTTGATAATATAATTACATTTGAAACTGATGTAGTGAAAATGAAAGAAACTACAGAAAAAAAAATACCGCTTGTATCTGACAGATCCCGGAGATCTTTGCTCATGGGGCGCTCGGCACTTATAATGCTTCTGACTGGTATGATAGACAAGGCTGAGTATTATTATGAAACAGCTTACACTATAAACCCCTCTGAAAACAATCTGGAATACCTGATAAACGCAGCAGCTTTGAATCTGGAAACCGGCAATATCGAGAAGAGCCTGCAACTATCAGAATTTGTAAAAAATAATAGTTCAAATGCGGAAAAGATGGAGAAAGCGGAATTAATAGTTTCATATGTAAATATATTGAAAAACGACACAAAAGCAACTGAGACAAAATTAAATAACATGCTGGACGGAAAAATAAAAAATGAAGGTGTTTTGTTTTCGATTTATAAATTGTCAGTATGGTATAAAATAAAATCGATTGAAATAAAATCATCAAAAATCATTGAAGAAAACTATGGCACAGGTGATTTAAATGAGATTAAAAAATATGAAATACCTGTAAATCCGCTTGTATTTTTGAACAGCATTATGACACTTGAAGATAGTTCTTCCTCGGCTGCCAAAACAAAATATAATGCTTATATCCAGACAGGTGTCTTCAGTTCAATGGAAAATGCCTCGAAACTTCTGTCAAGAATCAATAAAACAGGATTGCCTGGTTTGATACGGGAAAACATAAAGGATGGTACAAAAACATACAAAGTCATTATCCCGGTGAGAAGTGAAGAAGAATCACAGAATTTCAGTCTAATCCTAAAAGAAAACTCAATTGAAAGTTTCATGATTTACGAATGAGACTGTATTTCTATTTTTCAATTGTCTGAAGATACAGAAGCGGGTCTGTGCCTGACGGCTTAAAAAGGGTGGTTGTTAATATACCTTTTGTTAAAACAAGCCTTTTAACAATTGAAGCTTCCATCTCTTTTTCATCATAATTCATTCTGTAAAGTCTTATTTCCTTGCAAATCTGATTATCGTCAAAAAAACGTAATTCAAGTATGAGATCGTTATTGTAATCATAAACTGAAAAAATGCCTTTCCGGTTGCTGTTCCCTGATTTTAGAATAAAATCAGAACCACTGAATGAAATTACGTCATTCGCTCCTGAATATTCACCTGATAACTTTATTGTTTCAGGTGTTTTGTCCCTGGATGCAGATATTGATGTTATTACATCTTCCGATATCCTTTCATAATAGCCATTCATCTGATCCGTGTCTTTTGGGTTTTCCCTGTCTTTTATATCCACCCTTATGCGGTTCATGCTTTCAATTTTTATGAGAATGCGTTTAGTAATAAAATGAATAAGATCATTCCGTGCGTTTATATCAATTGTTTTACTTAATCTAGAATAGTTGAAATCAGACCATTTATATATTTCAAGAATATCCGATGTAAAAAAGGTAATTTCCTTGCCTTCTTTGTTAAATCTTATAATAAATTCATCAGAATCTATATTATACCACTGACCTTCAAGGAAAGATTTATAGGCATCAATGCCGTCAAAGAACATCTTGTTTATTTTCTGTTCTTCAACAATCTCAACTGGAATTATCTCCTCAATCGCGTTAATGTATTTGTTTGACTGATAATTCCACATATATGAAGTTTTACGTATGCTGGGAATCTGTTCAGGAAAAGAATCCATATCTTCATAGGTAATGATTGGGAAGCTTATGCCGTTTTTCTGTCCCAGGTTATACGCCTGGCTCCTTTCTTTTTCCTGTACCTCAATCTGACCATTGATATCAATATTACAGATAGACTCGTAGTATAATCTAATACCGGAAGGCGAGTGTGTTTTCCTGAATACATCCAGCACCTGATTGTTACTGGATGAAGTACCTGAAAATATTATTTCAAGGTTGTGGTCACCGACAATATCCAGATAGGAAAGAGAAAAAGAACGGTAATTCATGCCGGATTTTTCATTTTCCCAGGTAATGACATATTTATTTCTTACTGAATCGAAATCGAGAACAATAATCCTTAGGTTTTGTTTTTCATCTTTCAGGACTGCGACAATTACCTGTTCATCTTCAGCATCAAAATCAAGATTTATATTTTTTATATATAAAATAGAACTGTCATTGCCAATATGGACCCTTGGCTGCGGCAGCGATTCCTGTACATTTTGATCGATTACCGATTTTTCAACTGCTTTGTCAGTATCTCTTGATACTTTAGGTATTACAGTTTTGGGTGAATTGTCACTTCTGAATATAGACTCTCTTCCGCAGGAAATAAATAACAGTGGTACTATAATAAAGGTTGAAAAAAATATATTTCTGGCTGATTTTCTGCAATTAAAAAATAATGAGACGTAAGGAATATTTTTGGTATAATGATTTTTAATATTCATAATTATTTTAGAAAAGTAACTCTTTCAACTCTTTTAACACTTTTTGGGTAATAATATCAAGTGATTCATGACATTTAAAACCAGCGGCTGTTGTATGCCCGCCGCCGCCAAATTTCCTGGCAATTGATGATACATCTATATTTTCCTTGGAACGCAAAGAGCATCTCATAACACCATCTTTATTTTCCTTGAAAAAAACAGATACAAGGATATCCCTGCATTTCATCGGAAGATTAATTATGCTGTCGCCGTCCTCAAATCTCGCATTCAGGTTTTCCAGGTCTTCCTTCAGCATAACCTGCAAAGCAATTGTATTGTTATTAAAAAACTTGATTCTGGAAAAAACAAGGGACTGCAATTTTAAGGAAGACAGGCTGTTTGTTTCATATAAATTTGAGTAAACTATATTAGGTTTCACACCTGCCTTGAGCAAATCTGAAGCTATCTTCATGGTCTTGTATTCAGTCTTTGGATATAC
>JADHEF010000355.1_pt1 | contig 52318 bp, 40 predicted proteins | sample 8952391 | NCBI WGS metagenome assembly JADHEF01 (sample SAMN16124439, study PRJNA663245) | bioreactor sludge metagenome | isolation source: sludge (nitrite) | place: India:Bengaluru | collected 2019-02-28 | reverse complement strand
CGCCGCGTGGCCTCGTCCCACCTGGCACGAGCCCGCCGGGCGCGCAGCAGGGCCGTGGAAAAACGGGGACGGTTGACTAAATAGCCGTGGACGAGTCCATCTTTTTCGCGCAAAGGTTGTTCGCATGATGGCCCGTATTGCCCGTGTTGTTGTTCGCGGCGCGCCGCACAGTAGTCGCCCATCGCGGCAACCTGCGGGTGGACGTGTTTTCTGAGTCTTGAGGCGCGTCAGCAACACATTGCCCTGCTTGCCGTGTGCGCCGCCCCGGGAAGGATGGGAATTTGGGGTTGGGTGCCTGATGACCACAATCCGCCACGACGGATGCATCTGCTGGTTGGGCCACGCGACGCGGATTCCCTGCGCCAACCCCAGTTCATTACCCGCTATGAAACCCAACTCTCGCGCCCGCTCCTGCCGCAAAAACGCGGCCGAAAACCCAAGTTGACTTCAGCCGATCCACGGTGCAAGTCCTTCCTACAAATCCGAGGATTTGCCTGGTGCGTGATACTAATGGTCAACCGTCCCCGAAATTCGTCCCCGAAATTCAGTCCCCGAAATTCAAAGAATGAATCGGAGGATTTGTTTGGTGGGCGCTAAAATGGTCAACCGTCCCCGTTTTGCCGTTTTGCCCCCGTTTTGCCCCCGCGGTTCGCGGCGACCGGGACGGTTGCCGACCTCCGCCTGGGCCACGTAGTAGAGCAGACCTTCGAAGGCTTCGCGGTGGCTTTTCTCGAATTTCAGGGGCGCCAAGATCGGCGCCCGTACCCGCACCGTGGCCAGCGTGTTGGCGAAACCGGGACGAGGCGCCTCGATCGGGCACTCCCCAACTCCACTCCGGGCCAACCGACCCCCGTCTCCGCCCCAACCGTTTTCGCTTGCCCTTGCTCCCTGCTCAGGTTCTGAAATCGCCAATCGCCCACCGCGATCTCGGCGGACTGGCGCATAACTAACCCCAAAACCAAGCCCGAAGGAATAAGAGGCCCGCAAATATGGACCGGTCTAAATCCCTCCAGATCCTCGCTTCCATCGCTCTCGTCGCGTGTTTCGCGTTTCCCGCGACGGCGCCCGCCATCACCGTCGGACCCGGATCCTCCATCGGCACCGACTCCGCAGGGAATTCCTTCAACGAGGAATTCATGGACTGGGCGGCCGCCGATTGCCGCACGCTCAGCGCGGTCGGCTCCGTGGCCAGCGGGCGTTACAACCTGGGCGACGGGTACGACAACTCGCGCGACCTCGCGGCGTTCTACACCCACGCCGACACCGGCGCAGGGGGGAACGTCTATTTCCGCGTGGACCTCTACGACCTGGCCCTGGGCGCCGAGAACGGCAACCTCGACCTCTACATCGCCATCGACACCGGCGGCGCCGTGACCCGCGCCACCTACATGCCCGACTTCACCGACGTGCAGGTCTCCGATTCCAACTCCGGCCAGACCGGCGGATGGACCCTCTGCGTGAACCTCTACGACACGCAGAACTGGGCCGTGATCGACGGCAGTTACGCCGACCTGATCCGCCGCACCGGCGGCGGCTCGCAGACCGGCCCCCTCGCGGGCGGGTTCATCGGTTACAACAACGGACCCTACTACAACGCCGACCTCGACTCGGTGGAATTCGGCATTGCCAAGTCCGTCCTCACTAACCGCGGCTGGAACGGCACGTCGCCCCTCAAGATCTGGGTGATGAGTTGCAAGGACTCGACCGACCTGACCGGCGGCTTCGGTTCCACCAGCGACGCGACCGACGCATTCAAGGACAGCGACCGCGGTTTCGGCGACGGCATCATCAACGGCGCGATCCTTTCCACCGACACCGCGGGCCGCGCCAAGTACGCCTCCATCGCCCACGGCAACCAGTCGGTCAACAAGACCGGCGACGTCACGTGGCACATCTGGGATCCCTCCAACTCCGAGAAGACCGGCTTCGTCCGCACCCTCGACACGCACGAAATCTTCCGCGTCCCGCTGAACATCCACATGAGCGGGTCGCTGATCACCGGCTGCCTCTGGGCCGACACCGCGGGCGGCGCCACGGACAAGGCCAACGGCCCGGCTTTCGTGCAGCGCGTGAAGCGCATGATCGACTCGTCCCAGACCAGCGTGCCCTCCTCCCTCATCGGCGGCGTGTACGCCGAGCACATCATGCCCTACTTCGAGGGCGAGACGAACCAGGTGTCCATGGACCTGTTCGACGAACTCACCCAGCGCGTCTTCGGCATCGGCGCGGCGCAGATGCGCGTCATGCACACGCCCGAGCGCGTCATCCGCAGCCAGGCCACCGGCCTCGCGCCGCTCGACGGTTTCACGTTCCAGGACATCGCCGCCACCACCTACACGGCCACCGTGCTCGACGAGGTGACCCACTACCACTGGTGGTTCGATTCGGCCAACACCACCTGGAGCGGCAACACCGGCAGCGGCGAGGCCCCCGCCCAGCACAAGATCCACAAGATCAACGGCGTCTACTGCTTCCTCATCAACGACCGCGAGGACCAGGCCAAGTTCGGCCCCGAGAACGGCGGCGCCAAACTCGACACGCGCTACACCCTGCTCGACAAGGCCCTGCAGGCCGACCAGGCCCAGATCACCGTCGTCTTCGACGATTGGGAAGCCCTCGCCGGCAAGAGCTTTGACCCGGGCAGCGGCCTGCCCGTCGCCAACAACAACCCCTCCCAGTACCAGGCCACCATGCGCTGGCTGGCCAACCACCAGTGGGTGGAGGTCGTGAACCTCAAGGACGTGCTCGACCGCGCCGTCAACCCGGGCAACCCGCAGTACAGCGCGGCGTGGGTGGTGGACCACGGCACCCAGACCAACCTGACCATCCAGACCTACGAGTGGCTCAAGCACGCCTGCGAGGGCGCGTACCACTACTGGTACTATAACCAGGACGGCGCGTTCACCGGCAACGAGCAGGACTTCTACAACCTGGTGCCGGTGCTGCGGGGCCGCCAGGGCGACTACCGCGCCCGCGGCTACACGCCCACCAGCAGCGCGCAGGCCAACACCATCGATTCGGGCGCCGGGTCGGTCTTCATCCCCAGCAACAAGAAGCTCGGCGACCTGAACACGTCGGGCACCGTGCTGCAGGATGCGTGGGTGGACATCGCCACCGCGCCCAAGAATGCGCTGCGCCGCCTCGGTCTGCTGCAGTATTGCGCCATGATCTACGAGACGGCATGGCACGAGGAGGACAACGGCGACTACCACTCCCACAACTTCCAGAATCCCTTCACCAACCCCGACGCCTCCTGGGATGGCGTGAACGAGTGGGCCCTGCGCCTGAACAACCACACCCGCGACGTGGGCTTCCTGGCCTACGCCGCCCGCTGGGCCGAGGACGTGCGCACCGGTACCCAGACCGCCGCCACCCAGGTCGTGTCGCTGGACATGGACCAGGACGGGCAGGTGGAATACGCCCTGCGCAACAACAAGGCGCTGGCCCTGTTCGACCGCCACGGCGGGCGCTGCCTCTACGCGTTCCACTACCATCCCACCGCGGGGCCGATCAGCGTGATCGGTTCGCCCGTCTCCAACCCCTCCCAGCCCGGCGAGGAGGAGAACACGGGCACCGGCGCCAACCGCTGCTCGGCGCTCAAGGACATGGCATCGTCCTATCCCGACCAGGAATACACCGTTCAGGTGGGCGTGCCCGACGCGCGCAGCATCCGCCTGACGTCGCCCGACGGCAAGGTGCAGAAAACCGTGACCCTGCCCAACGGCATCGACCGCCTGGAGGTGGCCTACGCCGAGACGGTGACCGGCCCGCTCTACATCCGCGTGGGCGCTTCGCCCAACGCCCTCGACCTCGCCATGCGCGGCCGCGCCGCCGTCACCAGTTCCTACACCCCCGGCAGCCGCTACACGGTCAGCAACTCGGCCGGCGGCCAGGTCGTCGTAACGCTGCCGGTCGGCGTCAGTTACAATCCCACCCCGCTCAACGCCGGCTACCAGAACCGCAACCTGGCCCTCACCGAGGAGGTCGAGGTCTTCGGCGACGGCAACTTCGCCTTCTGGATCGGGTTCGACGTGAACTCGGTACCGGCCGGCATCAGCGCCTGGGAGTTGTTTTAGCACGAACCCGGCCTGAACGGCCCGTTCCTGCCCGGATCGCGTTCCTGAAGGGAGCGCGGACATCCTGTCCGCGTTGCCAACCCTTGGGGCGGACAGGAGTGTCCGCCCTCCTTTGAATGTCGTGACCTGGTTTTCCCGCCCTCGAGGGGTCCGCTTACGCCGTCATCCCCGCGGCCCAGACCATCCCGCGCATCACCAGTTCCAGCGCGGGGCCTTCCGCGATCACATCCGCGTGGTGGCCCAGCGAGCAGTAGAACACGCGCCCCCGGCCGTAGAGTTTCGTCCACGCGACCGGCATGTCCACCGGGCCGTTGGGCGCGTGCGGTCCGTCGGCCACGGGAAACCGCGTCGTGGCCAGCACCCGCACCGCCGGGTCCACATGCAGGTAGTACTGTTCGGACGCCACCTCGAAATCCGGAATGCCGCGCGTGACCGGGTGGTCCGGCCCGGTGATCCGGACCTGGTAGCGGACGCCGTCGTTGCCGGGGTGAGCCACCCACTGCCCGCCCGTCAGGAACTGCCATTCGGTCTCGCTGCGGAATGCGTCGCACATGCCGCCGTGAACCCCGGCAATCCCCACGCCCCCCTCCACCGCGCGCAGCACCGGCAGAAACTGCTCCGGCAGGATCGCGCCCATCGTCCACACGGGCACGATCAGCCGCAGCCCCTCCCGGCCGTCCACATCCCGCAGCGCGTCCAGCGAATCGCTCACCCGCGCCTCCAGCCCCCGCGCCCCCAGTTCCCGCGCCAGCAGCGCGGCCACCTTGTCCGGTTCGTGTCCGTCCCAGCCGCCGTGGACGATGAGTGCGTGAGGATTCACGGGTTTCCGCCTTTCCATCTGTCGAGTTGCAGGAGACAAACCCCGTCCAGTCCCTTGCGTCAACCGGGTTGCGTTTGCTTTTGAAACACCCCTGAGTGAGTCCCGGAAACAATGACGATCCCTCCTGCAGCCGTCCCGCTCCCCGGACTCGAGGCCGACCCCGTCTGGACGCCTCGTGGGCTGCGCGGCTATGTCCAGAAGCGACTTCGCCGCGGCGCGCAGTTTCGCCGGCTCCTCTGTGAAATGGAAACCCGCGAGCGCTGGACCGGCGATCAGCTCCGCGAATGGCAGGACGCGCGGTTGCGGGCACTGCTGCAAACCTGCGCCCGGCATGTCCCGTACTACCGGGAACTGTTCGCCCGCCTGAAACTGGATCCCGCGGCCATGGACCCGCGCGAAATCCTGTCCCTGGTGCCGCCGCTCGAAAAATCCGTCGTGCGCGGCGCGCCGGAACAATTCCTGAACCGGTCGGTGCCGCGATGGCTCCTGCGGGCCGCCCACACGAGCGGGACCACGGGCACCCCGCTGAACTGCTACCGCGACCTTTTTTCGATCAACTTCGAGCACGCGATGATCTGGCGCCAGTGGCGCTGGTCCGGGTTCGGATTCGCAGATCGCCGGGTGACCCTGCGCGGCGAACTGGTGGTGCCGACCAGCCGGATGCAGCCCCCCTTCTGGCGCCTGAACGGCGCGGAGAACCAGTTGGTCATGTCCTCATACCACCTCGGACCGGCCACCGCGCCGGTTTACCTCCGGGCGCTCGATCAGTTCCGTCCCGACGCCATCGAGGGTTACCCGTCGGCCGTTTTCCTGCTGGCCCGGGCCATCGGGCAGGCCGGGCGTTCCCCCTTCCCGGTCAAGGCGGTCTTCACATCCTCGGAGACGCTGCTGGAATCCCAGCGGGAAGTCATCGAGCGGGTGTTCCGGTGCCGCATCTACGACCTTTACGGCAACACCGAGCGCACCGCGGCCCTTGGCACCTGCGAGCACGGGACATGCCATGTTTTCGAGGATTACGCGCTCGTGGAGTTTCTCGACCTCCCGTCCGGGGAGAAGGAAATCGTCGGCACGAGCCTTTTCAACCATGCGTACCCGCTCCTCCGCTACCGCAGCGGGGACGTTGCCGAGCCGGGCGGTGGGCCGTGCCCGTGCGGGCGCCCTTTCCGCGCCGTGCGTTCCATCACCGGGCGGGTGGAGTCCTATGTCTGGACCCCCGAGGGCCGCGCCGTCGGCCGCCTCGACCACATCTTCAAGGGCACGGCAAACATCGCGGAAAGCCAGATCGTGCAGGAGACGCTCTCCCGCGTGGTGATCCGCCTGGTTGCCGACCCCGGTTTCACCCCGCACGACGCCGATCTGGTCCTCCGTCACGCCCGCGAGAGACTGGGGCCGTCCATGCAGATTGAACTCGAGCATGTCGACAAGATCCCGCGCACCGCGAATGGCAAGTTCGTGGCCGTCGTTTCGCGGTTGCAGCCCGCCGACATCCCGCCCAATAACGCGGGCTTTGCACCGTAGTTAGCGGCGCAACCGAGAACGGAGCACGCAAACCCATGATCCTCGATGAACGAACCGCCTCCGTGGTGGAAGTGTCGCCGGAGTATCCATCCGAGCCGCCCTACCACCCGGGCCTGGCCTATCCGGAGTATCCCTTTGCCGGCCAGCCCGGGACGGTTTCGTCCGAGCCGAATTGCGCCTACGAGGCGGTCCGAGAAACGTTCCGCGTCCTCGGGTTCGATGCGGCCAATCATGGCACCGCGAACTGGAATCCTCTCGGTCACCTGGTTTCCCCCGGCCAGACGGTGCTCCTGAAGCCCAACTGGGTCCGGAATTTCCACGAGTTGGGCAAACCCTGCAGGAGCCTGATCACCCACGGCTCCATCCTGCGCGCCATGCTGGACTACGTGTCCATCGCGCTCCGCGGCGAGGGGCGCGTGATATTCGCCGATTCCTCGCAGAACGACGCCGTGTTCGCGGAAATCCTCAACCAGTGCGGGATTCCCCAGATCCGGGAGTTCTACGGTCCCCGGTCCGGAATCTCCATCGAGGTGTACGACCTGCGCATCGAGTATGTGCACAAGGTGGACGGCGTGCTGGTCCGCCATGACAAGCTGCCCGGCGACCCGCTCGGATACGCCGCCGTGGACCTCGGGGCGCGCTCCATGTTCGAGTCGGTGGCGCACAAGTCCGTGATGTTCCGCGGCGCCGAGTACTCGCTCTCCGAGATGCAGCAGCACCACAAGCCGGGATGCCATGAGTACCCGCTGTGCAGGACCATCCTGCAGGCCGACACGCTGATCAACCTGCCCAAACTCAAGACGCACAAAAAAGCCGGGGTCACCCTGTCGCTCAAGAACATGATCGGCATCAACGGAAACAAGAACTGGCTGCCCCATCACACCGAGGGCGTTCCCGGCGAGGGCGGCGACCAGTTCAACACCGATGACGCAAAAAACCGCCTGGAGCACCGCCTTCTCGTCGCGTTCAAGGAGTGGTTCCCCTTCCTCGGCCCACTCCGGCGCCATGTCGCGGGACCGGTGAAGGCACTCGGCAGGATGGCTTTCGGCGACACCAACGTGGACCGCGTCCGCTCCGGCAACTGGTGGGGCAACGACACGATCTGGCGCACCTGCATCGACCTGAAGCGCATCCTGCTGTACGCGGACAAGGAAGGCCGCCTGTGCGACCAGCCCCAGCGCCGCTACTTCACGCTGATCGACGGGATCATCGGCGGGGAGGGCAACGGGCCGCTGGCCCCCGACGACCGGGCCTGCGGGGTCGTGATCGCTTCGGGGAACCCGGTGGTCGCGGACGCCGTGGCAACCCGCCTGATGGGTTTCGATTACCGCAACATTCCCATCATCTACCGCGCCTTCGAGCCGATGGCAATTCCCCTGACCCGCGTGGCCCACGATGACATTCGCGTTGTATCGAATTCATCGTTTTGGGAGGCGCCTCTGCCGTCCATGCCGGCCGACCGGTTCCGCTTCGCACCGCATTTCGGCTGGGAGAATCACATCCGTGTGGGCGACCAGGTGTTCGCCTCCCCCGTCCACGCGTGAGCCGCTGGCGCTGGTATCTCCATCGCCTCCGGGCGATGCCGCCCGCCGAGGTGCTTCACCGCCTCCGGCAGAAACTTGAAATTGAGCGGATCCAGTATGCGGGTCCCCCCGGCGGCCGGGATCCCGCCGAGACGCGCATCGCGGAGTTGCCGTCTTTTCCGGACGAGTCCTTCGACGCGTACCGGGATGCCCCGGAATCCTGGCGGGGGATCGCGGCACGGGCCCTGGGTTCCGAACGGAACACATTTTCCCTTCTCGGGGCGGCACCCCGGGATTTCGGTTCCCCGATCCGGTGGAACACGGATCCCGTGACGGGCGAACCGTGGCCCGCCGACCAGGATTCCTTCCGGATCCGTTACCGGGGCGACACCGGCAGGGGAGAGGTCAAGTATGTGTGGGAACTCGGCCGCATGCCTTGGCTGCTGCCGCGGGCTCTTGCCGCCCGCGTCCTGCGTGACGGGGCTGTGGCGCGGACCATCGTGGAGGATATCGCATCATTCGTCGCCGCAAATCCGCCCCTTCGCGGGATCCACTGGGTCAGCAATATCGAGGGTGCCGTCCGCATCGTCGCGTGGACCTGGAGCCTCGGGTTGGTGCAGCCGCTGGTCCGGCTCGATCCGGATTTCCTGGGGCCCGTTGCCGCCCACATTGGCTCCGCGGCGCACCTATGCCGCCGGTTCCCCTCCCTCCATTCCTCGGCGAACAATCACTTGGTGGCGGAGGCTGCGGCCATGGAAGTGGCCGGTCGTTCCTGGCCCGGAATCCGGGATGCCGCCGGAATCGCCGAATCGGGGATGCGGATCCTGGACCGGGAGATTCCCCGCCAGATACTGGAGGACGGCTGGTCCATCGAGGGCTGCCCGTCCTACCTGCTGGAGGTCGTGGAATGGAGCCTTGCGGCCGCAGCCGTGCGGCGCCGGGCCGGTTTGCCTGTCCCCGAAATATGGAACCGGCGCTGGAGTGCGGTTTCCGGCCTTTTGCGCGCGTTTTGCGGCGGGGGATACACCCTGCCCGCCATCGGCGACAGCGATGATGCCCGGGTCTTCCCGACCGGGCATCCGCACACGCCGGGGGGAACCGCCGCCGTCCTCGATGCCGCGTCGGGGAACTCGTCCGGGCGTGACCTGGGACTGGAACCGCTGGCGGCCCTAGTGCTGCCGGACAACGCGGCGGCGCAGCAGGGCGCTCCCGGCGAAAACCCGGCGCCGGCGTCCGTGATGCTGCCGCGGGGGGGAGTCGCGATCCTTCGCTCGCCCGGTTCCCGCCTTGTGTTTGATTGCGGCTTTCATGGCATGCCGCCCATCCACGCCCATGCCCACGCGGACGCGCTTTCCGTGCTGCTCGACGTGGGCGGAACCCCGGTCCTTGTGGATCCCGGCACGTATTGTTATCACGGGAAACGGGAGTGGCGCGACTGGTTCCGGTCCACGGCCGCCCACAACACGCTGTGCGTTGGTGGCCGCGACCAGTCCGAGATGCGCGGCCCCTTTCTTTGGGGGCGGGTTGCGGAGACGCGCCTGCTGGGGTGGAGTGGCGATCCGTCACCGGCCTGTTGTGCCGAACACAACGGATACGCACCGTGGATCCACCGCCGGCGCGTTTCCGCGGACGAGTCGTCCCTTTGGAAGATCGAGGATTGGCTGGAGTCGCCCCCCGGACGGCAGATACCCTGCGGTGACGCGGTCCTGTGGTGGCATTTCGCGCCGGGGGAAGTCACCCGGATGGACAGCGCCGCCACCTGGTGTGCGGGCGGGCTCCGGGTTGTTCTCGAATGGAGCGGCGCGGCGGTCAGCGGCGTGACCCTTCACCGGGGCGAGTCGAGTCCTCCGCAGGGATGGATAAGTCCCGGGTTCTCCGTCAGGCAGCCGGCCCCTGCCCTGGCCGTGCGGCTGGCGGCCGGGACATCGCCTGCCTGCGTGACTACAATCCGCCTCGGATAAGCCCCCTCAGCACGGCCAGGTTCTCCACGTCCTCTTTCATGTCGGGGCCCTTGTCGGTTTCCAGGACCATCGGGATGCCCCGCAGGCGCGGGTCGTTGACCAGCATGCGGAAGGGTTCCAGGCCCAGTTCGCCCTTGCCGATGTGCTCGTGGCGGTCGAGGCGCGAGCCGAAGGGTTTCTTCGAGTCGTTCACGTGGATCGCGGCGAGGCGGGCAATGCCGATCTCCCTTTCAAACTCGTCCCAGGTCGCGTCGTAACCCTCGCGGGTGCGCAGTTCCTTGCCCGCGGCGAAAACGTGGCACGTGTCCAGGCACACGCTGAGCCGTTTGCCGTCCCGGGTCTGGGTGATGATGCTGGCGATGTCCGCAAAGGTTCCGCCCACCGTGGTGCCCTGGCCTGCGGTGGTTTCCAGCAGGATGCGCGACTCGCAGTCCGGCAGGGCCGTGTGGATTTCATCGATGGCGGATGCCACCCGCGCGATTCCCGCCTCGATGCCGTCCCCGCCGTGGGCGCCCGGATGGACCACCAGGCCCGGGATTCCCAGGGCCGCGCACCGCGACAACTCGTCCACCATGTCCTCGATCGACTTGCGCCGGATCTCCGGGTTCGACGATGCCAGGTTCACCAGGTAGATCGAGTGCGCCACCACCGCGCGCACCCGGGAGTCCGCGATCCGTTCGCGGAATGAGGCGATGTCGTCCGGCTTCTGCGGCGGGAACTGCCAGCGCGTGTTGCCCTTCACAAACACCTGCATGGCCGTGCAGCCGATGCTCTCGGCACGGTCCAGGCCCGCCGTCATGCCGCCGGCCACGCTCACATGCGTGCCCAGCAGCGGTTCTCCCTGTCCGGGTTTCGTGTCCGCCATCATCCCGCCAGCATGATGGTTGTTCCGGGTTCCCGCAAGCAATCTGTCGGGCGGGGGCGATGAAGAATCGGGGGCGCCCGTTTGCATGTTCCCGTGCCATGGCGGACGATCCCGAATACGAAATCCAGCCGTTCTGCTGTCTCCAATGCGGCAACTGCTGCCGTGGCGAGGGGATCGTGCGCATCCGTGCCGAAGAAATCGGTCGGATCGCCGGGTTCCTCGGCCTTACCGTGGACGGGTTTCGCGGGTGCCACACCCGCGCGCCCGGGGATCCGGAGCAGGCCGCCGCGGGTGACCTGTGGGCGCTCGACAAACCGGGCCCCGACCGCGAGTGCATCTTTCTCGAGGACAACCGTTGCGTCATCCACCCGGTGAAACCGGTGCAGTGCATCGGTTTCCCGCTGAAATGGCGGACTCCCGACGTCATGGACTACTGCGAAGGAATGCGCCGGTAGGCATACCGCCGGTCCGTCCCCGGCCAATTCGGCTGCCCGGGGGGCCTTCGGTCCCGGTTGCCCTTCCGTTGCCTTTGCCCTTGCCCTTGTCCCGCGCTTGCCGGATGGTCGGACCATGGGGGAAGTCACCTTCCATCGCGCGGGCCGTGCCCTTGGCTGGTACGCCGGGATGGCCATTGCGGCTGTTGCGGCGGCCGGATTTGTCCAGGCTGGCGGCCGGTTGCCGGGTTGGCCCGTGCCGGCTCTCAACTATGACACGCTTCGCGTGTCGCTGTTTCTTGCCGTCGCGGTACTCGGCGTCACCCTGCGGATTGCGGCCCAGTCCACCATAGGACTGTTGGTCGGCCTGTCGTTCACGGCCGTTCTCGGGTTCGAGGCGATCGCCGGCCTGCCCGGGTCGGGGTTTCTTCGGGCGATACCGGCCGCACAGGCGGGACTGGACCTGCCGCCCATCGCCGCATCCGTGGCCCTGATGCTCGCGCTGTTTTCGTCCCTGCCCGAACGGGCCCGCGTGAAGGGCCGCTGGCTCCTTGCCGCGGTGGCCGTCCTCCACCTGGCGTCCGGCGTCCTGATCGTTTTCCTGGTTCACTCCGTCGCGCCGCCTGACTCGCCGGATCGGTGGTTTTCCCGGTGGCTTCCCCTGGTGCTTGCCGCGCCCCCTGCCGTGGTCGGCATTTTCATCACGCGGCGTTTTTCAGTGCATCCGACGGGGCTTGTGGCCGGGCTGGCCGTCTTTCTCCTGCTGGGCTCCCTCTCGGCTGCCGGTCATTGGGTTCCCGTGAAATGGGTCCGTGCCACTTCCGCCCCGGCGAACCTGGCCGTGTGGGCGATCTCGGCCATCCCCTTCGGTTTCCTGGTGGACGCGCTCCACGCCCTGGCGCGGGTGCGCCTGTACAGCGGCACACTCGCCGACGCGTCCCTGCGCGATCCCCTGACCGGGCTGTTCAACCGCCGGGCCCTTGCGACCGCGGCTTCGGGCCTCTTTCGCGACAGCATGCACGCGGGGCAGCCCGTCTCGGTGCTGATGCTGGACATCGATCATTTCAAGATGGTGAACGATCTCCACGGCCATCCGGCCGGGGATAGCGTGCTGCGGCAGTTTGCGGAGATCCTCGTTGCCAGCGCCCGCGCGTCCGACACCACGGCCCGTTACGGCGGGGAGGAGTTCGTGGTCGTGCTTCCCGGATCCCCGCTGGGGCCCGCCCTGCGCCTCGCCGAGCGGATCCGGGAAACCGTCGAGGGCACCATCTTCACCCACGGCAAACTGAAGCTCAACCTGACCGTCAGCATCGGCGCCGCCACCGCGTTTCCGGGCGAAATGGCGAGTTTCGACGCGCTCGTGGAGTGCGCCGACCGGAACCTCTACCGCGCGAAGCGGGAGGGCCGCAACCGCGTGCTCGCAAACCCCATCATCGCCGAGGCTGAAACGGACTGATCCCGGCGCCCGCCACCCGTGCGCGCGCCCCCGGCCCCGCCGTCACTCCTCGCGCATGCCGCAGAACAGCTTGTTCTCCCACTTATAGTTCGTGTTCTCGATCTCGGCGGTCCAGATGTGCCCGACGTTCGCGGTCAGCATCTCGTCCTCCCGCGTGAAGTCCTTGCGGTAGCCCAGGGGCCGGAGGTGCCGGGCCGCGATCCGGCGCGCCGCGCGCGCCACGATGTTCATCGGCGACTCGTCCACCATGCTCTTCAGGCAGTCCACCCATTCCTGCCTCGTGACGCCGTAGTCGGCCAGCCGGTAACGCTCGTAGCCCTTGTCGAACTCCAGCAGTTCCGTGCGGATCAGGTCCACCACCTTGCGGGCCTCGGCCGTGCGCCCCTGCCAGTGCAGGATCGTCACATAGTTGCACATGGCCAGCACCAGCATCACCACGTTCTGGTACACGGCGCGCTGGTCCAGGTTCTCAAAGTGGGTCGCGTGGCTGCGCTGGGCGTCGAGGGCAAAGAAATAACCCTGGGCCGCAACGCCTGCCGTCACAATATCCTCGTCCTTCAGGCGCTTCTTGCAGTCCTTCATCAGGTAGTCGGCCACGATCTCCCCAAGCTGGATTTCGGCCTCGCTCATGTCGCCCTGGATGAAGTGCTCGCGCCAGTGCACATAGGTGTAGTGCACCAGGAACTCGGTGACGTTGCGGCGCACGATTTTCAGTTCCTTGGATCCGCAGATGTTGGCGAGAATCTCCAGGAATCCGCCCTTCATGGTTTCCGGGTCGCCCTTGATTCCCTGAGCGCAGACTTTCCGCGCCTGGTTGAGCGCGAGTTTCCAGCACTGGGGACCGGTCTCCTGCACCTTGCCGGTGCGCGTGCGGCGCACATAGGGCCGGTTCTCATCCACCAGTTTGAAGAGCGCGTTCGAGTCGAGCACGCCCTCCCACCGGCCCAGAGAAACACTCGTGTGCCAGTCGTTCCAGCCCGTGTTTTCCTTCAGGGTGATTTCCATCGGCTCGTGCGCGGAGCGCCCGAACTTGCCGCTGGCCTTGCGGCGCACGAAAATGTCGGGCGAAACGGCCATGTACGACAACTGGGCCAGTTTCACGACCTTCTGCTCAAAATTCTGGGCCGACTTGCTGTTGAAGGTCAGCGACTCCAGGTCCTCGTAATGACCCCAGCAGTAGTTCACGCCCTGCTCGTTCAGCTCGCTGTCCACCTTGGCGATGGTGCGGTCGATGAGCTTCTTCACGCTCGGGTTGGAGTAGGTCACCCAGTCACTGAAACCCTTGTCGCGGAACATGACCGAAACCGTGTCCTTGTCCCCGGTGCGCACGCGCGCCCACGACTTCATCAGCACGTCGGTGTCCTTGTCCACGGCCTGGCTGTTCTCGAACAGCACCACGAGGTGCGCGTCGTGAATGCGTTCGGACTTCGCCATGGCGGCGAATTCCTCCTGCAGGATGCGCAGCGACGCCACCGAGTAGCCGCACTCGGGCAGCCAGAAGGGGACCACGAACTGGGTCTCGCCGTGGGCGGCCCGCAGGTAGGCCTGGTAGTCCTTCAGGATCTTCCAGTACAGCAGCAGCCCCATGCGGATCACCAGGCGGCGGTCGAAATCGCTGTCCAGCATCGGCAGAATCGCGTTGAACGGGGTGGTGGCGCAGGGCGAGATCACGCCCGAGCGGAAAAGTTCCACCAGCGAGCCGTAGGTGTTCTCACCCTGCTCGTAGTCCAGTTCCACGATCCGGTTCAGCGTGTCGGGATCAATGTCGCAGCTCATGAACGGGATCATCCCCCGTTCATTGAACTTCTCGGCAAGGGCCTGGCGGATGTAGTAGGCGACCGAGGTCAGCACCCGCAGGAACGGCCTGTAACTCTTGACCATCATCTCGGTCCAGTTCTTGCCACGGACGACGTCCGTGCCAATCACCGTGCTGACGGGCGAGATGCGCTCCAGGTACTTGGGCGGCTCCGACAGTTTGTCCAACCATTCGTCGAGGTCCGCGTCGTCGAGGTCCGGGGGAAGAACCCGGTCAATGTCCATGCGCGATCCGACGATGAAGGAGTGGCTGTGGTAGACCGGGTGCAGTTGATTCATTGGCATGCTGCGGTTTTCAAAGACCTCGCTCTTTCGGGGGGATGTTCGTCAAAACGCAAATGGACCAAGGTTTCCGAAAAGCCGTTGTCAATATTTTTCGGTTTTCACGGCTTGGATTGAAATCGGGAAATCGCTGATTCTCCTCGGTTTGGACCGCTTCCGGTCCTCCACGGACCTGGTATCACCTATTAGCCCTACACCGACTCCCGCGGGGAATTGGCGTCAGGCGGCCATTTTGTGCAGTCGGGTGCCGCCAGGGCCTCCGGCCTTCTGCTTCTCTGGGAGACTGCGGAAACGCGTTTTTCCGCTGGAACACCCGGGATCGGGGCGATAGGCAACAGTCCGATGGAAAAGACCCCCGAACCCAAACCCCTCATCCAGTCGGCTCCCGAGACGCTGGACGTGGAGCAGATCATGGCGGAGATCCGGATCGCCGTGGAGGAAAAGCGCCGCGCCGGAATCTACGACGCGGAGCTGCCCCAACTGTCCAGTTTCCTCCGCCCGGGCAGCAGCGCCCTGGGACTGGACGACCAGATCAACCTGCTGGCGGCTTCCGCCCAACTGGACCTGGACGGGGATCCCATTTCCTCCCACCGCCCGGTTTCCGGCCCTTTCATCGTGGCCTTCAAGAAGTTCTTCCGTCTGTGGACCCGCAAGTACACCGACGGGCTCTTCCTCCGACAATCGCACTTCAACACCGAGGCGGTTGCCACCATCCGCGACCTGCGCCGCGAGGTGGAGAACCTGCGGCGGGAAGTGGCCGAGTTGCGGGACTCAGCCGCGTCGCGGAAGTGAGGCATGCCGGGCGGCGACGGTTCGCGGCCGCCGTGCTTGTCTCATCAGTCCGTGGCCTTTCCCGCCGAGTCTCTCCAAACCCCATGTTGAAAGGTCAGCCATGAAATTGCGCTTCCCCATCCTGCTCACATGGGTTGCCCTCCTGGCCCCCTGGGCCCCACCGCTTCACGCGGAAACCTCGGCCCCCCTCACGCCGGAATTTCGCGAGCGCGAGATCACGCGGCTGGTCGGGCAATTCGGACCGCGCCTTCTCAAGTCCCGCTATCTGGAGCGCGGCGAATGCCGGGACACCACCTACCCGGGGTGGGAAGGGTTTCCCCTGAAAAAGTGGCGCTACACCGTGTTCGACTGGAAGACGAGCCAGACCAAGCACGCCGAAGTCATCCTGCTGAACCCCGACCCGCGGCAGGTTTCCCGCTGGGTGGTCAGCGCGTGCGCCGCCGCCCGCGGCGGCTGGCTGGACCCGCGCGACACGGACCGCCTGTTCCATCACATTCTCGGCCAGTCGGGGGGGCAGTTTCCCGTTGCCGGCATCGTTTACGAGGACATGGAGGGTGACGGGCTCAACAAGGTTTACTGCTTCCGCCACGGGGTCACCGTGCAGGTGCCCGGGATTCCCAACGGCCAGACCACCCAGCCCACCGAGACGCAGATCGATCTTTCGCTATACGGGCCGGTGTCCCGCGTGCGCCGTTACGCCCGCATCCAGAGCACTTCGCCGGGCGATTATGTCGCCGCGGGGGGGCGTCTTCCGGTCGGTCCCGATTCCAACCCCGGTCCCGGCTGGATGGATGTGATCCGCACGACCTACCAGGCCGCGTGGGGACACGACGAGTACGAGCTGATGACGGCTTTGGCAAGGCGGAGGCTGGACGGGCTCAAGGATCCGCCGCCGCCACCCGCCGTCAAACCTTGAGAAGCGCGGCGATTTCCTCCTCGTCGCCCACCGTGCCCAGTTCCACCTGCAGCAGGCTCTGGATCTGGTCGAGGTTCACGAGGCCCGACATGTCGAGGATCCGGCCCCGGAACACCACGAACAGGTCGGGGAACTCGCGCCCCGCATCGCCGTAGATCGTGTGCTTGTCGAAGAACTCCTTGAGGCCGGAGACCACCTCGCGTTTCGTCCCCGAAGCGCAGTCGCCGTTGCGCAGCTGCAGCCGGATGATTCCCTCGCGGTCCAGCACCCGGTACTGGTTCTGGGTGCGGGTGAGCAGGCCGCCGAGCCGCCGCACCTGCGTCGGCGCGTGGTACACGGCCAGGCCGCCGGCCTCCGCCACGCGCGTCACACCCTGGATGTCGCCGCGCACGGTCTGGCGCACCCGCTGTTCCAGTTCCTCCGCGCTCATCGCCGCCTTGCCCAGTTCGCGGGTCCGCAGCTCGGTGGTGCCGGTGGCCGAGGCGCGCAGGATGTTCTTCTGCGCGTCGATCTCGATCTGCACCTCGATGCTGTCCGGGTTGGCCCCCATCCGGACCACCGAATCCTCGGCCTCCTTGCGGATCTTCAGCACGTCGGCCTCCGTGGGGGCGATCACGGTCTTCTCGATGGTGTCGCGCACGAGGGCCAGGGCCACACCGATGGCCGAGATGACCGCCGCGTTTTTCGCGATCTCGAAGGGCAGCCCCATGCGGTTTGCCGTGAACGGCACGATAGCCGCCGCGCCTCCGCCGCCGCCGGTCAGCGTCAGCAGCTGCGGATCCAGCTCGTAGTCCTCGATCATGTCCCGCACGACCTGCTGCACCTTGTGGGTGGCCCTGTCCATCATCTCGGTGGCCACGGCCTTCGGGTCATCGCGTCCCATGAAGCGCGCCAGCGCCTCGAATGCCTGCGCGACGGCCTCGCCGTTACCCTCCGCCGTGTCGCCCGCGGGCACCAGCCCCAGGTAATTCGACGCGCAGGTGGGCGTGACCGAGCAGGTGTCCCCCCCTGCCGCCGCCATGCGAACGTAATCTTTCGGGTCGTCGGGCTTCGGCTGGAAGTGCTCGCAACCGGGTTGCGCCGCTTCCTTCCTGGAGAAGGCGGCGTAGTGGACATTCGCGATGTGGGCGCTGCGCGGGCCGACATCGGTCACGTGCCGCCCGGATGTGCGCGGCAGCGATCCGCCGGCCACGCCGAGCGTGCGGACGTCCAGCGTGCGCACGTAGAGGCGGTTTCCGCCCACGGTGGCGCTCATCACCAGTGACTTGCCGTTGCGGATGGCGCTGATGTCGGTGGACGTGCCGCCCACCTCGAGCATGATGCCGTCGGTGATGCGCGCGTACATGAGCGCGGCGGCCACACCCGCCGCGGGGCCGCTCAGCATGGTCAGGATCGGCCGCCGCCGCATCTGCTCGATGTCCATGATGCCGCCGTCGCTGCGCATGATCATCAGCGGCGCCCTGATGCCCGCCTCCCTCACGCTGCTCTCGGTCATGTTGGCCGTTTCCAGCATCTTCGGCATCATCGAGGCGTTGATCACCGCCGTGCGGGTGCGGGCGCGGAGGCCGTAGAGCTGCGATATTTCCGAGCCGCTCGTGGCGGGGATCCCGCGCCCGCGGCAGTGCGCCGCGACAGCCTTCTCGTGGGCCGGGTTTTCCACGCTGAAAGCCTCGCTGGCCACGATCACCTGGGCGCCCTGCCTCACCAGCGCGTCCACGGCGGCCGCGATGCGCGAGTCATCGAGGCCCTGCGAGGTGTCGATGAATTCGTGAAGGGTGCGCAGGAAGCGCCCGGGGGCGAGCTCGATGCTGCCGATCCGGGTCTGGGCTTTCGCGCGGCCCCTGCCCATGCCGCCCGCCATCCCCACGATGCCCACGGGGGCCACGTCGCCCTCCAGCAGGGCGTTGGTGGCCTGCGTGGTTGAGTGGGCGATCAGCACGACCTCCTCCGGCGCGATGGAGCCCTCTTCGAGCAGCTTGAAGATGGACTGGACGATGCCGCCGGCCACGCCGCGCTGGTCCGTGTGGGTGGTGGGCACTTTCACGGTCGCGATCAGGTCGAAGGTGGCCACGTCAATGGCCACGGCATGGGTGAAGGTGCCGCCCACGTCGATTCCCACCCGGATCCTGCGCATTTCCTTCGCGTCGCCTGCCATTGCCTGTCCCTCTTTTTCTTATCCGATGACCGACCTGTAAACCTGGAGCGTTTCGCGGGCCGCCCGGTCCCACGAGAAAGTGGCCGCCCGTTCCAGCCCGCGGGCGCGCAATTCCGTCCGCAGGCCCGGATCCGCCAGGAGCCGCCGCAGGCCCTGCGCGATGGCCCCCCCGTCGAGGGGATTCACCAGCACGGCCGCGTCGCCCACCACCTCGGGCAGGCTGGACGTGTCCGAAACCAGCACCGGCGCCCCGCACGCCATCGCTTCCAGCGGCGGAAGGCCGAACCCCTCGTAAAGCGAGGGAAACGCCAGGAACTCGCAGTGGTTCATGAATTCCACGACCTCGTCGTCGCCGAGGTGACCCAGGAAGAGGATCCGGTCGCGGTGCGCCGCGCGCTCCGCCGCCTCGAAGATCCCCTCGAAAAGCCAACCGCGATCGCCGACGATGACCAGCTGATGTTCTGGGAACTCGCCGGCCACGCTGTCAAAGGCGTTGATGAGGCGCGCCACGTTTTTCCCCGGCTCGAGCGTCCCCACATATAGCACGTATGGCCGGTCCACGCCGCGCCGGGCGACCGCGGTCTCCCCGCGCGCACGACCGGACGGCCTGTAACGCGGGTGGACGCCCGGGTACACCACCACGGTGCGGGCCGCCGCCGCCGGAAAGAACCGCGCGATGTCCCCGCGCGAGTGCTCGCTGCAGGTGATGATGCGGTCCGCGACGCGCACCGTGCTCCGGGTCATGGCATGCCAGTACTTGCGCCGCAGCCACGGGCAGCGCTCCGGGTGCACGAAGTAGGAAAGGTCGTAGATGTTCACGACGTGCGGCAGCACCTTGCGCACCGGCAGGAAGTTGGAAAGACCCACCAGGAGGTCGCACCCGGACCTGGCCGCCTCGGCCGGGAAGCGCAGGTATTCGTTGGCCAGGCGCACCTCGCGCCACCCCTCGGGCAGGCCCCATGCCACGGCCTCCACGTTGGGCGCCGGCAGCGCGTAGTTGGCGCGGTTGTCCGGCGAGCAGTACACGCGAAAACGGGCCTGCGGATCGGCCGCGGAAAGCCCTTCCAGCAGGCCGGCAATATACTGGCCCACGCCGCTTTTGGCGGCGCGCACCTGCATGGCATTGAGGGCGGCGTACATGGGAAAGGCGATGACTTGCCGTCCGCGCGGCGTTGTCAAGCAATCGGCCCATCCCCGCCCCGAACCCCGCAGGCCCCGGGCAATGAATCTCCCCGCCGGATGGTAACGCCCTTAACTGGAACCGTCCGATGGAAACTCTCGTTTTCGAAAGCAGCTCCCCCGAAGCCACCGCGGCCATTGCGGCGGCCTATGCCCGCGTGGTCGAGCCGGGAATGGCGCTGTCGCTCGAGGGCGACCTCGGGGCCGGCAAGACGCTTTTCACTCGGGCGCTGGTCCGGGCGCTCGGAAGCGCCGATTCCGTCGCCAGTCCCACTTTCGTGCTCCAGCGCATCTACGCCACGGCCGCCTCCCTGATCCGCCGCGTGTTCCACTACGACCTTTACCGGATCGGTTCCTACCACGAACTGCAGGATCTGGGTTTCGAGGAACTGCCCGACGACGGCATCGCCGTCGTGGAGTGGGGCGAGAGACTGGCCGACCATTTCCCGATGCCCCTGTCGCGCATCGCGTTCGAGGTCACCGGCGACGAAACCCGCCGGATCACCTTCACCGTCCCGGAGGTCGCCGCGGGGCAGATGAAGGAGTGCGGCATCCCCCCCGCCTGAGGGTGCCGCAGCGCACTACGCCGCGGCCGCGGCCACGGCATCCGCGAGCGCCGCTACCTGTTCGTCCGTGTGCGAAGCCATCACCGTGATGCGCAGCCGCGAGGTGCCCCGGGGGACGGTGGGCGGGCGGATGGCCACCACGAGGAATCCCCGGTCGCGAAGTTCCGCCGATGCGCGCAGCGTCCGCTCCGCGTCGCCGAGGATGACCGGCACAACCGGGGAGGGCGATTCGGGAACCGTGAATCCGTGTTCCCGGAGCCGGACCCGCAACAGCGCGGACCTGCGCGCGAGGGCCCCGATGCGCTCCGGTTCTTCCACGATCACATGGACCGCCTCGAGCGCGGCGGCGGCGGAAGGAGGGGCCAGCGCCGTGTCGAAGATGAAGGCCCGCGCCCGGTTCACCAGGAGATCCCGAAGCACCGCGGGTCCGGCGATGAAACCTCCCTGCGATCCGAGGGCCTTGCTCAGCGTGCCCATGTGAATGACGCGCGGACCGCAAATGCCGGCCAGCGCGGCCGCGCCGCGGCCGCCCGGGCCGATCGTGCCCGTTCCATGGGCGTCGTCCACCACCAGCAGGGCGTCGTGCCGTTCGCACAGGGACATCATTTCCGCCAGCGGCGCCAGGTCGCCGTCCATCGAGAAGACCCCTTCGGTGACGACGATGGCCGCCGGCGACTTGCCGCCCGCCGCCGCGCGCGCCAGATGCTGCCCCAGTCGCGCCAGGTCGTTGTGCGGAAAGGTGCGCCAGGGCGCGCCGGAAAGCTGCGCCCCGTCCACCACGCAGGCGTGCGACAACCGGTCGAAGAACACCGCCACCCGTGAACCGTCGCTGCGTCGCGCCAGCGCCTGCAGGACGCCCAGGTTGGCCAGGTAACCGGACGAGAATACGAGGGCCGCCTCCGCTCCCTTGAACGCGGCCAGCGCGTCCTCGAGTTCGCGGTGGGGGAGAAGCGACCCCGTGATGAGCCGCGACCCGCCCGATCCGGCCCCGAAGCGGGTTGCCGCGGCGGCGGCCGCCGCCGTCACCCGCGGATGCGCCGCAAGATCGAGGTAATTGTTGGAGGAAAAGTTGAGCCAGCGCCTGCCGTCCCGGCCCAACCAGGCAGCGGGGGCGTTGTCACCGTGAAGCAGCTGGCGCCGCAGGGATGCCCCGGCGATGGCATCCAGGGTCCGCGCCGCGTCGCCCCACGGGGCCGGCGGCGCGCCGCCGTCAGACCTCGTCAACGCTCACGCGCAAGGCGATTTCGCGAAGCGTGGACGCGATCCGGTCCGCTTCCGGCCGGTCGGTGATGGTCACCACGGCCCGGCCCCGGTCGTGCGCCCGCATCATGATGTCCGTCGAGGTGTCCAGGTCGAAGCCCGTGGCCTTCATCAGCTGAGCCACCACCTCAAGCATCGTGTGCGCCTCGTCGTTGAAAAGGACAACACGGCACCCCTCGCCGCCGCGCGAGGTCTGGATCTGTTCGTCGGTTTCCGTTTCCGGATCCATGACCTGCGGCAGCAATTTCTTGCGGGGCTTGTCTCCCGGCATCCTTGGATTGCGATTGCTCATGGGCCTCTCGCCTTTACTATACCCTTATGTCGCCTGATCCATCGAAACCGGCGTCCGGACCCTCCGGACTCCGCAACATCCGTCTCGTCATTGAGTATGATGGGACAGATTACGCCGGATGGCAGCGCCAAAAGAACGGCGTTTCGGTGCAGCAGCGCCTCGAGGAGGCCCTCGGGGCGCACATTGGCTCCCCCGTCCGCCTGAACGGATCGGGGCGGACCGACGCCGGTGTGCACGCCCTGGGGCAGGTTGCCAATTTCCACACGGACTCCTCCCTTCCTGCGCGCGCGATCTGGCGCGGGGCGCTGGAACACCTTCCGCCCGACATCGCCATCGTGGGGGCGGACGAGGTGCCGCCGACCTTCGACGCGCGCCGCGGCGCGGTCCTCCGCTGGTACCGCTTCCACCTGCTCAACCGCGACGTGGCGCCGGCCGCCGCGCGCCAGTACCTCACCCATGTGTCCCGTCCCCTCGACCGCAACCGGATGCGCGAGGCGGCCGCGACTTTGTCCGGAGAGCACGATTTTCGGGCCTTCCGCGCCGCATCCTGCACGGCCACCCGCACCCGGCTCCTCATGCACCCGATCCGGATCACCGAGCCGGGTGACGGCATCCTCCTGCTCGATTTCTGGTGCCGCTCGTTCCTCCAGAACATGGTCCGCATCCTTGCCGGAAGCATGGTCGCCTGCGGCCGCGGCCAGATGGACGCCGGCGATTTGACGCGGATGCTGGAACACGGCGAACGAAACCGCCACGCCGTCACCCTGGCCCCGAACGGCCTGTTTCTTCAGCGCGTCTGCTACCCCGGCGACGAACTCCCGCTTTTCTGACTCCCGCGTCGCGGTCCCCGCGGCGCCGGAACCCCGGCGGCTGGCAGCTGGTTGCAGTTTCCCCTTGCACCGCCCCGGACCCGGCGCGTACCAGCACGGGCGTCGTGTCGTGCGCCCCCCCGGGTGTCCCGGTTACGGCAAATTCGTCCCCCCCGAGGTTGCCATGAAGTTCACCGGTTCCATGTGCGCGGTCGTAACGCCCTTCAAGGACGGGCGCATCGACGCCCGTGCGTTCGAGCGCCTGATCGAGTACCAGATCGAAAACGGGACCTCCGGCCTCATTCCCTGCGGCACCACCGGCGAATCCGCCACCCTCACCCACGATGAGCACCACCAGGTGGTGGAGCTGTGCGTCAAGTTCGCCCGCGGGCGGGTTCCGGTCATAGCCGGCACCGGGTCCAACGCCACCGCCGAGGCCATCTCGCTCACCCGCGCGGCCAAACATTCGGGCGTGGACGCCGCGCTTCTCATCGCCCCGTACTACAACAAGCCCACGCAGGAGGGCCTCTACCAGCATTACAAGGCCGTGGCCGACGCGGTGGACCTGCCCCAGATCCTGTACAACATCCCCGGCCGCAGCGCCGTCAACATCGCTCCCGAAACGGTGGCCCGTCTTGCCGGGCACAAGAACATCGTGGCGGTGAAGGAGGCCAGCGGCTCGATGGACTACGTGTCGCAGCTTCGCCTGCTGAGCGACATCACCATCCTGTCGGGCAACGACAACCTGACGCTGCCCCTGCTGGCCCTGGGCGCCGAGGGCGCGATCAGCGTGCTGGCCAACGTGGCGCCCCGCCATTGCGCCGACATGGTGGCCGCCGCCCAGGCCAATGACTGGGCCCGCGCGCGCGAACTCCACTACCAGACTTTCGGCCTTGTGGACGCGCTGTTCTGCGAAACCAACCCCATCCCCGTGAAGGCCGCCCTGGCCATGATGGGGATGATCACCGGTGAAATCCGCCTGCCGATGACGCCGCTCAGCGAGAAGAACGCCCCGCGCCTGAAGAAAGAGCTCGAAGCCGTTGGCCTGCTCGGCGTCGGCGCCGCACGCTAAGAAACAACCACACCGCCATCCGCCGCCTGCAGGTGACTTGGCCGCCGTCGCGGCACGGGCGTCCCGCCCGTGAAACCGGATGCGGAGCAGATCAAACGGACGACATCTCCCGGGGGCGGGAAACACTCCGGCGGTTCCGGAACCCCCCGGGCGGTTTCACCGCCGTTCCATCCGGCACATGGGCGGGGACGCCCATGCCACGGGAACACGGCCACACCCGCCCCCGGCCCGCCCTGAACCCAAGCGCAATTTCACGCTGGCAAACCGCGCTTGGTCTGCCAATCAGATGGGCGTGGCTCTTCAGAACCAAACCAAAACCCACGGGAAATCCCAAATGGTCACCGTCGAACTGCTTTCGGACCTCGCGCGCCGCGCCGGCGCCATCACGCTCCAGCATTACCAGTCCGGCCTCGCCATCGAAACCAAGGCCGACGAATCGCCGGTCACCATCGCCGACCGCCAGACCGAGCAGTTCCTGCGCGCCGAGATCGCACGCCTCTTCCCCGGCGACGGGATCGTGGGCGAGGAGTTCGGGGCCACCGAGGGAACGACCGGCCGCAAGTGGATCGTGGACCCGATCGACGGCACCAAGAGTTTCATCCACGGCGTGCCGTTCTACGGCGTGATGATCGGCGTGGAACAGGACGGCGCCATGCTGGCGGGCGCGGTTTACATCCCCCCGCTCTGCGAGATGGTGGTCGCCGTGAAAGGCGCGGGATGCTGGTGGAACGGAAAACGCGCCCGGGTCACCGCCACGGAGCGTATCGAGGACGCACTCCTTCTCACCACCGACATCGCCCACCACCACCAGCACGGGCGGGGCGCCTCGTGGGAGGCCCTGTCGCGCCGGGCGCGCCTCGTGCGCACGTGGGGCGACTGCTACGGCTACGTCCTCGTGGCCACCGGCCGGGCCGACATCATGCTCGACGCCATCATGAGCCCGTGGGACATGGCCGCCCTCCAGACCATCCTGGAGGAGGCCGGGGGCGCCTTCAGCGACTATGAAGGCAAGGTCTCCATCTACAGCAACAGCGCCATCGGTTCCAACGGCATCCTCCATGCCGAGGTGCTCCGCGTGGCGCGCGAATTGGCCCCCGGGGAATAGCCGCGCCCCGCGCCTTGTAGCCAAAAGCGCGGCGCGGCGGCCCCCCCGGCACGCATGGCGCACAGCGTGGGCGTGTAGCTCAGTGGTAGAGCAGCGGACTTTTAATCCGTTGGTCGTGGGTTCGATCCCCACCGCGCCCACCAGTCGTGCCCCCTTCAAAGTTCCGTTCCGGATGGCAATGGTGTTTGCCAGCCACGAGTTGAGTACCCCCGCAACTCGTTCCCCCATTTGCCTTGGGATCATCCCCTCCCGGAGACACGCTCTATTCCGCTAGGACACCAGCGAGGTGGGATGAATGAGAAGGTTCCATTTCCGACGCGTTTTCCTACAACTGACCCGGGTATCCTCTGCGACGGTGCCCGTCGCGCAGGCACCTGCGGGGCGTCCATCCGCCACGCCTGCATTTATCGGATGCTGAACGAACTTAACGTGCCCGGTTCGGACCACCTGAAAGGGCGGTGATCCCACTATCTACGCGAAGGGCAGGGCTTGAACGCCTTGCCCTTTGTCGTTTCTAGGGTTCGTAATAGGTCATGGTTCCTTTGATGCTTGCGGGTTTTGTGATGTATTCAACCGAATCGTCTGGAACAACACGGACCTTGAAGGGTTTCGTTTCATCTTGCTTTGATCCATTCTTTTCCCGCAAGAAGAAATAGTTCCCGAAGTGGCCGACTAGTTGCAGGGTGCTTGTGGTTGGCTTGGTTTTGTCTGGGCGGAACACCACAGAAGCAACCTTGTCTTCCTTGGGGGAACGAGCTTGTTCGTATCCGACGGCATGGCAGTAAAACAGGAACAAATAACACACAATGGCACTATTGTATAGCGTATATTGAAGCGAGTCGATAGAACGAGTTGAAAGGTACTGCGTGAAATGGAAGGATAGCGGCAAACACATCATAAATATGATCGGGGGAAAGTCGCTTGGCCTTATAACGCTAGTGGCTGCGCCCCATGAGCCTTGAGAGACTAAAACATAAATGAAAGCGAGGATCGTTGGAATAAGCATTAGTCCACACAACAGGAGCCATACAAGTTGATTGGATTTGTTCCGCTTTATGATTGGAATCAGAAAAATCCAAGCACCAAAAAGAAGTTGTGTGCCAATAGTCTTGATGGTTGTGATTACCACGATAAACCCGCGCATAAGAAGATCGGCGTTAGGAATGCTGAAGGGTGCCCAACTAAGTCCGTATGCGTTTAGTTCTCCGGTGGCATGGCAATAGCCAATCCCTAAAAGCATGGCAGACAGCAAGACGAGAAGCGAACCGCCCGCAGATATCAGGCGCAATGCCGATGGGTGAAGCCAATCCTTAACCTTCTGGGCACCGCTTGGTTGCGAACCCGACTTCACCACTACGATTGACCGATTCCTTCTAAGCCGTCCTGCAAGTCTGTTCATGGATAAGCCCCGCCCGTAGTTAGGGGCCGAAAGCCTTTCGACCTTCGGCCCCTTTTGGGTTAGATTGCGCTAGGGAACTACTTGGGACGCTTGACGCCAGCGGCGGCCAGGGCATCGGAAACACGCCCAATGACCTTGTAGCCGTGCTTACTGGCATAAGCATCGTTGGCATATTTCACTTCATCCGGTGTGAGCTTCTCGCCGTTCTTCACCTTGGCCTTGATCGCTTCCAGCTTGGCCTTGGCTGCTTGAACTTCTGGGGTATCTTCCTTCGCCACGCGTTGCCGCTTGGGTGCGGAGGAACCAGAAGGAGCGGGACGCGCAAAGCCCCCACGCATCGCTTTCGCTGCCAATGCCAGAAGTTGTTCTGCCGTGAAATGCTGAAGAATGGTTTCTTCGGAAATCTTGACTTGGACTTCCTGAACCACGGTGAAGCCGCTTGCCTTGCCCCTTGCCATGTTTGCACAAATCCTTTCTTGGGATAGGGTAGCCTAGAACGTAGGCTGAAAGGGTTTGCAACGGGAAAATGCGGGCCTGGGCTACTTGGGTTGGGCAACTTCTTGGACTTGGTTTGCAATTTCGGGGAAGTTGTTGAACTTGCAAACACCATTGTTGGAATTGTTGTAGTACGTTAGTTGCTTAACGTAGTGCGAGAATGGACGCGGGGCTTTTGTGAAAACCGCCAAAGTGTTTCCGCTTTTGTCAACAAAGGTGAACGGGTCTTTGCCAGTTACGGCCTTGACCATGTTGAAAGCGTCCAGAACTTCATCGTCGTTGGGCAACAAAGCCGCCCCGGCAACTAGGGCCAATAGGGCAGGATTCTTAATCCAAGGGTTGTTCATTGCTGCTTCTTCAAGCCGCTGCCTGAAATCATCCATTCGCTTTTGGCGTTCCTGTTTGGCTGCTTCGATTGGGGCGTTGGCTTTCTTCTCCCGCTTTTCCTTGCGGGCTTCCCAGAATTCCCAGAACCGCAGGAAAGCCAAGAAAAGCGCCATTCCGAAATTAAAAACAGTAAGCCACGCCTTCCAATCCATCGTTGATCCCCTTCCCTTCTGGTTGGTTCGGTATGCGCCCAAGGCATATCCTAAACGCAACGGGAAAACACCCCAACCATAGGGGCAAGAAGCCCCCCAGATTGCCCCCTGAATGGACTTCAAGGGGCAAGTGGGGAAGTTGGGGCCACCCTTCAGGGAAGGGGCTGGGAAGGGGCTGGGTCTTTCACCCACCGATAGGTTTGACCACGAACAAGGCAATAGACCAAGCTAAGGGAAACGCTGAACATCTTCGCAAGTTGCCTGCATGGGATGCCTTGTTTGCGAAGGGCGCGAATCTCTAGGACTTCGTCTTCTGAGAGCTTCCCAAGGAATTTCGCAGAAACTACGGCCTGTAGTCGCTTGGCGTCTTCAGCTGAAACCGCCCACCGATATGTTTTGCCGGTGCGAATCAGCCATATCGTGCCATGACTGACGCCATAGGCATCGGCAACGCTTGCGATGCTTTCCCCTTCGCAAAGCCGCTGAACGATTTCCACGACTTCGCTACTGCACAGCTTGCCCGCTAACGAGAAGGGCTTTTCCTTCGGATTCTTAGCCTTCATTGCAGCTACCCCGTTTCTTGGATTTGGTAGCGACACCCTTGCTAGATCGTTTCTGGTTGTCTTGATGCTGCGAAACGCGGGCCTGGGGGCCGGATGCGTGGGCGGAAAGGGTGTCCCCGAAATAGGCTTGGGGCTGTCTGCGTGGGGTGTCCCCGAAATAGGGGGCAGAAGCTTGGAACAGATTGGAACATGTTCAAGCGGGCGGTTGCATGGGTCGGGAACCGGTTCGCAGGGTAGGGAAGGGGCTGCATTCTTGGAACGGATAAGGAACAGATTCCCGCATTTTCTGCATTTGGAACAGATTTTGGCATTGGTAACTTAAGCAAAATCAACGGATAGAATCGCAAAGTTCGACTTTTAATCCGTTGGTCGTGGGTTCGATCCCCACCGCGCCCACCAGTCGTGCCTTTGCCGGGGAGGGACGGGGAAATCTGTATCCAGCATTCCGGGCCCACCCCAATTCAATTCAATCAAAAGTTCTTCTGCAGATTCACAGGATTCCACGCCCTGAATGAAATCAATTCACGGCGTGAATGAATTGCACGAAAGCCATCCCCCCCTTCATTTGGCCAATGCGCGGCAGAGCCTGTGATCGCAGCCGGCCGCGATGCCATCCAGCCCCATTTGCCTTGCGATCATCGCGACTCGGCACCATCATCCAGTCCGCAAAATCCAACAGCGAGGTGGCTCCGATGACACGGTTCCTTCTGCGGTGCGTATTCCTGCTCCTGGCCCTGGTTTCTTCCGCGGTCCTGACCTGTGCCCAAGCTCCCGCGGGGCGCCCAGCCGCCACGCCCGGGTCTCCGCTCACGGCCACGCTGCTGCCTGATGATTACAAGCCGATGTCCGACGGGGTGCGCTTCAACTCGAATGACCCGCTTATCGTGCCCGATGCGGCCGAGATGTCCCGGCTCCGGGTGGACGGGCCGCAGTGGCTGGTGCAGTTCCTCAACTTTCCGCCGCCTTCCGAAATCGTGCGCCACCTGGGCGACGCCAGTCCCGACACGCGCCGCAAGGCCGCCGAGTCGGTGGCGCAGGTGCTCAACCCGCGTTTCCTGCCCGACAACATCATGCGCCATCTCGTGCCGATGGCGTCGTGGGCGGTGCTCTACAAGGACTGGATGAGCCACGGCGGCACGGACCTGTTCCTGACCAAGTTCGTGCGCGACGGCCACGCGCTGACCGTCGGCGAGAGCCACAACCACATCATCGTGCTGATCCGGAACCTCGATTCCGGCCAGCGCGTGGACGACATCGAGAAGATGAAGCGCCGCGCCGCCGAGTATGCCAACGCGCTCTTCAACGAGCACCTCAAGCCCGTCTCCGCCGACTCGATGCGCCTTTTCCAGACCAGCATCACCCCACCCTTTGTTTACGGATATTACACGCCGAAGATCGAGGCCCTGACGGGCGGGCTGGAGGCCGACGCCTCCACCAGTCCCTCCGTGGTCGGGGGCGGCGAGAGCGCCAGCGGCGCCCGCGCCAGTTCCGTCCGCTTCTTCTGCAACGGCGACTTCGCCGCGTTCTTCGTGCTGAAACCCGCCTTCACCGGCGCGCTCAAGAACCCCTTTGAGCCCCGCTTCACCGCGCTCAACATGACGCGCGAGGATTCGCCGTTCTGGGAGCGCCGCACGGCCGGCGGCAAGATTGCCGCCGGCGACCAGGTGGTGCGCCGCCAGGTGGAGGAATACCTGGGCAGCTACTTCTTCGACGAGCAGGGCAACCGCCTGTCGGACAAGGTCACCTACAAGGACCTTGAGCGCGCCTACCTGGAACTCTCGCCCGAGCAGCGCCTCGCCATCGTCGAGCAGAAGATCGTGGACGAGTATTACTCGGAGGGCATGAAGGCTTTTGTGGCGGAGGATTTCCAGGGCGCGGTGGCCTACTGGACCCGCATCCTGCAACTCGAACCCGACAATCCGCGCGCTGCCATCCTGCTCCAGGTGGCCGTGAAACAGCGCGCAGACAAGGCCTTCAAGGGCGATGTGGACCGCGCAAAGAGGGACGACAAGACCGTCGGCGAGGCGCTGGACGCCGTCAGCCGCCAGCAGACCATCCTGTCGCTCCGCAAGGAGCAGAAGAACCGCGAGCAGGTGAAGGAGCGAGCCGTGGTGGACTACCGCACGCGCGCGCTCAACTTCCTCAGCGAGGGCAACTACGCCGAGAGCCTGAAGGAGTGGAAAAAGCTGCTCGGCGTGGATCCGGGCAACGCCAGCGCGCTCTTTTTCCAGGAGATCTGCGAGGACCGCGTCCGGGCCGGCGCCGCCCCCGCCCCGTGAACCCGGCGGGCTGAATTTTTCCCCGCCCCTGCGGCACAGATACGGCATGTCGTTGCGCAGCGCCGTGTCGGCGTGTCTGGATCAATTCGAGGGGGGGCGCGCGTTCAAGGCGCGTCTCGGCGTGGCCGCCAGGGACATGGCTCCCGCCGGCCCGCGCATCCACCCGCGCCTTGCCCAGCTCACCCACATCTATGTGGAGGCCAGCTTCCTGTGCAACCTCGAGTGCCGCATGTGCCCCCGCCTGCTGGAGGGACACAAGGAGGGCCTGATGCCGCTGTCGCGTTTCGACCGCCTCGTCCCGCTCATGCGCCACCTCGACGCGGTCATCCTCACCGGCTACGGCGAGCCCCTCCTGCATCCCGAACTCCACCACTTCGTGTCCCTCGTGCGCAGTTGCGGCGCCAGCCCGCGCCTTTCCACGAACGGAACCATCCTGAGCCGCGAGAAGGCCGGGCACCTTCTCGACGCGGGGCTCGACAACCTCCAGGTTTCCATCGACGCCGGCACCGGGCCCACCTTCGGGCAGATCCGCGTGGGGGGCAACTGGGAGCGGGTGCTGCGCAATGCCACCATGTACCACGACCTGCTCCGCGAGCGCGGCCTGCCGCCCAACACGGGCTGGGTGTTCGTCGTCATGCGCAGCAACTACCGGGAACTCCCGCTCGCCGTGAAGGCCGCCTCCGACTGCGGTTTTCCGCTCTTCGTCGCGAAGTTCATCGAGCGCAATGCGCTGGATTACGAAAACGAGCAGAACATCCACGCGCCCGACGGAACCCTGCTCGTCGATCCCTTGGAATTCGACGACCTGCTGGCCGAGAGCCGCGCCGTGGCCAGGGCCAACGGCATGGAGTTCCGCCTCCACCCCTTCCTGCTGGGGGAGAAGGGAGCCTGCCTGGTGGACCCGCTCAGTTCGATGTTCGTGGACTGGATGGGAAACATCAGCCCATGCTGCCACCTGCCCGTGCGCAACGAGCAGGGCAGCTTCCCCGAGCACTCCTTCGGCAACGTGGACGAGGAGGATGTGCTGGAGATGCTCCTGGGTGAACGGGCGCAGCGCTTCTGGGCCGACTGGCGGGCCCGACGCATCCCCCACGCATGCCGCCGCTGTTACCAGTTGAACCGCCTGCCAAACCGGGCGGAATTCACGGGACCGGATATCTTCTGAAACCGCAAGGCCCGCGAAACTTCCCGGGTCCATAATACCCGCGTAATGATTGTAGCGCCATCCTGAGTGTCCGATGCAATATGCGGAACAGGAAAACCCTTCCAGCGACGGCCCGACCGCGCAGGTGTCATCTGTGCGTGTGCTGATCGTCGAAGACTCGCGCCGCCTTCGCGATTCGCTGTCGCTCGGACTGCGCCGGCTCGGTTTCGCGGTGGACGTGGCTGCCGATGGGGAAGAGGGCCTGTGGCAGGCGGAGTCGAACGCCTACGACGTGATCGTGCTGGATCTCATGCTGCCCAAAATGGACGGCCTGACCGATCTGCGGCGCCTGCGTTAACAGGAGCTTCCGGTGCACGTGCTGCTGCTCACCGCCCGCGATGCCGTTCCCGATCGCGTGGCGGGCCTGGACGCCGGGGCGGACGACTACCTGCCCAAGCCCTTTGATTTCGATGAGCTCGTGGCCCGCATCCGCGCGCTCGCCCGGCGCGGCCACGGCCAGAAGAATCCGCGCCTCGACCTGGGCGGGGGGATCCTGCTCGACACGGCCGCCCGGTCGGTGACCCGCGACGGCGAACCGCTCGCGTCCCCCCTCACCCCGCGCGAGTATGCGCTCCTCGAGTTCCTGGCTTTCCGCCGCGGCAATGTGGTCTCGCGAACGGAGATCGAGCAGCACATCTACGACGACCGCGTGGAGCCCATGAGCAACGTGGTGGACGCCGCCATCTGCAACCTGCGCCGGAAGGTGGATGCGCCCGGCCAGCCGCGCTCGCTCATCCAGACCCGCCGCGGGATGGGATATGTGCTGGTTCCCCTCGGCGTCACCGATGACGCGACCGCCCCTTCCGCGGGCGGGCAGCGGTGACAACCGCAACGCTCCCCGGGGCCGCCCACCGCCGCTCCCTCCAGCGCACGCTGACCATCGGCGTGGTCGTGGCACTTACCCTGCTTTCGGCCGGGGTGGGGGCGCTGCTGTACGGATATGCCCGCCACACCGTGCTGCGACAGTTTGACGATTCCCTCAAACTCAGGGCGCAGGCTCTCGCGACGCTGGTCCAGCACGAGGGAAACGGCCGGTATGAGTTCGATTTCGCGGACGAATTCATGCCCGAATTCGACAGTGGCAGGCGCACCGCCGATTACTTCCAGATCTGGCTGCCTGACGGTTCGGTGCTCGAACGCTCCCGCTCCCTCGGAAAGGCCAACCTGCCCGTGCTTGCCGGAACGACGGGAAGGGCGGTGGTGCACAACATCACGCTGCCCGGATCCCGCCGGGGTCGGGCGGCGGCGCTGCGTTTCGTGCCCCAGCCGGACGTGGACAAACGCGACGACGCAGGGAGCACGGTTTCCATGGCCGCCACGGGCGCGGCCGTGGTCGTGCTTGCCCGCGACCGGCGAGGCATCGACAGCACCCTCGCGGCTCTTGCCGTGTTCATCATCGCCTGGATCAGCCTCACCGCCGTGGGAGCGGCCGGGGTCGTCTCCCTGGTGGTGCGTCGCGGCCTTAGCCCCGTGCGCGACCTGGCGGCCCGGGTGGCGGAGATCGGCCCCGGGACGCTCGAACGGCGCTTCGACGCCCGCCACGCCCCGACCGAGCTTCAACCCATCCAGAACGGACTCAACGCCCTCCTCGAACGCATCCAGGGCGCGTTCCAGCGCGAACGCCGCTTCACCAGCGATGTTTCCCACGAACTGCGCACCCCGCTTGCCGAGGCCAGGAACTGCCTGGAAGTGGCGCTGAAGTGGCCGGAGGACACGCACCTGCTGGCGTCCGCGTGCGGCGAGGCCCTCGGTGCCGTGCGCCAGATGGAGTCCCTCGTGGCCACCCTGCTGGCTGTGGCAAGGTCCGGGTCGGGCAGCAGCCCGCACCCGCCCCAGCCCGTGGAGCTCGTCGCGGTTCTGCAGGACGCGCTGACCGGGCGCCGTCAGCGCGCCGAAAACCGCGGGATTTCGGTCCGCTTCGACCGGCCCGGACAGCCCGTGCGGGTTCACAGCGATCCCGTCCTGATGCGCGCCGTGATCGGCAACCTCGTGAACAACGCCCTGGAACACGCGCCCGCCGGATCGGTCGTGGACATCTCGCTTTCCGCGGGGCCGGACGCGGGCGCGGCTCTCCTGGTGAGCAATCCCGCTCCCGACCTGTCACCCCAGGACCTCGACCGGATGTTCGAGGCTTTCTGGCGCAAGGACGAGTCGCGCAGCGACAGCGAGAACCACTGCGGACTGGGTCTTTCGCTCGTTGCCGGGGCCTGCGGGGTTCTCGGATGCGCAATCCGGGCGCGGCTCGACGGCGGCAACCTCCACATGCGCCTCGACATCCCGGCCTGACGACGCCCGCCCCCGGACGTTCCGCCGATATCTCCGCCGCGGTAACCTCCTCGTAATGTCTCCGGGCGCAGTATCCCCCTCCGGAACATGCGGAAATCCCGCCAAACCCAAAGGAGACAACCATGAATCGCAATTGGATGACCGCCGCCATGGCGGTTGCCGCCCTGACACTCGCATCTCCCGCCACGATCCGGGCGGAGGAGGCAGAGGGTGAAGACACGACCGTCACCCAGGCCGAGCTGCCCGCCGCGGTGGCCGACACCGTGAAGGAATTCGGCAAGGGCGGCGAATTCGTCAAAGCCGTGAAGGCCGACGAGGACGGCGTCGCCGTTTACGAGGTTACCCTGAAGGCCGACGGCAGGGATGTGGAGGTTCAGACGACGCTGGGGGGCGAACTGAACATGTGTGAGGAAAAAGTCGATGTGGACAAACTGCCCGCCGCGGCCGTCGCCCGCATCAGAAAAGCCCATCCGGGCGCCAAACTCGAATCGGCCGAACTCACCATTCGCACCGTCTACGAAGTCGGCGTCGTGGATTCGAAGGGGCGGAAGCACGAGGTTCTCGTGACGCCCGGCGGGCAGTTGGCACCCGCGCCCGAGGCGCTGGACGAGGAGGAGGGCGGGAAAGAAGGCGCCAGGGGACACAAGTCCGAGATGCATGAGAAGTCCGGGAAGGCCGGGAAGGCCGAGTCGGGCGAGAAGGACGAAAAGGACGAGAATGAAGCGTCCGAAGGCAGCCCCGGGAAGTCAAAGAAGGACTGAAGACTTGGACCCGGAACGAAATGCTGCGGCCGTGCCGGACGGGGTCGCCTCCGGCCCGGCCGCGCCCGCGGGGGGGGAGGTGGGCCAGAAATCAAGTTTACCCCCCGAGCTATCCGGCCGCCGCTGCGGCGCGGGCCCCGCCGATCATTCCCTTTGCCGCCCCGGTGTATCGGATTGCCTACCACGCGCTCGATATGCTGCCCCTATCCTCCTTCTTTTCCACCGCGGTCCAGTTTTCCAGCATCACGATGATTGCCATGGTTATTGCCGTGATCTGGATATTCGATCCCCGCCGCCGTGCCGCATTGCCATACCTGCTTGCTGCGCTCCTGGTGGCGGGGGCGGTCAACGATTGCATCAAGTGGATGGCCGGCCGCGAGCGACCCGAGTGGACCGTGGCGGCGCGGGGCAAGAAAGCGCAGATTCCCGACCCGGAGGTCGCGGAGGCCGGGACATCGGAAGCGCTGGTTCGTCCGGGCAGCCGTCCCGACCACTGGCTGCTGTTTTCTTCCGGGCGTCTACTTTTCAGCGACCGGTTTGAGTCCTTCCCGTCCGGTCACGCCTGCACGGCATTCGCCCTGGCGGCGTTTCTTGTCGTTCTGTATCCTTCGGGGCGGGTTGTCTGGCTGATCGCCGCCTTTGGCTGCGCCCTGGCCCGCGTGCGTTTCCGGCGTCACTTTCCCGATGATATCCTGTTTGGCGGAGCTGTCGGCTGGGCCATCGCCGGGTGGGTGTTCAGCTGGCGGTGGCCCGGTGCCCTGGGTGCCCGGTTGGCCGCATGGGCCGGGACCACGCACCGCATTCGGACGGGCCACCGGGAATCCACGCTGGCCGGTTTGCCCCGGGGGTTCACGCTGATCGAGTTGCTTGTGGTGGTGGCCGTCATCGCGATATTGGCAGCCGTCGCGGTACCAAACTTCCTCGAGGCGCAGGCCCGCGCAAAATGCTCCCGCGCCCGCGCCGACCTGCGTACGGTTGCCACGGCTCTCGAATCGTACAGTGCGGACAACAACGGGCACTATCCCGCCGACCGGCCGAGGGGCGACCTGGACGGTTTCCTGGCCGCCCCCGCCCTCACCTCGCCCGTTGCCTACCTGGCCAGCCTCGGTGGCGTGATCGACCCGTTTCGCCGGGACCTGGACCTGGTGCCGGCGGATGCCGACGAAGCATATCGGTACTGGAACCTGGCCGGGCGTGCCCGGGAATCGGACCCGATTCCCGCCGCAGTCGCCAATGGCATCGAAACGGAGGGATCGTGGGTCGTCAGTTCCGCGGGACCCGATCGGGTGGACCAGTACCCAACCTCGGGAGATCACCTGTACGAAACCGTGCTGTACGACGCCACCAACGGGACGGTCACCCGCGGCGACATCGTCCGCTCCGCCAGGGAGGCCTGGCCCCGCTGATGCCGCGGCCCGGACCGGAAAGCGTTTTGTCAGCTCGTGATCATGAACCTGGCGAAGTTGCGTTCGCCGTTCGGGCGGCTGCACGCCACGTTGTCCACACGCGACAGCGCCGGCCCCCGCCACAGCACCTGCTCAAACTCGAACAACTCGTCGTCGGTGCCTTCCGCTTCCACCTCCACGGTCCCGTCGGGCAGGTTGCGCACCCAGCCCGTCAGGCCCATCTGCACGGCCTGCTCGCGGAGCCAGTAGCGGTAACCGACCCCCTGGACTCGTCCCTGGACTATGGCATGAAGAAGCATCGGCGGATTCGTGTGCCGCGCTATGCGTTGCCCGGCGGCCCGTGTCAATGTCTGCCGTGGGTGAACGCGAAAAAACCCCTTGCCGTGCCCCCCCTCCCGCCCCCGATTGGGGGGAATTCGTGTCCCTGCAGGTTTCACCGTGACTGATCTTGCCGCCAATCCGAATCGAGACCGGCGCGAGACGATTCTCCTGGTCGTCGCCGCGCTCCTCGTCGTTTTTGCGTTCAACGGTGCGCGCCCGCTCTTCGATACCAGCGAGACGCGCTACGCCGAGGCCGCACGGGAGATGGCGGCCAGCGGCGAGTGGTTGGTTCCGCGCATCGCGGGCAAACCCCACCTGACCAAGCCCCCGATGGCCTACTGGATTTACGCGGGTCTGATCCGCATTTTCGGCACCGGCGAATTCTGGATCCGCCTTGGCCCCGGGCTGTTTTTCGTGGCAGGGGTCCTCATGGTGCGCAGCCTCGGCGGCATCCTCTTCCGCGATGTCCGCGCGGGTCGCGCCGCCTCCTGGGTGCACCTGCTCTCGGTTTTCCCCCTCGCCGGGGCCACGGTGATCACCACGGACACGTTCCTGGCCACCCTGGTGCTCGGTTCCATGTGGTGCTTCTGGGGCTGCATGCGTTGCGGGCAGGAAAGGGGGCGGGCGTGGTGGCGGATGGGGTTCCACGCCTTCCTGGGCCTCGCCTTCCTCACGAAGGGCCCGCCCGGCCTGGTGCCGCTCGCGGTGATCATCCCGCTGCTGATCGCGCGCCGGCGGGAACTGCCCTGGAAGTCCCTTCCCAGCCTGCGCGGGACCCTCGTCTTCCTGGTGCTGGCCCTGGCGTGGCCCCTGGCCGTTGCCGTGCAGGTGCCCGACGCTTGGACCGTATGGAAGCACGAGGCCATCCAGCGGGTCTTCGAAGAGCCGAATCACGAAGTGCCCCGGTCGTTTTTCCTCGCGGCGGTCCTTTTCGGAGCCCTCCCGGGGGCACTGACGCTGCCCTGGGCCTGGACCCGGCTCCGGCGGGCGCGCGCCCAGGCCGCACGAATGCCCGTGGAATACCTGTTCCTCGCGTTGTGGGTGGTGATTCCGGTGGCCCTGTACTCCATGTCCAAGACCCGCCTTTACCTTTACGTGCTGCCCGTGTTTCCGGCCGTGAGCCTGTTTTACGGTGCGGGAATTGCGGAACGCTGGCGCGGGGCCGACGGGGGAGTGCGCGTTCCGCGCGCCGCCGTGGGGGCGGTGGCCGCTTTCGTCCTGCTGTTCACGGTCGGCAAATATGGGATCGGCAATTGGCTGGCCGGGTCCGATCCGCTTCGGAACCTCAAGACCGAAGCCCTCGCCATCCGTGAGGACTGCAAACGCGAAAAGGCCCTTCCCCGCCTCGTCCTGTTTGAACCCCGGTTGGGGAACGGCATCCTCTATTACCTCGACGGTCCGCCCGTGGACCGCCTCCTGCCCGACGAGCATCCCGGCGGTGCGCGACGCGGGGAGGAACTGGTCGGGCTCCTCCGTTCCCCCGTCTCGGCGGGATACCGACAGTACTTCGTGTTCCGCGCCATCGACAACAAGAAAATCGGCGGCGCCCTGGGCGACTTTGCCACCGTGATCAGCAAAAACACGAAGTGGGTGATCATGCGCCGCTCCACGAACGCCGCATTCACGACGGCAACGCTGCTCGCAAAACGCTGAAATTGCGCGACAGGTGCTTTTGTCGTTGCCTCCGCCCCCGCCGCCCCGAATACACGGCGGCGCAACTGGTTCACCAAAGGCGGGATTCCGAATGAAAACTGACACGCAAGCCACGCTGGTGCTCGAAGACGGCACCGTATTCCGCGGCAGATCCTTTGGTGCAAAGGGTGAAGTGACCGCCGAGATCATCTTTCACACCGGCATGACAGGCTACCAGGAGGTCCTGACCGACCCCAGTTATCGCGGTCAGATGGTCGTGATGACCTACCCGCTGATCGGCAACTACGGCGTCAACGGGCTGGACGGCGAATCCGCCCGCCCCCAGGTTTCGGGCTTCATCGTCAAGGAGGCCGCCCCGGTCGCCTCCAGCTGGCGCAGCGAGGAAACCCTCCAGGATTACCTGGAGCGCCATTCCATCCCCGGTATCGAGGGGATCGACACCCGGGCCATCGTGCTGCACCTGCGCAATCGCGGGGCCATGCGCGCCGTGATCAGCACGGTTCGCACCGACGCGGATAAACTGCGCGCCGCCGCCGCCGCCTCCCCGTCCATGGAGGGGCGCGACCTGGTCACCGAGGTCACCGCCGACCGGCGTTACGAGCACCGCGTCGATGCCCGCCTGGCCGCGCTTGGCAAGGCCATCGGCGGCAACACCGCCGCTCCCTACGAGGCCGCCCTGGCTGTCGCCGACGGGCCGCATGTGGTCGCCTACGATTTCGGCGTGAAAAAGAACATCCTGGACCTGCTTGCCGCCCAGGGGTTCCGTGTCACCGTGGTTCCCGCCCACACCAGCGCCCGCGATGTGCTTTCCCTGCGTCCCGACGGTGTGTTTCTTTCCAACGGCCCCGGCGATCCCGCCGCCCTTCCCCGGATCTTCTCCGAGGTGCGCGAACTCGTGGGCCGGGTCCCCATGTTTGGCATTTGCCTCGGGCACCAGTTGCTGGGCCTCGCCAGCGGCGCCACCACCTTCAAACTCAAGTTCGGCCACCATGGCGCCAACCACCCGGTGAAGGACCTGCTGACCAACAAGGTCGAGATCACGTCCCAGAACCACGGGTTCTGCGTGGATGCGGCCTCCCTGCCGCGATCCTGCAGCGTCACCCACATGAACCTCAACGACGGCACCGTGGAAGGGTTCGAGGATGCCGGAAAGAAGTTCTTCGCGGTCCAATACCACCCCGAAGCCGCGCCCGGTCCCCACGACTCGGATTATCTATTCGGCCGGTTTCGGGAACTGATCGGGCGCTGCTGACGCCCGCCGGTCCGTTACCCGAACCGGAATTCGTCACGCTGCGGGAACAGGCCGAACACGCCGCCGGTGTGGATGAACACGACGTTCTCCCCGCGCTTGAACCGGCCTTTGCGGATCTCCTGCCACAGACCGTAAAGCGCCTTGCCCGTGTACACGGGATCCAGGATCTGGCCTTCCAGCCTTCCGGCCCGGACGATCAGGTCAATTTCCTCCGGGTAGGAGATCGCGTACCCGTCCCCCACGTAACCGTCCAGGATGTTGACGGGGAGGTTTTCCGGTTCGAGCGGCAGACCGTACTTTCTGGCCATTTCCGCGAGGATTGCCGAAATCTCCGTCACAAATGTGGGCGCGTCATCGCACACGTTCACGCCCCACACCTGCGGGCCGTCGTTCCCGGTCAGCGCGCGGCCCGCCACTAGCCCCGCCGTCGTGCCGCCCGATCCGGTAGGCGAAACCACATGATCCGCGCGGATTCCCGCGCGCGTGGTCTGCGTAATCAGTTCCTCGTAGGCCCGCACATATCCCCAGGAACCGACCGCGTTTGATGCTCCCACCGGAATGTAGTAGGCGCGCTTGCCCTGTCGGGCATACCGGTCCGTCAGTTCCGCCACGATTTCCTGTTTCCGCGTCGAGTAAACCTCCCGCGGGAAAAACGAAATTGCGGCGCCGGCCAGGTAATCCATGAGCAGGTTGCCGTCCGGCGGGCCTTCCTCGCCGCCGCGCAGGACCAGGTGGCATTCCATGCCAAGTCGGGCGCAGCAGAGCGCCGTCGCGCGGCAATGGTTCGACTGGATTCCGCCAGCCGTGATCACCACATCGGCATGCCGCTCGCGCGCCTCGGCCAGCGAGAATTCCAGTTTGCGGATCTTGTTGCCCGACAAGACCGAGCCGGTCAGGTCGTCGCGCTTGAACCAGATGCGGGGCCCGTCAAACAGTTCCGTCAGGCGGGGCATGTGTTCGACGGGAGTCGGAATGCGGGCGAGGGTGAGTCGGGAGGGGTATCGGATGGGCATGGAGAATGAAACCTGAACCCCGGTTACGCCGCAGTCAAGGGGTGCGAATCGGAAATCGCCCGGTCGCCCTTCTCAGAATCCCAAGAGCAGGAAGAGCCCCGGTAAACGGAAAAAGCCGGTTTTGCGGTTGGTTCAACCGCAAAACCGGCCTCAACTTGACCTGCGGACCGTGAGGTCCGAGACGACTGTCGGGGTGCAGTCCCCTAAGACGCCTTCACCACGGCGCCCGACTTCAGGCAGTTGGTGCAGACGCTCGTGCGGCGCACCGTGCCGCCCGCCTTCACGCGCACCTTCTGGATATTGGGCAGGAAACGCCGCTTCGTCTTGTTGTTGGCGTGGCTCACGTTGTTGCCGACCCGCGGGCCTTTGCCACACACCGAACACTTTGCCATGACCGGATGCTCCTCGGATTGCTTGCGCGCACGAAAAGGCATCCCCCAAAAGGGGACACCAAGGCGCAATGATGCCCTAAACGGACGCCCCGCAATTATTCAGCCCCTGAAACGCCCCCCGGTTTTCTTTTTGACAACTGCCGGTCTTTCGGGGGATTCACAGCCAAAGACCAACCGCTGGAGCCCGTTCTTGAAGATCACTCCCGCCGCGCTTGCAGCCCTGCTGCTTGCCGCGGTTGCATTTGCCCAACCCCGTCCCGCCTGCGCCCGCGAGGCTGCCGCCCCGTGCCCCGCTTCCCAGTCCCCCAAGTTCGTCGTGCTCGATTTTTCCCTGGCCCCCCGCATCGTGGAAAAACGCGACGAGAACCGCAACCTCCAGTACTCCGACAAGCCCGTCGAGACCGAAAAGGAAGTCCGCGGCTGGTGGTTCGGTTCCACGAATGTCTATTTCAACGACGGCATCGGCAAGACCGCCGCCGACCTGTTCAGCGAAGCCCTGCGGGACCAGGCTGGCCTCAGCCAGTATTCCCGCGAGAACCTGCGCTACTACTACGCCGACAAAAAGGACGTCGTGCGCGACAAACTCCGCGTGAAGGACGAGAGGGAGCTCGACCGTGCCATGTGGACGCTGAACCCCGTGTCCGTGGGGCGCGAGGTCGGCGCCGACAAGGTGGTCGTCGGCCATATCTGCGATTCGGAGAAGCGCCACAGCCGCGCCTTCGGATACAACGGCACCATGAACGCCTACCAGGTCTCCGTCTATGACGTGCGGACCGGACGGATGGAGTACTCCCAGGAATTCTACGGATGGCGCGGGCGCCGTTCCCAGTATGGCGCGTTCGAAGAGGACGCGGCCCAATTCGCCGCTGGCCTCGCACGCTTCTACTCCGGCAGGTGAAATCACGCCGCCCCCGGCGGCGGTCCGCGCCCCTTCGCAACAGCCCCCGTTCGATCAGGCTTCCCGGTGTCCGCGGGCTGCCTCCCGAAGAAAGCTCCGAAGAACACGCCGCCGTGGGCGATACCCGTTTAGGCGGCCACCCCGCACGCCGCCGATGACGCCAACCGGAGAACGGGCCTGACCTCATGAGCGAACTCACCCCCCGACAAATTGTCGCCGAACTCGACCGCCACATCGTGGGCCAGGGACGGGCCAAGCGCATGGTGGCCATTGCCCTGCGCAACCGCACGCGCCGCCGCCGGCTCGCGCCCGAGTTGCGCGAGGAAATCAGCCCGAAGAACATCATCCTCATCGGCCCGACCGGGGTGGGAAAAACCGAGATCGCCCGGCGCCTGGCGCGCCTGGCGAACGCCCCCTTCGTGAAAGTGGAGGCCACCAAGTACACCGAGGTCGGGTATGTGGGGCGCGACGTGGAGAGCATGGTGCGAGATCTCGCCGACCGCGCCGTGAGCCTCGTCAAGGAGGAGAAAAGCGCCGAGGTGGCCGAAACTGCACGCGCCCGCGCCGAGGAACGCATCCTGGACCTGCTCCTTCCGCCGCCGCCCGGCGTGGACTGGCGGCGTGACAGCGTGGACGAGGGAGGGGAACCGGCCGATTCAACCGACCCCGCCCGGGCACCCGATTCGCCGGCCCAGCGCTACCGGCGGAGCCGCGAGAAGATGCGCACCCGCCTGCGCGACGGCCAGATGGACGGGCGCGAGGTGGAGATCGAGGTGCGCCGGCAGGCCAAGGTGCAGGTCACGGGCCCGATGGGCATGGGCGGGTTCACGGGCGGGGTGGACGACGCCAGCGGCGACCTCCGCTCCATGATCGAGAACATGTTTCCCGGAAAGGCACGCCCCACCCGCGTCACCGTCCGGGAAGCCGTGGAGATTCTCACGGCCGAGGCCGTGGAGGAACTGCTCGACATGGACAAGATCGCCCGCGAGGCGATCGGGCGCGCCCAGGAGACCGGGATTATCTTCGTTGACGAGATCGACAAGATTGCCGGCCGCTCGCACGGGCAGGGGCCCGACGTGTCGCGCGAGGGGGTTCAGCGCGACATCCTGCCCATCGTGGAGGGATGCCTCGTCAACACCAAGCACGGACCCGTGCGCACGGACCACATCCTCTTCATCGCCGCGGGCGCCTTTCACATCAGCAAACCCGGCGACCTGATCCCCGAACTCCAGGGGCGATTCCCCCTGCGCGTGGAACTCGAGGCCCTCTCCACCGAGGACTTCCGCCGCATCCTGACCGAACCCGAGACCGCACTCACGCGCCAGTACCAGGCGCTGCTCCAGACCGACGGCGTCGAAATCGAATTCTCCGACGACGGGATCAGCGAGATCGCCCGCTCCGCGTTCCGCGCCAACGAGCAGGCCGAGAACATCGGCGCCCGCCGCCTTCACACCGTGATGGAAAAGGTTCTGGAGGATGTGGCGTTCGAGGCCGGCGACAGCGCCCCGCCCCGCGTGGTAATCGATGCGGCCTATGTGCGCGACCACCTCGCCGAGGTCTTCAAGGATCAGAACCTCAGCCGCTACATTCTGTGAGGCCCCGGCCACCGGATCGGCGAGACCGTCCTCACCGACGATTTCCATTGATCGGCGCGATGCGTGTTGCACAGAATCCGTATAAATAGACTTAAATTGGTCCTGTTTACAGGCTCCAAAAGGTAACTCGAGAGAAAGACGCCGCGTTCATGGCCCGGATTCTGTTTATCACCCTGTACGACGAGTACTCGCTGGGCGTGCGCCAGCTGGTCGCAATCCTGCGCAAGGCCGGCCACCAGGCCGACATGCTCTGCCTCAAGCAGTACAGCAAGAAAGTGCTGCAGGAGGGGGAGGCGGCCAACCCGGAGTGGCAGGTTGAACTCATGCCCAACGGCCTGCGCTCGGTGCTGTGTTTCCCGTTTGAGGTGACCGCGAAGGAACGCCAGCTCGTGGCCGACCTTCTCCTCAGGCTGAAGCCCGACGCCGTCGGCTTTTCCGCCTATTCGCCCCAGCTGCAGCGTTGCGTGGAAATGACCGAATTCGTCCGGGAGGTCCTGCCCGGCACCCCCGTGATCTGGGGCGGTCCGCATGCCACGCTGGATCCCGCGGGTTCCACCGAGCTGTGTGATTTTGTCATGATGGGGGAGTGCGACTACGCCATCGTGGAACTCGCCGAAACGCTGGACCGCAAGGGCGACATCTCCAGGGTCAGCAACGTGGCCCACCGGGCGGGCGGCACGCTGGTGCGAAACCCCATCGGCCCGGTCCCCCAGGATCTCGATGAGCTCCCGTTCACCTACCATGGCAACGAGGGTGTGTACTATTGCGACAACGACACGCTGACGGAGGGAGTGCCCTTCCCCACCAGCGACCTGTGGAAAACCCACAAGATCATGACGTCGCGCGGCTGCCCGTACTCGTGCACCTACTGCATGCTTTCCTTCCAGAAGGAGGTCATGCCCGACTCCACCAAACTGCGTTACCGCTCCATCAGGCACGTCATTGACGAGCTGGAGGAGGTGCTGCACCGGCGGGGAAACTACTTCCTCGAAATCGAGGATGACATCTTCACCCTGCGTCCCGAGCGCATGGAGGATTTCTTCGACGAGTACCGCGCCCGGGTGGACATGCCCTTCTGGTGTTACACGCACCCGCAGTATGCCCGCGAAAGCATGCTCAACCTGCTGCGCGACAACAACGCGCAGTTTGTCGTCATGGGCATCGAGAGCGGCTCCAACGGCGTGGCCAACGAGGTGTTCAACCGCAAGGTGAACATGACGGTCGTGCTGGAGGCCGCCGAGCGCATCCGCCAGAGCGGCCTGCGGGTCTTCTACGACCTCATCTCCAACAACCCGTTCGAGACCGAGGACGACCGCATCGAGACATTCCACCTCGTGCGCAGCCTGCCCAAGCCCTTCGAACTCCAGCTTGTCGAGCTGAACTTCTACCCGAACATCAAGATCGAGCGGATGCGCAGCGAGCGCGGCCTGCCCCGCAAGGTGGATTTCCAGACGTACCGCTACTGGAACGCGCTTTACCATCTCGCCTCGGCCATGGACATCTCCGACGCCGAGGCCGAAAAGTACCTGGCCGACCCCTTCTTCCGCAACAACCCGGCGTTCGTCGAGTCGCTGGCCGCCGAGGCCAAGCGCATTGCCCGCGGCCTGGCGGATGCCCAGCTTCTCAACCGCAACTACGAGCGCGAGATTGAGCGGCAGGCCCGGCGCGCGGGGGAGGCCGAGAACGCGCTCGCCTTCGCCACGCAACGCCGGGGATTCCGCCAGTTCCTCGCGGTGAGCGAAAAGGTGCGCGCAATCAGGCGCAACCTTCTGGGGGACGGCGTTTCACCCGCCCCGCAGCCGCTGGAACCCGCATCGCACCCCGTGGTTCGCGATCGCGCCAGCCGGACCGACGTGGTGGTGGACGTCACCCGACCGCGGGATTTCCGCGACCCCGGCGAGGAACAGGCCGTCAGCGGACGCTAGCCGGTCCCGTGTTCCCCGCCTTGACGCGGCGCGGCGCGTTCCGGCAGGCTTCCTCCCGGTTTCCGTCACCCGTCATCCGAGGAGCACGCATCCATGCAACCAGGCGAAACGATCGCATTCCATTTCCGCCGCAGCCGGCTGGCCGCTGTTATCGCGCTCGGCGCCGCAACCCTGCTGCTTTCCCGTGCGGGGGCCGCGGCCGCTCCCGGCGACGGGGCCACCACGACCATCCTCGATTCGGACGGCAGGCAGCTCACCATCCCCCTTCGCCTCGACCAGCTGGCCACGCCGCGCGCCACCGCTTCCGAACGCGCGAAGTTCCAGGATGACATGGTCACCACCCGTATTCCCGCATCGTTTCGCGCACCCCTCACCCCGGAAAAATCCGGGGAATGGGATGGGGGGTTCTGGGGGACCCGCCTCCTCTACCTGCGAAACGACCTGACCCGGAATGCCGTCCGCCGCGGTCTTCGCGCCGCGCCCAGGCTCGATCGCGAGTTCGAGCGTTCGGCCCTGGAAACGGCCTATGCCGTGTTCCCGAAGGAATACGTGCGCGAGGTTTCGCGGGTCGCGCGCACCACCACCAACCCCAAGAACTTCGCCATGGCCGCGCACTACCTGTCGCGGGCGCGCGGCGCGGCCCCGGCAGCCCGCCGTTCCCTTCGCGCGCAGCTCCGCGACAAATTCCCCGGGTTGCGTCTTCCCGATTCCGCATCCACCGCCCCCCACCCGATCCTGCGGATGCTGGATTACGACCTGTCCGGTGGCCGCGATCGCGACATGCGCCGCCGGCCCTCCCTGGATTCCCTGCTCGCGCGCGATTTCCTGCCGGGACAGCCGGTCCTGTTCAGCTTCCAGCGCCGCAACCGCGTGTATCCCGGCCTGGCGATGGTCCGCCGGCCCGATGGCACCTTCGTGCGCCAGCCGGACGGGACCCTCTTCGCGCTGCCACACCTGGGAATGTCGCTCGGAAACCACCCCGGCTACCTGACCAACGGAAACACGCCCCAGGGAATCCACTCCATACTCGGCGTGGGAGTCACCCGCAACGTGTTCATCGGGCGGACGCCATTCCTCCATTCGACCATCCCGTTCGAGGTGACGCCCCCCGTATTCCTCCACCTGTCCGCCGGAACCCCGGAAACATCGTGGACCCTCGAGGCGTACACCGGCCTCCTTCCCGCTCCCTGGCGCGGCCATTTCCCCATGCTGGAGGCCTATTACGCCGGAGAAGCCGGCCGCAGCGAGATGCTCTGCCACGGCACGACGGCGGACCCCGAGCCCTACCGGGGCATGCCCTGCTATCCGAACACGCCGTCCCTGGGCTGCATGACCGCGCAGGAATTGTGGTCCGGGCGTGATGGTCACGCCCTGGCCAGTGACCAGCTGGCGATTCTGAAGGCCTGGTTGTCTGCCGGCAACGGCAGGGGTTTCCTGGTCGTGGTGGAACTGGACGGGGAGACGCGGCCCGTGGATCTGGCCGACGTGCGCTGGGACGTGCTCAAGGCCGACGAGGCGGCCCGGACCCGTTAGTCCGTTATTGCGGTCTCCCCCCGCGAGCCTCATCCGTTCCCAGGACCTCGACCACCTTCGCGCTCAGTTCCTCCAGGCGGTATGGTTTCTGCAGGAAACCGGCAAGCCCGAGCCCGGCGAAATCCTTGATCACATCCTGCTCGTTGTAGCCGCTCGACAGGATCACCTTCACATCCGGGCAAAGGCGCCGGATCTCCGTGAAAACTTCCTCGCCGCCCATTTCCGGCATCGTCATGTCCAGCAGCACCAGGCTGATCCGGTCCGCACGCTCGCGGAAGAGGCGGACGGCCTCGGCCCCGTCCGTGGCCAGGATGACCTCGAAACCCATTCGCTTGAGGAGTTTCGATGCCAGGACCCGGACCGACATTTCGTCGTCGGCGACCAGCACCGTCCCGTTCATTCGCACCGTGGTTGGCGCAGAAATAACATGGGGAACGGACTCGGCCGGTTCGTCCGCCGCGGGAAGCAGGACGCGGAACCGGCTTCCGTTTCCCACCTGGGATTCCACCTGGATGGTTCCCCGGTGACCCCGCACGATACCCAGGACGGCCGCCAGTCCCAGGCCGCGCCCCGTGAACTTGGTCGTGAAAAAGGGCTCGAAAATCCGGTCGCGCGTCTGCGGGGACATGCCCGATCCCGTGTCGGCCACCTCCACATACGCGTAAGTGCCCGCCGACAGTTGCTCGCCCGCGGGAATGCGGGCAAGGTCACCGTGGCCAAGAACCACCACGCCGGTTGAAATGGCCACGGTCCCGCCGTGGTCGCCCAAGGCTTCCGACGCGTTGAGGATCAGGTTCATGATCACCTGCCGCAGTTGCGTCGCGTCCCCCTCCACCGCCGGGATGCCGGGGGACAGGTCATAGCGCAGGATGGCTTTCTTGGAAACCGTCACCTCGAACAGGTGCGTCATCTCGTCCACGATGGCGTTCAGGTCCAGCGGAAGCACAACAAACCGCCCCTTGCCCGAGTACGCCAGCAGCTGGCGTGTCAGTTCCGCGGCACGCTGCGCCGCGGTTTCGATGTCGCGCACCGTTTCGTGCGCCGGCGAGTCCGGCGGAAGTTCCGACAGCGCGAGTCCCGCATTGCCCAGGATCGCCACCAGCAGGTTGTTGAAGTCATGCGCGATGCCGCCCGCCATCACCCCCAGGCTCTCCAGCTTCTGCGCGTGCTGGACCTGCGCCTCAAGCCTCCGCCGCTCCTCCTCCGCGGCATGGCGTTCCAGCGCGTGGCAGAACGAGTCCGTGGCCGCTTTCAGCAGGTCGATCTCCTCGGCGCCCCATGTGCCCCGGCCCACGCAGTCGTCAAAACCGATGAACCCGGCAAAGCGCCTTTCCACCGTCATGGGGATCAGGAGCAGACCCTGGCTGTTCTGGGATTCGAGGATCGGACGGACAGCCTCGGGGAATTCTGCCCGGGTGATGGAAAGGGGCTCGCCCTTCTCCAGGCGCGGTTGCCAGTCGGGGCTGAACGACTCGTAGGGCAGGTTTTGGAGTTCCGGGTTGTGGATTTCCTCGGAGACCCCCGGGGCGCACCATTCGGCCCTCTGGCTGCAGGCGAGCCGTCCATCCGCCAGCTTCGTGTTCTCGAACCAGTAGCAGCGGCTGGCCCCCGCGGTTTCACCCAGCATCCGGAGCATGGGACCGACCGATCCGAGCGGATCCGGCTCCGCAAGCAGGCGCGACGTGATTTCCGCCGCCGCCCGGAGATAACGCGCGAAAACCCTTTCCCGTTCCTCCGCACCCACCCGTCGCGTGATGTCCTGCAGGATTCCGAGCGAACCGGTGACCTTTCCCGACTGGTCCTTGATTTGCACGGACGAGTCCGCCAGCCACCGCATGCTGCCGTCCGGCATGCGCACCCGGTAATCGCCCACCCAGTGGTCCAACTGGCCGAGCCGCGCCAGTCGTCCGGCCTCCGCCGGATCCAGGTCCGTTTCGTCGTTTCGCAGGACAATCTCCTGCACGATTTCGTCAAGTGCCTTCGGGGTGAAATCGCGGGCGGGGATACCGGTCAGCCTCTCCACCCCTTCGCTCACATAACTGAACTGCAGGGGGTAATAGTCCTTTCGGTAGACAACCGCGTCGGCCGAAACAATGGCCCGGCGGTACAGGGCCTCGCTGGCCGCCACGGCCTGCTCCGCGTCCGCCCGCTGCGCGATCATCGAGGCGACCAGCAGCGACGTCAGCGTGGTCGTGATCATGTACGACTGGAGCATCGCGACCCGCAGAAACACATCCTCCGAAACGACGCCAAACGGGCCGAGTCCGCGCGCGGTGAACCAGGTCGCCATCAGGCAGACGATCAGGGACACCAGCGAGGCGCCCCGGGGGCCGAAGCGGAAGGCGGCCCACAGCAGGATCGGAAACGAGATGTACAATTTCGGCGGAACCGGGGTCCAGCTCGCGGTCGCGCCGCCAAAAACCGCCATGCCGTATCCGGCCGCAAGGGCAAACAGGAGCAGCGCTTCGGCGAGGCGCGCGCGGTCCGCCGTCAGGCGCCGCAGGCTCTCCGCAAAGGGACGGCAGGCGATCAGGGCCGGCGCCACCGCAATGGTGCCCACCGAGCACGCAACCACCCAGCCCCGCCAGACCGTCCAGAATGGCGCGCCCGGGGTCGTCGCCACCACAACCGCCGATGCCGGAAGGGCCGTGAAAACAAAAACCAGCGCCGACGGAATCACCGCCAGCATGACAACCTGCACCGGCGTGTTCAGGGTGAACGGACCCCGGGCCAGGCGCTGCAACAGGACGGCGCTGAGCAACCCCTCCATCGCATTGATGGCGCCGAAAGAGAATCCGACGGCTGCGCTCTTGCCCGCCACCAGGTTTGCCGGAATGCTCACCACCACCACCCCCAACAGCAGCAGGGGCCAGCGCTGCCTGTCGGAAAGAAGCAGAAGGCCGAGCAACAGCCCGCTCGGGGGCCAGAATGGCGACACGTTCTCCGGCTGGGCGACGAAAAGCACGCTCAGACAGGCGAGAAGTCCGTACGCCACGGCACCCCCCGCCGCCCAGGCGACCCACGCAAGCCCCGCCATGGACTTCGCCCTGGGTTGCTCGCCGGCAATTCCACCGTGATTGGCCGGATGATCCATTCCCTCGCGCAATCAGCCACCCTTGTGATGCGATCGTTGCCGACGGCGGGCGACCCGCCATCGAAAGGCAATCTGGAGGGGTGGGGTGGGAAAGGGCAACTGGAATCGCGGACACGCCGGCGCCGCGTGCGGCTTCCCGCACGGCCTTGCGCGGCTACCGCGTGGGAAGCCGCCGGTACCGCGCCCGCCGGTTCTCCACCGCGGCGTCTCCCACTTCCTTCCTGCGGGCCGCCTCGTAATCCTCGTAGTTCCCCTCGAACCACCGGACTTTCGAGTCGCCCTCAAAGACCAGCAGGTGCGTGCAGATGCGGTTCAGGAAGAAACGGTCGTGGCTGATCACCATCACGCACCCGCCGAAGCCGTTTATGGCGTCCTCCAGCATGCGCAGCGTGCCCACGTCCAGGTCGTTGGTCGGTTCGTCGAGCAGCAGGACGTTGCCGCCCGACTTGAGCAGTTTCGCCAGGAACACCCGGTTGCGTTCGCCGCCGGAGAGGTCTTTCACAAACTTCTGCTGGTCGGAACCCTTGAAGTTGAACCGTGCCACGTAGGCGCGGGACGGGATGCTGCGCTTGCCGAACTGGATGTCGTCGCGCCCCTCGCTGATCTCGTCGAACACCGAGTTGGTGCCGACCAGCGAGTCGCGGTGCTGGTCCACGTGCGACAGGCGCACCGTCGGGCCGATCACCAGTTCGCCGCCGTCGGGCTGTTCCTGTCCCGTCAGCATCTTGAAGAGCGTGGTCTTGCCCGTGCCGTTCGGGCCGATAATGCCCACCACGGCGCCCTTGGGCAGCGTGAATTCCATGGCCTCGAACAGCGGCGACCCGCCGTAACCCTTGGCCAGCCCGCGGGCCTCGATCACCTGGTCGCCCAGGTGCTCGGCCGGCGCGATCTCGATGGCCGTCGGATCCTCCTCGGCCCGCTCCGCCGCCACCAGTCGCTCATACTCGCCCAGGCGCTGGCGGCCCAGTTCCCGGTGCTCCGCCGTGTTCATCTTGATCCAGCGAAGCTCGTTCTCCAGGCTCTTGCGCCGCGGGGACTTGCTCTTCTCCTGCTGGGCAAGGATTTCCAGTTTCTGCGCCAGCCACGACGAGTAGTTGCCCTCGAACGGGATGCCGCGCCCGGCCTCCAGTTCCAGGATCCACTTGGTCACGTTGTCCAGGAAGTAGCGGTCGTGGGTCGCGATGATCACCGTGCCCGGGTACTCGCGCAGTTGCGCCTCCAGCCAGTCGATCGTCTCCGCGTCCAGGTGGTTGGTCGGCTCGTCGAGCAGGAGGATGTCGGGCCGCTCCAGCAGGGCGCGGGCGAGCGCCACGCGGCGCCGCTCTCCGCCCGACAGGTTGGTCACCTCGCTGTCATCCGGGGGCAGCAGCAGGGCGTTCGACGCGATGTTCAGGCGCGTGTCCAGGTTCCAGCCGTCCACGGCCTCGATGCGGTCCTGCAGCGCGGCCATCCGGTCCATCGCCTTGTCCATCGCGTCGCCTTCCAACTCGCCCAGCGCGTTGGCCACCTCGTCGTATTCTTTCAACAGGGCCACCGTTTCCGCGAATGCCATCTCCAGGTTCCCCCGCACGGTCTTGTCCGGGTCCAGCTGGGGCTCCTGGGGCACGAAACCGATGCGCACGCCGCGTGCCGGCTCGGCGTGGCCGTCGAATTCCTTGTCCCACCCGGCCATGATCTTGAGCAGCGTGCTCTTGCCGCTGCCGTTGTCACCCACCACGCCGATCTTGGCGCCGGGATAGAAGGCCAGGTTGATTTCCTTCAGGACCTGGCGCTGCCCGTAGAATTTGTTCAGGCGGTGGATGGTGAAAACATACTGCTCGGCCATGGTGTCGCTTCTTTCCGGGTGATGTGCGGGTGCGGGGCGCCGATCGCGTCCCGTCGCATTTTCCCGCGGCGAAGCCATATATTCCCGCGGGGAGAAAGATTCCTTTTGGCCGAACCCGTATCCACATCAGAAAAGCCGCTTCGGGGCTACCTGGTCGGCATCCGCCGCCAGGGCATGACCACTTCCGAGACCCAGGAGCACCTGGAAGAGCTGGCGCAACTCGCCGAAACTTTCGGCGTGCCCGTCGTGGGCAGCGAGATGATCGTGCTGCGCGAGCCCCACGTCACCTACCTCACCGGCGCGGGAAAGGCCCACGAGGTCCATGTGGCCTGCCTGGCCCTTGAAGCCGATGTCATCATCTTTGACGATGACCTGACCCCATCGCAGCAGCGCAACTGGGAGAAGCTGACCGGCCTGGCCGTCATCGACCGCCGCGAGGTCATCCTCGGCATCTTCGCCGACCGCGCCCAAACGCGCGAGGCGCGCCTCCAGGTGCAACTGGCCCGCGCCGAATACTCGCTTCCCCGCCTCACCCGCGCGTGGACACACCTCGAGCGCCAGCGCGGCGGCGGCGGACTGCGCGGCGGCGCCGGCGAAACCCAGCTCGAGGTGGACCGCCGCCTCGTGCGGGCCCAGATCGACAGGTTGAAGGCCGAACTCAGGCATGTGCGCCGCGTCCGCACCACCCAGCGCAAGAGCCGCCTCGAGATCCCGCTGCCCACCGCCGCCATCGTCGGCTACACCAACGCCGGAAAGAGCTCGCTCCTCAACGCGCTCACCGGCGCCGGGGTGCTTGAGGAGGACAAGCTGTTCGCCACCCTCGACCCCACCACGCGCAAACTCACCCTGCCGAACCGCCAGACCGTCCTCCTGTCCGACACGGTGGGGTTCATTCGCAAACTGCCCCACACGCTGGTCGAGGCCTTCAAGGCCACCCTGGAGGAGGCCAAGCTCTCCAACATCCTGCTCCATGTGGTGGACTCCAACCA
>JADHEF010000354.1_pt1 | contig 52466 bp, 41 predicted proteins | sample 8952391 | NCBI WGS metagenome assembly JADHEF01 (sample SAMN16124439, study PRJNA663245) | bioreactor sludge metagenome | isolation source: sludge (nitrite) | place: India:Bengaluru | collected 2019-02-28 | reverse complement strand
GCGTGCGGCGCTCCGCGCTCGGGTCGCTCGCGAACTCGCTCGCCTTCGGCTCGCTCAAACAGCGCTCGCTTTCCCCCGAGCGCCTCGCGGCGCGCGCCAGCGGGTCCCCGGCCGTGCTCGAGTCGGCTCGCAGGACCCACCCCCGGGGCTCAGCCCACCGGAGCGAGAACCGAGTGGACGCCGCTTAAACAGGGATCTTCGGCAGGCGTTTCCGGGCCAGGGCGAACGCCGCGCAACACGTTGACGTGCGAGAGCCGCCGATGAGCCGGAATCTCCCGTCCTCGGCTGTAGGACGCTCGACCTCCCCCGGCCGCGGAAGGGGCGGGGTGTCTCGCGAGCCACCCCCGAGCACGGCCGGGGACCCGCTCGCGCTCGCGAGGACCGGGCGGGGATCAAGCCCGCGCGCATGTCTGAGCGAAGCGAGTTCGCGCGGGCGCCCCGCCCGGCCGCAGCGAGTGCGGAAGCGGGTCGGCCGCGCGCAGCAGGTGGCCGCGAGACAGCCCGCACCGGACGCGGCCCCCTGCCGTGGGGACGCAACGGCGAAGCTGGTGTCTCCCGGTCTCCCGGTCTCCCGGTCCCCCGGTCCCCCGGTGCCCCGGCCCCTCGCCCTACTCCGCTCTCCCCCCGGTCAGCCGCGCTTCTTCCACTCCTCCGTCGCGTCGACGAGGGCGGAGACGATGCCAGGCTCGTCGGCGGAGTGGCCGGAGGCCGGGACGATCACGAGGCGCGAGCCGGGCCAGGCGTTGTGGAGGTCCCAGGCGGAGACGGCGGGGCAGACCATGTCGTAGCGCCCCTGGACGATCACGCAGGGGAGGTGCTTCACCTTCTCGACGTCGCGCAGGAGCTGCTCCTCGTCCGAGAGGAAGGCGCCGTTCACGAAGTAGTGCGCCTCGATCCGGGCGAGGGCCACCTCGGCGGGGACGTCCTCCTCGGCCACCGAGTAGGAGCGAGCGACGAGGTACGAGCCGAGCTCCTCCCAGCGGTTCCAGGCGAGGGCCGCCTGGCGGCGGACGGCAGGGTCGTCGGAGCTCAGGCGGCGGTGGTAGGCCGCGAGGACGTCGGAGCGTTCGGAATCGTCGAGGACCGAGAGGAAGTCCGCCCAACCGTCGGGAAAGACGCGCTGCGCGCCGCCGCCGAACGTCCAGAGCACCTCGGAGCGGCGCGAGAGGAAGATCCCGCGGAGGATCAGCCCCGTGCAGCGCTCGGGGTGCGTCTCGGCGTAGGCGAGGCCGAGCGTCGAGCCCCAGGAGCCGCCGAAGACGAGCCACTTCTCGATGCCGAGCCGCTCGCGGATCCGCTCCGCGTCGGCGACGAGGTCCCAGGTCGTGTTCTCGTCGAGCTCGCCGAGCGGCGTCGAGCGGCCCGAGCCGCGCTGGTCGAAGAGGACCACGCGGTACGCGGCGGGGTCGAAGAACCGGCGGTGGAGCGGCGAGAGCCCTGCGCCCGGGCCGCCGTGGAAGAAGACGACGGGCACGCCGTCCGGGCTGCCGCACTGCTCGACGTGGAGCTCGTGCAGGTCGGAGACGCGGAGGCGGAAGGAGTCGAACGGCTCGATGGGGGGAAAAAGGTCAGGCACGGCGAGACTATACGGCGGACAGGAGAATTGGTTCGGGGCGCGGATGCAGCCCCCGGACGGCCTCCGCCTTTCGTAAACTCCGTCGCCATGCCGACGGCCACGACCCGGAAATCGTCCGCCCGCCCCTCCCGAAAGGGTCCCCGGACTCCCGACCGCTTCTCGGAGGCGGAGGAGCTCTACGGGATCGACGCGTGGGGGAAGGGGTTCTTCTCCATCTCCGACGACGGGCACCTCCTCGTCCACCCGACGCGCGAGGGGCACCGCTTCGCCGACCTGAAGGACGTCGTCGACGAGGTCGGGGGACGGGGGATCACCCCGCCGATGATCATCCGCTTCCCGCAGATCCTGGCGTCGTCGGTGCGGGAGCTGAACGAGGCCTTCGGGAAGGCGATCAAGGAGTTCGAGTACGACGGCGACTACCGCGGCGTCTTCCCGATCAAGGTGAACCAGAAGAAGGTCGTCGTCCACGAGATCATCGAGGCCGGCCGGAAGTACGGCTACGGCCTGGAGGCGGGGTCGAAGCCCGAGCTGCTCGCCGCCCTCTCGCAGGACCTCGGCCCCGAGTGCCTCATCACGACGAACGGCTACAAGGACGAGGCGTTCATCCGGCTCGCCCTCGACGGCGTCAAGATGGGCCGGAACGTCATCCTGACGCTCGAGAAGGTCTCGGAGCTCGAGAGGATCCTCGAGGTCGCGAAGAGGCGGGGCGTGAAGCCGCTCGTCGGCATGCGCGCGAAGCTCTACGCCCGCGGCTCCGGCAAGTGGGCGAAGTCGGGGGGCGAGGCGGCGAAGTTCGGCCTCACGACGACGGAGATGCTCGCGGCGATCGAGATCCTGAAGTCGAAGCGGATGCTCGACTCGCTCGTCATGCTCCATTTCCACATCGGGTCGCAGATCACGGACATCCGGAAAATCAAGGACGCGATCCGCGAGGCGGGGCGCGTCTACGCGAAGCTGAGCCGCTCCGGCGTCGAGGTCCGCTACCTGAACCTCGGCGGCGGGCTCGGCGTCGACTACGACGGCTCGAAGACCTCGTTCGACTCCTCGATGAACTACACCGTCCAGGAGTACGCGAACGACGTCGTCTACAACATCAAGACGATCTGCGAGGACGAGAAGGTCCCGGTTCCGACGCTCGTGACCGAGTCGGGGCGGGCCGTGACGGCCTACCACTCCGTCCTCGTCTCGAACGTCCTCGACGTGGCCGACAAGATCGAGCAGGACAAGACCGTCACGCTGAACGGCGACGAGAACCACGTCGTCCGCGAGCTCTGGGACGTCTTCAAGGGCGTGACGGCGAAGAACGTCCGCGAGAGCTACCACGACGCCCTCCAGTACAAGGAGGAGCTCTTCACCCTCTTCAACCTCGGCTACGTCTCGCTCGAGGACCGCTCGAAGGGAGAGATCCTCTTCTGGGACGTCTGCGACAAGATCCGGAGGCACCTGAAGGGGCTCCGGGAGATCCCCGAGGAGTTCGAGGACCTCGAGCGCGAGCTCGCGGACAAGTACGTCGTCAACTTCTCCGTCTTCCAGTCGGTCCCCGACTCGTGGGCGATCGACCAGCTCTTCCCGATCCTCCCGATCCACCGCCTCCGCGAGAAGCCGGGCGAGATCGCGACGCTCGCCGACATCACGTGCGACTCGGACGGCAAGATCGAGAAGTTCATCGACCTGCGCGACATCAAGGAGTTCCTCCCGCTCCACTCCTGGAAGCGCTCGCAGCCCTACTACCTCGCCTTCTGCCTCGTCGGCGCCTACCAGGACGTCCTCGGCGACCTCCACAACCTCTTCGGCGAGGCGCACGAGGTCCTCGTCGCGGTCGACGAGGAGAACCGGACGCGGATCCTCGACCTCCTGCCGGGCGAGACGTGCGAGCGGGTCCTCTCCTACATGAACTACGAGCGGGCCGAGATCCTCGAGGGAGTCTGGAAACAGCTCCGGAAGGCGGTCGACAAGGACCGCATCCGCGAGGCCGAGGCGAAGTCGATCGCCAAGGACTTCGAGGTCGCCCTCTCGCACTACACCTACCTCGAGGAGTAGCCGGGCGGAGTTGCTGGCGGGGCGGGTCGCGGCGGCGTACGCTCCCGCCGTGGAGACCCTGACCCCGCCCTACCTGCTGCTGGCGGCGCCGATCCTCTCGGACCCGAACTTCGAGAGGACCGTCGTCCTGATGGGGCACCACACCGAGGAAGGGGCGGTCGGCTGGGTCGTGAACCGCCTCGTCGAAGGCGGGGCGAAGGCGCTCCTTCCGGACGAGGTCGCCCGGACGATCCACCCCGACACGCCGCTCCGCATCGGCGGGCCCGTCGCGACGCCGGGGCTCATCGTGGTCCACCGAGAGCCGATCGAGGGGATCGAGTCGATCGGTATGGCGCCGGGGCTCGTCGTCTCCGCGACGCCCGAGGTCCTGCCCCACGTCTTCGCCGCCCCGCCCGACGAAGCGCCGGTCGCCGGGCTGCTCGTGTTCGGCTACGCCGGCTGGGGACCCGGGCAGCTGGAGCACGAGATGGAGGAGGGTTCCTGGCTCGTCCTCCCCTACGACCCCGACTTCGCGTTCCCTTCCGACATCGCCGGGCTCTGGGAGCGGTCCCTCGCGCGCCTCGGAGTCACTCCCGGCCGCGTCTCCACGCCGCCGAGCGGTGTGAACTGACGTGGATCGGGGAGGGTCGCCACGACCCTCCCCGCGCCGCCTGTGGCGGCTCCCCTCCCTCGGAGACGTGGATCGGGACAGGCGGGGTCAGGTCTACCATCTCCCAGATGGGGTCAGGTCTACCATCTACAGTCTGCACGACGGCGGGGCGCGGGCCCGCTCCGAGCCCGCGGGCGCTCCCGGAAGACGCCGGGCCGGTCGCATCCGTAGAACGGCCGGAATGCGCTCACGGATCGGCATCCTCACGGTCGCGCTCCTCGTCGGAAGCGCCCTCCAGGCGCCAGCGTCCGCCACGACGCCCCGGTCCGCCGACCCGGAGTACCTCGGCTTCGTCGCGCTCGAGAGGACCCTGGCCCCTTCCGTCGACGCGCGGGGCCGCCCGTGGCGCGTGGAAGTCGTCCCGGAGACCACGGACGGTCCGGGACGCGAAGGGATCGTGATCGCGACCGCGCGGCCCGACGGGACCTGGCGGCACGCAAGAGTCCCGTCGCCCGTCGCCGCCCGGCTGCGCGTGTCGACGGAGGAGGGCGACGTCTGGTGGGTCTCTCCCGAGCCGTTCTCGACGGCGGAGGCGGAGCGGTCCGGCCGGATCGACCTCGCCCTCGTCTCCGTCCGCGGGGTCGCACGGGCGGGGAAGCAGCCGCTGCCGGGCCTCGTGACGTTCACGGACGACGCCGGCCTGCGCGTGAGGTTCGTGTCCGGAGTCGACGGGGATTTCTCGGGAACCCTTCCCCGCGCCGGGAGCTGGTCCGTTCGCGTGAGGAGCTCGAGGGTCGCGCTCGACCGCACGACGACGGCGGAGGTCGCGGAACCCTCCGCGCGACGGGGCGAGACGCCCCCACCCGCGTTCGTCGACGTCCGCTTCCCCGATCGGGCCATCCGCGGGGAGGTCGTCGATGCCGAGGGGAAGCCCGTCGAGCGGTTCAAGCTCTCGATCGGGGAGGCGGGCACGGCGACCGACAGCATCGAGGAGTTCGACGGCGGCGTCTTCCGCTACGACCGGATTGCGACGGGGACGACCTACCGGGTCACGGCGGTCGTCCCGTACCGGTCGAGCGCGACGTACCTCGTGAGGGTCCCCGAGGACGACGATCCCGAGTACGTTCGAGCCGTCATCGGGCAGAGGAGGGAGGTTCGCGGGCACGTCGTGTCGACGACGGGGCGCCCCGTCCCGGACGGCTGGGGAACCGTCTCTACCGTCCCGAGCGGCGGCCTGGACCGTTCGTGGTTCACGCCGCGCGGGTCCCGTGCCGGGTTCTCGGCTCCGATATCGTCTCCGACCGATTTCGCGTGCATCCTCCTCTCTTCTCCCGGCCACGCGGCGCACCTCTCGAGGAGGGAGCTGACGACCGGCGACCACGAGATCGTCGTCACTCCGGAGGGGGGCACGCTCGATCTCTCCGCACCGATCGAGCCGCTCCGAATACCGGCGCTCTTTCGCGGCGGCTGCGCGCTCCGACTCTCGCGGCTCGCGGAGGTTCCGGGCGCGATCGTGGACGACAGAGGCCGAACGCTCGAGGTCGTCTCGCCTCCCGTCGAACCGGGCCCGTGGTCGCTCTGCCTCGTGACGCGCGGGCAGCTCGAGTCGTACAAGGGGGGCGATCCGGAGTTCCCCGGCTGCGTCCACGGCGTCCTCTCCGCGGCTGGAAAGCTCGAGCTGAGCCTTCCGGGTGACGGCCCCGCGGACTCTCCCTAGACGTAGTCCTTTGCCCAGGCGCGCGCGTCCCGGCTCGCGAGGACGTGAAAGCGGCGGAGCCTCTTGAGGGAGAGCGAGGCGAGGGAGCCGAGGGGGAGGTAGACGATCCTCTTTCCGAGGCGGGAGGCGAAGCGCTTGATCAGGGGCCGTGGCGGCCTCGGGGCGGCGTAGACCACGCGAGGCTCGCGGGCGTAGTCGAGGGCGGCGAGGAGGAGGACCTCGGGCGCGCTGAACGGGCCGCGGTAGTCGGGGTCGCGCCAGACGTCGAAGAGCCGGCCCGGCGGCATCGTCATCAGGAACGCGCCGTAGGTGCACTCGGAGATGCCGGGGCCGACGACCTTCTCGCCGAGCGGCGTCGCGTAGAAGGCCATGTCGCTCTCCTGGCCGTGCTCGCCGAGCCAGGTCGTCTTCCACGGGTACTTCTCCGCCTCCTCGTCGAAGACGACGACGACGGAGCCGGCGCCACCGCGGATGCGCGCCTCCTCGAAGACCCAGAGCCGCCCCTCGTGATAGTGGCGGAGCGACTCGCGGACGTCCACTCCGTCGAGGAGGCTCGTCGTGAACGGGGCGACGCGGCGGGAGTCCTCCGTCAGGAGGCGGATCGCCCGCCGGCGGAGGCGATTGCCGAAGCGCTCGACGGCGACGTCCTCGGGCGGGTACGAGCAGATTCCGTCGCCGAACGGGAGCTTCCTCCAATCGCCCGGCTTCGGCTCCTTCGGGCGGCGGCGGAGCGGCAGGTCGCGCAGCCGCCTCTCCTTTCCGGGGAAGCGGCGGCGGAAACGAACCGGCTTGCCGTCGAGGTGGAGGTCCTCGCCCGTGAGGGTGACGACGGGGAGGCTCGCGGTCGCGTCGGGCCAGGGCCAGGTCGCGCCCAGGTCGAACACTTCCCACGCGTAGTCGTCGTCGACGACGCCGCGCGCGGCGACGACGAGCTCGTAGAAGCCCGGCGTGAGGACCCCCTCGAGGATCGAGAGGTTGCGCGAGAACTGACGGAGCGCGCGGAACGCCGTGCGCGGCACCTCCTCGTCGCGGCTCTTCCGGTAGCGCTCCGCCGCCTCGCGCAGGAGGCGGTCGACGACGCGGAGCGTGTCCGTTTCGTCGTCGAAGGCGAAGGCGCCCCCCGAGCTCCGCGCCCGCTCGAAGGCGGCCGACACGAACGGGACCTCGCTCATCACCTCGCGGCTCGACTCCGCCGAGAGCGCCGCGAGGCGGACCCCCTCGCGCCGGACGCGGCCGAACGGCTCGGCGAGCGGCTCCTCGAGGGCCCGGAGGAGCCCGCGGACGTGCGCGACGCCCCCCACCCAGAGGACCCGCTCCCCCGCTTCGACGAGCCGCGCGAGGCGGACGGCCATCGTCCGCTCGCGCAGGAGGTCGGCCTCGTCGTTCGACGGCGGGAAGGCGTCGAGGAGCGCCCCGACGAAGGGCGCGGGGCCGGTGCGCGTCATCGCATAGGGGTCCGGAAGCGCCTCGCGGCGAAGCGGGTACGAGCCGTCGTCGCGGTCGACGAGGTGGAGCGACGCGCCGTTCTCGAGGGCGAGGCGCGCGGCCTCGGCCATCGGCTCGTGCGGCTCGACGAGGAGGTAGACGGTCTCCTCGCCGTCCGGCCAGAGGGCGACCGTGAGGAGCGGGAGCCGGAGGACCGCCTTCCGGAACGCCTCGGCGATCGTCGAGGGGAGCTCGACGGCGACGGCCGTCGGTCGGAGCGCGAAGAAGGCGCGCCGGACGAGGACGGCGAACTCCACCGACTGGTGGAGCGTCGGGAGGAGGAAGAGCCCCTCCGCCGCGCGGACGACGCCCGTCTCGGGGTCGGGCGCGGGGTACGGCGCGGTGGTCACTTGCGTGGCGGGCTCACGGGCTTCGGCGGGTCGGTCGCGGCGGCGGGCGGCGGGAGCGCGCTCACATCCGGTGCGGGCCGGCCGGCCGAGGCGGGCCGTCGCCGCGGGCGAGCGGGGCGTGGACGATCGCCTCCTCGCCGAGGACGGACCGGATCGCCTCGAGGAGCCGCTCGACGGGCTCGCCGCCCCCCTGCGAGAGGCGCTTCAGGGCATAGCGCGCGACGTTGATGCCATCGCGCACGCTGAACGGCTCGTCCGCCTCGTGGGCGCTCCGGAGGAAGCGCGTCACCCAGCGGAGGAGCGCCTCCGGCGCGAACGGGAGGTTCCCCGCGAGGATCGCGAGCTCCTCCTCCTCCTCGGGGAAGTCGACGAGGATCGTCGGCGTGAGGCGCGAGTTGACGTAGTCGGGCAGCTCGAACGTCGAGGCGTCGTCGTTCATCGTGGTGACGAAGCGGAACTCGGGGTGCGCCTTGATCTTCACGCCGGCCACGATCGACTCGACGGTGCGCCGCGCGTCGAGGAGCGGCGCGAGCGAGGCCCACGACTTCTCGCTCATCCGGTTCCCCTCGTCGAGGATCGCCACGCCTCCCTTCAGCATCGCCGTGACGACGCCCGAGGCGACGTACCGGATCTTCCCCTCGCCCGCGACGACGGGGGTGACGAGGAGGTCCTCGGGGCGGGTGTCCATCGTGGCCTGGAAGACCCACGCCGGGCGGCCGGTGCTCCGCGCCGCGGCGTAGGCGAGCGTCGTCTTGCCGACGCCCGGCTTTCCGACGAGGCGCGGGTGGAGCGGGAGGTCCCCTTCCTCGACGACGAGCCAGGCGGCGAGGAGCTGGTCGAGGAGGTCACGGCGCCCCTTCCACTCGAGCGGGAACTCGTCGGGGTGCGCGAGGGCGATCTCGACGCCTTCGATGAGGACCTTTTCCATGGGCGGATTCTAGGGGTGCGGCCCGCTTCCGCGACCCCGCCGCAATCCGCCGGGGCGCGCGCTTCCGTAGAACGCCGCGAAGGGTGCCCGAGGCGCCCGTACCGGAGAAGAACAATGAAGAAGACCTTCGCCGCCTCCGCCGCTGCCGCCCTGCTCGCCGTTTCCGTCACGGCCCCCGTCCGCGCGGACCACCACCAGGGCAAGGACATCGTCGACACCGCCGTCGCCGCCGGGAGCTTCAACACGCTCGCCACGGCGCTGAAGGCCGCAGGCCTCGTCGAGACGCTCAAGGGGAAGGGCCCCTTCACCGTCTTCGCGCCGACGGACGACGCCTTCAGGAAGCTCCCCGCCGGGACTCTCGAGAAGCTCCTCGCCGACAAGGCGCAGCTGACGAAGGTCCTCACCTACCACGTCGTCGCCGGGAAGGTCCTGGCCGTCGACGTCGTCAAGCTGAAGGAGGCGAAGACCGTCGAGGGCTCCTCCGTGAAGATCTCGGTGAAGGACGGGAAGGTGAAGGTCGACGGAGCGAACGTCGTGAAGACCGACGTCGGGGCCTCGAACGGCGTGATCCACGTCCTCGACGCCGTGATCCTCCCCCCCGCGAAGTAACCGAAGCGCCTCGGTCGAACCTTCCGTGGCCGACGGGGAGGCCGCGCCACCGCGCGGCCTCCCCGTTCTCGGTTTCACGCGACAACGGAAAACGGACCTGACCCCGGTCCTCAGGCCTCCAGGAGGTCTGCGAGAGTCTCCGGGTGAAAGCCGACGAGGAGCCGGCGCCCGACTCGCAGCATCGGTGCCCGATAGTTCCCGGTCGGGCCCTTGAGGTCGTCGAGACCGACCTCCCGCGCGGCCCGCGCGGTGGCCTTCCTCCCCTTCGCGATCACGACCTCGTCGACCGCGGCGAGGAGCCTCCGGACGTCCGCGTCCGTCATGGGCGCCGCCTTCGCGGAGCGCTCTTCCGTCACCCGGGCCTTCGTCTGCTCGAGCACCTCACGGGTGCGTCCGCAGCTCGTTCACCCGGGGCGCTGGTAGTAGAAGCCGACCGTGGCCATGTCGTCCTCCTTCTTCTCCCTCAGGGCTGCAGGGCGTACTCGCGGACGATCCGGGTCGTCCTCTCGACGCCGTCCAGGAACACGGGGAGACGGATCCTCTCGTTCTTGCTGTGGATCGTCACGGCGTCCATCACGTTCACCGCGAACGGCGAGACGCCGAAGGAGCGGATTCCGCGCGCCCGCAGGTAGGCGAGGTTCGTGTAGCTCCCCGTCAGGACGTACGGCCCGACATCCGCGTCTTCGACCGGATCGAGCGCGAGGACCGTGTGGAGCGTCTCCCAGGCCCGACCGTCACGCCTCGTCGGGACGCTGTCCGGGGTCACGTGCCGTAGCGTCAGGCGCACGCCGAGGGGCGCCGCCCATCGGACCATCTCTTCCCAGCGCGCCCGCGCGGACCGGCCCGGGAGGAGGGTCGCCACCAGGTCCATCGAGTACCCGTTTCCCGCGGCCGCCCGCTTCGTCTCTCCCGTGTAGTACATGTCGCGAAAGAGAGAGCGGTAGACCTCCGGGAGGTCCTCCCCCAGCCTCCCTGCCGCCACGGCCGCGCGGGTGTCGTTCATGTGGTGGCCCCAGAGGTCGGAGCGGGACGGCCCGACGAAGGCGAGGAAGTCCTGCACTTCGTCGAGGACCCGGAACGGCTCCTCGCGCATTTTCCGATCGAGGAGGTCTCGCAGCGCGTCGAGGTTGCGTTCGTCCTTCGCGTGCGCCGTCGCGAGGACGTTGGACTTCTGGAGGACCTCGATGCCGAAGCGCTCGATATCGTCTCCGTTGACCTCGTTCACGCCTCCCTCGTTGAAGACGTCGGTGACACCGGCCAGGAGGTCGGGACGGTGCTGCAGGACCCACCCGATCCCGATCTCGGGCGAGAAGGTCTCCTCTCCGGGCTCGGCGAGGAAGACGATGTCCCGCTCGGGGACGATCCCGTCGCGTCGGAGGGACGCGATCGCGAGGAAATCGGCGATCCCCTGCCCCTTCATGTCGAGCGTCCCTCGCCCGCAGACGTACTGGACGAGGTCGCCGACGCCGTCCGCCGCCGCGAAGGGAGGGAGGTCCCAGGCCGAGCGGTCCCCGACGGGGTAGACGTCCATGTGATGCAGGAGCAGCAGGGCTTCTCCCCGGCTGCGACCCGACAGCCGCGCCACGACGATCGGACGCTCGGGGTCGTCCCCGACGATCTCGAACGGGATCCCCTCGCAGCCGAGCTTCTCGGCCCAGAACCGGGCCGTCTCGACCGTCCGTCCCGGCGGATTCTGCGAGTCGATCCGGACGTACTCGCGGAGGAGCTGCGTCGCCGCGCGCTGCCGCATCTCGGCGAGATCGAGCGGTCGCATCTCGACCCCGGGTGCGAGGGAACGGACGAGGCGCGGGCCGGCGAACGCGGCGGCCGCGACGAGCGCGGCACCGCCGTAGAGCGCGAGGCGGCGGCGGACGTTTCGAGAGAGGCTCACGCGCTCGCCGCGCCCTTCGACGGAGAGCGCCAGTGGAGTGCGGCCGTGGCGAGGAGCCCGAGCGTCGTCATCAGGCCCGCGATGATCAGCCATCTCCCGGAGGGCCGCAAACGGACGACGTGACGCCCGGGCGGCACGGTCAGGCCCGCGAAGCCGACGTTCGCGTCGTCCACGAGGACGGCCCGGCCGTCGACGGTGGCGTGCCGGGCGGCGACGAGAGGCCGGGCGACGAAGAGATAGCCGTGCGCGGGGCCCTCGACCTCGACCTCGACCTCGAGGAGATCGGGCCGGTCCGCGACCCGCAGGACCCGCCCCGCCGACGGGACGAGCGACTCTCCCGGGGCCGACAGGACGACCGAGTCGGCAGGGGCCCGGTCGCGGAGAAAGCGCGTGGAGGCCGCGAGCGGGCCGGGCTCGCGCACGACCTGCGATACGAAGCGGACGGGCAGGACCGGGCTCGCGACGGGAAGGAGCCGTGGGACGGGCCTCCCGTTCGGCGACGTCTCGTGGGTGACGACTCCGACCGCCCCGGCGGCCCGGGCGAGCGCCCTGGCGAGCGGTCCGTCCGGCGGGGCCTCTTCGAGGAGCATCGCCCACTCGAGCTGGGCGCGCGGGAGCGCCGCGTCGTAGTCCGCCTCGTGAACCGAAGCGACTCCGAAGCGGGTGAAGGTCCACGGAATCGCCCAGGCCGTCATCGCGGAGCCGCCGACCGTCGGGTCGTCCGGCCCGGAGCCGCGCGGGAGCTCCGACCCGGGCAGGGGCAGGATGCGCGGGGGCGGTTCGTCGTCGCGGGCGGACGGCAGCGTGGCGAGAACGGACGGCCTCTCCGTCAGGATCGCCGCGTCCGACATCGGCAGGAGCCTCGGAGTGACGACGGCTCGATCGGCCGCGAGGAGGAGGCCGAGGAGCCCGAAGACGAGCGCTCGCCGTGCGGGGAGCGCCTTCTCCAGCGCCGCGGCGCCGAGCGCGGCGAGCCAGACGATCCCGAACCCGAAGAGGACCATCCACTTCTCCGGGTACCGGATCGACGCGGCGAACGGCACGACCTTCGCGGCCCAGCCGGCCACCGGAATCGCGGGACCGAGCGCGAGCAGGACGCCGAGCGCCGCGAGAGCCGACGCCCGGAGCCGGGCGCCGCGCCCCACGATCAGACCGAGGAGCGCGAGGGTCCACGCGACGCGGCCGGGCGTCAGCGACGGGAAATAGGGGTAGCGCGGGATGCCGGGCGCGACGCTCGTCCTCGTCCAGTCGGCCACGACGCCGTCCGCGAGCAGCTCCGAGAGCCGCATCGGAGGCAGCGACCCCATTTCCGCAAATCCCGGGAGCAGCGCCCCTCGAACGCCCCGGATGCTTTCCAGACCCGTGAGGGCGAGAGTCGCGAGCGCGGGCGCGGCGAGGAGGGCGCCGAGGAGTCCCCCGGCGCTCCAGAGGACGAGGGTCCCTCCCCGCTCGCGCACGCCCGCGGCCGGACCCCGCCCGACGAGGAGGACGAGCGCGAGGAGCGCCGCGGCGAGGAGCGGCTCCGGGACCGACGCGACGAGGAGGAGCGCGGTCGCGGCGGCGAGGAGGACGAGGCTCCGCCCGTCGCGCCGCGCGCGTACCCGGAGGAGCCCGGCCGCGAGCCAGGGGAGCGCCGCGTGCGCCGAGGCGAAACCGAGGAAGCTCGCCGCCGACGCCGTGATCCCCGCCGCCCCCCACGCGAGACCGCCGGCCGCCGAGGAGAGCGGCGGGAGTCCGGAGCTTCGAAGGAAGACGGCGAATCCCGCGGCCCCCGTCAGGACGCGCAGGAGCATCCACGCCTTCGCGGCCGCGGCCGTCGGGAGAAGGACGAAGAGGATGTTGCCGGGGTCGAACGCCGCGACGCCCGGCCAGGCGAGGAGCGGAAGGCCTCCCTGCCGGTAGCGGTCGATCCACGGCATCTCCCCCGCGCGAAGCGCCTCGGCCAGATGCGTCTTCAGCGGGTAGAAGTACGGCAGGAGATCGCGGCCCGACGGGACGCCGGGCCCGAGGAGAGTCCGGTAGGGAACGAGGAGAAGGACGAGGGCGACGAGGAGAGCGACCGCGAACGGCCGCTCCTCGAAGAGATCGCGCAGGCTCCTCATCCGCGCCTCCCGCCGAGGATCATCGCCGCGGCGGCTGCCAGAGAGAGGAGCGTGACGGCGAGGCCGGTGAGGATCCGTCCGTTCCGGTAGGTGAACTCCACCTCGTGCTCACCGGCCGGGACGGGGACGGCCGTCAGGAAGCCGTCGGCGCGCAGGCTTTCGACCTTCCGCCCGTCGACGGTCGCCGTCCAGGCCGGATCGAAAGAGCGCGCGGCGACGAGCAGCCCTCCCGGCGGCGCGACGCGCGTCCGGAGACGGCGGCGGTGGTTCGATCGCTCGAGGAGCGTTACTTCGCCGGCTCCGAAGGACCTCTCCCCGTCGAGCCCCGCGACGACCGCCTCCTCCAGCGGATCGGAGGGGGCCGGGACGACGAGAGTGCCGGGGGCCGGACGCGCGCGCCTCACGAAGTGATGCTCGGGCCGCGCGCCCGCGAGCGCCACGATCCGCGCGCGGCCGAAGCGCGCCGTCTCACGGACGCCGGGCGGATCGGGCCCGGGCGCGTCGGTCCGAGCCGCCGTCACGCCGATCGTCCGGAGGCGCCGGACCTTCTCCTCGCCCCACGGCATCCGCGCGAGCGTCGCCGACGCCGCCACCACCTCGGGCGTCGACATTCGGTCGACGTCGTTGTCGCCGCCGTAGCGCAGCCCCCACGCGGCGCCGGTGATCGGACGGAGCGGGTCGAGGCCGTCGCGTTCCCGGGCGAGGGCGATCGTCCGCACAACGTCGTCCGCCCCGTCGACGTGGAAACGTCCCTCGCCGGCGGCCTCCTTCGCGGCGGCCACCTCGGCGGGAACGCCGCCCCAGAAGCCCGCCGGCCCCGCCGGCGCCGATCCGGTCACGCGACGCCCCGCGTCGAGGAGGAAGAGCGCCGCGGCGAGGCCGGCCGCCGCCCGCGTGGAGATGCGGCCCGACCTCACGAGCGCCGGCAGGGATGCGAGGAGGAGAGCCGTCGCGAGAGCCGCGAGGAGAAGCGGTCCGAGAAGGGCTCCGACCCGCTCCCCGCCCACCCCGTCGCCGGCGAGCGACGCCGCTCGGAGCAGCGCGGCGAGCCGGTCGGGGGCCGCGAAGGCAAGCGCCGCGGCGGGGAGGAGGACGACGGCCATCACGGTCGAGACCCGGGCGAAGCGGCGCGGGGCTCGCGGATCGTCGCGGAGCCGGTCGACGCCGACCGCCGCCGCGCCAACCAGGCCGAGCGTGGCGAGGAGCCACCACTTCTCCGGGTACCGGAAGACCGGCAGCGCGCTGAAGAGGGCTCCGACCGGTGGGAAGAACCTCCCGAAGGAGAGGAGCGCGGCGAGGCCCGCGAGACCGAGCGCCGCCCGGCCGCGCGGGTCGCCGGCAGCCGCGGCGGCGAGCGCGAGCGGAAGGAGGCCGAGTGCGAGGTCGTGGAGGTAAGGGTTCCCGGCGTCGAACGTCCTCGCGCCCCAGAAGTCCGCGTCGTCCTCGGCGCGCGGATCGCCCGTCAGCCGCGGCTCGAGCAGGGTCAGGAGACGCGTCGGGCGAACCGACCAGAAGAGCGCCCCTTCGTCCGCCTGCATCTGCGTCCCCCGCGCCGACCGCGCGAGCTCGCCCGCCGTCGGAAGGAGCTGAACCGCGGCGATGCCGGCGGAGAGGAGCCCCGCTGCGGCGAGCAGGCCGAGGCGCCGGCCCGCTCGCCGGGACGACCCCCGCCGGGCCTCGGTCATCGCGCGCCCGATCGCGACGGCGGCGACGCCAGCCGCGCCCGTCGCCGCCACGACCGGCTCCCCTCCGAGCAGCGAGAGCCCGAGCGCGAGGCCTATGGTCGCGACCTTCCGCCGTGCGCCGGGCTTCTCGTCCGGGTCGAGCGTCCCGATGGCCGCGAGGGCGAGAGGGAGCGGCGCGAGCGAGGCCACGGTCGTGAAGAGGAGCGGGACCGTCTGGAAGACGCCCGAGAAGAGGAGGACGAGCCCCCCGGCGCAGGACGCGGCCCGGGAGACGCCGAGCGCGCGGAGCGCGGCATACGCGAGGAGAACGACGAGGAGAACGTGGAGGAGGAAGAAGGCCGTCGTACCGAGGAACGGGACGAGCCACGTCCCGGGCCAGAAGGCCGCGGCGTTCGGATTCGCGGCCAGGGCGCGCCCGGCGCCGGAGGCGTCGTTCCAGAGCGGCAGCTCTCCCGCGGAGAGGAGGCGGGACGTCACCTCCCGGAGCGGGACGAAGAAGAAGGCCGCGTCGCGCCCGACGACGCTCCCCCCGAGGAGGTATTCGTGGAACCGGAGGGCGACCGCCCCGGCGAGCACCGCGGGCGCGGCGAAAGGCTCGAGCCGGGCGAGGCGCCCCGGCGTCACGCCTTCCGCGCCAGGACGAGGAGCGACATGCCGAACGACGGTTCGCGCCTCTCCTCGAGCTTGAGGAGCGGCAGGAGCCACCGGAAGGCGCGAAGCTGCCCCTTCGGGAGGACCTTCCGCTTCAGGACCCGCGAGTTGAGCCACCAGCCGAGGACGCCCGGGCGGTTCAGGAACCTCGCCGTCTCCACCTCGAATCCCGCCCCCGAGACGAGCTTCACCAGCTCGTCCCTCTCGTAGCGGCGGAAGTGGTGGAGGTGGACGTCGAGCGTTCCGTACAGCGCCTTCAGCGACGGAACGAGGAGGACGAGTCGGCCGCCCCGGGGCAGCACCGAAGCGAAGTCGCAGAGGGTGGAAGCGTCGTCCTCGATGTGCTCGAGGACGTTCAGGCAGACGATCGAGTCGAGCTTCTCGGCGACGAGCTCGGCGCGGTCGGCGTCGGAGAGCGGGAAGCGGTACGACGCGACGCGGACGTTCGAGCGGTTCCCGAACCTCGCGGTCAGCTCGCGCACGTAGTGGACTTCGACGTCCGAGGCGACGACCCGCTCCCTCTCGACGAAGAATCGGGTCTGGTTCCCGACCCCGGAGCCGACCTCGAGGACCCGCTGTCCGAGTGCGGCGTCGAAGCGGTCGTGGAGCCATGCGTTGTACGGGGCGAGCCGCTCCATCCGCCGGAGCGTCATCGCCCCGACGTCGCCGCGCGGCGCCTCCCAGCGCGCGAACTTCAGGATCACCCAGACGGCCTGGAGGGCGTCCTTGAAGCCGATCTTCTTCCCTTCCTCGTACGTCCGGCCGTGGTAGGAGATCGGCACCTCGTAGACCCGGGCCCGCATCTGCGCCACCTTGCAGGTGATCTCCGGCTCGATGCCGAACCTCTTCGACTGCAGGTCGAGCCGGTCGACGACGGAGCGCGTCATCGCCTTGTAGCAGGTCTCCATGTCCGTCAGGTTCATGTTCGTGAACATGTTGGACATGAGCGTGAGCATCCGGTTGCCGACCGTGTGCCAGAAGTAGAGGACCCGGTGGCCGCCCGGGTGGCCGAGGAAGCGCGAGCCGTAGACGACGTCCGCCTCGCCGTCGAGGATCGGGCGGAGGAGGACGGCGTACTCGCGAGGGTCGTACTCCAGGTCGGCGTCCTGGATGACGACGAGGTCGCCCGTGGACGACCGCATCCCGGTCCAGACGGCGGCCCCCTTGCCGAGGTTGCGGGGCTGGAAGACGGCCCGGACGCCGTCCTTTCCGTCCAGCTCGCGGAGGATGTCGCGCGTGCCGTCCGTCGACCCGTCGTCGACGATGACGAGCTCCTTCTCGATCCCGCCGAGGTCGACCGCGAGGACCCGGCCGACGATCTCCCGGAGCGTCTTCCGCTCGTTGTAGGCGGGCATGATGATCGAGAGCTTCATGGCGGCGAGGCCTCTCCCTCCGGGATGCGGTACAGGAGGATCGAGTATCCCACGCGCCCGGCGGGCTCGCCCCGCGCGGCCAGCGCTCGACGGAGCCGGTCGTAGCCCGCGGCGCGGGCCGCGTCTCCGCGCAGCGCCATGAGCTCCGGCCCCGCGGCGAGGAGGTACGCGGAGACCGCGTAGAGGCCCGGCGAGAGCGGCGTTCCGGCGGCGTCGAAGAGCCGCGTCCCGGGGAGGTGATGGAGCGGCGAGGCGCCCCCGAAGTAGGCGACCGTCGTTCCCTCCGTCGCTCCGCGCTTCTCGAGCTCGCGCGCGAGGCGGACGAGGTCCTGCCCCCAGTCGAGGTTCGAGTCGTTCAGCCAGAGGGAGCCCTTCTCCGGCCCTCCCGCGAGCCGGTTGAAGAAGGAGAGCTCGTGAGGGTGGACGGCGAGGGTCTCCGCCGCCTGGAGGAGCCCGAGGGCCGCGAGCGCCGCCGCCGCCGCGCCCCGCGGGAGTCCCCGGACGATCGCCACGGCCGCACCGACCGCGAGGAACGGGACCGCCGGGAGGACGTGCCGGACGCCGATGTTGTAGCTGCTCGACACGCTCGAGACGAAGACGTACACGGGAGGGAGGAGGACGACGAGCGCTCCCCACCCGGGACGCACGCGACGCGCGGCGAGGAGCGCCGCCGAGAGGACGAGCGCTCCGAGGAAGCCGAGCGACGACTTCACCGCGAACGCGACCGGGAAGTACGACGGGAACCCGTCGACCGACAGCTCGCCGCGGAGGACGTTGATCCCGCCCCCGCGCCGGTTCTGCTCGGCGATCCCGGCGAGGCCCGCGACGTAGTGCCCCGCCGGCGGGCAGAGGCGCGAGAGGGCGGCGACCCGCTCCACCGTCGCCGGGTCCGCGAGGCGTCCCGAGAGGAAGAGGCGAACCGAGCGCTCGGCCTCGGGCGCCGGCATGCTCCGCATCGACACCGCGTAGACGCCCAGGAGGACCGGGAGGGCGACCGCGCCCGCGAGGACGACGCCGGCGAGCGGGGCCGCGGAGAGGCGCCCCTCGCTCCGGCGCCGGACGAGCATCCGGGCGAGGGCCAGGACGAGGAGGATCGGGACCAGGAAGACCGCCGTGAACTTCGCGGCGAGCGAGAGGCCGAGGAGGAGGCCCGTCGCGGCCCACCTCGTCCACGACGGACGGCGAAGGGCGGCGTCCGCGGCGAGGACGGTGGCGAGGAAGCCGAGCGCGGCGCCGACGTCCGTGTGGAGAAGCCCCGCGTGGGCGACGAGCGTCGGCTCGAACGCGAGGAGGAGCGCGGCGCCGAGCCCCGCGAGCGCCCCGCCCGCCCGGCCCGCGGCGGCCGCCGCCAGGAGCACGATCGCCGCGAAGAGGAGAGGGAAGGGGCGGCGGGCGGCGGCGAGGAGCCGGTCCGGCGGGATCGCGTTCTCGTAGAGAAAGTGCTGCGGCGTCTCGGCCGTCCGGTACCGGAACGGCTTCGGAAGGAGCGGCGGGCGGGCCCCGGCGAGGCCCGCCGAGGCGCCGGCGACGAGCTTCAGGAGCGGGGGGTGCTCGAGGTTCGCCCAGTACGTCCCCGACAGGGCGTACTCGGCGCCCGCGAGCGCGTGGAACGGCTCGTCCATCGTGGCGCTGTCGAGACGCTGGTGGTCGGCGACGAGAAGCACCCCGAGGAGCGCGAGGAGGGCGGCCCCCGCCGCCACGACGCGACGTCCCGGACGCAACATGCGCCGCGAAGTGTAAGACTCCGGGGGTGGGCCCCGCGCGGACCGGCCGGAACACACCCGTCTTCCTCGCGACGGTGTTCGCCGTCGCTCTCGGTGTACGACTCCTCTCCTTCTCCGCTGCGACGGAGGGCGGGCTCCGCCTCGGCTCTCCCGACGCCTACGCCCACCTGCGCCGCGCAACGGCGATCGCGCGACAGTTCCCTGCCGTCGCCGTCCGGGACCCCTGGCTGAACCACCCCGACGGAGGCGTTTTCATCTGGCCGCCCGCGTTCGACCTCCTCGGCGGGGGAATCGCCCGGCTCGCCTACGGCGCCGACGCGACGCGGGACGAGGTAGCTCGCGTCCTCGCCGTCCTGCCGCCCCTCCTCGGCGCGCTCCACGTCATCCCGCTCTTCTACCTCGCTCGTCGCGTCCTCTCGCAGCGCCGCGCCGTCCTCGCCACGGCCGCCTACTCCGTCCTGCCGGTCGCGGCGGTGTGGAGCCAGTTCGGCCACGCCGATCAGCACGTCGCCGAGGCCCTCCTCCTGCTGCTCCTGCTCCTCGCTCTCGCGAGGGCCCGGGCGGCCGGAGAGCGTGGGGCGTCTCTCGGACGTGCGCTCGCCGCGGGGGCGGCGCTCGCCGCGATGGTCCTGACCTGGCAGGGGTCGGTGTTCGCGGCCGTCCTCGCGTTCGCCTGGGCGGGCCTCGCGCTGCGCCCTTCGACCGCGGCCACCTTCGCCGTCTCGTCGGCCGGCCTCACCGCCCTCGGGACGCTGCCGTTCGCCCGGGGCCTCGACCTGCCGTTCACGTTCGTCTCCTTCGGGTGGTTCCAGCCCGCCCTCCTCCTGGCAGGCTCGTCCGCCGTCGCCGCGATCGCCGCACTCCGTTCCCGAGGGCCGGGTCGGCGCGTCTTCGCGGGCCTCGGCCTCGTCCTTCTCGCGGCCGCCGCCCCCGTCGCGTCCGACCTCGCGCGGGGACTCATCGGCGGGGTCCGATACGTCGTGAGCCACCAGGCCGGCGCCGACCGCGACGAGATGGCGCGCGGCGGCTACCTCTCCTACCCGAAGGACTGGATCGGCCTGATCGCCGAGTCGCGTCCGCTCCTGCGCCCGCCCTTCGCCGCGACGTTCCGCAACGCCGTCGAGGAGGCCTCACCGGGAATCGTCCTGCTGCCCGTCGCTTTCGTGCTCTGGGGACGGCGACGGGCGGACCGCAGGCTCCTCGCCCTCTTCGGCGCGACGCTCCTCCTGATGACGCTCTCGCAGCGGCGGAACGCCTACTACCTCGCCCCCTTCGCCGCGCTCGCTCTCGCCGAGGGGCTGTCCCGCATCGCTCCTCGCGGAGCGATGCGGTCGGCGCCGGTCGCGGTCGCGGCGGCGTCGCTCCTCGTCGTCCTCCCGGGGCTTCCGCACTACGGCCGGATCGTCACCTACGCCGGCGCGCCCGGGACCGATCTCGTCGAGACCCTCGCGCGCTTTCGAGCCCGCCATCCTCCTCCGTTCGATCCGTACGACCGACCGCTTCCGGAGCCGGGCTCGGGGCCGGGGGTGTTCTGCCCCTGGTCTGCGGGGCACTTCGTGACGGCCCTCTCCGGCTACCCCGCCGCCGCCGACCCCTTCGGCTACGGATTCCGGAGGCAGGCCCGCTTCTACACCGCCACGGACGACGCCGAGGCCGAGCGGATCCTCCGCGAGGCGCGCTGCGACTGGCTCTTCACGACCGACCTGCGGGCCGTCCTCCCGGCCTACGCCGCCGCCGCGGGCCGCCCCGCGACGCCTCTCGCCGCGACGCTCGCCGTCCGCGTCCACGAGTCGTCCTCTCCCCGGCCGCTCCCGTTCCTCGAGCTCGCCCTCGACTCCCGGACCGCGTACAGGACGCCGGACGGGCGCCTCGTCCCGCGGTTCCGCGTCTTCCGGGTCAGAAAGGCCACGGCGGCGGCGGAAGGGTCTCCTCGAGCTCCCGCCGCGCCCTGAGACGCGGCGGCACCGGAACGCCGGGAGGCATCGCGCGCGCGAGCGCCCCGTCCCTCCCGAAGTAGACCTCCTCGACGTATCCGCGCTGGACGACGAGCGGCGGCGGGAGCGGGGAGAGGAGAGGGAGGAGAAGGCCCGCGCCGGTCCACACGAGCGCGCCGAGAAGGAACGGCGCCATCCGTCGCGCGCCGACCGCCGCGAAGGCCGCGGCCAGGACGAGGGCGAACGGGACGACGATCGCGAGCGGCCGCGAGACGAGGTGGAGGAGGTTCGGGGCGACGAGGCCCTCGGCGAGGAGCGGCGCGGAAAAGCTCCCCCACGGGAGGAGGAAGCCGGGCGGAACGAACGGGAAGACGAGCGTCGTGAGGACGACCGCCGCGGTGGACGCGCCGGCGAGGGCCGTCGCGAGCGGACCCCAGCGGAGAAACGCGATCGGAAGGAGGAGGAACGGCAGCGCGCCGACGAGGTACCGGGCGCCGACGGTGAAGCCGCCGTGCCAGTTCGGATAGCCGGCGTAGGTCAGGAGGACGGCGGCCGGGGCGAGGAGGAGGGCGACGAAGGCGCGAGTGGGGAGTCTCTTCCGGGCCGCGACGAGCCCGGCCGGGACGAGGAGGAGAAGCGGGCTGAAGACGAGGAGCCCCTTCGACGGGTCGAAGAGGAGGCGGAAGAGGATCGCCGGGTCCGGCAGGCCGACGCCGAAGAGCCCGCGGCGCGCGAGCTCGCGGAACGCCGCGTCCTTCTCCAGCCCCGACGAAAGGCGGAACGGGCTGCCGAAGCAGGCGGCGTTGTAGGCGCCGAGGAGCGCCGCGAACGGGAGGCCGCCGAGGACGAGGGCGCCGAGCCGCCGCGGCGCGCCCCAGGCCGCGACGGCCGCGAGCGCGACGGCGGGGACGGCCGCCGGGTACTCGGAGAGGACCGCGAGGCCGAGGAGGGCCCCTGCCGCGAGATCGCGCCGGAAGCGCGCCTCTTCCGGCGCCGGTCCGAACAGAGCCGCCCAGGCGCCGAAGAGGCTGGCGGCGACGAGGGCGTGCGAGAAGAGGAGGAGCGCGTAGGCGAGGAGCGGCGTGGCGAAGATGAGGGCGAAGAGCGTCTCCCTCCGCCCCATCTCCGGCGCGAGGCGTCCGAACAGGAGGGCGAGGAGGAGAACCGGGAGCGTCGCTCCGGCGAGGCGCATCGCCGTGAGCGTCGGGCGGAGAGAGGAGGGGGACGGGGGCCCCGCGAAGGGTCGCGCGGCGAGGTAGCCCGGAAGGGCGACGAGGGCGGCGCCGGGCGCTTTGTTCGAGTAGAGCCTCCCGTCGACCTCGGCGACGTCTTCCATCCGCGGTCCGAGGAGCCGCGCCGTCCGGGTGACCTCGAGCGTCCCCTCCTCGACGACCGCCCCGGCGAACGCCCAGCGCGTCGTCTCGTTCGGCGAGACGAAGTGCGGAAAGACCGGGACGACGAGGAGCGCGAGGAGGGCGAAGAGCCCCGTCACCTTCCACGCCCCCGGCCCCGGCGCCGCAGTCGTCATAATCTCCGGATCATGCGCCATGGGAAGCGGGTCGCGGTCGTCATGCCGGCCTACAACGCGGAGAAGACCCTCGAGCGGACGTTCGAGGAGGTCCCGAAGGAGTGGGTCGACGACATCTTCCTCGTCGACGACGCCTCGCGGGACGGGACCGTCGCGCTCGCCCGGACGATCCCGGGCCTCACGGTCGTCGAGCACCCCGAGAACCGGGGCTATGGAGGCAACCAGAAGACCTGCTACGCGACGGCCCTCGCGCGCGGGGCCGACGTCGTCGTCATGGTCCACCCCGACCACCAGTACGACGCCTCCGTGCTGCACGACCTCATCGACCCGATCGCGGACGGCTCCGTCGACGCGATGTTCGGGAGCCGAATGCTCGGCGGCCGCCCGATCGAGGGGGGCATGCCGAAGTGGAAGTACCTCGCGAACGTCTTCCTCACGGCCGTCGAGAACGCCACGTTCTACCTCTACCTGACGGAGTACCACTCCGGCCTCCGCGCCTACTCCCGACGCTACCTCGAGACGGTGAACGTCGCCTCGTTCTCCGACGACTTCGTCTTCGACACCGAGATCATCGCGGCGGGGATCTGGAAGGGGATGCGGATCCGGGAGATCCCGATCGTGACCCGATACTTCGACGAGGCCTCGCAGATCAACTTCGTGAGGTCGTGCGTCTACGGCTTCTCGATCCTCGGCGTCATGGTCCGCTACAAGCTCCACAAGTGGGGCTGGCGAAACGACCCGATCTTCAAGTGAGGCGACTCCTGCCGGCGGCGGTCGCCGCGCTCGTCCTCCTCGCCGTCGGCCTCGCGAACCTCGATCTCCTCTCGGGGCGCGCGACGCCCTCGTTCCGGGACCTCGCGACGACCCAGCGCCCCGCACGGGCCCTCGCCGCCTCGCTCGGCGACGCCGCGCTGAACCCGCACGCCTCGTTCGGCCAGACCTGGCGCGGGAACCCGAACCTCGTCCTCGCCTATCCGTTCCCCGTCGCCCCCCGCTGGCTCGGCGTCCACCTCCTCCTCCACGCGGCGATCGGAGGGTTCGGCTTCCTCCTCTTCCTCCGCCTCCTCGGACGCTCTCCCGAGGCGGCGCTCGCGGGAACGCTCGCGTTCTGCTTCTCCGGCTTCGCCCTCTCGTGCACCGCCTTCCTGAACTCGGCCACGACGCTCGCCTGGGTTCCCTGGCTCCTCGCCGCGGTCGCCGCGGCCCGGCTCGACGGGCGACACGCCTTCCGCCTCGCCCTCCTCGGCTCGGCCGCCTCGGGGGCCCTCCTCGCGCACGCGGGCGAGCCCGCCCTCGGCCTGATCGGGATCCTCCTCGCGCTCGCTTTCGCGCTCTCCGGACCCCACGGGACACGCCTGCGCGCGGTCGGCGCGCTCGTCGGCGGAGGCGTCCTCGCCCTCCTGGCCTCGGCCCCGTTCCTCCTCGACGTCCTCCGCGCGACGGAGGCCTCCGCCCGCCGCCTCCGCGGCTTCTCCTGGACGGAGTTCTCGGCCGTCGGCTTCCACCCGCTCCGCCTCCTCGAGACCCCCTTCCCGTTCCTCTTCGGCGACCCGTCGCGGATCCTCTCGGGCGCCTACTGGGGCTTCGCCGCGTCGCAGGGGAACCCGCCCTACCTCGCCTCGCTCTCGTTCGGCGTCCTCCCGCTCGCCCTCGCGGCCGCCTTCGCGCTCTGCCCGCGTCGCCGCGAAGGCCGCTTCTGGCTCGGTGCCGCCGCCCTCGCGCTCTTCGTGTCTGTCCTCCCGTGGGTCCCCGGGGCGCGCGCCGCCTACGAAGCGCTCCCGTTCCTTCACTCCGTCCGCTACCCGGTCAAGGCGCTCCTCGTCGTGACGATCACCGTCGCCGTCCTCGCGTCGCTCGCGGTCGAGAGGCTCCTCCTCGAGGAGGCGCTCCCCCGCTGGCGCTCCCGCGCCGGCCTCGTCCTCCTCGTCCTCGCCGGCCTCCTCGGCCTCGCCGCGGTCGCCGCACGGCTGAGCCCGGCGCTTCCGAGCGGTCTCCTCCTCTCGCTCTGGGACCCCGCGTGGGCTTCCGATCCGAACGTCGTCCTCGCTCCGGTCCTCGCGCGACTCCCGCAGCAGGCGGCGTCCTCCGCGGCCCTCCTCCTCGTCGCGGGGCTCCTCCTCGCGCGCGGGCTCGGCGACCTCAGGAGCCGCGTCCTCCTCCTCGTCGCCCTCTCCGCCGAGGGGCTCGCGCACGCTCGATTCCACGTCCCCCGCGCTCCCTCGGAGCTGTACGACCGTCCCGCTCCCCTCGTCGCCGCCGCGGCGCGAATTCCCGGCCGCGTCTTCGAGCGCGCGTGGAAGGACGTCGACGCGGTCAGGCGCGGCCTCTCGGGTCCGCTCCCCGTCGACGAGCGGCTCGGCCTCGCGCTCGCGCAGACGACGCAGGGGTGGTCGCTCGCCGGCGCGCCGCACGGCCTCCGCTACGCCTGGGACGCCGACCCCGACGGGAGCTACACCCTCCTCGACCGCTATTCCAGGGACGTCGTCCTTTCCCGCGCCTGGCCCGAACGGCTCAAGTGGCTTCGCGCGGCGGGCGTCGGCGCCGTCATCGCGAGCGACGTCCCCCCCGGCCTCGCCGGCCTCGTCCCCGTCTACGTCGAAGGCCGTTTCGGCCCGCCGGCGACGCTCTTCCGCCTCGCGGAGCCGCTGCCGGGCATTCGCCGCCTCTCGCGCGTCCGGGGGGCCGCCTCCGTCGACGCCGCCGTCGCGATCGTCGACGAGGGGGACTTCGACCCGGCCACCGACGGCGTCGTCGCCGGCCGTCCTCCCGAGGGGACCGACGCCGCCGAGCCCGATCCTTCCGCCTCCGCGCGCGTCCTCGCCGAGGGTCCCGACGCCCTCGTCGTCGAGACGGACGGGAGCCGGCCCGGCCTCCTCCTCCTCGACCGCTCGTTCACCCCCGGCGTCCGCGCGACCGCGAACGGCCAGGAGGCGACCGTCCACGCCGTCCAGATCAACCTCGTCGGCGTCGGCGTCCCCCCCGGCCCCTCCCGCGTCGAGATCCGCCTCGCCCCCTGACCGCCCCGGGAGGGTGCCAGGGGGGGGAGAGGGGTGTTTTGTGTGAAAAAAACCACAAGACACCGGGGCGCCCCCGGGGGGGGGCCCCCCGGGGGGGCGCCCCCCCCGCCCCCTCCCGGGTCTAGACCCGCCTCCCCCCCCCCCCGCCCCGGTCCGTTGCCTGGCGTTAATTCGTGTATTGTTTCGAACAATACACGAATTCACGCCTGGCACCCGAGGAGGGGGCACCCGAGGAGGGGGCACCCGAGGAGGGGCACAAGAGGAGGTGGCCCCTGAGGATGGAGCGACGCGCCGTCTCAGCGGTCGGGCGGCATTCCGGTCGTGACCGGGAGGGACCGCCCCTTCACGAACACCTGCCGCAGGGGCCGCGCAGGAAGCGCCGCGGGGTCGCCGGCGGCGGCGGCCGCGTCCGGAAGGGTGACGAAGGCGACTCCGTCGGCGGCCCAGGCCGCGAGCTGCCGTGCGAAGAGGCCGGCGAATGCGCGCCCCCCTTCGATCTCGGTGTGGATCGAGTGGACCGAGACTCCCGGCGCCTCCGCGACCGCTCGTCGGAGGTGCTCCACCGTCGCGTCCCGGGCCGTTCCGCGGAACGCGTCCCAGGCCAGGAGCTCGTCGAGCGTCGGGAGCGTGGAGGGGACCTCGACGAGCTTCGCGGGCGCGCCGCTCTCGCGGAGCGGACGGAACGGCGGACCGCCGCGCGTGTCGGAGGCGACGCGGATGCCGTTCTCCTCGTAGGCCTCGACGGAGAGCCCGCTCGCGGCCCAGCCGGGCGCGCCGGCGACGGTCGCCGGCCGGCCGAGGAGCTCGGCGAAGCGCCTGGCGGCGCCCCTGAGCGTGGCGAAGACCTCGGCCCGGTCCATCCGGAGGAGCCGGTCGTGCCAGTCGACGTGGTCCCAGGCGTGGATGCCGCAGACGTGCCCCGCCGCGTCCGCCTCGCGCATCCGGGCGACCGCCTCCTTCCGCCGCCCGATGTCGGGGGCGGGAAGGAGCGTGCCGTAGAGCATCGTGGCGAGGCCGTACGAGGCGCCCGGCGAGGCGCTCAGGACCTTCCGGACGAAGCCGCGGCGGAAGACGCGCTTCACGGCCTTGCCGGTCGAGTCGGGCCCGAGGGAGAAGAGGAACGTCGCCCGCGCGCCGTGCCGCGCGAGGAGGTCGAGGAGGCGCGGGACCCCCTCGACCGTCCCACGGAGCGTGTCGACGTCGACCTTCAGGGCGAGGCGCGGAGCTGGGACGCTACACCTCGGGGAGCGGCCGGCCGGAGAGGTAGAAGTCGAGCGTCTTCGCGAGGCCCGTCGCGAAATCGGTCGTCGGCTCCCAGCCGAGGCACTCCTTCGCCTTCCTCACCGACGGGACGCGCGTCGTGATGTCCTGGTAGTTCGCGCCGTAGTACTCGGTCGCCGAGACCTCGACGAGCTTCGCACCCCGCGCGAGGTGGGCGAACTTCTCGTACGTCCCCACGGCCGCGACGAGGCGCTCGGCGAGCTCGCGGATCGAGAGGTCGGCGGAGGGGTTCCCGAGGTTGAAGATCTGGCCGTCGGCGCAGCCGTTCTCGTTGACGAGGATCTTCATCAGCCCGTCGATCCCGTCCTCGATGTAGGTGAAGCAGCGCCGCTGGCGCCCGCCGTCCACGAGCTTAATCGGGACGCCGTAGAGGATGTTGTGGAGGAACTGCGTCAGGACCCGGCTCGAGCCCTCCTTCGGGGCGTCGACGTCGTCGAGGTGCGGCCCGTACCAGTTGAACGGGCGGAAGAGCGTGAAGCGGAGGCCGTTCGCATTCCCCATCGCCCAGATGACCCGGTCGAGGAGCTGCTTGGAGGCGGAGTAGATCCAGCGCTCCTTGCGGATCGGGCCGTAGACGAGGGGCGAGGCGTCCTCGTCGAACTCGGCGTCCGGGCACATCCCGTAGACCTCGGAGGTCGACGGAAAGACGACGCGCTTGCCGTAGCGCGCGGCCATCTTGACGATCCGGAGGTTCTCTTCGAAGTCGAGCTCGAAGACCGAGAGCGGGTTCTTGACGTAGGTCGCCGGGGTCGCGATCGCGACGAGCGGGAGGACGACGTCGCACTTCTTGACGTGGTACTCGATCCACTCGCGGTTGATCGCGATGTCCCCCTCCAGGAAGCGGAAGCGCTTCTCGCCGAGGAACTCCTCGATCCGGTCGCTCCCGACGTCCAGGCCGAAGACCTGCCAGTCCGTCGTCGTGAGGATCCGCCGCGTCAGGGCGTTTCCGATGAAGCCGTTGACTCCGAGGATGAGGACGCGCATCGCGCCTTTCCGGCCGCTCTCAGCCCCGGGCGAGGACCCAGGCGCGGAACTCGGCCTCGTTCATGTCGGGCTGCCCGTCGGGGCGCGCCGCGAGGATCTCCACGGGGCGGTCGTCGCCGCAGTAGACGAGGACGGAGCGCTCCGTCATGTCGATCTTCCCTGGGAAGGTGTCGTGCCCGCCGTAGCCGGAGAGCCGGGTCCTCCAGATCGTCACGCGCGGGCCGAAGGCGTCCGTGAACGCCCCGGGCCAGGGTCGCGAGACGGCCCGGACGAGATCGTGGACCTCCTGAGCCGGGCGGAACCAGTCGATCAGCCCGTCCTCGGGCCTTCGGGCGCCGAAGTAGGAGCCCTTCGTCAGGTCGAGCGGAATCCGCGGCGCCGTGCCCGCCTTCAGCTTCGGCCAGCTCCGGGCCAGGACCGCCACGGCGGCTTCCGAAACGCGACGCGAGACCGCGAGGGCGTCGTCGTCCGGTCCGATCGGCACCTTCTCCTGGTCGACGAGGTCTCCCGCGTCGGGCTTCTCGGTCATGTAGTGGAGAGAGGCGCCCGTGAACGGGGCCCCCTTCAGGATGGCCCAGTTCACCGGAGCCCGCCCCCGGAACGACGGGAGGAGGGAGCCGTGCATGTTGAGCGCCCCCCGGGACGGGATCGCGAGGAAACGCGCGGGGATCATCGACCGGAAGTAGAACGAGAAGAGGAAGTCGGGAGCGGCGGCGCGCAGGGCGGCCTCGTCCGCCGCCGCATCGAGGGCTTCGACGAGCTTCACCGGCACGCCGCGGGCCTGGGCGAGCTCCGCCACGGAAGCCCACCACCGCTCCTCGCCGGGAGCGTCCCGATGCGTGTAGACGAGTCGGACCGGCTCCCCGGCGTCGAGAAGCCACTTCGTGCAGCGGTATCCGACGTCGGAATAGGCACAGACTATGAGGCCGCTCATCGCTCCTCCCTTCCCCCATGCACGCGCCGGACGAGGAAGCGGGGCCGGCCGCGCACCTGCTGGTAGATCCGGCCGACGTACTCGCCGACCATCCCGACGCCCGCCATGATCACCCCCATGACCATGAAGGCGAGAGCGAAAAGCGTGAAGACCCCCTCGACCTCCGATCCGACGACGAGGCGGCGAGCGAGCAGGTAGGCACCGAAGCCGACCCCGAAAAGGGCCGTCACGAACCCGAGGGGGCCGAAGAGCTGGAGCGGGACGAGGGAGAACCCCGTCATCAGGTCGAAGTTCAGCCTCACGAGCCGCAGGAGCGAGTACTTCGACTCCCCCTCCGCCCGCTCCCCGTGCGCGACGTCGATCTCCACCGGGCGGCGCGCGTAGAGCTGCGCCAGCGCCGGGATGAACGTCGAGACCTCGTCCGACGCCGTCATCACGTCGACGACGTCCCGGTGGTAACCGCGGAGCATGCAGCCGTAGTCGTTCAGCCGCATCCCGGTCAGGAGGCCCGTCGTCCGGTTCACGACCCGGGAGGCGGCCTTCCGGAAGAAGCTGTCCTTCCGCTTCGAGCGGACCGTCCCGACGACGTCGAACCCCTCGTCCATCTTCGCGACGAGCTTCGGGATCTCCTCGGGCGGGTTCTGCAGGTCCGCGTCGAGGGTGATCACGTACTCCCCGTCCGTCTGGCCGAAGGCGGCCATGATCGCCATGTGCTGTCCGGCGTTCCGGAGGAGCTCGACGGCCTTCACCCGGCCGGGATGCTCCGCGGCCGCGGCCTTCAGGAGCTCGAGCGAGCGGTCGCGGGAGCCGTCGTCGACGAAGACGACCTCCCAGGGTCTGCCGAGCCCCTCGAGGACGGGAACGAGGCGCGGGAGGAGCCGCGGGAGGTTCGCCTCCTCGTTGTAGACGGGGACGACGACGGAGACCTTGCGCGGCACGGTCGGGGGGCTCGTCACGAGAGGACGATTCTAGGGGACGGGAGGGGGTCCTTTCGAACGGGTTCCGAACCGGCCGGAGGCGCCCCCATCGGGCTCACGGACGGTTCGAGACGAGAAGGAACTTCCCGTTCGGGCTTCGGGCCAGGACGTGCGGCAGCGAGAGGCCCGCCGCCGGGTTCCCGAAGTCGCGCAAGTGGCCGAAGTGGACGATGCAGAGGACCCGCGCCGGGCCGTGCCACTTCCTCGCGAACTCCTCGTCCGAGAGGTAGAGGCCGCGCCGCCGCGCCTCCTCCTTCCCGAAGTCGAGCTCGCTCCAGGGGAGGTCCGCGACCGGCGTGAGCCGCTTCGTGTAGAAGGCGGGCCCCTGAAGGTAGTGCCCCCGCTGCAGGAGGAGGTCGTCGGGACGGAGCTCCCGCTGGAGCGTCGCGACCAGCGGCCACGGCGTGATCGAGCGGGCGACGCCGGGGAGGGCCAGGACGAGCGCGCCGCTGAAGCCGAGCCACGGCAGGACCATCGCGAGGACGAGCCGGTCCGTCGAGAGCGCGCGGCGGGGCGCCCGCGCGGCGCTCCGGCCCGCGAGGAGGTTCAGGAGGGCGCCGAGCGCCAGCGACCCGACCGCGACGGCGGCCGGGACCTCCACGCCGTACCGGGCCGCGAGCCCCGCTCCGAACGCGTACGCGGCCGCCGCGCCCGCCAGGAGGCCGAAAAGGAGCCCGGCGGCCCGGCGCTCGCCGCGCAGCGTCGCCCCGCGCTGCCGCGCCCGCTCCAGGCCGAGGGCGAGGAGGACCGCGACGGCGGGCCAGATCGGAAGGAGATACGGCACGAGCTTGGAGCGCGAGGCCGAGAAGAAAACGAGGACGAGGACCCAGAAGACCTGGAGGTACGCCTCGGCGCCCCGCTCCCGCCACTCGCCCCGCCGGAGCGAAGGGAACGCCCCCGCGAGGCGCCCCAGGAAAGGCGTCCACGGAACGAGCCCCCCCAGGAGGACGAAGACGAAGAAGAGCGGCTTCGCCGTCCTCCGGTGCCCCGTCTCGAAGTACCTCCGGAAGTGCTCGCCCACGACGTAGAAGTCGAACCACTCGCCGTCCCGCCGGGCCATCGCCACGTGCCACGGAACGACGAGGACCAGGAAGAGGAGGAGCGGACCCGGGGAGAAGAGCTTCGGGACGATCCCGAGGCGTCTCGAGAGGAGGGCCCAGACGAGGATCGCGCCGCCCGGGAGGACGAGGCCGACGAAACCCTTGAGCAGGACGGCCGCGGCGCACGAGAAGTGGAGGAGGTAGAGCGCGACGCGCGCCCGCGCGCGGTCCCCCGACCGCTCGTGCTCCTGGAACGCGGCGAAGGCGAACGCCGCCGAGGAGAGGGCGAACGAGAGCGGTCCGTCGATGATGTTCAGGCGCCCGAGGGCCACGACGAGGAGGGAGGTCGCCACGACGAGCCCCGCGACGAGGGCCACGCGCTCCCCGTACCGGCGCCGCGCGAAGAGGACCGTCGCGAGGACCATCCCCGCCGCCGAGAGCTTCGCCGGCAGGCGGGCGGAGGCCTCCGACTCGCCGAACAGCGACATCGAGGCCGCGACGGTCCAGTAGTGGAGGGGCGGCTTTTCGTAGTAGCGGAAGCCGTTCAGGCGGGGCGCCACGAGGTCGCCCGTGGCGAGCATCTCGCGCGGGATCTCCGCGTAGCGCGCCTCGTCCGGCTCGAAGAACGGCGTGTGGCCCGTCTCGGCGACGAGGACGGCGACCGCGAGGAGGAGGAGCGTCCAGAGAAGGGCCCGCGAGGCCGGTGCGAGCGGCTCGGACCGGAAGCGGCTTCCGCTGGTCAGGTACGCGCCCACGTCGCTCCTCCTTCCACGGCCCAGCTCCGCTCCGGGGCCCAGACGCCCGCCTCCGTCCTCGGCGAGTCGACCCGGAAGCGGCAGGCTCCCCGCCAGTAGTCGTAGGGGGTCCCGTTCCGCGCGTGGATCGCGACGTCGACGAGGTACGTCCCCGGTCCCAGGTCGCAGCGCGTCAGCGTGACCCGCACCCTCGCGGCGGTGTCGAACCGGCCGGCCGCGAGGCCGTCGATCTCCGTGTTCGTGCCGTGGACGCAGACGTCCTCCGGCGTGAAGAGCCCGATGCCGAAGACGAAGTCGTCGATCGGGCGCGCGGGCGTGGCCTCGATCTCGATCGTGAGCGGCTCGCCGGTCCGGAAAGCGTAGCGCTCGAGGCCGTCGCCGCCGAGGAGCCGCACGCCGTCGATCGTCGCGGTGCGGTCGCCCCACCGGCGCGCCCTCTCGGCGGGGGCCGCCTCGCCCTCCCCTCCGGGCTCGCCGTCCGCCGGTTCCGGCGCCGGGACGGGGGCCGCCGCCTCGGCGCGGAGCGCCTCCTGCCCCACGGCGTGCTCGGCGAGGAGGCGCGTCCCCTCTCCCGCCGCGACGTCGAGCCGGTACGCCGCGAGCATCTCCCGCGGCTCGCCGAGGCCGGCGACTCTTCCTCCCGACAGGTAGAGGACGCGGTCGCAGAGCTCCTCGACGAGGGCGAGGGAGTGAGAGACGAAGAAGATCGTCTTCCCGCGCGTCGAGAACTCCTTGATCGTGTCGAGGCAGCGCCGCGAGAAGGCCTCGTCGCCCACGGCGAGGACCTCGTCGACGACGAGCACCTCCGGCTCGACGTGGACGGCCACCGCGAAGCCGAGCCTGACGTACATCCCCGACGAGTACGTCTTGACCGGCTCGTCGATGAACTCCGAGAGGCCCGAGAACTCGACGATCGCGGGGAGCTTCCTCTCGATCTCCTTCCGCGTCAGCCCGAGCATGACGCCGTTGATGACGACGTTCTCGCGCCCCGAGATCTCCGGGTGGAAGCCGGCGCCGAGCTCGATGAGGGCCGAGACCTTCCCGTCGACGCGGAGCGTCCCGGAGGTCGGCTTGAAGAGCCCGGCGACGAGCTTCAGCAGCGTCGACTTCCCCGAGCCGTTCGCCCCGATGACGCCGAACGTCTCGCCGCGACGGACGTCGAAGGAGACGCCCGAGAGCGCGGAGACGGTCTCCGAGGGTTCGAGCGCCCGGCCGAGCCCGCGGCCGAGGAGCGCCGACTTCAGCGTTCCGAAGGCGCGCGTCCGACCCCAGCGGCGGTAGACCTTCGAGAGGTCGCGCGCCTCGACCGCGGAGGGGGCGCGCGGGCTCAGACCGCCTCCGGGAACGAGTCGCGCAGCCGGTCGAAGAAGGCGAACCCGACGGTGAAGGCCGCGACGGAGATCGCCGCGGCGGCGGCCCACGTCTCCGGCGGGCAGACGCGCCCGTAGAAGAGGGCGTCGTGCCAGCCGGCGAAGATCGGCGCGAACGGGTTCAGCGCGAGGAGACGGGTCAGCTTCGTCTTCGGGAGGTCGTTCAGGGTGTAGAGGATGGGCGTCGCGAAGAAGAGCACCGAGAGGACCGTCTGGAGGAGGTCCTTCACGTCGCGGAAGTGGACCGTGAGCGCGGCGAGGAAGAGCCCGATCCCGAGGAGGAGGAGCGCCTGCAGGACGAGGAGAGGGATCACCTGCAGGAGCGGCCATCCGAGAGGGACCTTCGTTCCGAACGCGCCGAGGGCCCCGGCGACGAGGGCCGCCAGGAGGACCGGAAGCGCGAGGAGGAAGTGGACGCCCTGCGCGAGCACAGCCACCGCCGGAAGGACCTCGGCCGGGAAGAGGATCTTGCGCAGGAGCGCGCCGTGCGTCAGGAGCGAGGAGGCCGCGTCGGTGATCGCGGAGGAGAGCCAGTTCCAGGGCAGCAGGCCGCAGAAGAGGAAGAGGGCGTAGGGGGAGGTCGAGGGGCTGCGGTTCGGGAGGAGGAGCTGGAAGACGAGGGTGTAGACCGCGAGCATCAGGAGCGGGTTCAGGAGAGACCAGAAGAAACCGAGAACGCTCCCGCGATAGCGAGCCTTGACCTCGCGCGTCACGAGGACGCCGACGAGCGCCCGGTGGCGCCAGAGGTCTCGGAGCCGCTCCATTCCGACCGCCGATGATACGCGGCGCCGCGCGGGCCGCCCCATCCCCGCGCCCCGCTTCGCCGTAGAGTCGGCGCATGGGAGCGCGCGTCGAGGTCGTCGAGGTCCGGAAGTCGTGGGGTGCCGGTGGGAGCGGCGGAGACGGAGCCGTCGCGGAAGCGCTCGCGGGAGTCTCCTTCGTCCTCGAGCCCGGGGAGTTCGTCGCGCTCCTCGGACCCTCGGGGTGCGGCAAGTCGACGCTCCTCCACCTGCTCGGGGGCCTCGACCGGCCGACCTCGGGGCGGGTGGCCGTGGACGGGAAAGACCTCGCGCGCCTCTCCGAGGCGGACCGCGACCTCTACCGCCGGCGGACCGCCGCCACCGTCTTCCAGCTCTTCAACCTCCTCCCGACGATGACGGCGCTCGAGAACGTCGCCCTGCCGCTCCTCCTCGACGGAGTCCCGCCCGCCGAAGCGGACGGGCGGGCGGAGAAGCTCCTCGGCGAGGTCGGGCTCGCGGCGAAGGCGGGCTCCTTCCCGTGGCAGCTCTCGGGCGGCCAGATGCAGCGCGTCGCCGTCGCGCGCGCCCTCGTCGCCTCGCCGGCGCTCCTCCTCGCGGACGAGCCGACGGGCAGCCTCGACTCGCGCAGCGGCGCGCAGGTCCTCGACCTGATCGCGGAGCTCGCCTCGGCCCGGGGGGTGACGATCCTCCTCGCGACGCATTCGGACGAGGCGGCGCGGCGGGCGCGCCGGGCCCTTCGCCTCCGCGACGGCCGGCTCGAGGCGTGAGCCGGACCCGGCCGCTCCTCGCCCCGCTCCTCCTTCGCCCTCTTCGGGAGGACCGCGGGCGATTCGTCCTGACCGTCGCCGGAATCGCCGTCGGCGTCGCGACGATGGCCGCGATCCTCCTCGCGAACGCCTCCGTCCTCTCGTCCTTCACGGCGACGGTCGACGTCGTGGCCGGGAAGGCGGGGCTGACCGTTCTCGCCGACGGGCCGGGGATTCCGGAGGAGACGCTCGAGAGGCTCGCCTGGCTCCGCACGAAGGGGGTCGCGATCGTCCCCGCGGTGTCGGCGACGGTCGCCCTCGGCGGCGTAGGAGGCGAAGGCGGCCGAGGTGGCCGAGGTGGAGAGGTCCTCGAGCTCCTCGGCATCGACCCGGTCACGGACCCTTCGGTAAGGGACTACCGTTTCGTCGCGGAGACGGCGGACGAGACGTCGCTCGAGGGGCTCTTCGGGATCTTCCGGGCCGGAGCGGTCCTCGTCCCCGCGCCGCTCGCCGAGCGACTCGGCCTCGCGCCGGGCGCGGAGCTCGACGTCCTTGCGGGGGGCGCGGCGCACCGTCTGCGCGTCGCCGGGATCCTGGAGCTTTCGGGGGCGGCGCGGGCGGCGGCCGGCTCCGTCCTCTTCGCCGACCTCGCCACGGCGCAGGAGGTGCTCGGGCGCGTGGGTCATCTCGACCGGATCGACCTCGTCTTTCCCGCCGGACTCGGCGAAGCCGACCGGAACGCGCTCGAGGCCTCCGTCCGCGATTCGCTCCCGCCCGGCGTCACCGTCGGGCGCCCCGAGCGGCGGACGGCGACCGTCGACCGGATGGTCCGCTCCTTTCGCGTGAACCTGACGGCCCTCGGCCTCGTCGCGCTCCTCGTCGGCACCTACTTCGTCTACAACACGCTCTCGATCTCGGTCCTGCGCCGGCGGAGCGACATCGGCACCGTCCGCGCGCTCGGCGCCTCGGCCCGTTCGGTCTTCCTGGTCTTCCTCGCGGAAGGGGCCGCTCTCGGCGTCCTCGGGGGGGCCCTCGGCGTCGCGCTCGGGGCGCTCCTGGCCCGGATCGCGCTCGCCGCCGTCGGCGGGACCGCGACCGACTTCTACCTTCCGCAGGCGGCGCCCGGCTTCACGCTCGCCCCGTCGGCGCTCGCGACGTCGTTCCTCGCCGGCCTCGGCGCGTCGATCCTCTCCGCCCTCGCGCCAGCGGTCGAGGCCGCCCGGGTGGAGCCCGCGGCGACGATCCGGCAGGGTTCGGTCGAGGCCTCCCGGCGGCGCGCCGTCGGGCCGCTCGCCCTCGGGGGCGTCGTCGCCCTCGCGCTGGCCGCCCTCGCGACGCGTCCCGGACCGGTGAACGGCCTCCCCCTCTTCGGGTTCGCCTCGGTCTTCCTCGTCGTCGCCGGCGTCTCCCTTCTCGCCCCGCTCGCCGTCGTGACCGTGGCGCGACGGGCGGACGGCCCGGCCGTCCGCCTCCTCGGCGTCGAGGCGCGGATCGCCCGCGCGAACCTGACCGGGAGCCTCTCGCGGACGGCCGTCGCCGTGGCGGCCCTCTCGATGGGGATCTCGATGATGGTCGCCGTGGCGTTCATGGTCGGGTCGTTCCGCGCGACCGTCGTCGACTGGGTCTCGGAGACGCTGAAGGCCGACCTCTTCGTCGCCCCCGAGAGCGGCCGTTCGCAGCGCGCGCTCGGGCGCCTTCCCGAGGAGGCGATCGGCCTCGTCGAGTCGGTGCCCGGCGTCGCCTCCGTCGACCCGTTCCTCTCGTTCGAGGCGACGCGGGACGGCGCGCCCTACTCGATCGGCTCGGGACGATTCGACCTCGTCGCCGCTCACGGCGACCTGCCGATGGCCGACGGGAGCCGCACGCGCGAGGTCCTCGCGCGCGCCCTCGAGAGAGACGAGGCCGTCGTCTCGGAGCCCTATTCCGTCAAGTTCGGCGTGAAGGCGGGGGACTCGGTCTCCCTCCCCGCGCTCGACGGTCCGGTCGCGCTTCGCGTTGCGGGCGTCTACCGCGACTACTCGAACGACCGCGGCACGGTGACGATCGACCGCGCCCTCTTCCGGAAGCTCTTCCGGATGGACGGCGCCGTGAGCCTCGCCGTCCGCCTCGAGCCGGGAGTCGCGCCGGAGGAGGCCCGGCGGCGGCTCCACGCCGCGGCGAGCGGGCGCTACGCGCTCCGCGTCCAGACGAACGCCGCGCTTCGCGAGGCGGCGCTCGCCCTGTTCGACCGGACGTTCGCCGTGACCTGGGCGCTCGAGGCCGTGGCGATCGCCGTCGCCGTCCTCGGCGTCTTCTCCACGCTCCTCGCGCTCGTCCTCGAGCGGCGGCGCGAGATCGCCCTCCTGCGCGTCCTCGGGGCCTCCGCCGCGCGCGTCGCCCGCGCCGTCCGGCTCGAGGCGGCCGCGCTCTCCTCGCTCGGCATCCTCCTCGGCGTCGCCGCGGGCGCCGCGATCGGCCTCGTCCTCGTCCACGTCGTCATCCGCCAGTCCTTCGGATGGACGATCCGGACCGACGTGCCGTGGCTCTTCCTCGCGGGCGCGCTCGCGCTCGTCCTCCTCGCAACGCTCGCCGCCGCCGCACGCCCCGCGCGCCTCGCGGCGGCGACCGACCCCGCCGCCGTCCTCAAGGAGGAGTAGCCCCGTGTCGCCGAATCGCGCCCCGATCTCCGCTCGGCCCGCTCGCGGGTTCGCGGCGACTCTTCGTTCGGCCGCCGCTCTCGCGGCCCTCTCGCTCCTCTCCTCGTTCGCCCCGCTCTCCGCCGACGGCGGCCGCTTCCGGCCCCTCGATCCGGGAGCCGCGCCCGCCTTCCCGCGCGACCACGGCGCGCACGACGACGCGCGCGTCGAGTGGTGGTACGTCACCGGCCACCTTTCCGACGCCGAGGGGCGCCGGTCGGGCTTCCAGCTCACCTTCTTCCGGACCGGCCTCGTCGACGAGCCGAAGGGGGCTCGAACGTCGGCTTTCGCCCCGCGGGACCTCCACCTCGCCCACTTCGCTCGGACCGACGTCGACGGGAAGACGTTCCGCTACGCCGAGCGGACCCACCGCGACGGTCCCGGCGGCGCCTCGGCCCGAACGACGCACCTCGATGTCGCGAACGAGGACTGGAGGCTCACGGAGCTCGGCGGGAACCTCCACCTCCGGGCGAGCGACAGGGTCGACGGCGTCGAGGAGACGCTCACGCTGATCCTCACCCCCGAGAAGCCGCCCGTCCTGCACGGCGAGAACGGCCTCTCGAGAAAGGCCCCCGAACCCGACGCCGTCAGCCGCTACGTCAGCTTCACGCGCCTGGGCGCGGAGGGGTGGGCGACGCGCGGAAGCGACGCCCGCTCCGTGACCGGGAGCGCCTGGATGGATCACGAGTGGGGCTCGGGAGCGATCGGGAAGGGGACTCGGGGGTGGGACTGGTTCTCCCTCCAGCTCGAGGACGGGCGCGACCTGATGCTCTATCTCCTCCGCGGCGAGGACGGCGTACGGACGCTCCAGTCGTCGGGCACGCTCGTCGAGAAGGACGGCCGCGCGACGCCCCTCGCCCCCTCGGACTTCTCCGTCGAGGTGACGGCGCGCTGGACGAGCCCCCGCTCGAAGGGGACCTACCCGGCGCGGTGGCTCCTGCGCGTTCCGAAGGCGAACCTCGTTCTCGAGGTCGTCCCGCTCCTCGCCGACCAGGAGCTCGTCACCGACCGCTCGACCCGCGTCACCTACTGGGAAGGCGCCTGCGATGTCCGCGCCCCCGGCTCCGGCCGCCCCCTCGGCCGCGCTTACGTCGAGCTGACCGGCTACGCCGGGAAGGGCGCCCTCGGCCTCTTCTGACGGTCCTCGAAGCCCCGCAGCGGGGGCCGCAGCGGGGGCCGTGTCTGCACTAGTGTATTGTTCTTCGAACAATACATGAGTGCAGACACGGCCCCATGCCTGTGCGGCCGCGGGTTCGGGGTCCCGGCGGTCGGCCGGGGGTCAGAAGCCGAGGTTCTTGGCGATGTCGAAGGCGAGGACGGAGACCATCAGGAGGACGAGGAAGACGAAGCCCACCTGGAGGAGCCGCTCCTTGAACTTCAGGGAGAAGTCGCGGCGGAAGATCCCCTCGAAGGTCAGGACCATGAGCTGGCCTCCGTCGAGGAGGGGGATCGGGAGGAGGTTCAGGAGGCCCAGCTGGAGCGAGAGGAGGCCCATGAACCCGAGGAGCGCCGCCCACCCGGTGCGGACCGCCTCTCCCGAGAACTTCGCGATGTCGACCGGACCGGAGAGCTGGCGAATCGAGCCCGATCCCGAGACCATCCGCTTGATCGTCTGACCGACCGCCGTGGTCTGGCGCAGGTTCTCCTTCCAGGAGGCGCCGATCGCCGCGAGGAACGGCATCTTCCGCTCGACGAGCTCGTACTTCGGCGTGAAGCCGATCCTCCACGACCCGCCCTCGAGCCGCGGGGTGACGTCCAGGGCGACGCGCTTCCCGTTCCGGTCGACCTCGAAGGCGATCGGCCGGGGCTTGCCTTCCTCGAACGCGGCGGACGCCTCGCGGACGCGCCGCACGACCTCGAAGTAGCCGTCGATGGCGACGCCCCCGATCGAGACGATCCGGTCGCCGACCTGGAGCCCCGCCTTCTCCCCGGGGTACCCCTTCACGAGGTTCCCGATGATCGGCGCGAGCCAGGGGTTCAGCCCGGTGTAGCCGATGTCGTACTTCGTCTGCGGCTCGGGTCGGATGACGACGGAGACGGACTCCCCGCCCCTCTCGAGGACGACGGGGATCTCCGCCCGCGGCGCCAGGCCGAGGTGCGTCTCCACCTCGCGCCAGGTCGTGACCGGCTTGCCGGAGAGCGTGACGACGACGTCGTCGACCTTCACGCCCGCCTTCTCGGCCGGGCTCCCCGCGTCGACGTGCTTCACGACCGGCCTCTCGTCGGCGTACTTCGGCACCGTCACGCCGATCGTGAACGCCCCCGCCGTCAGGAGGAGAGCGAGGACGAGGTTCACCGCGGGCCCCGCGAGGAGGACGAGGAAGCGCTGCCAGCGCGTGCCGCGGAGCCCCTGGTCCGCGCCGGCCTCCACGACGTCGCTCTCGTCGGGGCCGAGGCCGATGATCTTCACGTACCCGCCGAGCGGGACGAGGGAGACCCGGTAGTCCGTCCCGTTCCTCTTCCAGCCGAAGAGGCGCTTCCCGAAGCCGATCGAGAAGACCTCGACCGGGAACTTGAAGAGCCGCGCCACGAGGAAATGCCCGAACTCGTGGAAGAAGATGAGGAACGAGAGGACGAAGACGAAGGCGAGGATGTTCGTGGAGATCTGCATCGGACCCTCTGCTTACGCCGAAGCCGGCGCGACGGTTCTCGGGAAAGCAAGCGGCGCGCCGGAGGCCACGAGGTCGGCCGCCCGGCGCCGGGCCTCCCGGTCGGCCTCGAGGACGGCTTCGAGGGTCGAGGCCGGGGAGACCGGGTGTTCGGCGAGGACCCGCTCCACGACGGGAACGAGCGAACGGTACGGGATCTTCCCGTCCAGGAACGCCGCGACGGCGACCTCGTTGGCGGCGTTCAGGACGGCGGGAGCCGTCCCGCCCGCCCGCAGCGCCGCGTAGGCGAGCGGGACGGCCGGGTAGCGGCGCGTATCGAGCGGCTCGAGCTGGAGCGTCCCGAGGGACGCGAGGTCGAGCTTCGGCATCGGCGTCGGGACGCGCTCGGGATGCGTGAGCGCGTAGAGGATCGGGAAACGCATGTCGTTCGGCGAGATCTGCGCGATGACCGAGCCGTCGATCCACTCGACGAAGGAGTGGACGATCGACTGGGGGTGGATGACGACGCCGATCCGCTCCGGCGGCACGTCGAAGAGCCACCGCGCCTCGATGACCTCGAGCCCCTTGTTCATCATCGTGGCCGAGTCGATCGTGATCTTCGGCCCCATCTTCCAGGTCGGGTGGGCGAGGGCGTCCTCGATCGTGATCGCGTCGAACGTCTCGAGCGGCCGTTTCCGGAACGGCCCGCCCGACGCCGTCAGGACGAGGCGGTCGACCTCCTCCGGCCGGCCGCAGCGGAGCGCCTGGTGGAGGGCGCAGTGCTCCGAGTCGACCGGGAGGATCGCGGCGCCCGAGGCCGCCGCCGCCGCCATGATCGCTTCCCCGGCGACGACGAGGACTTCCTTGTTCGCCAGGGCGAGCGTCTTGCCGAGCTTCACCGCCTCCCAGGCCGGCAGGAGGCCCGCGGCGCCGACGACGGCGCCGAGGACGACCTCGGCCTCGGGGTGGGTCGCCACGTCGACGATCCCCTGCTCGCCCCAGCCGACGTGGAGCCCCGGGAACTCGCGGCGGACCCGGTCGGCCGCCTCCCGCTCCTTCACGGAGACGACGGCCGGCCGGAACCGGGCGATCGCCGGGAGAAGCGCGTCGAGGTTCGAGCCGGCCGACATCGAAACGACCCGGAACCGCTCCGGCAGCGCCTCGAAGACCGAGAGCGCCGAGCGGCCGATCGAGCCGGTGGCGCCGAGGAGGGCGACGCCTCGGGGAGCGTTCATCGGGGCCGCAGCTCCGGGAGGAGGGCGAGGACCCCGTAGAGGACGGGCGAGGCGTAGAGGAGCGAGTCGAGACGGTCGAGGAGACCGCCGTGCCCCGGGAGGAGCCCCCCCGAGTCCTTCACCGAGCAGCTCCGCTTGAACGTCGACTCGACGAGGTCGCCGACGACCGCGACGACGGACAGGAAAGCGCCGAGGAGCGCTCCGACCGCGATGGCGACCGGGGGCTCGCCGGGGAGGCGCGGGAGGAGGAGGGCGAGGAGCGCGCCGAAGAGAGCCCCGGCGATCACCTGTCCCCAAAATCCCTCCCAGCTCTTCTTCGGGCTGACGACCGGGGCCAGGCGGCGCTTTCCGAACCGGGTGCCGGCGTAATAGGCCGCGGAATCCCCGGCCCAGACGATCCCGAGGAGGAAGACGACCGGCTCCCAGCCGATCCCGCGGAGGGCGACGATCGCCGCGGCGCCGGCGCCGACGTAGAGGGTCGCGAACGCGGTGGCCGCGGTCGAGACGAGCCAGATCGGCTCGGGCGGCGCGGCGAGGAGCACGGCCGTCGGGACCGCGACGAGGACCGCTCCGGCCGCCGCGACGAGAAGCGGCGCCGAGCCGAGGTAGGCGGCGGCGACGATCGCGGCGAAGAGGACGAAGCTGAGGGCCCGCGGGGCGAGCCAGCCACCGCAGCGGATGAGGCCGTGGAACTCGTGGAGGGCCAGCGCACAGGCGAGTCCCGCGAGGACGGTCCACGCCAGGAGCGGCCCCTTCACGAGGACGAGGAGGACGAGCGGGATGAGGACCGCCGCCGTCAGCTCGCGGGTGCGCTTCACGCGCCGAGCGCCGCCGGCGCGGTCGGGGCGCCTGAGGCGGACGCATCCTCCTCCGTGACGCCTCCGTAGCGCCGCTCCCGGCGCTGGTAGTCGAGGAGGGCTTCGAGGAGATGCTGCCGGCGGAAGTCGGGCCAGAGGACGGGGGTGACGTGGATCTCCGCGTAGGCGATCTGCCAGAGGAGGAAGTTCGAGATCCGGAGCTCGCCGCTCGTCCGGATCAGGAGGTCGGGGTCGGGGAGGTCCGCGGTGTAGAGACGGCGGGCGACGGCGTCCTCGTCGATCGACTCCGGGTCGAGGCGACCCTCCGCGGCGTCGCGGGCGAGCGCCCGGGCCGCGTCGGCGATCTCGGCCCGGCCCGAGTAGTTCAGCGCGACGCTGAAGACCATCCCCCGGCAGGAAGCGGTCGCCTCGAGCGCCGTCGCGAGCGCCGACCGGACCGAGGGGTCGAGCCCGTCCGGCCTTCCGACGACCCGGAAGCGGATGTCGTTCTCGACGAGGGAACGGAACTCCCTCCTGAGGAACTCCTTCAGGAGGGCGAAGAGGGTCGAGACCTCGGCCTTCGGGCGCTTCCAGTTCTCGGTCGAGAAGGCGTAGAGGGTGAGCGCGTCGAGGCGCAGGCGCGCGGCCGTCTCGACGGTCTCCCGCACGGCGGACGCGCCGGCCCGGTGCCCCTCGACACGGGGCAGGTGCCGCTGCCTCGCCCACCTGCCGTTGCCGTCCATGATGACGGCGACGTGGCGCGGGAGGCGTCCGAGGTCCAGCGTTTCCAGCAGGGCGCGCTCGGGGGTGCCCGGCGCGGCGACGAGGTCCTTCTCGATCATCTGTCCGACAGCCGGGCCGGAATCGCCCGGGACCGGCTGAATTTCCGATCTTACCCTGCCCGGTAGAAGACCTTCTCGAGCGTCAGGCCGCGCGCGGGGGCCGTCGGACCGGGGCGGCGAAACGCCTCCCCCGCGGCGGTCCGCCCCAGGCCGACCTCCACGAGGGTCCCGACGAGGCGGCGGACCATTCCCCGGAGGAAGCCGTCGCCGACGGCGGTGACGACGACGAGCGCACCGCGCTCCTCCACGTCCAGGCGGGCGAGGGTCCGGACGGTCGTCCGGCGTGGCGCTCCGGCGAGGCCGAAGGGCGCGAAGTCGTTCCGCCCGACGAGCCGGGCCGCGGCGCTCCGCATGGCCCGAAGATCGAGCCGCGGCGAGGCGAGCGCCTCGCGCAGCCCCTCGAAGGGCGGAAGGTGGTCGCCCCGGCGGAGACGGTAGACGTAGCGTTTGCCGAGCGCCTCGAAGCGGGCGTGCCACCCGGAGGCGACCTCGGCGGCGCCTTCCACCCGGACGTCCCAGGGGAGGAGCGTGTTCAGCCCGCGCCGAAGACCCTCGGGAGGAACGAGCGGGCCGCCGGGCGGGACCTCGAAATGGGCCACCTGCCCCTCCGCGTGGACGCCGGCGTCCGTGCGGCTCGCGGCGTGGACGCGAACCGGAGCGCCGTGCATCTTCGAGAGCGCCTCTTCGACGACGAGCTGGACCGTCCGGGGCGGGCCGGACCCGTCCCGGACGACGTCCTGGGCCTGCCACCCTTCGAAGTGGGTCCCGAGATAGGAGATCTCGAGGCGGCGCCTCGCTCCTTCGGTCCCAGCCTTTCCGACGCCTGCGTCCCGAGCGATCACGCCTCGATCATAGGGTCGGGCGGCCCTTCGGACGGATCGTGAGCGGGTGGCCCAGCCTCTCCTCGCGCCGTCGAATCGTCGACCGACGGCGCCCGCACATCGCCGCGGGAGGAGGTCGACCGGTCAGGCGCGAAAAGAGAAGGCTTCCGGAGGGGGCGGAAGGACGACGTTCACGATGTCGAGCCGTTCCCCCTTGTCCCCCTCGCCACCCGGAAGGGGGTCGCCGACCCGCAGAATCGCCAGCCCTTCGCCCTTCTTCAGGATCGCCAGAGGGCGCCCCGGGTAGGAGCGCCGGAGGGAGACGAGAGCGTCGTCCCCGTCTCTGGCGAGGAAGTAGAGCGTGCCGTTCCGGTTTCGAACCAGGATCATGCAGGTGGGAAGCTAGCTCTCCGGGCCGCTGCATCGCATCACCCGAACGGGTGAAACAGTCAAGAACCGTGTAAATCTACATGAGCGCTGTAGAAAGAAACTTGACAGCGCTTCGCGCAGATACTAGATTTCCGGTTCGGAGGACGCCCCGATGAACCCCGACCGTCTCACCCTGAAGGTCCAGGAGCTGCTCCAGGCGATCGCCCGGGACGCCCGATCCGCCGGGAACCCCGAGGTCACGCCGGAGCACCTCGCCGCGGCGCTCGCCGCAGAGCCGTCGGTCGGGGTCCCTCTCCTCACCCGGATCGGCGCTCCGCCGGCGCTCCTCGCGGGCGAGCTCGGCGCTCTGGTCGATCGACTCCCGAAAGCCCACGGAGCCGGCGCCGAGACCCGCTTCTCTCCGGCCCTCGTGAAGGTGCTCGACCGAGCGGAAGCGACCGCGCGCGAGTTCCGGGACGACTACGTCGCGCTGGAGCACCTCCTCCTCGCGCTCCTCCGCGACGGGAAGTCGAAGGCGGCCGAGGTCCTGAAGCGGCACGGCGTCTCCGAGGCGTCGCTCCTCGCCGCGCTCAAGGAGGTCCGCGGGAGCGCCCGCGTCGACGACCCGAACGCCGAGGAGAAGTACCAGGCGCTGAAGCGCTATGCCCGTGACCTGACCGAGCTCGCCCGGCGCGGGAAGCTCGACCCCGTCATCGGACGCGACGACGAGATCCGACGCGTCATGCAGGTCCTCACCCGCCGGACGAAGAACAACCCGGTCCTCATAGGGGACCCGGGCGTCGGCAAGACGGCCGTCGTCGAGGGGCTCGCGCGGCGCGTCGCCTCGGGCGACGTGCCCGAGAGCCTGAAGGACAAGCAGGTCGTCGCGCTCGACCTCGGCGCGATGGTGGCCGGGGCGAAGTTCCGCGGCGAGTTCGAGGAGCGGCTGAAGGCGGTCATCAAGGAGGTCGAGGAGTCGGAGGGGAAGGTCATCCTCTTCATCGACGAGCTCCACACGCTCGTCGGCGCGGGCGCCGCGGAAGGAGCGATGGACGCCGGGAACATGCTGAAGCCGGCCCTCGCCCGGGGCGAGCTGCGCGCCATCGGCGCCACCACGCTCGGCGAGTACAGGAAGCACGTGGAGAAGGACCCGGCCCTCGAGCGCCGCTTCCAGCCCGTCCTCGTCGGGGAGCCCTCGGTCGAGGACACGATCTCGATCCTCCGCGGCCTGCAGGAGCGGTACGAGGTCCACCACGGCGTCAAGATCACCGACGCGGCGATCGTCGCGGCGGCCGTCCTCTCGAACCGCTACATCGCCGACCGCTTCCTCCCCGACAAGGCGATCGACCTGATCGACGAGGCCGCCTCGCGGCTGAAGATGGAGATCGACTCCCTCCCGACGGAGATCGACGAGGTGGAGCGGAAGATCCTCCAGGCCGAGATCGAGAAGAAGGCGCTCGAGAAGGACGACTCGGCGAACGCGCGCGACCGGCTCGCGGCGCTCGAGAAGGCGCTCTCCGAGCTGCGCGAGAAGTCGCTCTCGATGAAGGCCGTCTGGAAGAACGAGAAGGACGCGATCGGGAGAATCCGCGACCTGAAGAAGGGGATCGAGGACGCGCGCGCCGACGCCGAGATCGCCGAGCGGCAGGGCGACCTGAGCCGTGCCGCCGAGCTTCGCTACGGCGTCCTGAACCAGCTCGACCGGGACCTCGCGTCCGCCACGGCGAAGCTCGAGGAGCTGCAGAAGGATGGCGGCTTCCTCCGCGAGAAGGTCGAGGAGGAGGACGTCGCCGCCGTCGTCTCCCGCTGGACAGGCATTCCCGTCGCGAAGATGGTCGAAGGGGAGACGCAGAAGCTCCTCGCCATGGAGGAGCGGCTCCGGCTCCGCGTCGTGGGGCAGGACGAGGCCGTCTCGGCCGTCTCGGCCGCGGTCCGGCGCGCCCGCGCCGGTATGAACGACCCGCAGAAGCCGATCGGCTCCTTCCTCTTCCTCGGGCCGACGGGCGTCGGGAAGACAGAGCTCGCCCGCGCCCTTGCCGAGTTCCTCTTCGACGACGAGGCCGCGATGGTGCGGCTCGACATGTCCGAGTACCAGGAGAAGCACACCGTCTCGAGGATGATCGGCGCCCCTCCCGGCTACATCGGGCACGACGAGGGGGGCCAGCTGACCGAGGCGGTTCGGCGGCGGCCCTACTCCGTCGTCCTCTTCGACGAGATCGAGAAGGCGCACCCCGACGTCTGGTCGACGCTCCTCCAGGTCCTCGACGACGGCCGCCTGACCGACGGGAAGGGTCGCGTCGTCGACTTCCGGAACGTCGTCGTCGTGATGACGTCGAACGTCGGGTCGCAGCTCATCCAGGAACTGCAGGGAGTCGACGAGGAGGAGATGCGGAAGGGGATCGAAGGAGAGCTCCGGCACCGCTTCCGCCCCGAGTTCCTGAACCGGATCGACGACGTCATCGTCTTCCGCCGCCTGACGCTCGAGGAGATCGGGAGGATCGTCGACCTCCAGCTCCGCCGCGTCGCCGCGCTCGTCGCGCCGCGCGGCGTGAAGCTGGACTGGACCGACGCCGCCCGCCGCCTCCTCGCCGAGCGGGCGTTCGACCCGCTCTACGGGGCCCGGCCGCTGAAGCGGAACATCCAGAAGCTGGTCCAGGACCCGCTCGCGCTCAGGATCCTCTCCGGCGACGTTCCGAACGGGTCCACCGTCTCCCTCGACGCCGGCGCCTCGGGCGAGGGCGTCGTCTTCTCCATCGGGAACCCGGCCGCACCCGCGGCCTGACGAAAGGAAGCAGGGAGGAGCCCATGGCCGCCGTTCGCCGTTACGACCCGTTCCGGGAGCTCGCGACGCTCCAGGAGCGGATGAACCGGATCTTCGACGACACCTTCACGAGCGCCTCGCGCCGCGAGGACGAGGGGCTCTCGGCGACCTGGACGCCGCCGGTCGACGTCCTCGAGAAGAGGGACCGGATCGTCCTGACCGCCGAGCTCCCCGGCTTCGGGGAAGACCAGGTCCAGCTCCGCTTCGAGGACGGCGTCCTGACGCTCGAGGGGGAGCGCCGCTTCGAGAAGGAGGTCGACGAGGCCCGCTACCACTGCGTGGAGCGGAGCTACGGCCGCTTCTCCCGCTCCTTCCGCCTCCCCGCGAACGTCGACGAGGAGGGGATCTCCGCCACGTTCGTGAACGGCCTCCTCGTCGTCGAGCTGCCGAAGCGGGAGGAGGTCCGGCCGAAGAGCATCCGGATCCGCGCCGGCAGCCCGCCGGCGATCGACGTGAAGTGAGCGCGGCGGCTCAGGCCGCCGGACCCGCGGGCCCCGCCTCGTCCTCCTTGAAGAGGTCCGTCGAGATGTAGCGCTCGGACGTCGACGGCACGACGAAGACGATGAGCTTCCCCGCGTTCTCCGGGCGCTTCGCGACGCGGAGCGCCGCACACGCCGCCGCGCCGGAGGAGATCCCGCCGAGGATCCCCTCCTCGCGCGCGAGGCGCCGCGCGTACTCGAAGGCCTCGTCGTTCGTGACGCCGACGATCTCGTCGACGAGCGAGGTGTCGAGGTTCGCGGGGACGAAGCCGGCGCCGATCCCCTGGATCCGGTGCGGCCCGGGCGCGCCACCCGAGAGGACCGGCGAGTGGACCGGCTCGACCGCGACGAGGCGGACGGTCGGCTTCTTCGGCCTCCAGTACCGGCCGACGCCCGTCATCGTCCCCCCGGTGCCGACGCCGGCGACGAAGATGTCCATCGCCCCGTCGGTGTCGTTCCAGAGCTCGACGGCGGTCGTCGCCTCGTGGATCGCGGGATTCGCCGCGTTCTCGAACTGCTGCGGCATCACGCCGTTCTCCCCGAGCTCGGCGAGTCGCTCGTTCGCCCGGGCGATCGCCCCCTTCATCCCTTCCGCGGCGGGCGTCAGGATCAGCTCCGCGCCGAGGAGGCGGAGGACCTTCCGGCGCTCGAGGGAGACCGATTCGGGCATCGTGACGACGAGCCGGTATCCCTTCGCGGCGGCCACGAAGGCGAGCGCGATGCCCGTGTTCCCCGAGGTCGGCTCGACGAGCGTCGTCCTCCCGGGCGCGATCCTCCCCGCCTTCTCGAGCGCCTCGATCATCGCGACGCCGATCCGGTCCTTTACCGAGTTGGCCGGGTTGAAGTACTCCAGCTTCGCGGCGACGACCGCGCCGGGCGCGGCGTCCTTCGCCATCCGGTTCAGCCGGACGAGAGGGGTGTTGCCGATGAGCTTCGTGACGTCGGACGCGATCCGCATGGCGGCCTCCTGGACTCCGGGTTTCCCGGCGTCAGATTTCCCAGTCGATGACGTGGCGGTCGGCGCGGTGCCGGGCGACGAGGTCGCCGACGGTCCACCGCGCGTAGACGGCGAGACGGGCCGCGGCGGCTTCGGATTCGACCGCCTCGACCAGACGTGAAAGGCCCTTTCCCGCCTCCGCCCGGCCGCGGCCGGACAGGGCGCCGAAGGGAGCGAGAACGGAGGAAAGCGGGGATTCGAGCAACCCCTCCCCGGCCCGGTACCCTCCGGTCCGTCCGCGCACGGCAACGAGGAGTCCCGCGCGGACGTAGGGCGCGAGGAGCTGGTGGACCGATTCTCGCGATAGGGCGAGAAGGCCTGCCATTTCGGCGGCGCTCCGGTCGCGTCCCGGGTCCGAACCGATCTCGACCATCGCTTCGATCGCCTTCCTTTGCCTGAGGTTAAGAATCTTGAAAACTCCGTTCTACTTTACTAACATTATTTTGAGGCCGAATCTCAGAATGTCAAGACACACGTTCGCCGCCGCCGCGATCCTCCTTTCCGCCACGACGGCCCTCGCCCAGAGGGGAACTCCCGAGACCCGCCGCCCGGAGGACGATCCCCGCCGAAGCTCGATCGTGAGAGCGGTCGAGCAGATCGGCCCGTCCGTCGTGAACATCTCGGCCGAGCGCCTCGTGCAGCGCCGGTCGACTCCGTTCCAGGAGTTCTTCGGCGTTCCGGGCGACCGCGGCCGACGCTCCGAGTCGCTCGGCTCCGGCGTGGTCCTCGACGCGTCCGGCATCGTCGTCACGAACGACCACGTCGTCTCGGGCGCCTCCCGGATCTTCGTGACGACCTCCGACGGACGCGAGCTCGAGGCGGAGGTCCTCGGCGCCGACGCCGACAACGACCTCGCGGTCCTCAAGGTCGACGGGAAGGGGCTGAAGCCGGTCCGTCTCGGGACGACGGGCGACCTGATGATCGGCGAGACGGCGATCGCCGTCGGGAACCCGTTCGGCCTCTCGAACACGGTGACGACCGGGATCGTCTCCGCCCTCCAGCGGACCGTGAGCGGCGAGACGCGTACGTACACCGACTTCATCCAGACCGACGCGGCGATCAACCCGGGCAACTCGGGCGGCGCGCTCTGCAACGTCCTGGGCGAGCTGATCGGAATCAACACGGCGATCGTCGGCGGCGCGAATACGATCGGCTTCGCGATCCCGGTGGAGCGGGTCCGCCGGATCGTCGACGACCTGCTTCGCTTCGGCGAGGTGAAGCCGGTCTGGGTCGGCATCCGCGGGACGACGGTGACGCCCGAGCGCGGGCGGCCGAGCTCGCGCGGCCTCGGGATGCGCGTCCGCTCCGTCTATCCCGCCTCCCCCGCCGAGGAGGCCGGCCTCGAGCCCGGCGACGTCGTCGTCTCCCTGAACGGCCGCCCCGTCGAGTCGCGGGAGGACTTCGACACGCTGCTCGCCTCGGTCCCTCCCGGCCAGTCGGTCCCCGTCGAGGCGCGCCGTGCCGGCGAGCTCCGCAAGCTCTCCCTCGGGGTCGCCCGCGCCCCGGAGGACCTCGGCCTCGAGGTGCTCCGCCGCGAGATCGGGATCTCGGTCGCCCAGGCCCGGGGCGGTCTCTTCCTCACCTCCGTGGCCCGCGAGTCGCCGGCCGACCGGAAGGGGCTCGAGAGAGGGGACTCTCTCCTCGCCGTGAACGGAAAGAGGGTCTCGACGCTGGACGACGTCGCCAAGGCGGTCGAACGCGGCTGGGCCCGGTCGGGCCTCGTCCTCGTCGTCGGGCGGACCGGCTACGCCTACACGCTGACGTTCGGCCTCGAGTGAGCCGGACGCGGGGAGGGCCGCCGCGAAGCGGCCCTCCCCGCCCGTTCACTTCTCCCGCTTCGGAACGCCCAGCTCGGCGAGCCGCTTCGCCATGTCGGGACCGGCCGTCCCCGCCTTCACCTCGCGGTCCACGTGGAGCAGCTTCCCGTCCTTGCCGACGTAGAACGTCCAGCGCCGCGGGTAGCCCTTCTCCGGGTGGGCGACGCCGTACGCCTTCGCGACGGCCCCGTCCGCGTCCGCGAGCATCGGGTAGTCGGCGTCGAGCGACTTCGCGAACTTCGTGACCTCCTCGATCGGGTCGACGCTCGCCGCGAAGTACGCGACGTCGAACGACCGGAGCTCCTCGCCGCTCTCACGGAGCGACTTGCATTCCATCGTTCACCCTCCGGTGAAGACCTTCGGGAACCAGGCGAGGACGACGGCCTTCTTGCCGATGTAGTCGGCGAGGGCGTGCGTCTTCCCGTCCGACCCCGGGAGAGAGAAGGAGGGGGCGGGGTCTCCGGCCGCGAGCGGCTTCGGCTCCTCGCCCGCGAGGAGCGGCGAGGCGGCCAGCAGGCCGGCGGCTGCGAGCGTGGCGAGTCTCTTCATGGACGGCTCCTTCGGCCGGCATTCTCTCCGGCCGGGGCGGCCGGAGCCAGCCCGCCCTGAGCCCCGCTGCTATTTCCGGAGGCGCAGCTCCGACACGACGATGCCGAGGAGGACGAGCGCGCCCCCCCACCACTCCCGCGGCGAGAGCCGTTCCCCGAGCGTCGCGGCCGCGAAGACGGCCGTGAAGACCGGCTCGAGCGCGAAGATGACCGCGGCGTGGACGGCGGGCATCCGCGCCTGCGCCCAGGTCTGGACGAGCGAGGAGACGACCGACGCCAGAAGGCCCATCCAGAGGACGGCCAGGAGGAGCTCCTTCGAGAAGAGCAGGGGGCGCGCCTCCGCGGCGAAGAAGGCCTCCGGGCGGCCCAGGAACGGGGTCACGAGGAGGCGTCCGAGGAGGACGCCCGCGAACGCGAAGGCGATCTGCCCGGCCGTGTAGACCCTCACGTCGTGCTTCGGCGCGGCGACGCCCAGCTCCACGATGATGACCGCGTAGGTCAGGGCCGTCACGAGGACGAGGAGGTCTCCCGGGTCGAGGCCCGCCGCCCCGGCTGGCCACGTCATCAGCCCGAAGCCCCCGGCCGCCAGGACGAGCCCGGCGAGGTTCGAGCCCGACGGCACCTGCCGGTGCAGGACCCACGCGGCCACGGCGGTGAGCGGCACCGAGAGGCCCGTGATGAAGGCCGCCTTGGATGCGGTCGTGAAGAGCTGGCCCACGAGCTGGCAGCCGATTCCGAAGGCGAGGAGCAGGCCGATGAGGGCGCTGTCGCGGACGACCCCCGGGGTCCGGCGTCGCCCCCGGGCGAGGAGGACGAGGAGGGCCGCGGCGAGCCCGTAGCGAAGGGCGAGGAAGAGGAGCGGCGGCGTGTCCTTCAGGACGAACTCGTTGACGACGAACGTCGAGCCCCAGATCGCCGTCACGAGGACGAGGGCGGAGTCGGCGAGGAGCGCCTCGCGGCGCGGGAGGTCCGGAGCGCTCACGGCCGGCGATGATACGGGGCCGCGGGACCCGGGCAGCTATCATCCCCGACCGATGACTCCGGCCCCGCGCGTCCGCTTCGCTCCCTCCCCCACCGGCTCCCTCCACGTCGGCGGGGCCCGCACCGCCCTCTACAACTGGCTCTTCGCCCGCCGCCACGGCGGGACGTTCATCCTCCGGATCGAGGACACCGACGTCGACCGGAACAGGCCCGAGCTCGTCGACCAGATCCTCGAGGCGATGACCTGGCTCGGGATGACCTGGGACGAGGGGCCGTACCACCAGAGCGACCGGACCCACCTCTACCGGGAGGCGGCCGAGAGGCTCCTTTCCGAGGGGAAGGCCTACCGCGCGTTCGAGACTCCCGAGGAGCTCGAGGCGGCGCGGAAGGCGGCCGAGGCGCAGGGCGAGACGTTCCGCTACTCCGGCGCCGGGCGCGAGATCCCGAAGGCCGAGTCGGACCGGCGCGCCGCGGCGGGCGAGCCGTTCGTCCTCCGGCTGAAGATGCCCGACGAGCCGATCGTCGTCGACGACGTCGTCCAGGGGCGCGCCGAGTTCCCGGCCGGCGCGCTCGACGACTTCGTCCTGACGCGATCCGACGGCCATCCCCTGTACCACTTCTCCGTCTGCGTCGACGACGTCGCGATGGGGATCACCCACGTCATCCGCGGCGTCGACCACCTCGCGAACACGCCGAAGCACGTCGCCCTCTTCCGCGCGCTCGGCGCCGAGGCGCCGAAGTTCGCCCACCTCGGGATGATCCTCGGCCCCGACGGCAAGAAGCTCAGCAAGCGGCACGGCGCGGCCGGCGCCGAGGAGTTCCGGGCGCAGGGGCTCCTCCCCGAGGCGCTCGTCAACTTCCTCGCCCTCCTCGGCTGGTCGCCCGGCGAGGACCGCGAGCGGATGACGATGGACGAGATGGCCTCCCTCTTCTCGCTCGAGCGGATCGGCCCCTCCCCCTCGCGCTTCGACCACGAGAAGCTCGCCTGGCTGAACGGCCAGTACCTCCAGGACGTCCCGGAGCCGCGCCTCCTCGACCTCGTGAAGCCGTTCGGCGTGCCGGCCTCCTGCCCCGACGAGACGCTCCTTCGCGCGCTGCCGCTCCAGAAGCCGCGGGCGAAGACGCTCGTCGAGCTCGCGCAGGGGCTCTCCTCGTGGGTCGAGGACCCGGCCGACTACGACGCCGCCGGGCTGAAGAAGTTCGGCAGGCCGGCGAACGCGCCGCTCCTCCGCACGTTCCTCGAGAAGATCGCGGCCATCCCCGCCCTCACTCACGCCGGGATCGAGGAGGCCGCCCGAGCCCTCGCCGCCGAGGCGGGTGTCAAGCTCGGCGACCTCGCCCAGCCGGTCCGCCTCGCGCTGACCGGCACGCTCGCCTCCCCGCCCCTCTTCGAGATGATCGAGGTCCTCGGCCTCGAGGCGACCCGCCGGCGCGTCCTCGCGCTCGCGG
>JADHEF010000353.1_pt1 | contig 52558 bp, 37 predicted proteins | sample 8952391 | NCBI WGS metagenome assembly JADHEF01 (sample SAMN16124439, study PRJNA663245) | bioreactor sludge metagenome | isolation source: sludge (nitrite) | place: India:Bengaluru | collected 2019-02-28 | reverse complement strand
CAACAACCAACAAACGAACCCAACCACCGCAAACCGTCCGTGAAGGATCACGGCGAATTCGACACCCGTCAGTTCGTCGTACAGCGCCTCGGTGTCCGGGCAGAAAGCCATGCGGCGGAAAACGCCGCGGTCGCTCCAGGGTTCCAGGCCAAGAACGCTGACGGACCCGCTGCCGGGGCGCAATTGGCCCGAGATCAGCTTGAGCAGTGTGCTCTTTCCCGCACCGTTTGGCCCCAGGAGTCCCGTGACACCCGGACGGATGTCCAGTGTCACCTGGTTCACCCCGATCACATCCCCGTACCACTTGCTGGCTTCACGCAGGGATATGGTCGGTTCCGTGTCCATCGCTGGCGCGGCGGGTGGCGGCGAAGCGCTCATTTCACGACCTCCACCACCTTCAGGTTGCGGCGCGCGACCCACAAAAAGAACAGGATGAACAATGCCATCGAAAGAACCGCCGGACCCGTGCCGAAAAGGATCAGGTCCCGCGCACCGCGCCTCAGTTCCGCGGGGTCGGCACCGAGAATGGTGATGGTGAAATTCTGCCACGAGCGGCGCGGGCTAAGCGCCGCGAGTTCCGGGCGGCGGGTTGCCCGGGCCAGGGCCTGGGCGGCAAACCCGGCAAGCATCCAGTAACCGATAAACAGGGAACTTGCGGTGCGCGCCGCCTTGGTCAGCGACGAGGCCGCGGCCATGGCGGCCGCACCGAGAAGGCTCAGCACCAGCACCGAAAGCAGCGCACCGAAAAGCATGGGCAGTTCGGCAAACACCTGCGCCGGCGTCATGAAGTACGCCGCGGCCTGGCCGAACAGGATGACCACGCCCAATCCCAGGCAGACGGCCGGCACTCCGGCCAACCCGACCACCTTGCCAACCAGGTAATCGCGCGGCGTGAGGGGGCGCGAAAAGTAGAGCGGGAGCGCGTTGTTCTGCAGGTCCATGCTGATGCATCCGCTGCCCTTGGTCAGGATCAGCACCAGGAGGGCCAGGAAAGAAAAGTCGAGGAATAGGAAGAGCATCGTGTTGATGCTAAGTTTCATCCCCATCAGGGCCACCTTCAGTGCCTTCTGGGTTTCATCACCCTGCTGTCCCGACCAGGCCATCGCGAACATGGCCACGCTGAACACCACCAGGAGCACGAGCAGGTAACCGAGAAAGAGGAAGATGAACTTTGATTTGAAAACCGGGCGCATCGTCATCCAGGCCACGGGCCACCAGTGATTGCGGTTGGATCGCGGCCCCTCGTAATGACGGAACGACTGCTCATAGATGGGCATGGCCGAGTTCCCCGATCGCCTGCTGGAAGAGGTCTTCCAGTTTCTCCGTGCGCGGCTCGATCCGCTGCACCACACACCCGGCGGCTGCGGCCGCAACGTGGAACAGGGCCGGGTCCGCCCCGGCGGCCAGCGTGACGGCAACCGTGTGGCCCTCGGGCGACTCCAGCGCGGTGATGCCGCGTCCCGCAAGTTCGCGGATGAACGCCTCCCGCGCCCCGCGAACCCGCACGCCGAACGCCTGCTCCGCAACGGCGCCGGCGACAGCCATTTTCTTGTAAAGCACCCGCCCGCCGCCCAGGACGATGATTTCCTGCGCCACGGTTTCGACGTCTTTCAGCAGATGGCTGCAAAGGATCACGCTGATTCCCTTGTTGGTTGCCAAGTCGCCAACCAGTTCCAGCATTTCCAGGCGACCGGCGGGATCCATTCCGTTGGTCGGCTCGTCCAGCAGTATCACTGCCGGATCGTGGACAATCGCCTGGGCCAGCTTGGCCCGCTGCTTCATGCCGAGCGAGTAAGTCTCGAGGTTGCGATAACGGGACTCGCCGAGTCCCACGTACTGAAGGACCTCGTGGGCGCGCTCCATCGACGCCGCGCGGGGCAACCCGGACAACTGTCCCATGTAGGAGACAAAATGCACCGCGTTCATGCCCGGGATAAAGGACTCGGTCTCCGGCATGTATCCCACGCGGCCACGCACTTCGCGGGCCCTTGCCGGGACGGGAAGATCGAACATCCGAACGGACCCGGTCAGCGGGGGCAGGAAACCGAGCAGGGTCTTGATGAGGGTGCTCTTGCCGGCACCATTGGGACCGAGGAGCCCCACTGCGCCTCCCGGAAACGCCAGGTCGACGCCCTGGAGGACTCTCTTGCGGCCATATCCCGCATCAAGCCCGTCCACCTGGATCAGCACGCCGACCCCCGCGGCTTCATGTCTGCCATGAACATGGCGCGCAATCTGGCAAGCGGTTTCAACATCGTCAACTGTTCAGCCGCAGCAACTGCGGCAATCCGAGCATGGCCAGATTGAACACCAGGTGCAACCCGATCGTCCACTCCGAGCCCAGTTTCCACTGGCTGGCGCACAGCACCATCCCCAACACCGTGATCTGGAGAATCTTGGGCCACTCGGCGGTGACCATGGAGGTGTGCCCGGCCGCAAAGAACAGGGAGGTCATCACCGCCGCGGCCACGACCGGAAGCGACCGGGCATTCGGCCGGCGCGACACCCCGGTCCAGCGGCCGAAGGTGGCGGCAAGCCGGCTGAACAGATAGTGGCGAAAGAACAATTCCTCCATCACGGCGGCGCTCACCAGCAGATGGAGGACGAAGGCAAGGTTGGCCGCCGGGGAGTGCTTCTCCAGCGCGAGCGCGTCGCGCAGCTGCGTGGTGGCCTGCGCCGGCTGCAGCGCAAATATCGCGACCGTCGCGATCACGGGAAGCAGGAGGAATCCCGCGAACCAAACTCCGGGGTTCCGTACCCGCCCCGTGCGTCTCAACACCGGAAACACCGGCGAGCCATTCCGCGCGATCCAGATGGTGCCCGCGGGCGCAACCACGAAAAACAGAACCGAGAACACGGCCTGGTTCGCCGCCGAAATTCCGCCGCGGGCCGGATCCCCGGCGGCCAGGAAACCGGCCATGCACGCGACCTGGAATGCAAACCAGGCGATGCAGGGACGCAGTGTCACGCGAAAAAGGGGATGCGACGAGAGAACGCCGCGGAGCGTCGCGGAGGGACCGGCTCTGCGCGCCCGTGCCAGGGTTATGGCGCAATCCGCACCGGCGAGGGCTGCGATCACAAGGACGACGAATTGGTAGATGGTGGCCAGCAACGGTGGGGTTCGTCCCCTGCCCTAAGCCGCGCCGCGGGGGCGACGACGCCCAACCACCCGTTTTTCGCCCTGCGCGACTCCGTTCAGCGCGGCCTTCAGGAATTCGCCGGTCACGGAACCCCGGGAGCGCGCGACCTGTTCCGGCGTGCCCTCGGCCACGAGGCATCCGCCCTGTTCCCCGCCCTCGGGGCCCAGGTCGATCACATGGTCAGCACTCTTCACCACATCCAAGTTGTGCTCGATGACGATCACCGTGTTTCCCTGCTCCACGAGTGCCTGGAGAACGGCCAGAAGTTTCCGGATGTCATCGAAATGGAGTCCGGTTGTCGGTTCGTCCAGTATGTACACGCTGCGCCCCGTGCCGCGGCGCGACAGTTCCTTGGCCAACTTGACCCGCTGGGCCTCTCCCCCGCTGAGCGTCGTGGCGCTCTGGCCCAGGGTGATGTAACCCAGGCCGACGTCGTTCAGCGTCCTCATCTTGTGGCGGATACCGGGGACGGCGGAGAAGAAATCGCACGCCTCCTCGACCGTCATCTCCAGCACGTCGGCAACGGAGCGTCCCTTGTAGAGGATTTCCAGCGTCTCCCGATTGTAACGCCGCCCGCGGCAGACGGTGCATTCCACGTAAACATCGGGCAGGAAGTGCATCTCCACCTTGACCAATCCGTCGCCCTGGCACGCCTCGCAGCGGCCGCCCTTGACGTTGAAACTGAACCGCCCCGGCTTGTAGCCGCGGGCCTGGGCCTCGGGAAGCATTGCAAACAGGTCGCGGATCGCGCTGAAAACGCCCGCGTACGTCGCCGGATTCGACCTGGGTGTCCGGCCGATGGGACTCTGGTCCACGTCCACCACCTTGTCCACCAGCTCAATCCCGTCAATCCGGTCGTGCGCGCCGGGCCGGTAGGCCGACCGGAATATCTCGTTGGAAAGCGCCCGAAACAGGATATCGTTCACCAGCGTGCTCTTGCCGCTGCCGCTGACCCCTGTGACCACGGTGAACAGCCCCAGCGGGAACGCGACGTCCAGGTTGCGCAGGTTGTGTTCGCGCGCGCCGCGAACCACGAGGCGGCGCTTCGGGTCCGGCTCGCGGCGGCGGGCAGGCGGCTCGATCTTTTCCTCCCCGGAAAGAAAGCGCCCCGTGACGGAGTCGGGGTGTTTCTCCAGTTCGCCCGGAGCGCCGGCGGCGACCACATGCCCGCCGAGGCGACCGGCTCCCGGTCCCAAGTCCACCACGTAATCCGCCGACCGGATGGTGTGCTCGTCATGCTCAACCACGATAACCGTGTTTCCCAGGTCCCGGAGTCGGCAAAGGGTGTCGATGAGGCGCTGGTTGTCGCGCTGGTGGAGTCCGATGCTCGGCTCGTCCAGCACGTAAAGCACGCCGATGAGCTGCGAACCGATCTGCGTGGCGAGGCGGATGCGCTGGGCCTCTCCGCCGGAGAGCGTTCCGGCATGGCGGTCGAGCGTGAGATACCCAAGCCCCACATCCCGCAGAAAGCCGATACGGTCCTGTATCTCCTTCATCAACTGGGCCCCGACCAGCCGCTCGCGATCGCCGAGATTCAGCGCCGAGAACCACGCCCCGGCGTCATCCACCGTCCGGGCGCACACCTCGCTGATCGAAAGGCCGCCCAGGCGCACGGCCCGCGCCGACGCCTTCAGCCGCTGCCCGCCGCACGCCGGGCAGGGATATTCGCGCATGAACTGTTCCAGGTCCAGCGCGTTCTCCTCGCTGATCCGGCGGCGCACACGGGGAACCATCCCCTCCCATGCCATCGAGGTCTTCCACTCGGTCCCCGTCTTCAAAGTGAACTTGACCTGAACCGTCTCTTCGCCCGAGCCGTGGAGCAGCAGCTGGCGGACGGACTTCGACAGTTTCCTGAACGGCGTATCCAGGCTGAACTTGTGCTTCTTCGCCAGGGCCCCCAGAACACCGCGATCCCAGTAATTGTGCCCCTTGGGGGCGTCATCGGCAAAGCCGGTCGCCTCCACCCACTTGAGCAGCGCTCCCCCGTTGATTGAAAGACCGGGATCCGGCACCAGCCGCGCCTCGTCCACCTCCAGCAGGGTCCCGATTCCCTCGCATTCGGGACACCAGCCGTTGGGGGAGTTGAAACTGAATAGCCTGTGCGTCATCTCCTCGATGGACACGCCGCACTTGCCGCAGGCGAAACGCTGGCTGAACAGCCGGACCTTTCCGTCCGGCACCGTTTCGATCTCCACCAGGCCCTCCGCCTTCTCCAGGGCCAGTTCCACGCTGCTCGTCAGACGGCCGCGCAAGTCATCGCTCACGGCCAGACGGTCCACCACGATGGAGATATCGTGCTTGAACGTCTTGCGCAGTTTCGGCGGGTCATCCAGATCCACCACCTCGCCATCCACGCGCGCCCGCACGAACCCCTGACGGCGCGCATCCTCCATCTCCTTGCGGTACTCGCCCTTCCGCCCGCGCACGATGGGGGCCATCACCATGAACTTCTGCCCGCGCGGCCAGCCCAGGATGGTGTCGACGATCTTCCCCACCGTCTGTTTCTCCACCGGGTCGCCGCATTCCGGGCAATGCGGATGGCCGATGTTGGCGTAAAGGACGCGCAGGAAATCATAGATCTCGGTGACCGTTCCCACCGTCGACCGCGGGTTCCGGCTCACCGTCTTCTGTTCGATGGAAATGGCCGGCGAAAGCCCGTCGACGAATTCCACTTTCGGTTTGTGCAACTGGTCGAGAAACTGCCGGGCGTACGCCGACAGAGACTCCACATACCGCCGCTGCCCTTCCGCATAGATCGTGTCGAAGGCGAGGGACGACTTGCCGCTGCCGCTCAGCCCCGTGATCACCACCAGGCTGTCGCGCGGCAGGGTCACATCGACGTGCTTGAGGTTGTGCTCCGCCGCCCCGCGGACGACAATGGAATCGGCTGGCTGCATGGCTCCAGAGACCATACCAGCGCGACGCCCGGGATCATCCGGAAAAACCCGCCCAGGACGCCCCTGCAGCCGCGGGAAAGCCTAATCCACCTCGATCCGGCTGAGCACCGCGGGTGTGGTGGCCAGCGCGCCGGCGGGACCAATGATGGTCTCGCCGGTCGCGTCGGCACGCCGGGCACGGGCTCTGAAGGAATGGGTCGTGAGGCGGCCGAGGCCGGTCACCGTGACATTTCCCCACGCCGGGGCCGTCTGCCAAACCGGTGACGCGCCCAGCGAACCGCTGGCCTGAACCCACAGGTTCAGGTTCTCCACCCAAAGGGCGTAGGTTGTCGTCGCCGGGTTGGTATCGCCGGGGATGCTGATAGTGAGGCTGTTCTCCTGGGGCGAACCGACCACCGGCGCCCGCGGCACCTGGAGCGGGGGCGAGAAACTTGCCGGGTAAGTCGGCGGCGGCAATGCCGGCGGGGCGCTTCCCGTGTAATACCGCACGCGAAGCTGTGGACGGTATGCCGCCGTGCCATTGCTTCCGGATGCCACGGAAATGGTGTCCTGGCTGTTGTCGTTGTCCGTCCCGGGCTCCGTGTAGACCCGGAACTGGGTGCGGCCGGTCAGATTGATCAGGCCTAGCCCGGCTGTGTTGAGCAGGTCCATCACGCTCAGGCCGTTGCTGTACGCGACGATGAATTTGGCCACTTTATTGGCTGCGGCGGCTGCCTGCCAGTCGGCCGCCTCAAGCGCAATGCTGGTCCCAAACTGGGAAGAGATGTCCGCGTAACCATATCCGCCGGTGGCCAGCGGGCCGCCGAATGTCCACGGATCGCTTCCGGTTATGCCTGTCCGCGTGAAACGCAACTGGGCCTCCACGACAACCGCATTGTCCGGAAGCGAGGATGTGTCGAAGGAGAAGATCAGGCGGCTGCGCTGGTTGCCGGCCGTGTCACCCAGAGGATTCGTGTTTCCCGTGGCAACAAAGGATCCGCCGACGTTGCTGCCGGCCGCGCTTTCCAGCACCTGCCCGTCCTCGGCCGAAAGCGATGTGAATGTCGCCTCGGTCGGCAGGGCCGCCGCGGCCGTCGGGGTCGTTTGGGCCGGATCCGTGCTGCCGGTGAATCTCACCTGGTCGATCAGGGGTGCGGCACCTGGCATGAAAGGCGGATCGAGACGCACCTGGGTCACCAGGCCCTTGAAGTTGCCGCCCCGCAGGTCCACCCAGTAATCACGGGGGAAACCGTCCGCAATGACCGGAATGCTCACCATCTTGTCGCCGCTCCAGGCCGGGTCGGCGTCGGTCGTGTAGAAAAGCTGGGCCCAGTCACCTTGCGTATGGGTCATGCGCAGCCACAGGCAGGGCTGGAGACGCGTGTTGATCCATGTCAGCGGGGACAGCGCGAACGGGTCGAAGCCGGTGCTGTTGGCCCCGGTGAGCGCCCCCCCCGTGACGGTCGGTGCCTGCCAGTCATTGAAACCGTTCCACCCTTCCAGGTCACCCGGCGTGTCGAAATTCCACCAGCGCTTCTCGCGTGCGGGGTCGTATGTGGCGGTGCGGTTTCCCGTGAATGTGAAACCGCCGAAATTTGACGGCGAGTAGAAGCTGATGGAGGAATCCCGCCGATAGAAACCGCAGTTGGAGATGGTGCCGGTATTCCCGGAAAAACCGGACAGGACCTCCGAGTTGATCTCGGAGTTCCAGGGGTTGAGGCAGTTCATGTAGAATGTGCAGCGATTCAGGATGATGTTCAGATTCGGGCCGTTCGTGCTCAGGATCAGCACGCCCGATCCGGAGTTGTTGAAGAACGTGCTGTCGGAAATTCCGCAGTTGTCGTTGTCACCCTCGAAATCGAACCCCACGCCGTCACCGCTTTCCAGCCGGTCGCAGTAACCAAACAGGCAGTTGGCGGCCTGGACATTGCTGCAGCTTTGGAAGAAACTGAGGCAGGAGCCGGCCCAGCTGTCGGAGCCACCGCCGAGTGAATCGACCCGCTCGATCGTTCCGCCGGTGACATTTGTCAGGGCAAACGCCCCCTGGAAACAGTCCACGGCCTGACAGTCGCGCATGACGAAATTGCGCACCCGCGCCTTGTACGACGCCGGGTAATACCAGGCGGTTCCGAAACCGTGGGCGACGCGGGTGAAATCGCAGTTGGTGATGGTCAGTCCATCCAGGACCGTTGCCGAACTCCGGTCATTGTTCCAGATGTGCCCGCCAAGCCAGATCGCGTCCGACCACGCAAACTCGTATTGGTGATTGGCCGGTTCCAGCGTCAGGTCCGTCAGGTCCTCGAAGTGGCAGTCGGTCACCTCGACCGACTGGTTGTCCCAGGAATTGTGGTAGCGCAGAAAAATCCCGAGTTTGGCACTGCGACAATCCAGCGAACTCACCTTCCAGAAGGAAGGCTGCTGGATGACCACGCACTTGTCGTTTGCCACGTCACCGCGCGTGATGCGGGGGCGCGGCAAAGCCGGATCGCCATAGGCGGACAACTCCACGAGGTTGCCGGGACTGCCGGTCCCGCGCACGTTGAGTTCGCTGGTCCACTGGTCGCCGCGCTTGAGCAGCACCCTGTCCCCGGGCCTGAGCAGCGTTGCATTGACGGGAGCAAACGACTTCCAGGGCGTGCCCTGGCTGGTGCCGCTGTTCCCGTCGTTGCCCCCGGACTGGCTGACATAGTAAGTGGTTCCGTCGGTGGCCGGGTGCTCGCCGGCCGCGAACCGCTCAAAAACCGCATTGTCGATCGCGCAGCGACGGCCAGTCACCCGGAGGCGAAGCAGTTTGCCCGCCATCGGCGCAAAATCCGCGCCTGAAAACCGAACCTGGATGCGGTTCCACCGAAGCGGAACCAGCAGGAAATCCTCCTGGGGATCAGAAAGCCAGGTAGGATGCCAGACGGCATACGCCTGCCGCGAATAGGCGGAGAACGTCGTGTCGAAGGCGTCCACGGCGATCTCGAGATTGTTTGCGGGATTGTCCTGCAGGGGAAAAACGCTGATCGTGAAGGCATAACGACGGGAAGTGTCGAGGGTGGTTCCGGGAACCTGGGTCAGGTCGAAACTCTCGAGATCCGCGTAGACATATTGCTGGCCTTCGGGGGCGGGAGACGCCGCCACCCAGGGAACCGCGTAGGTCGTTCCGACCCCGGCCGTCGCGCCCCACCCTTGAACGCCCGCGAAGTAGGTCGTTCCGGGCGGCGCCTGCAATACCGGGGCTTCGAATCCGGGATTGATCAACGCAATCTGGGCGGCGTGAACAGAGCCCGTCGAAAAAAGCACACAGATCAGAAAAGCAATACGGGTAAGAAAGGGCAAGCCCCCGAAAAGACGCATAATGACCACTCCTGATCTGATCTGCCCATAATTAACCGATTATTCGGTCTTGCAAGCAGTTTCGACCAGTATTAATCGCATTTCGCGTGCAGGGTTTTAAGTCGTTGCGCCACAGATTCCTCCGTCCCGTGGCGACCGCGGGTATCTAGAATGCAGCCAACCGCCGCACCAGGATCAACGCATGGTGGCTGGCAAAGCCCGGGAAACGGGAACGATACTTCTGCGGGTCGTCGGCAAAGCGCGTCCGGTCCCAATCGGCACTGAGTTCCCGGCGCACCTCACGCAACGCTGTGCGGTATTCTTTGACCCGAAACGGAGCCGGAGCGCGGACCGAGCGAAGAATGGCGTTTTCCGCGCAAACCCAAACAGCCCTGGCGGCCAGCTGCATGGCCGCCAGGATGTCCGCATTCCTGGACGGGGCAATTCGCAACGAAGCCGACAACGCCGCTTCCGAAGCATCCCGCGCCCGCTCCAACCGACCCAATTCTTCCCGGGTGAAACGCGCGCTGCGGTCCATCAGTTTCGGGGCGATCTCGATGGTGATTCCAGCTTCGGGCCAGCGACGGAGAAACAAGTCCACCGTTCGGTCACAGGTGACGCCAAACACCTTCCCCGCGAATTCCCTTCGGAATTCCGCCGGTTTCAGCCGCCCGCCGGTCGCGGCCTGCCGCGCACCCCACGCGACGCCGTGGTAAAGCGCCCCCTGCACATACCGCCAAGGACACCACGCCGTGTTGATCACGCCGGCGGCGCCCCGTTTGTCCGCGAACCGGGCCATCCGCCGCGTGTTTTCCAGCGCGATGGAATTGGGCAGGAACCTGTGCCGGTAGCAGGCGATGCTGGGAGCGCACACCAGGCTGTGGAATCCGGCCCGCCGCAGAAGAGGGAGGACCGTGTCCTGAATCGTCTCCTCGTATCGCCAATCCACCAGCACCACATCCTTGCGAAGCAGTTGGGCGATGCGCGCGTCGTGGGACGGGTGGTCGGCCCAGATCATGGGCTCGCGCCCGCATTCGCGGGCGATGCCGATCATCCGGTTCACGTGGTCGGCCCACGACCCCGCCTCGTCCAGTCCCCTCGCCCGGCAATAGGCCTTCATATCCACCTCGTCGCAGCCCAGGTGCAGGTATTTTGAGGGGAATAGCCGGGTTGTGGCCCGGATGAGGCGGCGCATCAGGCGCCCCGTATCGGGATGAAACGGATCCACCGCGTTGAAGCGCAAATCGCGCGTCCGCTTTCCGGCATCCAGGTGCGAGTATCGCGGGGTTTCCGTCAGGTAACGCGTATGGCCGAACACTTCGAGTTCCGGGATCACATCCACCCCCCGCGCCTTCGCGTGCTTCACAAGACGCCGGACCTCCGACGCGCTGAAGGCGTTCGGCATCGCCAGTTCCGGAAAACCCGGCAGCGACACCCCGCACCCCCAATCATCCGTGAAATGAAACAGCAGCGTGTTCATGCCCCAGTCGGACATGAAATCCACAAGCCGGAAGTAATAGTCGTGCCGCTCCATGAGCCGCGAGCAGTCCACCATGAGTCCGTTGATCTTCATCGTGGGAGGAGGTCGCAGGGGCAAATCACCAGATGCAAGTGCTACGCTCGACGGGGTCCGGACACGGCCTGATGCAATGAACCAACCGCGGTCTCAGGCCGTGAAGTAGTGCGGCACAAACCGGCTCGTGTTCGACGTCACCGGGAAGGTGTCCTCGCGGATCCCGATGCCGCAGGCGTAGCCGTTGACCATCCAGGATCCTATCACCGGGTGGTTGCCGTCGAAGTCGTGGAGTTCCGCCAATTCCTGGTACACGAAGGGACCGTCGCCGTAGTCGCCGTCCGTGAACACCTCGACCTCGCCTCCGCGCACGACCTGGATGTTGGCCCCTTCGCGGCCTAGCACGGGCTTGCAGACGTAACTGTTGCCGAAGGGCTTGTCCGACGCGCGAAGCAGGTAGGGTGACGAGGGGAACAATTCGCCGAGGACGGGCAGGATGGCCTTGTTGCTCAGGAGCATTTTCCAGGGAGGTTCCAGCCACTGCGTGGAGGGGCAAAGCGGAATGTTCCTCCCGAACTCCTCGCGCAGCAGCCATTCCCACGGGTAGAGCTTGAAGAGGGTGGCGATGGCCCGGTCGTTCAGGTCGGTGAACTTTCCGTCGCCGCCGTTCCAACCGATATCGGCAATCGGGATGAATTCGGTCTGAAGGCCGGCCTGCATCGCGGTATCGCGCAGGTAGCTGACGGTGATGTAGTCCTCCATCACGTCTTCCATGGCGGTGAAATGGAGCGCCGGCGGCGGGGTGGGCAGGGTTTTCCATGCGTCGATGAGACGCTCGTGGATGGAGTTGAACTGGTCGAGGGCCAGCCCCGCGCCCGTCACCTTGTAGTCCTCGAGCCAGAACCACTGGACGACGGCGGCCTCGAGCAGGCTCGTTGGCGTGTCGGCGTTGTATTCCAGGAGTTTGGGCGGGTGTCGTCCGTCGTATGCCAAATCAAAACGCCCGTATATCGTGTGCTCGTCCCGCTCCCAGCTTCGGGCCACCCACGGCACGAACTCCCTCGGGATCCCGAGACGCTCCCACAAATTGTTGTCCAGCACATGCTGCACGGCGGCGAGGCACATCCTGTCCAGCTCGTAGGTGGCGCGCTCCAGTTCGTCCACCTCGCGGCGCGTGAACTCATAGCAGCCGGACTCGTCCCAGTAAGGTCCCTCGTCGGCGGTGTGAAAAAGGAACCCCTGGCTTTCCACCTTCTGCGCCCAGTCGGCCCGGGGGACGACACAAATGCGTTTCACGAAAAGGCACCGCCCGACGAGCGGCCGATCGACCCAAATCCACTGCGGCTCGTGGAGGACACCCCGGACGACGAACTGCGCACGGAAGAGGACGACGAACCGATTGGGTGGCCCCAGAACCAATGGGAACCGGTCCGGCGCGTGGCGGTTCCCGTTGTCTGGCCCTGGTGTCCCCAATAACCCGGGTCCCGGCCGCAGTTCGACAAACAGAGGGCCGATCCGACCAGCACCAGCGTGATGGAAGCGCTGCTTTTCCTCATGCGCTTTTGTTGAGGATCGCGATGTAGATCAGCGCCAGGGCGATCGCGACGGTGGGCAGGATCAGGACGATTGCCGCGGCGGCGTTGTTGTCGCGCACGATCTCGTACATGATCCCTTTCCCGTGGGCCTCCTCGTCGGGACGGTAGAACACCCTGTTCCACTTCATGAAGATGCGGTCGGCAATCCAGACCCATCCCCAGCAGAGCAGGAAGAAAAACACGATCCACGGGGCGGTTGACGCAAGGACCAGCAGCAGGTCCTGGGCGTTGACAAAAAACGCGTTCCCGCGCCCGGGATGCAGGCGCGAATCGATGATTCCCGCGATCACGCCGACCAGGAGAATTGTGAGCAGCGCCATGATCGTGTTGCGCACCGCCGCACGGCGCTGGACGGCTATTTCTGCATAAACATCGGATTTCGGGTTGTCAGCGTCGGGCATCTTGCCCCCCTCAGGGTTGGTGTTGTCTTGTTCCGCCAAAAGGTTCTGCCCGGTCCGACAGAAAGGTTCAAGCAATCTTGACGGAAGGCGGGTGACCGTACCGGCGTCAGCCCTGCTCCCCCGGCCGTTAAGTCAACAAAGTGACCTGACCACCCCCTTGCGGATTCGCAGGCCACTATCAGTTTGTGGATAATCAGGGGCTTCTGCTTTTTCCCTTTGACAAGCACCCCGCCCCCCCAAACCCTTGCGCAACTGGTGGCCATGGCCCGCCAGTTTTTTTGTTTTCAGACCAAAAGGCCCCGGCCACCACAGCCACGTGTGATACAAACGGGGGCGTCCTTAGCCAGACCCGGATGGCCGAAAACTTCCAGTCGAAGCGAGCGGTCCACGCCCACCGAAACCAATGGAGGATATTTTCGAATGGCAAAGAAGTACGTGTACTTCTTCGGCGGCGGCAAGGCCGACGGCAATGAATCAATGAAGAACCTGCTGGGCGGCAAGGGTGCAAACCTGGCCGAGATGGCGGGTCATCCGGCCCTGCGTCTGCCCGTGCCCCCGGGCTTCACGGTGACCACGGAAGTGTGCACCTATTACTATGACCACAAGCGCACCTACCCCAAGGAACTTGCGGGCCAGGTGAAAACCGCCCTTGCCCAGATCGAGAAATTGATGGGCAAGAAGTTCGGTGACCCGAAGAACCCGCTGCTCGTCAGCGTGCGTTCCGGTGCGCGCCGTTCCATGCCCGGCATGATGGAGACGGTGCTCAACGTCGGCCTCAACGAGACGACGATCAAGGGCCTCATCCAGCAGACGGGTGGCAACGAGCGCTTCGCCTACGACGCCTACCGCCGCCTCATCATGATGTACTCCGACGTGGTGATGGAGAAGGCCGCCGGCATCGAGCCGAAGGGCAAGGGCATCCGCAAGCTGATGGACGAGTACCTCGAAGGCGTCAAGAAGGCCAAGGGTGTCGAGTCCGACACGGACCTGGACGCCGATGACCTGAAGAAGATCGTCGTCGAGTACAAGAAGATGGTGAAGGCGACGCTGGGCAAGGCCTTCCCCGAGGACCCGATGGAACAGCTCTGGGGCGGTGTGGGCGCCGTGTTCGCCAGTTGGAACGGCAAGCGCGCCATCGAGTACCGCCGCATCGAGAAGATCCCCCACGAGTGGGGCACCGCGGTCAACGTGCAGACGATGGTGTTCGGCAACATGGGCGACGACAGCGCCACGGGCGTGGCCTTCAGCCGCAACCCGGGCAACGGCGAAAACCGCTTCTACGGCGAGTACCTGGTCAACGCCCAGGGCGAAGACGTGGTGGCCGGCACACGCACCCCCGCCCCCATCAACGAGTGGAGCAAGAACGACCACAGCCGCAAGCTCAAGACCCTCGAGGAGTGGCACCCCGAACTTTACAGGCAGCTCGACGGCTACCGCACGCGCCTTGAGAAGCACTACAAGGACATGCAGGACATCGAGTTCACCATCGAGAAGGGCAAGCTGTTCATGCTGCAGTGCCGCGTCGGCAAGCGCAACGGCGCCGCCGCGGTGGCCATGGCGACGGACATGCTCCGCGAGAAGCTGATCGACGCGCCCACCGCGCTGATGCGCGTGGCGCCCAACCAGCTCTTCGAGCTGCTGCTCCCCATGATCGACCCGAAGGCCGAACTGGCCACCAGCCCGATCGCAAAGGGCCTGCCCGCCGGTCCCGGCGGCGCCCGCGGCCGCGCGGTCTTCACCTCCGCCGACGCGGTCAAGTGGGCCGAGAAGGGCGAGAAGGTCATTCTCGTCCGTGAGGAAACCTCGCCCGAGGACGTGGACGGCATGCACAAGAGCCAGGCCATCCTGACCAGCAAGGGCGGCATGACCAGCCACGCGGCGCTCGTCGCGCGCGGATGGGGCAAGTGCTGCATCGTCGGATGCAGCGACATCGAGATCGCCGACGACCACAAGTCCTTCAAGACCAAGAAGGGCAACGTGGTTAAGGAAGGCGAGTGGATCACGCTCAACGGCACGAAGGGCCTCGTTTACGAGGGCAGCCTGACGCTGAAGGACGTGGACCTCGAGCACAACAAGCCGTTCCAGGAACTGATGAAACTGGCCGACAAGTTCCGCAAGCTGAACATCCGCACCAATGCGGACACGCCCAAGGACACGGCCATCGCCATCAAATTTGGCGCCGAGGGCATCGGCCTCTTCCGCACCGAGCACATGTTCTACGGCGAGGGTTCGGACAAACCCCTCTTCCTGCTGCGCAAGATGATCATGAGCAAGAGCGTCGAGGAGCGCCGCAAGGCGCTCGACGAGCTCTTCCCGTTCGTCAAGAAGGACATGAAGGCCACGATGGAAGTCATGGCCGGCCGCCCGGTGACGATCCGCCTGCTCGACCCGCCCCTGCACGAGTTCGTCCCCCATTCCGAGGACAAGCTCAAGGAACTGGCGGTTTCGCTGAAGGTGGACATGGCCGAACTGGCCAAGCGCGCCGACAGCCTCCGCGAGAACAACCCGATGCTCGGCCACCGCGGCGTGCGCCTCGGCGTCACGTACCCCGAGATCACCGAGATGCAGATCCGCGCGATCCTCGAGGCCGCCGCCGAACTCGTGAAAGCCGGCAAGAAGGCCAACCCCGAGATCATGATCCCCGTCACCTGCGCCGTCACGGAACTCGACGACCAGAAGGCGATCTACGACACCGTGATGAAGGAGGTCTGCGCGAAGTGCGGCCTGCGCAAACTCCCCTGCCTGTACGGCACCATGATCGAAATCCCGCGGGCGGCCCTCATGGCGGCCAGCATGGCCGGGACCGCCGAGTTCTTCTCCTTCGGCACGAACGACCTGACCCAGATGGGCTTCGGATTCAGCCGCGACGACATCGGCAGTTTCCTGCCCGACTACCTCGAGAAGAAGATCCTCGTGGATGATCCGTTCCAGACGATCGACCAGGACGGCATCGGCGAACTGATCAGGTTCGGCATCGACCGCGGGCGCGCCGCGCGCAAGGGCCTGAAGGTTGGCATCTGCGGCGAACACGGCGGCGATCCCGAGTCGGTCGTCTTCTGCCACAAGGTGGGCATGAACTACGTGAGCTGCTCCCCGTTCCGTGTTCCGATCGCGCGCCTCGCGGCCGCCCAGGCCGGCGTCGCCGACCTGCTTGCCGCCAAGACGGCGAAAAAGAAGCCCGCTGCCAAGAAAGCAGCCGCCAAGAAGCCCGCGAAGAAGAAGTAACCCCCGCGGCGCCCATGGCGCAGTGAAGTAACAAGGAGGGGCCGCCACCCGGAGCATCGGGTGGCGGCCCCTTTCCCGTTCCGGGAACCCGGCGCCATCGGACCCGCGCGACCGCCGCGTGCAGTGCGGGTGCTCACCGCGTTCCCGCCCTTGCCTTTCCCCTCCGGACCCCGTCGGGTATTGTGACATGGAAACGCGAATACTCACGGTGAATGCCGAGACCCCCGATCCGCGGGCGATTGCCGAGGCCGCCTCCGTGCTCAATGCCGGCGGGCTTGTGGCGTTTCCCACCGAGACCGTGTATGGCCTCGGGGCCAACGCGCTGGATCCCCGGGCCGTGGAGCGCGTTTTTGAGGCAAAAGGCCGCCCGTCTCACAATCCCCTCATCGTGCACGTGGAAGACGCTGCCCGGGCACAGGCGCTCGCCGGCAAATGGCCCGAATCCGCGGAGGCGCTGGCACGCGCGTTCTGGCCCGGACCGCTGACCCTGGTGGTTCCCAAAACGGACCGCGTGCCCGCCGTGGTCACGGGAGGGGGACCCACGGTGGCCCTCCGCGTGCCGGAGCACCCGGTGGCCTTGGCGCTGATCCGTGCGGCGTGCGTGCCGGTGGCCGCGCCAAGCGCCAACCGGTCCAACCGGGTCTCCCCCACCCGTGCGACCCACGTCCTGAAGCAGCTTGCCGGGCGCGTGGAGATGCTTCTCGACGGCGGACCGACGCACCGGGGAGTCGAATCCACGGTGATCAGTCTTGCCGGCCCCTGCCCGGTTCTGTTGCGTCCCGGTCCGGTTACCCCGTCCCGCATCTCAGCCGTGATCGGCCGACTCGATTTGGATCCCGCGCTCGTTTCGGGAGCGCCGCTTCCCTCCCCCGGCATGATGCGCCGGCATTACTCGCCCCGGGCCGAGATGCGTATCATTGGGACGGACGGCTTGCGGGCGGCTGAAACAGCCGCACGCGACGGACGGAGGGTGGGCCTGCTGACCTGCCGGGCAAAGCCCGGCGCATGTCCGGATCTCCTGATCCGCATGATGCCCCGCGACCCGCGAAACTACGCACGCGATCTCTACGCCGCGCTGCACGAGTTGGACGACCTGGAGGTCGAACTTATTCTCGTTGAGATGCCACCGGGCGATGACGATTGGATGGCCGTCCGCGATCGCCTGCACCGGGCGGCAGCCGCCGGCTGAACGGCGATCCGGTCACGACTTTTTCCAGGCCTTGTAAGTCTCGAATTTCTCGCCCTTGTAGGGTTCCGCCCGCGCAACCAATTCCGCCTGCTCCCCGTCGGTCATGGGCTTGAAGGTTTTGAGCAGCTTCACATTCTGCTCGAGCTGCGCCATGGATGTCATGCCGCTCACCCAAACATCAACCGGCTGGCTGAGCGCATAGCGATGGCACTCCTCCACCGTGATCTTCTCGGCTTTCACCAGGGTTCCCATGGCCAGCGTCTTCATCGCCAGGACCCCCACACCCCGCTTGCGCGCTTCGGGCAGGGTCTTCTTGATGAAGCTGATCCAATGGGGATCCACGCAGTTGACCGGGAACTGGATCACCTCGACTTCGGGCACCAGTTCCAGGATGCGCACCAGCGCCTCGGGCGAGTTGTGGCCGGTGGCGCCCAGCATCCGGACGCGGCCGTCAGCCAGGGCTTTGCGGGCGGTCTCGACGGCGCCTCCCTTCCGGGCAATCTCCTCGGCCTCGGCCACGTTGTTCAGCGAATGGAACTGCCACAGGTCCAGGTGGTCGGTCTGAAGGCGCTTCAGCGACTCCGTCAGTTGCTCCTCCGCCGCTTTCGCATCGCGCATTTCGCTCTTGCTCATCAGGAACACGCGGTCGCGCATTTTCGAAAAGGCCTTCCCCACCCGTTTCTCGCTCTGCCCCTCATTGCCGTAACTGTATGCCGAATCGAAAAAGTTGATCCCCATGTCGAGGGCCCGGGCCAGCATTTCCAGGCCCGCGTCCTCTTTCATCTCCACGCCCGCGTGCCATCCGCCGACCGCAATGCGGCTGACCTTCACCTTCTTCCTGCCGATCGTCGTCATCGGCACCCCGCCGGCAGCCCCGGCAGCCTGCGCGATTCCCGGAAGGGCGAGGTCGCAGGTTCCCGCCGCCGCCGCGGCAAGAACGGTCTGAAGGAAGGAACGACGGTCCGGTTTGGGGGTGGAACGGTTCATGGCAGATCCTCAGTTTGTTTTGGAAAGCAGACCGGTCAGGGCCGCGATTGGGGCTATCTCAAACACGGTTTTTTCCCGTCCACAACTGTTCATAAGGGAGGCCGGACAGAAATCGGACCATTTTGGTGATAATTAACATTCCACCCGCTGTAGAATCCCGGCACACCGCGCCTACCCCGCGGCGACATCACCAAACGACCAGGGAGGAATTTCCCATGATCTTCAGCAGACGGATCGGCGCCGCAACCGCGATCGCCTTTGCGGCCATCCTTATTCCGGCGGTTTCCGCGGCGGCCGATTCAACGCCTCCCGGCAAAATCGGATTCAAGGCCCAGAACAAGATGTTCAAGGCCGACGGAGAATTCAAGAATTGGAGGTTCACCAAGGTGGACATCCCCGGGGGGGACATTGAAAAGGGGTCCGTGGAGATCGAGATCGAAACAACCAGCGTCGAGGCCAACAATCCCAAACTCACGAACCACCTGAAGCAGGATGACATGCTCAAGTCCGCCGGCTTCCCGAAGGCCACGGTCAGGATCAGCGATGCCAAGAAGACCGGGGACGACGCTTACCAGGCCAATGTTTCCCTGACCCTGCGCGGTGTGACGAAGACGCTTCCTGCCACTTTCAAGGTGCTATCGAAATCGCCGCTCAAAATCGAGGGGGAGGCTGTCGTGGACCGGGTCGCGTTTGGTGTTTACCTCCCCTACAATCCAAACGACGGCAAGTCCGTTGAGCCGGATGTGAAGATCACCCTTCAGGCGACGGTTCCTGACAAGCTCTAACCCGACATTTCACCGTCCGGAATTCGGCCCCGCCGACCCCTCACCGGGGTCCGGCGGGGTTTTTCTGTTTGCGGGCGTGGAAAGGACCGGCACGCCCGGTTCAGCCGGTCTTGGGGACCATGGTGAACTGGAGGAAGAACTCCAGGGTATCGCGGGCCGGTGACGGGCCATCCGGCCCGTCGATTTGGAAAGGATCTTTCAGGCGGATCGAGAACGAGGCGGTGACGGACAGGCGCACGCCTCCGTCGGCGGCCACGATCGGCTCGATTTCGGCCCGGACATCCAGGGGCACCCGGATTCCCTTCATCGTGAAAGCCCCTTTGGCAAGAACCTGGCTGGTCTTGCCCATAACGAGCGGGCCGTCGTCACCGGCAACGGACGCCAGCTCAAAAACGGATTCGGGAAATGCCGCGGCGGCGACGTTTTTCATCACGGTGTCGTCCAGACCGGGCTCCCCCATCGTCAGCGATCGGGTTGCAACGCGCACGCGTCCCGTGGCCCCCTTCATGGCGAAATCCTCACCGAGGGTCAGGTCGCCCGAAACCTCCCTTGCCACGCCGGAGTAATTATCCAGCGGGGCCGGGAATTTGAATTGAAGGATTGGCACGGGCGGATCCGGGACCTGTTCGATGGTCCAAGCCGATGCGAGTTTTGCGTTCGTCGGAATGGATGCCGCGGATCCGGACGGCGCGGGTGGCAGCTGCAGGCCGATCTGCTCCCAACTCACGACCGGGGCTTCAGCCGGCACGGGGTCAAAACCATCACCCGCGGGGGAAGTGCGGATTGTGTCGTCCACCACCTTCGCCAACCGGACCCCGGCGGCGGCAAACACCTTGTCGGGATCAGACGCCAACCCGTTCACCGGCTCCCTCAACCCGGAGTACACGGGAGCATGGCAATTGAACTGGGAGTATACCTCCGTGGAGACGAACAACATGCCGTCCGCGGAACGGTAGGGATGGAAATCGAGGTAGAATGTGCGATCCGAACGCCCCAGGGCCGCGGTCGTTTCCCGTCGGTAGCCCGTCATGGCCCCCAGGATGGCACCACGGGCCTCGGACTCGAACGTCGGCGCGTCGAACCCGGCCGGCAGGGAACCGGTCAGGCCGGTCACCTTCAACTTCGCCGCCACGCGGGCCCGACCGACCTGACGAAGGCCCACGTCCTCGCGGATGGTCGGAGCCGACTGCTGGGGCACGAAACGGGACGTGCGCAGAAAGTGCGTCACCTTGCCCACGTCCTCATAGCGTCCCTGGAAGATGGACCGCCCCCGGTGATTCTGGAAAACGAGAAGCGGCGTGACCGTCACCTCGGAAGGCGCCCCCTTCCGGGCATCCAGAACGCGAACCTCGACCCCGAGTTTGCCGGCCTGTGCGGTGATGGAGGTCAGGGCCTCCCGTTCAAACCGCCGCGCAAGATCCGATGCCCCGGGCTGAACGAAAATGGCGAGTGTGTCGCCCGTCGGGTTTGCGGCAAGCCCGGTGACTGCCGCACCGATCACCATCATTGCCAAAATAGCGCTGATTCGGTTCATACTGCACACTCCCAACCGGCCCACCCTTACAACCGGCAATTTGTGGAGATGGGCTACGCGCCGGTGCGTGGAAATGTTCGCTGCCGGTGACACCGCGCTAACCGGCGCGGGTTACTTCCAGCCGTCGAAGTATGGCAGGTTGGCGGCAGTCGCGGCGATGGGTTCCCTTGCCTCGAGAAGCTCGGCGGTGGAGTCCCAGCGCCCCTCAAGGAACTGGGTGCGCGGGCCGTCGGCCAATTTCACGGGCCACGATTTTCCGCCGATCTCGACCACCAGTTTCTCCAGGTCAACTGCCGCGGGTGAAGCCGGGTCTGCCTCGTTGGCCTGCATGATGGCCTGGGCGGTCGCCTCGTCCACCTGGACGCACGGGATTCCGAGCGCCACGCAGTTTCCGAAGAAGATCTCGGCGAAACTCTCGCCAACGATGGCCTTGATGCCCCTGCCCCAGCGCATGATGGCCTGCGGTGCGTGCTCCCGGGAACTGCCACATCCGAAATTCTTGTTCACGAAAAGGATCTCGGCCCCGGCATACTTCGGATCGTCAAACGGGTGAACCCTGCCCGCCTCGGCCAGCTGCGAGCGGTCGTCCTCAAACGCGTGCGCGCCCAGTCCGTCAAACACCACGCAGCGAAGGTACCGCGCCGGTATGATGCGGTCGGTGTCGATATCGTTGCCCCGCACGCTGACAGCCGTGCCGGTGATGCGGATGCGTTTCATGTCGGTCATGTCATCTCTCCGTGAAAAATGGGTTGGGTGGATTGCCTACGCCAGGGCGGGGATGCCGAAGAACTCGCGGGCATCCACGACTTCGCCCGCGATTGCAGCCGCCGCGACCATCACCGGGCTCATCAGGAGGGTGCGACCCGTGGGGCTGCCCTGGCGGCCCTTGAAGTTCCGGTTGCTGCTGGAGGCGCAGACCTCGCGTCCCTTCAGCTTGTCCGGGTTCATGGCCAGGCACATGGAACAACCGGCCTCGCGGAAATCGAACCCCGCGTCGCGGAACACCTTGTCGTAGCCGCGGCGGATCATCTCGTCCTTCACCCGCTGCGAGCCGGGAACGATGAAAGTCCGCACGTGGGACGCCACCTTGAAGCCGCGCCCCTCGATCATCCGGACCACTTCCTCGAAATCGGAGATGCGGCCGTTCGTGCAGCTTCCGATGAAAGCCACGTCGATCCGCGTGCCCTTGATCGGCTGGCCGGCCTCAAATCCCATGTAGGCATAGGCTTCCTCGATGGCCGGCTGCTCGTCCGCCGGGAACTGTTCCTTGGCGGGAATGGAATTCCCCACGCCCACGCTCTGGCCGGGCGTGATGCCCCAGGTGACCACGGGTTCTATGTCCCCGGCGTCGTACCTGACGATGTCGTCATACGAGGCGTCGGCATCGCTCCGGACCGACTCCCAGTATTCCACGGCCCGGTTCCACGCATCACCCTTCGGCGCGTAGTCGCGACCCTTCATGTAGTCATAAGTTGTCTGGTCCGGGTTCACGTAACCGCACCGCGCTCCACCCTCGATGCTCATGTTGCAGACCGTCATCCGCTCTTCCATCGTGAAACGGTCAAACACCTCGCCGGCATACTCGTAGGCATAGCCCACTCCGCCGTTCACGCCGAGTTTCTGGATGATGTGGAGGATGACGTCCTTGGCATACACGCCCGGGCGCAGGCGCCCGTTCACCTCGATGCGGCGGACCTTGAGCTTGCCCATCGCCAATGTCTGCGTGGCCAGGACGTCGCGCACCTGGCTGGTCCCGATCCCAAAAGCGAGGGCGCCGAAGGCCCCGTGGGTGGCCGTGTGCGAGTCGCCGCAACAGATGGTCATGCCCGGCTGGGTCAGTCCCCGCTCGGGCCCCACGATGTGCACGACACCCTGTTCGCCCGTCGCGGGTGCAAGGAACTTGATGCCGTAGTCACTCGTGTTCTTCTCAAGGGCCTGGAGCATCTCCTCGGCCATCGCGTCGGCCAGGGGGCGCTTCTGCGTGTCGGTCGGGATGATGTGGTCCACGGTCGCGAAGTTGCGCTGCGGGTAGAGCACCGGCCAGTTGCGCTCGCGGATCATGCTGAAGGCCTGGGGGCTGGTCACCTCGTGGATGAGCTGGAGACCCATGAACAGCTGGTACTGCCCCGACGGCAGCCGGCGCACCGTGTGGCGTTCAAACACCTTTTCGTAAAGGCTCTTTCCCATGATTGCGGTCACTCCTTTGCCCGGGCGTAGGTTTCCAGGCGCTTGATGAGATCGTTGCTGAATTGCGCGAAATCTTCGAGGCGGCGCGGCTCAAGGCCGGCCCACACCGCGGCGATCGCCCGTTCCCGGGCGGCGAGCAGGCGCTGCGTCACCCGGCGCCCGGCCGGGGTCAGCGAGTAATCGCGCTGGCGCCCGTCCGAATCGCTCACGGCCACGGTGACGATGCCCTTGTCCAGCAGTTGGCGGATGATCTTGGAGACGGCCGCAGGGGTGCTGGACCTCTCCCGCGCGAACATGGAGGGCATGAACGGCTGTTCGCCGGCGATTTGCTCCAGCACCTGCCACTGCTGCACGGTCAGGTCGGCCTCGCGGGCCAACTGCTCGCGGCGCAGCTGAAAGAGGTCGGCGAGACGCTGGAGCGACGCGATCGCCCCAAGTATGGCCGCACTCTGCGTCGGTGACGGTATGGGGTGCGATGCCGACATTTTGTTAACCACGGTTAACTATTGTCGCGAGGCAACATTATTCGGCAATCCGTTTTGTCCGGCGTGCCCCCCCAAAAAAGCGCCGGGCCGGTTGCTCCCGACGTGCGCACGCGACACACTGCAGGAGGGTCTTATGGCTGCTTCCGTCAGGATCTGACCAGATTCGATTCCTGCAATTGCCGGACGCACGCCGGGAGCAACCGGCCCGCCGACGTTCTTCCACTCCCATCAACCCGTGCCGCGCAGTGCTATTCAGCGCCCGTTCAGCGTTTCATGGCCTCCAGGGCCTCCACATTCCGGCGGAGGTCGTCATACTTGGCGGACGCGGACAATTCCAGGCGCGGCAGTTGGGAATCCGAGGCGAAGTAAGTTCTCAGGGCATCCTGCAGTTCCCGGCCCGCCGGCGAATGACGCGGAAGCCAGCCGCTTCGCACCACGACGGGATCGGTCGGGATGGGATCGGTCTCCAGGATCACGCGGACCAACCGCTCCCGTTCCCGCTCGATGCCATTCTGCCGGAACACCTCCTCGATCACCCCGGCCTCGCAAGCCCCCAGGCCCACCGATCCCGCGACAACGTTTTTGACCACCTCTTCCGCCGAACCGCAAAAACGGATCCGCCCCGGAAGCGTGTTGCTGGTGAACGCGGCAAGTTTGAGGCAGGGGTACACATAACCGGCTGCGCTGTAACTGCTGACCATCGCGATCTCCTCCCGCGAAAGGAACTGGGTAAGCAGCGAGGTGGGATCCGGTCCCGGGAAAAGCGGGCTGGAAACCCCGGCGAAAATGACACCCTTGTGGAACACGCGCTGGCCGCGCGGATCGTAACTGTCCCGCGGCCGGCGGAACTGGTAAAGGACCTCGTAATCCCCGCGCTGGGAAACAAAGTCGCTCGCGGAACAGAACACCAGGTCGAATTCGTTCTGGCCCATCCGCTGGACGAGATCCTCGTGTGAATCGGAAGAGATGACGGCGATATCGGTCACGCCGCGCTCGCGCATGGGCTGCGACGACAGCGTCGCGGACACGAGGTAATCGCGCAGGCCGAACAGCGCCCCGGGTCCCAGCCTGGCCTCGGGATCGGTGCGCAAACAGCCAATCCGAAGGACGGCGGACGCGCTTGTCGGATCCGCCGCGGCCGGCGCGAGGGTCACCAGTGCGAAAATGGCAATCACGAGGAATCGCCCGGCGCCCCGGTGCGGGCGTGCGCCGAGATTCGTTTTGACTCTGGGAAGCGGGGAGTTTTTCATCCTGCCATCCGTAACTGATCCCACCTCACAGGTACTGCAAATGAAAACCTCCCGCAGGCATCGGGGAATGAGCCTGGTGGAAGTATTGGTGGCCCTCGCAGTACTGGGTCTTGGTATATACGCCCTGGGTGACCTCCTCGGAGCGACAGGCAGAACGGCCGCCCTGGCCGACCAGGCATTGACGGATCAGGCCCTCGCCATGGCCCAGTTGGAATCCCTGAGGGCGGCGCCCGATGAGCTGGCCGCGAAACTTGCGGGGACGGGGGCGGGGCAGATCGTCCAGATCCCCGGAGCAAAACCCGCCCCCGTTCCCGGACGGCCGGATTTCCAATGGATGGCCTGGGCCTCCCGGGATGCCGGAGACGGAAGCCGAATCAACCTGCGCGTGGAAGTCACCCGCGCCGGCGGTAAAGCCAGTCCGGCTGCCCGCCCTGCCATGGCCGCCGGATTCGTGCTGATGAGCGCAAAGAAAGGCGGTGAGCCCCGGTGATCGTCAAGCGAGGTGCGCCGAGGGGTGTGACCCTGATCGAGGCGCTGGTTGTGATTGCCGTTGGAGTGATCGTCCTCGGCCTGATTCTGACCGCGATGGTGGAGTCGGGGCGCCAGAGTGACGACCTCCTCATCCGCCAGCAGATGCGGCAGGAAGCGCTGGTGATTTCCCAGACGATCGAAAAGGCGATTCGGTTCCGCGTTCGCCCGGAATACCTCGCCCCGTCGGCCTCCCTCCCCCCGGGGGGCGCAGCGCCGACCCCGGCTGCCGGTGGAGTGGCGGCTCCGCCGTCCGTGAGGGATCTGCTCTCAACCTCCACGGCAACGGCCGGCGCATCCCCGGCGACCACGTCGCCGAAAACGAATGGAAAAGCGGACCCGTCATCGTCGGCTCCGGAATCCATCCGCAACCTGCTCAAGGATCCCAATCATGCCTCACCGCCGGCCGCCCGCCAGTCCTCCGACTCGCTGGAGAAAATGGATGACCGCCGGTCGCTGCGAATTGCAACATTGGCATTTGGAAAAGACCCCAAGCGTCTCCTGTGCGGATTCCGCCAGGTCCTGATCGGTCCGAAATCCGGTGTGGAGATGGTCCTGTCCCCGGCGAGCGCCACAGCCGCGTGGACCGATGTCCGCAAACTTGGCATGTTCGCCGACCGCCTGAACTCCACGGTGGATTTCCGTTACGGCAGTCCGTCCCCGAACCTGGATGTCACATGGCGCGAATCGGCAAATCCAGACACCAGGTTGGTGGAGATTTCCGTCAAGGTCTGGCCCGTCACCAAGTCCGCGGTGGCGTTTGACCAGTCTGTGGACAACGCGGGCCGGCCTCTCCGATTCGAATATCGCACGGTGGTATCCCTTCCATGACCCTATTCCTGCGCCCCAACCGGGCATTCGCGCTGCTCGCCGCCATCGGCGTTCTGGCGGTGCTGGCCGTAGTGGTGGTCGCCTCCATCAACAGCACTCAGCTCACCTACGGTTTCAGTCGCGCGCGAATCCTCGACCGGCAGTTGGGTGAGGCAACACGCCAGGCCGCCCTTCGCCTGAACGGCGACGCGATCGCGTTGGCCCGAACAGCCCCCTTTGCTGTCGTAAAGCCGGTGGTGGGTTCTGTGGATGATTCGGTCGTTACGGCCACCGTGACGGGTGTGGATGTTCCGGGTCTTCTCGGACCGATCATCGCACCGAGGGACGGGGATCTTTTGATCCGCCTCGACGCGGCCCGGTCCAGAAATGGCTCGGCCCGCAGATCCGCAATCTACTTGGTCAACAGCAAGGGCGCCCGCCCCTCCCCCACCCTCGTCGAGGAGGCGCGCAAGTGACGCAGTCCGCAAACCTCGAACGCACGCTTCGGATCGCCCTCGTTCTGCGCGAGGCGACCGCGCTCGATGAAACCCACTGGCAGGGAATGGCGAAACGCGCCGGGCTCCGGTTTGAAAAGGGCGCCTGGGAAGTCCTCAACCAGAATGTCTCTCTGAGCACATTCAAGGATCTCCTTTTCCTCGAACTGATCCCGGGCCGCAACGCCTCCGCGTTTGAAAAGGCGCTCGCCGCACCCGTTCAGATTCACCCGCGGGAAATCAAGATGGTCCTGCGAACCCACCAGCCCGACGTCGCCCGCCTGTGCCATTTGCTGATCTCGAAGCAACTGATGACGACCGAGGCCCTCGAGCAAGCCCTCGACCGCGCGGAACGCGACGCCCACAACGTCTACGATGTGCTCGTCGACCACCAGTTGATCACGCAGGAAGTGCTGGAGCGCGCCGTCGCGGACCGCACCGCCGAGGTTTCGCGCGACAACCGGATCCTCCTTGCCGGCGACATCCTGATCTACAACAACCTGGTGACCCGGGACGACTGGAACCGGGCCCTGGACAGCCGCGCCGTGACTCTTTCCCCGCTATCCGTCACGCTCGAGAACCTGGGTGTGCTTTCGCAGTCCGTCCTGCTGGAGGCGCTGGAACGCGGCCTGGAACTGCCCGTCATGGAACTGCTGACGTATGATTTGTCCCCGGAACTGCTCGAACGGTTTCCCCCGGATTTCATGCGCCGCCAGATGTGCCTTCCGCTTTCCCAGCAGGAACGGCACTACGAGATCGCCACCGCCGACCCGTTCAACACCGCATTGGCCGACATCCTTTCGCTGCTGACCGGGCGGAAGGTCTCGGTCATCTACGCCGCCCACAACGACCTTCTGGCCAAGTTTCAGCGGCACTTCGAGCAACCGGGCGAGGACGCCCCCCTTCCGGATGCCCACCCGGTGGCCCCCGTGGTCCGCCGGGCTCCGCCCCGGGCCGCGGAGGGCGCGGGGGACGCTTCCGGGTCGTCCCAGGATTCGGCCCGCCGTGCCCCGGCCGCCGAGCCGGCCGCGGTTGCGGTCCGCGAATCCGAGCCGTTTGTGGACAACATCTCCGCGGTGCAACTGGTTTCCCAGATCGTCGAGAGCGCCATCAGCGCCCAAGCGACGGACATCCACATCGAACCGCAGGTGGATCATGTCCGGGTGAGGTTCCGGGTGGACGGCCAGCTCCACTCCGTGCTGAAAGCTCCCGCCGAAATGCTGCCGTCCATCGCGTCGCGCGTGAAAGTGCTCGCGGCGATGAATGTGACCGAACGCCGGCGCCCGCAGGACGGCCATTGCGCGTTCTCCACCCGAAACAGTTCCTACGACCTGCGCGTCTCCACCCTTCCGACCAACATGGGTGAGAAAATCGTCATGCGCATTCTCGACTCGTCCCGCGTGATGACCGGCCTGCCGGAGCTGGGCCTGGAGGGGAAGCAGCTCGAATCGTTGCAGCGCCTGATCGCGCGCCCGCACGGCATGACGCTCGTCACCGGCCCCACGGGTTCCGGCAAGACTTCCACGCTGTATGCGTGCCTGTGCTCCATCAACTCCGAGAACGTGAACATCGTCACCATCGAGGATCCCGTCGAGTACCAGCTGGAGGGCATCACGCAGGTGCAGGTGGACACGAATATCGAACTGGGTTTCGCCGACGGGCTGCGGAGCACGTTGCGCCAGGATCCGGACGTGATCATGGTCGGCGAGGTGCGGGATGCCGACACCGCGCACGTCGCGGTAAGGGCCGCCCTCACGGGTCACCTGGTTTTCTCAACCCTCCACGCCAACACGGCCGTGGGCGCCGTGAGTGCGCTGGTGAACATGGGGATCCCGCCGTACCTCGTCGCCGCGGCCCTGGCCGGTGTGGTTTCCCAGCGGCTGGTGCGCCGCATCTGCACGGAGTGCAAGAAGCCTTTCTCGCCGCCGAAGGGGGTGCTCGCGGACTTGGGACTGGGTGAGCGCACCCGCAAGAAATTCTTCATGGGTGACGGATGCGGCCATTGCCTGAACACGGGCTATCGCGGACGCACGGGCCTTTTCGAGGTTCTCGAGGTGACCGAGGAACTCCGTCGCGCCATCGTGGAGCGCCAGGGCGAGCACACCCTCAGGGAAATCGCCCACAAGCGCAGCGTGGCGCTCCTCGATGCCGGCAAGGAGAAGATTTTCGAGGGGGTCACCACACCCTCCGAAGTGCTGAAGGCAGTCACGATTCAATGACAACCCGGCCGGTTCTGTGCTCCCCGGCGCCTGAGGCGCGGGGTGCACAGAACCGGCCAGCAAAGGCGGGACGAACATGGAGCAGAACCCGAACACCGGAGACCGCAAGGACTCGCAGCCGGTTTCGCTGAAAGACCAGATTATCAGTCGTATCCGGGAGCAGGACCAGGGAGGGGCGGCCACCGGGGAATTCCGCCAGGCGGGACCGGTGCCAACCACCGCGGCCGGCGGCGCCCGCCGGTTTTCCGGCGGCGCCGGCATCCGCCAGATGGCGGCCTACTGTCGTCAGCTGGCCACGCTGCTCGACGTTGGCATCCCGCTTCTGCGGTCGCTCCAGATCCTGGGCGAGCGCAGCAGCAGCCCCCGCCTGCGGCGAGTCTCGCAGGACCTGGCCCGCCGTGTCGAGGAGGGCCAGCCCCTGAGCACGGCCATGCTGTCCCACCAGCATGTGTTCTCCTCAACGTTCGTGGGCGTCGTGCGCACCGGTGAGGCCGGCGGCATCCTGGAGGGTTCCCTCCGCCGCCTGGCCGACATGCTCGAGCGCCGTGCCATCCTGCGCCGCCGCGTGATCGGCGCGATGCTCTATCCCGCCGTTGCGCTTCTCGTGGAACTGGCCGTCATCGTCATCATTCTCGTGTACGGCCTGCCGCGGATCGCGTCCGCCTACCCGGATCCGGCCCAGCTGCCGGCAACCACCAGGGGGCTCCTGGCCGCCTCCGCATTTCTTTCCGCCCACTGGCCGGGCATCCTCGCGGTCATCGCCCTGGTGATCGGCGCCTTCTGGCTGCTTCTTCGCTCGGGCGCTGGGCGGTACGCGTGGCAGCGCTTCATCCTGTCGCTTCCCATTTTCGGAACCCTCAGCCGCAAGATGAACGTGGAGCAGTTCTCGCGCACCCTCGGCAGCCTCACGGCCGCGGGCATCCCGCTGATTGATGCGCTTGCGGTCACCGCGGACACCAGCGACAACGAGGTGATGGCCCGTGCGGTCATGGGTGCCCGCCAGAGCGTGGAAAAGGGCGGCAAGATGGAGTCTTCGCTCCGAAGCGCCCCGGTCTTTGATCCCATGATGGTGGACATGGTCATGGTGGGTGACGAGGCGGGCGCGCTGGACTCGATGCTGCTCAAGATCGCCGACAACTACGACGCCGAGGTGGACGCCAGCCTGAAGGCGATGACATCGGTGATCGAACCACTTCTCATCGTGTCCCTCGGCATCGCCGTCGGATTCATAGCCGTCGCCGTGTTCCAGCCATATGTGGGCCTGGTCAAAAACCCGGCGCTGATGGTGGAATAGCGCGCCTCACCGGTAGATCGCGGCGCCGCCCTCGCGGAATTCCCCGCTTTTTTCCTCGAAGCCGGCCTGCAGGGCCTCCTGCTCGGGAATGCCGTGCGCGAGGGCGTACGCGCGCACCTCCTCCGTAATCTTCATGGAACAGAAATGCGGCCCGCACATGGAGCAGAAGTGCGCCTCCTTCATGGGTTCCTGCGGCAGGGTGGCGTCGTGGAACTGGACCGCCGTCTCCGGGTCGAGGGCGAGGTGGAACTGGTCCTGCCAGCGGAACTCGAACCGGGCGCGGCTGATCGCGTTGTCCCACTCCTGCACGCCGGGATGCCCCTTCGCCAGGTCGGCCGCGTGGGCGGCGATCTTGTAGGCGATCACGCCGTCCTTCACGTCCTTGCGGTCGGGCAGGCCCAGGTGCTCTTTCGGCGTCACATAGCATAGCATCGCGCAGCCGTACCACCCGATCATGGCCGCCCCCACCGCGCTGGTGATGTGGTCGTATCCCGGGGCGATGTCGGTGGTCAGCGGGCCCAGCGTGTAAAACGGCGCCTCGCCGCACCACTCAAGCTGGTGCTCCATGTTTTCCCGGATCAGGTGCATGGGGATGTGCCCGGGGCCTTCGTTCATCACCTGGACATCATGTTCCCACGCGATGCGGGTCAACTCGCCCTGGGTGGCCAGCTCGGCAAACTGGGCGGCATCGTTTGCATCCGCGATGCACCCGGGGCGGAGTCCGTCGCCGATGGAGAAACTGACATCGTAGGCGGCCATGATTTCGCAGATGTCCCGCCAGTGCTCGTAGAGGAAATTCTCGCGGTGGTGGGCGAGGCACCACTTGGCCATGATGCTTCCGCCCCGCGACACGATGCCCGTGACCCGGCCGGCGGTCAGCGGCACATACCGCAGCAGCACTCCCGCGTGGATGGTGAAGTAGTCCACGCCCTGTTCGGCCTGCTCAATGAGGGTGTCGCGGAAAAGGTCCCAGGTGAGTTCCTCGGCTTTGCCCCCGACCTTCTCAAGCGCCTGGTAGATGGGCACCGTGCCGATGGGCACGGGAGAGTTGCGCAGGATCCACTCGCGCGTCTCGTGGATGTTTGCGCCGGTGGACAGGTCCATCACGGTGTCCGCCCCCCAGCGCGTCGCCCAAGTCATCTTCTCGACCTCTTCCCCGATCGAGCTGGCCACGGCTGAATTGCCGATGTTGGCGTTGATCTTGACGAGGAAATTGCGGCCGATGGCCATGGGCTCGAGTTCCGGGTGGTTGATGTTCGCGGGTACGATGGCCCGCCCCCGGGCGATCTCCTCACGGACAAACTCGGGCGTGATCTCGCGGGGGATGGCCGCCCCGAGGGGGTCGCCGCGATGGGCGTTTGCCGGACCAACCCGGAACGAAATGCCGGCGATGTCGTGATTCCGGGCTCCGCGACCGTTGGCGCCTTGGTTGCGTGCGGCCTGCTCCCGGGCCTGTTCGGCGTACAGATTCTCGCGCAGGGCGATGAATTCCATTTCGGGAGTGATGATCCCCCGGCGGGCGTAGTGCATCTGCGTAACCCTGCGGCCTGTCGCGGCCCGGAGTATGGGACGGGTCGCGCGAAAGCGGATCGAATCGAGGGATGCGTCCGCAAGCCGCGACTTGCGGGTTTCGGACGACGGGGCGGGAAGGGCCTCGGTGTCTGCGCGCTCACTGATCCAGTTGAGGCGCAGTGCCGGCAAACCGTGATGCAGGTTGATCTCAACGGCCGGATCCGTATACGGGCCGCTGGTGTCGTAGACGCGAAGCGGAGGATTGGCCCGTTCGGTGCCATCCAGGAGACGCGTTGGGGTCAGGCTGATTTCCCGGGCGGGCACGCGCAGGTCGGGACGCGACCCGACACGATAGGTTTTCCGCGACGCCGGGAACCGGTGGTTCACTCCCCCACCGGCCGCAGACCCGGCCCGGTTCTCGCCATTCTCTCCGTCGGTTTTCTTCGCCATGACCAAACACCTCGCCCAATGATGATGATGGCGAAGGAGGCGAAGGAGGGCTAACCCGCCCGCGCATTCCCTTCGCCGGTATGATCCGGATCAGGTTCCAAGGGTTTCGCGGGTCGTTGTTCGGTCCGCTCATCTCAGGCCTGTCGGCCTCCCCTATGCGCTTCGGGGAATGTTTACCGGCAGGGCAACGGCTTTATTGCCGGTGATCCGAATCAACCAGGTGGCGCGCGCTCACGGCGCGGCGTCGGGTGCAAAGACGATCAGCCACCGGCCGACCTGGACGGGATGGTAGTTGGTGAGGATGGCCTCACGAAGGGGGGTGTAAACAAGCGCGGCCCCATGAGGGGAAAACTTCCAGGCCACCAGTTTGTTCGCGACGATCAGGGGGACATCCCGCCGACGGACACGCTCCACCATGGTGCTGATGTCTCCGACCCCGGCGGAAAGCAGCAGGTTCGCGTGGTAACTGTCTGCGAAGGGGTACTCCAGTCGCCGCGTGCGGCCATAATACGGGTCGAGACAAAGAATTCGGGCACGGTCCGCCACCTCCCCGACGGCCCGGTCCACCGCCGCTATTTCTGCCGAATCGGGCATCGGGAGTTCTCGCGAAAACTCCAGCGAACCCGGAACCTGAAGTGCCAAACCCAGTATGAGGACCGGGTAGCCCACAAACAATCCAGCCCGCACACCACAGAAAGCCCGTGGTGGCGACGGTTTCCTGGCTCCCGAATTCCCTTCGGAAACCGCCAACGCGGCACCGGAGAGCGCGAGAGTTCCCAGGAAGTAGTTCACGTTCGAACCCTGTTTCGTCGCAAGGACCAGTTCGAACAGGAAATTTGCCAAGGCGGCCGCGCAGAGCCAGTGGCTCCGCCATTTGAATAGCAGGACCAGGAGCAATCCCGTCAGAACGATTCCGTTGGGGACAACGAGGAAAATAGTCTGCGCAAGGTTCTCCAGAGAGTATTGGCAGACCCCCATCGACCCGGCCGTGTTTGTCCAATACAAACCGCCACTGACAGAATCAAGCATCGCCGCGATCGAAACGGAAGCGAGGATTGCGGCGGCCGGGGCGGAAAGCCCCATCCAAGGGCGCTTGCCGGACAGGAACAATCCGGCAAGTTCGAAGGAATAGGCGACAGGTCCCGCAATCACCGTGGGTTTGAAATGGAAGGCCGCAGTCCAGCATAGGGTCGACAATGCACACGACACGATTCGCCGCGATTTTCTGCCTGGCTTCAGAAGTTGGCGTGCCAGCAACCAACCGCCCAGGCTGAGGGCCAGCGCCGGAACATCGGGCGCCAGTTTGGTTGCCCATTCCATCGCGGCCGGAATCGCGAAAAGGCCTCCTGCAGCGGCAAGTGCCCAGGGACGCGGGGCGCCAAAGGCGCGTGCGGCAATCATGCAAAGTCCCGCCGAGATGAGAAGCCCGATGAGGGACAGGACCCGTCCGATGCGGATCAGCGCAATCGGTTCCGACTGTTGCGTCCAACGCCCGATCCAACCGGGAACGAGATACTCGGCAGCTCCGTACGGGAGCGGAACAAGGGGTATCGCCTCAGCGTAGGCCCGGTAAAGCACCTCGCCGCGGGCCACCCGTTCCACCCCAACCAGAACGGACGGTTCCACCACCCCGACAGGCCAGTTGGTCCGTAGGCGAATCGGCATCAGGACAAGCGTCACCGAAGCCAGACACAAGAGCAGAGAGAGAATGGAGGCGCGCGCGGCAAACACGAGACTCGCCCCCCGGAGCAGGTCCCGGGGGGCGCGGGAGGGCAGCCCATCAATGCTCATCCGCCGATTGGGGTCGCTTGCGGAACGGATGTCAAACCCGGCAACAGCAGGGCGACGGTCCTGTCCGGTTCGATTGCCTTTCGCTCGGAAGCTTTTGTTACTGACAGGTTTCGTCCGGAGCGGGAGAAACCGGGTCGCCCCTTCGGCTTCCGACCCATGCGTGAACCCAACATCCCCGCAGAAACCACCCACCCGGCGAATCCGGAGCGCCATGCCGTCTCCCGCATCGGTTTCGCCGCATGGAGGGTTCATGCGGGAATGGCAGTTCTCCTGGCCCTCCTGGCAATCCTCCCGGCCGGAACCATGCGGGCTTGCGCTCTCGGGATCCTTGCCGGGGTCTCCCCCGCCCTCTGCCTCAGAAAGCGCTGGAGCGCGTGCGAATGGATCGGAGTTTCAGCCGCCGTGGCACCCGTCTTCTGGGTGGCAGCCGCGGCCCTGTCTTTCAGGGCCCCGGCGTTGCCGCTGGTTGCCTGGTTCCCATCGGTCACAGCGCTGGTCTTGTGCCTGTCGGCGGGGATTCGCGGGTCAAGGGTCCGGTTCACTTCCGGAGATCAGGATCGTGCGGCAATCGTCTTCACCCTTCTGCTGGCGGTTCCGGTGACGATGGTGGCGCTCAGCAACGGCCCGTTCGTTTCGCAGGGAGGGTCTCCCGGTTATGAAGCGCGCTCGTGGTTCTCGTCAGACAGTTTCTACCTCTTTGCCCTGGCCCAGTCGGCTTTGGAACGACAGGCTTATCCGCCGGAAAACCCGTTTTTCCCCGGAACCCCAAACCGCTACCCCTCATGGATCCATTGCGGGCTTGCCGCAGTGGCCTCGCTTGGATCCGGCGTTTGCGCCGTGGATTGCTGGCGTTTCTTCCCGTTTTTCGCTTTGGCGGGCGCCCCCCTGTGGGTGTTTGCCGGTGTCCGGCGAAGCGGCAGGAATCGCCTTCCAGGCACCGCCCGGGTGGCCGCCGCCTGTGCGTTTTGTGCGCTTGTTGCCCGCCCGGATTTTCTCATCGCGATCCACAGCCAGGCAATGGCCCTGCCGGTCCTGTTGCTGCTCTTGTGGGTGCTCGGTCCGCCCAGGGGGCCGTTTTCCGCCCGGCGCCACATCCCCGCAAGTTTCCTGGCCCTTGTCCTGGTGCTTTCTCATTCCGTCACTGCCGCCGTGGCTCTGGCTGTCCTCGGAACGGAGGTCTTGCGTCTGTCCTGGCCGGGAAAGCCCCGGGGCGGACGGATTGCCGCCACGGCAACCTGGTGCATCCTTGTCGTGACATTTGTAGCGTTGAACCGTGGTGGCGTTGGGATGACGGAAACTGACCGTTGGTCGGAACGGCTGGCCACGAACCTGTTCCGCTATCATGGCCCCTGGCTTGTGCCATTGGCCGTGATCGCGGTTGCGTTGGGCGGCCCCTGGAGCCCACGCGGGAAATGGCACGCGACGGCCGTTGCGACGATCGCCCTGCTTGGACTGCTTTATACGATGCATGGGTCACGGTTGGCTGACCCGGTCGAATCCTGGTTTGTCCTTTTTAATTCCCGCCGTTTCTGGTTCTTCTGCCTGATCGTGGCGGTTCCCGGGATCCTCGTCCTGCCGCGACGCATTGCATGGGTCACCTTGATCCTGTTGACCGGGTCCCTGGCTCTTTTTCCGGACGCCGGGCGGCGGGACTGTGTCGGGTTGGTGTTTGCCGAACCTCGTATTGCCGGTGCCCCCGTTCAGCGGATTCTTGAGGCGGTCCGCAATCGGACCCCTGCCGGGGCCCACATCCACACCAATCTCGGATCGTGGGTTGCAGCCTTTACCGGCAGATCGGCCCTAGTAACCGACCCCATCAATTTATGGGCAAACGGCACCGTTCTCTCACGGGATTTTGACGCCCGGATTGCCTCGCATAATGCCCTCTTCAACTCGCCTGTTCCCGAAGAACAGATTTCCAGTCTGATCAAGGAACGCAGCCGGTTCGTGGTCGCTTATGGTCAGGTTCCCGACAAGTTCCCCTTTTGTGCCCTCGATTCCGAAGCGAGCACCGCCCCGTGCGTTTCCATTCTCATCAGGACCGATGCGATTTGGCTCGGAGAGGTCCACTGGTCAAAATAAAGGATTATTTCGGGCTGGAAACCAAAGAAACCTGTTGAACCAGCCGCAGACCGTTCCGCTCTTAACTCACGGCTTTGCGCGAAACCACTTCCCTTCAATCACGCTTTCGTGGAGGGAAAGGGTTGCGCGTGCTCCTGAAAAAAACGGGGCGTTTCGTGCCGAGGCCGGTCAGCCGCAGGCGCGCGGCGTCGCCGCTTTCAAAACCAAAGGCGGACCCATAATTGGCCCAGCGGCGCGACATCCAGAAGATCCTCGTCATCGGCAGCGGACCCATCGTCATCGGGCAGGCTTGCGAGTTCGATTACTCAGGCACCCAGGGCTGCAAAGCCCTCCGCGAGGACGGGTACGAGGTAGTCCTCGTCAACTCGAACCCGGCCACCATCATGACCGACCCGCAGTTCGGGGACCGCACCTATATCGAACCGCTGACCGTCGAGGTTCTGGAAGCCGTCATCGAGCGCGAGAAACCGCAGGCGATTCTGCCCACGCTGGGCGGACAAACGGCGCTCAACCTGGCCATGGAGCTTCACGAGCAGGGTGTGCTGGCCAGGCATAACGTGGAACTCATCGGGGCCAAGGCCGACGCCATTGTGCGCGCCGAGGACCGCCATGCCTTCAAACAGACCATGATCGAAATCGGCCTCGACGTGCCCCGCAGCGCGATCATCCGCGCTGAAGGCAGGCGGGATGACCTTGTCCGCCGGGCCGCCTACGATGCGCTCGCCCAGGCCCAGGAAATCGGATTCCCCATCATCATCCGCCCGGCCTTCACCCTGGGCGGCTCGGGCGGTGGCACGGCTTACAACATGGAGGAGTTCCTCGACATCGCCCAGCGCGGCCTGGGTCTCTCCCCCATCCACGAGATCATGATCGAGGAGAGCATTCTCGGCTGGAAGGAGTTCGAGCTCGAGGTGATGCGCGACATGCACGACAACGTCGTCATCATCTGCTCGATCGAGAACCTGGACCCGATGGGGGTGCACACGGGCGACTCGATCACCGTGGCGCCCATACAGACCCTCACGGACCGCGAGTACCAGGCCATGCGCGACGACGCGCAGAAGATCATCCGCGCCATCGGCGTGGACACGGGCGGCAGCAACATCCAGTTCGCCGTGGACCCCGGAACGGGGCGGCGCGTCGTCATCGAGATGAACCCGCGCGTTTCGCGTTCAAGCGCCCTGGCCAGCAAGGCCACCGGGTTCCCCATCGCCAAGATCGCCGCCAAACTTGCGACCGGAATGCGTCTCGACGAACTCCCCAATGACATCACCAAGAAGACGCCCGCCTGCTTTGAGCCGACGATCGATTACTGCGTCGTGAAAATCCCGCGCTTTGCATTCGAGAAGTTCCCGGGCTCCCAGCCGCTCCTGGGCACGCAGATGAAAAGCGTGGGCGAGACCATGGCCATTGGCGGCACCTTCAAGGAGGCCCTCCAGAAGGGCCTGCGCGGGCTGGAGATCGGCAGGCACGGCCTGGGGGCGGACGGGAAGTTTAACTATGACCCGACCGCCGACGATGTGCGCACGGAACTGCTTTGGCATCTGCGCAACCCGAACCCCGATCGTATCTTCTGGTTGCGGGCCGCCCTGCGGGGCCGCGTGACGCATGGTCGCGGACGCGCGGAAATGTTCGGCACCAGCGCGCTGGACTCCGCGGGCGAGCGGGAACCCGGAAAGAGCCGGCACGCCCTGATGTCGGTGCAGGAGGTGTTCGACAACACCTGGGTGGATCCGTGGTTTCTTGAACACATCCGCCAGGTCTGCGACTTCGAGCACCAACTGGCCGCCTCGGCCAAATTGATCTGTCAGCCCGGAACACCCGCCAGGGAAACGCCCCCGGGACGCAAGGCTCTCGCCGCCGAACGGGACCTGCTGCTCCGGGCGAAACAGGTGGGATTCTCGGACTTCCAGATCGCGACGCTGATCAGTTCCCGCCGGGCGCCCTTCACCGAGTGGGACGTCCGCAAACGCCGGCTGGAGCTAGGGGTCCGGGCCGTCTTCAAGAGCGTGGACACCTGCGGCGGCGAGTTCGAGGCCCAGACACCCTACTTTTACTCCACCTATGTGGAGTCCGCCAACGAGTGGGCCAACGAGGCCGTGCCGTCCTCGCGCAGGAAGGTGATCATCCTCGGCGGCGGACCCAACCGCATCGGCCAGGGAATCGAATTCGATTACTGCTGCGTCCAGGCCGTGTTTGCGCTCAAGCAGGCCGGCTACGAGACCATCATGGTCAACTCGAACCCCGAGACGGTTTCGACGGACTACGACACGGCGGACCGGCTCTACTTCGAACCCCTGACGGCCGAGGATGTGCTCAATATCGTCGAGAACGAGTGCGCCCGCGGCGAACTGGCCGGGATCATCGTCCAGTTTGGCGGCCAGACCCCCCTCAAGCTTTCCAGGGCGCTGGAGAGGTACATTGCGGAAACCGGGCTTCCCACGCGGATCGTCGGCACGTCCCCGGACTCCATCGATCTCGCCGAGGACAGGAGCCGTTTCGGCGCCCTGCTCGACGAACTGGAGATTCCGTCCCCGCCCAACGGAAGCGGTCGAACCTACGGTGAAGTTCGCGAGCTGGCCCGGCGCATCGGGTTCCCCGTCATGGTTCGCCCCAGTTACGTGCTGGGCGGGCGGGCCATGGAGATCGTGTTCAACGAGCGGCAGCTGAAGGAGTACATGAAGATCGCGGCGGACGTTTCGCCCGACCACCCCGTCCTGGTCGACCAGTTCCTGGACGGCGCGATCGAGGTGGATGTGGATGCGATCTGCGACTTCCCCACGGATGGAAGCGACGGAGGCCGCTGCGTGGTTGCCGCGATCATGGAACACATCGAGGAGGCCGGCATCCACTCGGGCGATTCGGCGTGCACCATCCCGCCGCGAACACTTTCGGACCGGGTGCTTGCCGATATCCGCCGGTACACGGAGGGCATGGCGCGCGGTCTGCGTGTGCGCGGCCTGATGAACGTCCAGTATGCCGTGAAGGACGACGTGGTGTTCGTGCTCGAGGTGAACCCCCGCGCGAGCCGGACCGTGCCCTTTGTGTCCAAGACCATTGGCTACCCCGTCGCCCAGTATGCCGCGCGGGTGATGATGGGCGAAACCCTCGGGGCGATCGGCTTCACCGACGAGCCCCGGATCCCGTATTTTTCGGTCAAGGAGGCCGTCCTGCCCTTCAACAAGTTCCCCGGGTGCGAGGTGCGCCTCGGACCGGAAATGCGGTCGACCGGCGAGGTGATGGGAATCGATCCCGACGCCGGGCTTGCATTCGCCAAGTCCCAGGCAGCCGCCGGAGCCAGCCTCCCCCAGGCGGGCGGCGTGTTCATTTCCATCAACGACGGCGACAAGCCGAAGTTCCTGCCGGTTGCAAAGCAGCTGATCGAACTCGGGTTCCACCTTTACGCAACGGAGGGAACGCACCGTTTCCTTCAGCGGAACGAGATCCCCGCGGCGATGCTCAACAAGATCAAGGAAGGCCGCCCGAACGTGATGGACTGCGTGATCAACGGGCAGATCCGCCTCGTGATCAACACGTTCGCCGGCCCGCAGGGACGACCCGACGAGAAGAGCATCCGCACGCTGGTCGTGGCCCGCGGAATCCCGCTGATCACCACGATCAGCGCGGCGCGGGCCGCCGTGGAGGGAATCCAGGCGCTCCGGGCCCACAAAGCCACGCTGCTCTCCATCCAGGAGTATCACAAACTTGCGAAGGCGCCGGTGCCGGGCCGTTGAGGTAACCATGGGCACGCACCGCCGCCCTTGACGATCCGGTATTTGAACCGCATTCAGGGGGCCAGCAAGAAACCATGAACGACTCCGGAACCATCATCGAGAATCTGATCAGTGCGCCCTCATTCCTGCTGGCGGCCATCGGGCTCATTGCCCTGTTCGTGTTCATCTTCATGCTGATCGTGGCGCGAAAGGCCCGCCGCGGAAACCGGGACGATGGAACCTTTCCCATGACCATCGAGGATGTGAATGCCCTCAGGTCCCAGGGGCTGCTGACCCCCGAGGAGTCCGCACGGGTCCGCCAGGCCGTGGCCCGCCAGGTCACCCGGCAGATGAGCCGGCAGAACGCGCCCAGCACCGCAAGCCTGCTCGCAGATCCGGAAGTTCAACGCCTGGAAGAACTTGCCCGGCAGAAAGCCCAGTTGCGGGAGGTTGCCGGAATCCAAACCGGACCCGCCGGAATCGACCTGCCGACGGCCGCCCCTTCTTCCGCAGGAACCCCTGACGAAGTGCAGCTGCCCGAGGATGTGCTGAACATGGTTCAACTCGGCCTGATCACCCCGGAGGAACTGGAACGAATCAAGGAGCGGGCGCGCGACAAACGCCGCGAGGCGGGATTCTAAGGTTGCCCCGCACGCCGGCACCAGCGGGGTCAGACGGCGGCCAGATCCATCTTCACCACGCTCCCCGTTTCGCCGGCCCGATATGCGGCAAGCGCCACTTCCAGTGCGCGGAGGCCATCCTCGCCCGTCACCAGCGGCTCCCGGTCCTCGCGGATGGATGACACGAACTCCCCCACCATCAGCCCGTCGAGATCATCCCCGGCGCAACTCGTGGTGTGCCGCATCGTGCTGTCCTGGTAGAGGTTGATGGAGCGGGGGAAACAGTTCACCGTGAGGTTCCCCTTCTCGCACTTGATCTCCATCTTCACGTCGCCCCACACCGAGTAGGACTTCGGGCGCGACCAACTGGTGTCCAGGCTGGCGAAAACGCCGCCCCGGAAGCGCAGCATCAGCTGCCCGCAATCCTCGGTGGGGATGTCGTGCAGACGCCGCCCGTATTCGGCATACACCTCGGACACCTCATCCGCCAGCATCCAGCGCAACAGGTCGGCCACATGCACCGTGTGGTCCATCACCGCTCCGCCACCCGACTTTTCCTTCTGCACAAACCAGCCACCGGGCATGGACCCATGGTTGCTGGTCGCCATCCCAAGCACCCTTCCCAGGGAACCGTCGCGGATCACCCGGCGGGCTTCGGCAATTGCGGGACTGAAGCGCACGGGGAAAGCGGTCATCAGTTTCACCCTGTTTTCGCGCGCCGCCGCGATGATCTGGCGCGCGTCCCCGACGGTGGTTGCCAGGGGCTTCTCACAGAGAATGTGCTTGCCACGACGCGCACACTCCACGGCCACGGGGGCATGGTCGGCGTTCGCCGTGGTGATGACCACGGCGTCAGTCTCCACCTCGTCCAGCATTTTCCGGAAATCCCCAAAGAACGCGGGAATCGCCGGGAACTGGGCGCGCGCCTTCTCCAGGCGGCCGGGATCATCATCGGCCGCGGCGACCAGCCGGGCACCGCCCACGTTGGCCATGAGCTGCTGGACATAAGAATAAGCGTGCATGTGGGCGAAACTGATGACGGCGATCCGGAGTTCTGTCATGGTTGCCTGTTGGCCCGGTCGCGCGGACGGACAATCCGTGCCAAGCGCCGGGTTTTCCTCCCTGGACTGAAATGAATGGGCAAACTGCGGCCCACACAAACGGACGGCTCAAGCACGAAATGGAGGGGCGGAGCTAGATATCCGCCGCGATTTCGCGCGCGGCGTTCAGCGTGAGGGAGATGTCGTCGTCGGTGTGGGCGGCCGAAACGAAGGCGCTCTCGAACTGCGAAGGCGGGAAATACACTCCCCGGCCGAGGAGACCGTGAAAAAAGCGCGAGAATGCGACCGTGTCACATCCCTTTGCTGAAAGAAAATCCGTCACGGGAGAACCCGAGAAGAAAACGGTGAACATCGATCCGAACCGCTGGACGACGGCCCGCCCGTCAAGGATGGCTGACAAGCCGTGGCACAATGCCCCGGCTTTGGCCTCCAGAAGCTCGTACAACTCCGGTCCCCTGCGCCGTATCTCCCGGAGCATAGCCAGGCCCGCGGCCATGGCCAGCGGATTTCCGGACAAGGTCCCGGCCTGATAGACCGGGCCCAAAGGGGCGACGCATTCCATCACATCCCGCCGCCCCCCGTACGCCGCCACGGGAAGCCCCCCACCCACGATTTTTCCCAGCGTGACAAGATCGGGAAGAATTCCGAGGAGGGCTCCCGCACCCCCGACGCCGAGCCGAAACCCGGTCATCACTTCGTCGAGCACCAGCAGGGCCCCGTGCCCACGGGTAAGGGCGCGGGCCATTTCCAGGTACCCGGGACGGGGCGGCACCAGCCCCATGTTGCCGGCGACCGGTTCCACGATGAATGCCGCGATCCGGTTTCCATGCGCGGCGAAGACCTCTTCCAGAGCGTTGGTGTCGTTGAATGGAACGACCATCGTTCCGGCCGCCACCGCGTCGGGCACCCCGGCCGAGTCGGGAATCCCGAGGGTGGCCACACCCGATCCGGCCCGCGCCAGCAATGCATCCACGCTGCCGTGGTAGCACCCCTCACATTTCAAGATGATCGGCCGTCCCGTGTAACCGCGCACCAGGCGCACCGCGGCGCCCGTGGCCTCCGAACCGCTGTTGACGAAGCGAACCATCTCCACGCCAGGCACCATGGAACAGACGAGTTCGGCCAGTTCCACCTCGCGTTCGGTGGGGGCGCCAAAGGACGTGCCGGCACCCGCGGCTTCGCGGACGGCCTCAAGCACAAACGGCGGCGCATGGCCGAAAAGCATCGGCCCCCAGGAGCCGACGTAATCGACCAGCGTGTTGCCGTCCGCGTCCGTAATCCGGCTTCCCGACGCGGAACGGATGAACCGGGGCACTCCGCCGACACCCCGGAACGCCCGTACCGGGCTGTTCACGCCGCCGGGAATAACCCGGACGGCCCGGTCGAACAGGGCCCGGCTTCGGGTATCTTTCCCGCTCACGCCTGCGCGCCACCTTCCGCGGGCGTGTCCGGCGGCGCCTGCGGGGGTTCCACCCACTGGCGCGGAATACCAACGATATTCTCCAGGTTGCGCCGCAGCAGCGCGATGGAGATGCGATTACCGCACGACCCGCAGTTGAAGACGTCTCCCGGCGGAAGGCGAAGAAATCCCGGTTCCGGTTTCGCGTCCGGATCCAGGTGGTGCTGAAAACGGTATACGGATCGGCAGCGTTCACAGCCGACCTCGACGCTCGCCGCCTTCACGATGTCGTCGCGACCCAGCAATTCGACGATCTGTTCGGGCGTGCGCTGGTGACCGGCCGTGGGCGACTGCACAAAGAAGTGGTGCTCAACCAGGAAGTCGCCGGCCAGGAACACCGAAACCGTGTAGCGCCCCTCAACCGGAAGCACCAGGTTCTCCAGTGCGAAGATGGCGTTTGAGACCCGGTCCGCGACCGGGGAGGCGAGCTTGCCCTTCACCTCCGCCACGCCCTGTCCATCAGGTGCCGTGATGAGCACCTGCAAATCGAATTCACCCTGTCCCCCGACGAATCCCATGAGGAAGAACATGCGCCGGTGGGTGGCCGGATAGATCAACGCAAAAATGGTATCAAACAGACCGACCGCGGAGATTTTCCCGTTGTCATTTTGCACATGGTCGCACTGCACAAAATACTTCAATTTGGGCATCATAAGTACTGGCTCTCCAATGTTTGTCCTTTGTGCTCTCTGGGGGAGGTCTCGCGCAGGATGTCTTCGAATTTGCGGGCAACGCGGTCCCAGTTCCAATCCTCAACAAATGTGCGGGCGTTGCGTCCCAATGCGGCGGCAACTTCCGGATTATCCCGCAGGGCGCGGAAACACGCCACAAGTTCGTTGCGCTCATCCGGGCCGAGCCGGATTTTCACGCACACATCATCCGGGAATTCCAGGAACTGACCCACCGCCGTGACCAGGGCCGGTTTTCCCATGGCCAGAATGCTCATGAGCGTTCCCGAAGTTTCTCCGAAGGTGGGATACCGCAGGTTCACGCACACGTCCGCCAGCGCGATGAAGTCGTACAGTTCCGCCGTTTCGCGATGTCCGAGAAACCGGACGCATTGCTTCAGCCGGTTGGTCCGGCAGTAATCGTCAAGCTGCCTCAGGACCACGCGGTCCGCTGGCCCGGCGATCAGGAAGTAGCTGTTTGGGCACGAACGGTGGAAGGTGGCAAATGCGGCCAACACTTCCGGAATCCGCTTGAGCCAGTTCACGACCCCGACCGAAACCACGACAAACGCGTCCCCGGGTACCAGGAAACGCCGGCGCAAATCCTGGCGCGAGGGGCGGGGCGCGTCCGCATGAAGCAGGCTGATTCCGTGGGGAACAACCACGGCGCGACACCGCCCCGCCGTGAGTTCGTCCACCCGGTCGCGCAACCACTCGCTGTGGACGATCACCGCACGGGACGATTCGAGCAGGGACCGGGTCATCGGGAACCGGGCGAAATCCAGTTCGTTCAGCCTCCGGTCGTCCTCCCAGGCGGACGCGTCGGCTTCCGGATGTTCCGCGGCAAACCTGATCCTCGCGGCGTGGCGCTGCCCCTGGCGCTGCGCCAGCACCCGCTCCACGGCCAGCAGACTCGAGTCGTGCATCACCACAAACCCCGGATAGGCCCGGGCATAGGGCAATTCGTACGCGTGAAGCGTATTGTTTCCCACGTGATAGAGGATCGCATCGTACGGCTTCTCGGCTTGCATCTTCACAAACGCCGAATGATCGAAAACCGCGAAACGGTCGCGCACCTGGGCCGTGGCTGGTTCCACGCCGTCCGTGAAACAGTCCACTTCCGTCGTTGCATTGAAATGGAGCAGGAGCCGCTCGGCGTAATCCGCCACCCCGGTCATGCTCGGCAGGAGGGGGCTGAAGTGGGCAATCCGCAGGGATGCGGGGGCATCATTGACCACGGTCGGCGTGCTCAGGGCCAGCGCGGTGGCTTCCCGATATCCCGCGAGAAGCCGATCCACATAAACATCCGGGGCAAAGCGGGCGACATGACGGTATCCCAGATCCCTCCGGCGTTCGCGTTCCTTGGGATCCGTCAGGAGTTCCTCGAGGGCCCGCGCGGCGCCCCGGGCATCGTCCGGATCCACCAGCACGGCAGAATCCCCACCAGCCTCGGGCAGGCTGGAGGTGGAAGAGGCCACAACGGGCACGCCGGCCACCATGGCCTCGGCAACAGGAATGCCAAACCCTTCGTAGCGGCTGAGGAACAACATGGCCCCCGCCGACGCAAGGAGCCCCCACAACTCCTCATCCGTCACGAAACCGGTAAGGACCACCTGTTTTTCTACACCCGCAATGCGGGCCATCTCCCGGAACTCAGCCTGTTCCTGCGGCTGCAGCGAACACACGAGGACGAGCGGGCATTCACGCCGCAAAGCGGGTGGCAGACCCGCGTATGCGGCCAGGGTTCCTGCTATGTTCTTGCGGGGGTTGTAGCCCGTCACCGCAATGACATAGCCTTCCCTGAGACCGTGGCGCACCCTTGCCGCATCGTTGGCCGGTCCCTTCAAACTGCGCGGACGCTGTTCCACCGGGACCCAGGTCACGGTCATTCGCTCTTCGGACAGGTCAAACAGCCGGGCACAGTCGCGGGCCGCACTTCGCGAGATCGGAAGGAAATGCCGGTAACCGCGGAGAGTCGCGATCCGCGACCGGTAACGCGCCATGGCCGGCGCATCCGTCGCCGAATCACCCCGTTCCGCCTCAAGGGCCGGTATTGCATCCAACAGGGTCGCCACGACGGGCACGGGACCGGACAGGGGCAACAGAATGTCCGGCATCATGGGACTGGTCACATGGTACAGATCCAGTTTCGAAGCGCCGGGCGTTGTCCAAAGGAACGGGGCCGCACACCCGAAACGCAGGTGGTCTGCCGCCGCCCCCTCAATGCAAAGGGGCTCGTAAGTCACCCGCTCCCGCAGATCGCTCCCCACCCCTTCGGGCATTTGGGGATGAAGCCCGAACAGGCACAGCCGAATCTCGGGCGCATGACGGACCAGCGCCTCGATGGTCCCCGCGCACAAGCGACCGATACCCCGGCTCCGCTCCGGGGTTTCCAGGGTCTGTACGTCCAGGCCGACCCGCATCACCGGGAGTCCGACGCTTCCGGCGCATTCTTCGGCAATGCAGCCGCGGCTGGATCGCCGGGCGGCGGTTCAGGCCACCCGGATCCGGGATACGAGGGGCGCGCTTGCTCCCCGGATTCCTCAACCGCAAATCCCTCATTCGCGGATTGGGGGGCCGGAAGCGCGCGCGGCGTCTCATCGTCGGAGTCATCCCCCCAATCCAGGCGGAAAAGCCCCGTCCCGCTTCCAGATTCCTCATCGTCCTCTTCGGGGTCGTCGTCACTGTGAAGCGGCAGGAAATACCGAACGAAGAACGAACTTGTCATGGCCCACAGCGCGCGGAGCGTTTCCCAGGTATCGTGGATGCGTTTGAACATCACTCGTGATTACAGGAACCTCTCAAGGATTGCCATATTTCGCGCGGCCGAACCCCGGTTGCGAAGGACCGCCGCCCGGCCAAGCAAACCGAGGCGCAACGCGGAATCCGGGTCCTCAAGAAGGCGGACAACGGCAGTTCCCAACCCCTGCCCGTCGGCAATCGTCCCCCCATTCGCGGCATCGAGGATGCGGACCATGTCGGGTTGCTTGTTCATGTGCGGGCCGTACACCACCGGCACGCCATGGGCCGCGGCCTCAAGCACGTTATGGCCGCCGATGCCGGGAACGAAACTTCCCGCCACGACGGCAACGGCTGCGATTCCGTAGAGCCGGACCAGCATTCCCATCCTGTCCACAAGCACCACGGACGGCGGACCGGCCCCGTTGGTCGCGCCGTCGGAAAACCGCCGGGCCGTGTCCCCGGATCGGGCGAGCATCTCCCAGACCCCGGCGAAGCGCTCGGGATGCCGCGGCACGAGGACGAGCACCGCATCCGGCACGGACTTGCGAATAACCTCGAACGCGGACAGAACGATCTCCTCCTCGCCCGGATGGGTGCTGCCCGCCACGACAACCGGGGCTGATTGCGGCACGCCGAGTTCCTCCCTCAGGGCACACCGGGCCACCTCATCCAGCGGGGGGATTTCCGTGTCGAACTTGCAGTTGCCCGTGACAAACACCCGTGAGGGGTCGCCGCACAACTCGCCCAACCGTTCGGCGTCCTGGTCCGTCTGCATGCAGAACGCCGAAACCCGGGACAGCGGCCCCCGGATCAGCGATCCGAGCCTGCGGTAGGACTGGAAGGATTTCGGGGAAACCCGCCCGTTCATCACGACGATTTTCGTGCCCGCGTCCGCGGCGAGATTCAGCGTGTTCGGCCAGATCTCCGTTTCCATGGGAATGAAGACGCGGGGGCGGAACGTGCGCAGGAACCGCCGGACAACCCACGAGAAGTCGGCGGGAAAATACCGCGCGGCGTCGGCAAGCGACGGCACCAGGGCCCGCGCCGCACCCTGCCCGGTTTCCGTCACCGTGGTGACAAGCAGCGGCGTCTTCTCAAAGCGCGAGCGAAGCAGCGGGAGCATGGCTTTCGCTGCCATGGTTTCCCCGAAACTCACGGCATGCACCCACACGGACCCACCGGCCCAGTCAGCCGGATCCTCGCCGTCCAGCCCGCGCCCCAGCATCCCGGGAAGGCTTTCGCGGTACTTGCCGCGCATTGCGGCGCGCCAGGCGAGCACGGGTGCGGCCACCGGGGTAAGGCCGAGATAGAAAAGGTCGTAGATGGTCACGGGAGCATCAGGCCAGGAGGTGCTCGTACATGCTGATCGTTTCCTTCGCGGCGTTTTCCCAGGTGAAGCGGCGGACATTCTCAAGGCCGAGTCTCACCATGCGCCCGCGCAGCGGCTCATCCGCAAAAAAGCGCTCCAGTCCGTCCACGATGGCATCGGTGTCATCGGGGTCACGGAGGATCGCCGCCGGGCCGGCCACTTCCGGCAGGGCCCCATGCGTGGAGGCCAGAACCGGGAGCCCCTGCGCCTGGGCCTCCAGCACGGGAAGCCCGAATCCCTCGAACTTGGTGACAAAATAGAGGAGAGTCGCCATGCGGTAAAAAACGCGCTTCTCGGCCTCGCTAACCTGCTCATGGATCTGGACCCTTCCCAACAGGTCGCGCTCGCGGATCGCGGCGAACACCGGGTCGAAAAAACGGTCCTGGTTCACCACCAGCACCCACTTGAGGTCATCCTGTTCGGGATGCGTCCTTACGAATTCCTCGAAAGCGTCGAGCATCCGCATCAGGTTCTTGTTCGGCCGCGTGGAACCCAGGTAAAACAGGAAGCGTTCCGGAAGACCGAATTTCTCCCGGGTGCGCTCCACCAGTTCCCCGTCCACGGGTTCGACGCAGTCCGCGCCGACCCCGCCATGCACGACGAGCAGTTTCCCCGCCAGGTCGGGAAGGAGGGCCATGACCGTCTCCTTCGTGGCGTAACTGTCGCACACCAGGTAATCCGCCCGGCGCATGGTGAGCGGGTAGGCGGCGTGGTAGAACGCATCGTAGAGCGAACGCTTCCACGGGCTGCGGCGTCCCGTGAACTCGGGATCCAGGAGCGGCTGGAGATCGTGAACCGTGACGAGAAGGCGCCCGCGCCAAAATGCCGGCGCAAGCGGGAACAGCGTGTGCAGAAGGTCCGCCCCGACCCGCTTCACGGCGGATTGGAAGGTGGCCATCGTTCGGAACGAAACGGGCCGCCCCGGATCGGGAACGATCTCGAAATTGTCGCCCAGAACCAGGTCGCCGCGGTAGGATGCATGAACGAAAACGACGTACTCGTTCTCGGTGTCGGCCCGGGCGATTGCCTCCAGGAGGTTCTCCGAGTAGACGCCGATCCCGGAAAAGTCCTCGGCCAGGTACCGGGCATCGAGGGCGATTCTCATGCGGCCGGCCTTTCCCGTGGCGGATTCGTGTCCACGATTTCTTCCATGGCGGCCACCATGGCGTCCCACGAAGCACCCCGTGCCATCTCGCGTCCGCGCTCGCGCCGGCCGGGGTCGGGGACTTCGAGCGCCAGGCGCACATGATTAACGAACTCCTCGTGGGTCTTGGCCACGCGCACCACATCCCCGAAAAAACGCTCCACGTCCGGGATCGCCGTGGAGACCACCGGGACTCCGGCTGCCAGATACTCGAGCGTTTTCACGGGGTTGAGCTTCAGCGTGGCCTCGGTGATCCGAAACGGGATCAGCCCCACATCAAACTGCTGCACATAAGCCGGCAGGGCGTCGTGGGGCTTCAGCCCCAAATAGCGGAGGTTCGGGGCAGCCGGCAGCTCGCCGGGGGACATGTGGACCGGACCGACCATGACGATCGTGGCCCGGGAAAACTCGACGGCAAGTTTCGCCACGAGGGCGACGTCAATGCGCTCGCTGATGGAGCCAAAATATCCGATCAGCGGGCGCGGCAACCCTGCAAGATCCGGGGCCGGAGGCACCGGGCCGTCATACAAACCAAAATCCACTCCGCAGGGAATGAACCGGGCCGTGGGGCACGCCTGTCGCCGCCATTCCCACAACTCATGCGTTCCGGTGAACTCGGCATCGCACCGCTCCGCCAGCTGCCTTTCCAGGAGGCGGGCAAAGGGCGGGGCCCAGGCGAACGCGGCAAAGTCGTCGATAAAATCAAACACAAGACTCTTCAACCGCCCGGCTCTCGTCCCGTCGAGATAAAACAGGTACTGGATGACCGCGCCGACAAAGGGCGTGTTCACAACCGCGCGAACCTCCGCCGTGCCGCCCAGAGCAAGGCGGACCCAGGCTGCCACGATCAGGCAGTTGACCTGGTGAATCCACCCGCTGCGGTAGTGCCCGCTGAAAACCAGGGGCGAGAGGACCACAAGGTCCCGGCCCGCAAAGGTCCGGACCGGTCTCCACCGGCATCCCAGCGTGAACAGCCAACGGTGAACCTGCACGGGTGACACGTAGATCACCCGCCGGTGCAGGGACGCGCGCCAGGCAAATTCCTGCGGCCGTTGCCACACCTCGTCCCACGGAACTTCGGAGAGCGTCAGCAGCACGGGACTGCCGGCTCCCTCCCCCCGGCGAAGGAGGCGCCCCACCATCCGGTAAGCAAGCAGCAATGGCACCGCCGGTGACGCCGCGAGACTTGCCAGGGCGCGCAGGAGCATCATGATGGCGAAGAATCCGAAGCAGGATGGACGGCTAACCGGCTCATGGAACCCAAACCGTGAACGCCCCGCGCGGGCGGTGCAACCGCAGGATGCGCAAATTCCGGGAACAATTTTCCGGACCGTTTCCGCCAAATTTCGCACCCTTCGTGCCGGTAGATTGCCACCGTGGCGCCCTCACCGCGTCCCTGACACCCGTTGGCGGGATGAATCTCCCCGCCATCACGAATGATTCAAGGGTTTGCCAAGTACGGAATTTCAGCGATTTAACGAGGAACCCATGACCACACAGACCGCACCCGGCACCGTTGCCAGCTCCTCCACCAAGACCATCACCGTTCGCATCAAGCGCCAACTCGACGGCGCAAGCGCCCCTTACTGGGACACGTTTTCCGTCGGCTACAAACCCAACATGAACGTGATCTCCGTGCTGATGGAGATCCAGGCAAACCCCGTCACCAGCGACGGCAAGAAGGTGCTTCCGGTGGCGTGGGACTGCGGGTGCCTCGAGGAGGTTTGCGGCGCCTGCTCCATGAACATCAACGGAAAGCCCCAGCAGGCCTGTTCCGCGCTGGTCGACCGGCTTGAATCGCCTCTCGTCCTGGAACCGTTCACCAAGTTCCCGGTCATCCGCGATCTCGTTGTGGACCGCAGCACCATGTTCGACAATCTCCGGCGGGTGAAAGCCTGGGTTCCCATTGATGGCACCTACGACCTCGGATCCGGCCCCCGCATGCCGGAGGAAGAACGCGGAAGGATGTACGAGCTTTCCAAGTGCATGACCTGCGGCTGCTGCATGGAAGCGTGCCCCCAGGTCAACGACCACAGCGACTTCATCGGACCGGCCGCCATTTCGCAGGTCCGCCTTTTCAACGCGCACCCCACGGGCGGGATGCACGCCGGCGCGCGGCTCGACGCCCTGATGGGCCAGGGGGGCATCCAGGCCTGCGGCAACGCGCAGAACTGCGTCCGCGTCTGTCCCAAAACCATTCCGCTCACCGATTCCATTGCCGAGATGGGGCGGGCGGTCACGGTTCACGCTATCAAGAAGTTCTTCAGCAACTAGAAAAGCACGGCGCGAAATTCAGCCGGCAGGCGGCGGGTTCACCCGCACTTGGCCGGCTTTTTCTTTGGCCGGTGCCGCAATCCACAAAGCGGCGAACGCCAGCGCGGGCAGGAAAACCGGGATGCGCCGCGAAAACGACACATTGCGCTCCGCGGGAAGGTAACTCTGACGGGCCGTGTAAACGGCAACGATCCCGGCGACGCACAGGAATCCGGGCAAAAGCAGGGCTAGGCGCATCCGACGCCCGCCCCGGCGCCGCCATCCGGTGAAAAGGGCAATCGCAACCATCCAGGGCACCACGCCGTACAATTCGGGCCGGGCTAGCAGTTCACCGCCCAGCATTCCCAGGACGCCCGGAAGAGCCTTCAGGCGCTCCAACGGATCGCTGACCAGGCTGGTCGCCACATCATAACTGTGGCGCGTCACAGGCACCCGGTTTTTCAGGATCCATCCCGGCAGCATGAGCAGCAGAGCCACCACGAAGGCCGGAACCAACTGCCGAAGCCGCCGGGACCGATCCGGCGAACACGCCGCGATCAGGCAGGCAGCCGTTGCCACGCCGGCCGTCACCGGCATCCCGTCCACCTTGATCTGCTGGATGACGACGGCAAACAGCAGCGCCGATGCAAGGAACAGGGCGCGGGAATCCGCCTGCCAGCGGGCCAGGCACCAAACGGAAACGAAGCCAAGCATCCCAAGGATCGGTTCGCGGGGCGAATCTACCGTGAGGTTCACAGCCAGTGCCGGCACAAGCACCAATGCGGCCGCCAGGAGCCAGCGTCGCGCTCCCGATGCCTGCGCCACCGGCCCGCCCCAGGCGACCGCCGAGTAACTCAGGAAGAAGAGGGCATGGACCCACCGATGCCACCCTTCCCACACCGACGCACCCGCCGGGGTGTAGAGCGCCTCGATCACGGTGAGCAGGTAAGGGTGGCGCGCCATCGGATTGATGCGCAGAGGATCCGTGAAAGCCGGGCCGCTGAAAGACCCATCCCGGATAAACGCGTCCAGGCGGAATCCCCAGACGGCAAACGAATCGTAGTCCATTGCGGGCAGAAAGGTCACGGCCAGAATCACCCACGAAGCCAGCAGGAACCAGCCGAATCCCGCAATGGCGGCCGCGAGACCAAGGCGCCCGTTCTTCCCGCCACCCGCCGGACCCCGCCACGGCGGGGCCAACGCAAAGGCGAGCAAAATCCCGCCCCCCCCCAACACCGGCACCACAGCGGATCCCCATGCCGCGCCGACCGCCAGGAGAGAGAGATCAGCCAGTCCGACAACCGAGACGCCGACCAGCCAGGCCAGTCCAAGCCTTTCCAACCGGCCGATGGTCCGGTTCGCGTCCGCGAAGCACCGGAGAATACTCAAGCCGGCCAGAAACTGGAACAAAGCGGTCGCGGCAATGCTGACAGGGTGCGGCAACATTCAGGGCAGCCTCCGCTCCCGGATCGGGCGGGCACGATCCGCCGGAGTATAGAGGACTTCCCACCGGATTCCCCGTGTGCGCGCCAGTGTCGGAGTATCGGCTGTGTCGGTGGCCCGCAGATCGAAGAACTCCACCGGCGAGGCCAATGCGTTCAGCAGGTAAAAGTTGTGCAGATCCTCCCCGGGATGCACCAGGGAAACCCTTTCGCCGGAACCGAATCTTTCGCGGATCGCTCTGGCATCCGGGATGGCCTGCGGCAAAAGGTACGCTTCCACGCTTCCGGGAGGGGAAATCCCCCAAAGCGGGGCATGAAACCGCCGCAGGAAGAAAGCATGAAGATTCACGACCGGGGCGAGCGCGAGCATGACCGAGAAGCAGAGAAAGATTGCCACCGCCCAATCGCAAAGGGCCAGC